>ENA-OQIR01000187-OQIR01000187.1-human-gut-metagenome-genome-assembly--contig:-NODE-187-length-29110-cov-4.463203_pt1 | contig 29110 bp, 27 predicted proteins | sample MGYA00242580_ERZ504745 | MGnify/ENA primary metagenome ERZ504745 (study PRJEB26092, sample SAMD00036214) | human gut metagenome | host: Homo sapiens | study: EMG produced TPA metagenomics assembly of...
TGGTCGCGCACGTCGATGATCTCGACCCTCACGCCCAGGTGCTCGACGGCCTGCTGGGCCACGGTCAGGCCGAACAGGCCCGCGCCCACGACCACCAGATCGGGATACTCCACCGCATCAGTCATAACAAAACAACCTTCCACAAACAGTAATCGCACAAAAGCTATGTGCAGTTCATGCTCATACTACCCTCATGGCGATATATGAGGGTGAATGTCAATAACTCTTGGCTATTTATCCCCAAAGATATGCGCCCACGTTTCCATGGAAGCAATGCCATAAGCCTGATATTGGGCGGCCAAACGCTTCCAATGCTTGGTGATACGCCGAGTAAGACGATACCCTTCGAGCATGCTCTTGCGGAAACGCTTATTGTCACGCTTCAACCATGCCACGCCATTGCCATCAGCCGTAGTGACTAAGGCCGAGTTGACATGATCAAAAGCAAGCCAGGTCCAGGCAGCATCCCGTGCCGGAATAGCAGCATCCGGACGGACAGCCTTCTCCGGATTGACGTTCTTGACAAAGCTCTTGGCAATCAAACCGACCGCGGCCTTATACCGGCTCTTCATGGTCGAAGGATGGTTCTTCGGCGGCTCGACCTCGCCCGCAGGCTCTGGGAACGCTTCAAAACTATCTTTAGCCTGAGCATCCGGATATTTCGCACGTAATTCTCGCACTTCGCCAAGCTTCGTCGGCAAACAGTCCACAAGATACTGCGGCCCACGAAGAATATCCCTCAACGCCATGTGGTGCAACGCCATGGCCGAATACACGAAACGCAATCCAAGCTTGCATCGCCGTACAACGTTTCCACCAGCATGCGAGGAGGCCTGTCCGGGTATGTCAGAAGGGCCGCAAGCCAGCGGTTGCGCTCGGTGAAATACTCCTCCCAAGAACGGGCCGGATCCTTGTCGTGCCATGCTTGGTGCCACACGGCCACACCTGGCAAGCAGACCGTCGGGAAACCGGCTTTCTTGGCACGCAGACCGTATTCGATGTCATCGAATTTGATGAACACGGGCATCGAGAGGCCGATTTTCTTGACTACCGCGATTGGAATCAAGCACATCCACCAGCCATTGAAATCCTCATCGATGCGCTGATGGCGATCCGGAGAGTCACGAAGCGGTTCCATAGAGAAGTCGTGATTGTACCCCATGCTCTTGGACGGATACATCCACATTCGCCGCGGATTAATCCTCTCGCCTTGCGTATAAAGCATGGTGCGATTATCAAGATGAAGCATGCCGCCGCCGACAAGAACCGGACGGATCGTATAGTCGGAGAACTGGATGGAACGAAGAATCGATTCAGGCTCACTGATGGCGTCATCATCCAGCAGCAACACGAAATCGCTGTTCCCAGCTTTCGCCGTTTCGTACATACCTCGAGAGAAGCCGCCGGAACCACCTAAATTGGCTTGCTGAATATACGTAAGCTGCTTTCCAAGGTCGGCGGATACTTCGGCAAAGCTTCTTGATTTTTGACCAGATCGTTGCCTTGATCCGTGCAGTACACGGCATCCAGTCGCTTACGCAGTGCCGGCGCTCCTGCGATGGCGCGCAATTGGTTCATGCAGTACGAGGCACGATTGAATGTGGTAATGGCGATGGACATGGAAGTGCCATGCTTGGCTGTGCGCGCTTCACGCGGAACAGACCATGTCGCATTGGAAATAACGACTGGCCCACCTAGCGATTCCGCGTCGAACCAGAAGTAACCACCGTCCATGAGCCCGGTCATAGGCACATCCACGCATACGGAAGCCGAGGTATCCGCAGCATGGACAATCCGCTCCGCTACCGGATAAATCAGGCCTCGACCCGTCGACCGGAAGACGTTGATCTTGGCGTTTCCTTGAACGGACACTGCGAAGCGCACGGTCTTCACACCAGTCCAACGACGCCAATACGATGCAGGGAACGCGTTGAAGAACGTGCATCCGGACATGTGACCATGATCTCGTAGTGTTACGGAAGTACGTCCCGTAATTTCGAATGAATCGCAGGAAACCCCGTTAGAGGATCCCGCATTCCGTAACATGCGTTGCAATGTGGACTGGTTCATGGAGCTGAATTCCAGACGACGCATGTCGATACGCGAATCCAGAGTGGTTTCCGCCACATGCGGGCGAGTCCAGTCAATCGCATACAGAGGAGGGTCTGTTCAGCATCTTTGACCGGATACACAACGCGCATCACCGTTTCCCACGAGTCCATTCGCTCAGTATCCATAGAGACCTCTTGTCCCATGCGTCTTCTCCTATCGCCATTTTCTCCGTTCATCCACTAATCGTAGTGGCTACATTGCACTTTAAACAATCGTCCACACCGTTACGCACGACATCGGTTCAGATGTACCATCACAATAACCCCTGTCGCAATTACTTTAGGTCTAAAATTTAAGTATCTTATCCATAACAACAAGAGGGAGATGATGGATATGATTTCTAAGAGCAAACTTATTCATGGAACCATTGCCGCAACCATGGCTCTTTCAATGACGATTTTGCCAATTGCTCCAGCTAGCGCGGAAGAAACCGTGTCGGCGCCAGAGTCTGACTACACCGGTTGGGTAACTCAAGACGGCGAATACTACTGGTTTGATTCCGGCATTATGGCGCGTTCAAAAGAGATCTATGATCCAGGCAGCGATGCTTGGTATTGGCTCGATCCCGATGGAACAATGGCACACGACAAAGACGTGTATCTCTCTTCCGGAAATAAATGGGTCAGGTATGACGGGGATGGCCATATGGTCAAAGGCGAAGATTACCGATACGGCGGTTGGTATTACTTCGACCAAACAACCGGCGCAATGTCCAAAGGCATGAAATATATCCATTCCAATGGAGGCAAATGGGTATATTATGACTGGACAACCGGCAAAATGGCCCATGGTGAGGCCTTCGTGAATTACGACAGCAGCCATACGGGCTGGTACTTGTTCGATCAATATACCGGTGCCATGTTCCATGGAGATACTTATATTCGTTCCAACGGTGGAAAATGGGTACGCTATGACCGGATAACCGGAAAGATGGTCAAGGGATTACACTACCAAGATGGTGCTTATTACTATTTCGACCAGACCACTGGCGCAATGGCACACGGGCGCGCATGGGTTCCCGAATGGAATTCATATGCAACTTTTGATTCCGTCACTGGCCGTTTTGTCAGTAAGGCTTCAAACAACAATGCCAATCCTGGCACTAACGGCAATACTGGAGGGAAAAACATCCGCGGACAATATTGCAAGAAATCCGAACACGGACAGCAAAAGAACGATGCTGACGGCACGCCAATAATCTGCGAATGCCGCAATGGCAATAAAGTGCCTCACTGGTACGCTAAATAATAATTTAAAACAGCCTTTTAAAGGGATATGATGCCAAGTTTAAATACAGTATCATATCCCTTATTTTTAATTCCATTGAACCAAATATGAAATTAAAATACCTATATATGAAAATAATGTTAACAAAAATACAGACATTCTATATTTCTTTAAATTGACATTCTCAAAGCTAATTAAACCCGGAAACAACAAAGCAAATAACGGTAAAAACGGTATCAAATATCTACTCTGCATACCCGACACGCAACCATCCACCGTTCCGCTCCAGGTAACTGCCATAGCTACGCATGACAGGACAAAATACAGAACAGGAATCGCCAATACAATTGCAATCTGATATCCGCACATACGCTTATATGAAGTATGAACAATCAGCAACATCATAATGGCAATCAGTACCGGAGCCATAACAATTAAAGGCAATTGGACCGTTTCGGTTCCAGTAAAAAACTGAAGATTTCTTCTCGGATTTACTAATTGACCGTCAATTTTTCATAATCAAAATCTAAAGGTTCAAACAGTACACGTCCAAGCAAAGAAAATATTTTCCAAGGAGAAAGCATCAACTGCATCTCAAAATCGTGAGTCTCCTGCAAGGAAACACGATTCGGTGCAACCGCTATATGCGAAGTCTTCATACGCCACAACCACATAGACGTAAAAGCACATAGCACGGGAAGTGATAGAGATACTTTCATCTTTTTATCGGTTGTTTTAGGTAAAAGGAAAAATACAAATAAAACAATAATCGAGCATGTAATCTTCACCTGCCCCAACATAATGCTCAGAACACAGAGCAAAACAATATGTCTGAAATGCAACGCACCATCTCGCTGATACAGACACAACACAACAGCTATAAACAATAAAGAAAAACTATTAGTTATAGCATCGGCAGTTGGGAATATCATCCCGAAAAAAGTAGTAGGAAGTACTGCTATCGCCAGAATGATATTAGCATAACATCCAGCAATACGTATTGCTACGGCAATAAGGCTGGCCGCGCATATCAATGTCGCTATGCTCGAAATGCGAAAATCGCCACGAAAAATTAGACTTGGAAAATAGACAAAAGGAGAATTGACAGCAGTATTATTAAAAGTAATTATTTTCCCATGTTCAGAATAAACAATCCATTCTGGATATTCTTTAGAAAAAGAAGGTATTATTTCACCTGACCGTAATTGCAGAATACGCGCCCAGTGCGCCGCCCCATCATTAAAACAATGATATTTTCCCCAAAAAATAATCACGCTTCCAATTACGATAGAACCAATCCAATATAGTAGAGAAATACAACTAGGAACAGATAGTCTTAGTTCTCTGCGATATTGTCGACGTTCACCGGAATAATGTTGAGGCAAATTAGGTCCCTTTATAAAATAAAAACTGGTTTTGACACAATTTGCATTGCGCCAAAACCAGTCTATCTCAACTCATCCTCTTCCTGTAGTTGAATCAAACCAATGCCAAGATTTCCATTCAGGAACCAGACACGGCCTTTCTGCATCGCCCCCGTAGTTGAATCAAAGTAATACCAGGAATTATCATGACGGTTTAGACCTTTGACCATTTTTCCTGTGGTGAAATCATATCTGACCCATTTTCCACCGTTGGAACGAACATAAGTATCCCCGTGAAACATGGCGCCTGTATATCGATCAAACAAATACCAACCTGTATGCTGCGCATCATAGTTCACATATTGTTCGCCATGAGCATCTTGCCGGTCGTCCAATCGTAGTACACCCATTTTCCGCCGTTCGAGGGCACGTATTGCATGCCTTTAGTCATGGCTCCTGTGGTGGGGTTGAAGTAATACCAGCCTCCGTAGCGGTAATCCTCACCCTTAATCATATGGCCATTGTTATCATACCTAACCCATTTGTTCCCCGACGGAATATAGACATCTTTATTCACCGCAAGGGATCCATCCTTATCGAACCAATACCAAGCATCACTTGCTGGGTCATACACCTCTTTAGAGACCGCCTTCACACCATTGTCATACCAGTAGCGCTTCCCGTTCTCCGTGACCCAACCATTTGTTCCAGGCCGATATGCTCCATAACCTGCACGAATCCTTGCATTCCAAACAATATTTTTTGCAACAGGATCCGTCACGGTTATCACAGTTCCGTGCCGATTAGGAATACTACGTCCATCAACATTAGTTGTAGTGATTCGACGCGTACCATGCCAACCGCTATTCAGGTTGATGACTGAGTAACGAAAGTACCCGCAGTGCCATCGGCTTTGCCATACGGATAATCTTTAAGTTTATCAGTATAGAAAAAGTATTGCCCGTTATAGTACGTTAACGATGGTCCTTCATACCCAGTGACCACATTGGAATTTACCAAATGCCATGCATTGACGTTCCCGGCTTGATTCAAATCATGAATAGAATAAATCTGATTGGTGACCCCATTTTTCTTAATGCTGAGATAATAGGTACCATCTTTTTCAAACAGAGAAGGATCAAGCCAATTACTAGTGCTTGTATCAGGCAATTTAATGGGATTTAAATTACCATAATTCAATTTAGGCTGGGCACCAGGATTAACTGACGGATCACCACCAGGTTGTAGGCCAGATACCTTAACGATATACGGATACATATAATCCTTCTGCGCATTTCCATGAAAAGCGCCATAGTATCCAAGCGTGGTCACAATCCACATATCGCCATGGCTATCCACAAATCCATCTGTTCCAGCGGAATCAAATTGTCCATCCGCAAGCCCATTAGTATATGGCTTTACAGAGGGAGCAAGATTCGTCTGGCTACCGCTATTAGGATAGCTCCAATTCACCAAATCCTTGGAATACCCCATCATCGGGGTAAAACGCCATCCCAGATTCTGTTGCTTTTGCACATAGCCGCCAAGAATCCAAAACGTCCCATCTTTATACGTAATACTCGGATCATGAATGGCATTGACGTAGCTCGGTTTCCAGAAACATGCGAGCTACCGTTACCATCAGTCTTATATGCGGTGCTGATTTGCTGGAAGTCGGAACCATTGTATGACATGTACACGGTATCAGAACGATCCGAGTCGCTGTTCCAAAATACCCCGACTTCCATATCTGGATAATTCGTTTCAGCACCAGTCGCCATCTGAGTTCCAAATGGAACCACCAGAGATATTGCTCCCAATAATGCAGTGAGATGCTTTATTTCTTTTCTCATCTTCTTGTCCATTCTTGAAGGAACGGTATTGCCTCCAAGAATAGACAAGTTCATTTCCGAATGCAACCAAAACTATTAGACACGTTTAATCGTAAGAGCACGGTCACTTAGCAATGCGTATTCACGGTTTCGGTCATCACGAATCACGAAACTGCATGCATTGTCATCAAGGGCGACGCCACAGCATCGGTTGCTTTTGGATTAGTTGGACTAGGAGTGCGAAGTGATGTAATCAGACGGAACTCGCCATTATTAAACAGATTGAGAGGCATCTCAAAATGCACAACCTGATGGCCATGTTTATCCATCTTCAACACTTTTGAACCGGTATCATAAGTGATTCCACCACGGCGAATGTCATGCAACGCAATGGCGAGGTAAAAATCTCCCGGCTCATCATATTGGTATTCAACATCAAACCTGAACATATCCGCACTGGTGCAGACTTTGGGGGAAACGGCAATAGTTCTCAACAGCGGGCATCGCTCGTTAAGACCATTCGGGTAGCCTCCGCGTTCTTCTTGACGCTTACGTTCGGCTTTCTCTTCCGCTTCGAGATTGGCAAGCGTGTATTGCTGTGATACGGTCTCCGGATCGCCGATGGCTTCCACTTCGCCATCGGCAATCATCATTGCCCTAGAACAATACTTCTTGACGGAATTCATATCGTGAGTCACGAGAATAACCGTCTTAGTCGGATCCTTTTTGATTTCCGTAAAGAAGTCATCACATTTACGTTGGAATGCCTCATCGCCAACGGCAAGGACCTCATCGAGGACCAGAATATCCCCTTGTGCTTTAATCGCAACAGAAAAAGCAAGGCGGACCTGCATACCAGAAGAGTAATTCTTCAGCTTTTGATCCATGAACTCTTCAAGCTCGGCGAATTCGACGATATCGTCATACATCGCGTCGACTTCTTCATGTGTGAATCCCAGAAGAGAGCCATTTAGATACACGTTCTCTCGGCCGGTAAGTTCAGGATTGAATCCCACGCCCAGTTCGATGAATGGAACCAATTTGCCGGAAACAGTGATGGAACCGCTTTCCGGATAATAAATTTGCGAAATCAGTTTAAGCAGGGTTGATTTGCCACCACCATTTCGACCGACAATGCCGAAAAACTCACCTTGGTGAACTTCAAAGCTGATGTCCTTAAGAACCTGCTGCTTCTTATAGCCTTTGATTCCTCTAGTCCAATTGATGAACGCCTGTTTAAGACCAGTGGCCTGCTCCGTCGGCAATTTGAAGCATTTGGAGACATGGCTCGCAGACAATACAACTGGATTTTTGGAATAATCGATTTTTTTTACGCTTTTCTCTTCGGACATCACATAACCTCCGCGAATTTGCGACTATTACGGCGGAATAACACCACGCCCAGCCACAACAAAACAACGGTCAGAGCAATTGGCAGCAGACGGATTCCCCAATTGTTGAACTGATTCCAAACGGTCGGTTGAGTCTCTGGTGCAATGAAATTATGCCGAATGTCCTGAATCGCCTGAGCGAATGGATTGATAAGCTCCAAACGGGCGATATCAGCCAAAAGTCCACCGCGATTGGTCACATATGTTAACGGGTAGATAATTGGCATGCCATAGAAAATCAACTGCTGAAGAACATCCCAGATATGGGCGATATCACGGAAATACACGTACATAGTGGCCATGAGCAATGTGACGGCAAGCGTCATTGCGTAAAGCTCGATGATGCTTAGTAGGAAGCAGCACCACTCGCCAAGTGAAATGGAACTCTTGCGATAATGGCGAAAATCAAAACAACAACAAGATTGATCGCATAACTGATAAGTGCACCGACAGTAGCCGAAACCACAACGATATAGTTCGGGAAATGAATCTTGCGGAGCAAATCCCCTCGATCCACCACGGATCGAAGTCCGACATTCGTCGATTCGGTAACGAATTGCCAAGAGCTAATTCCTAGCAACAGCACGACCGGGTATGTGGAAGTACCATCCGACATGCGCAGGAATTTACCGAATACCACATACATTACGCAAAACATCATCAGGGGCTTAAGCACCGACCATGCGATGCCAAGGAAAGATCCTTGATAACGAAGTTTGAAATCCGTCTTTACCAAACCTTGCAGGACGGTCCATGCATACCCGTATCTGTCCCGTATCTTTTTCACCAACTGTTTCACAAGTTGTATCCTATCAGTGGATGTCCCTTAGTCATCGAGCGTTGCCGAATGCCCGAAATATTATTACATCAATCGTTGCGCATGATGCTTAATGTTCGTCCGATTCCTTCTTCAATCGAATATTTCATATTCCAGCCTAAAGTCTGCAATTTATGTCCATCCATCAAAGCAACCGTCGCAGTAGAGTACCCTTTTGTCTCCAAGGAATCGGGGAGTTCAAAATGGACATTCACACCACACTTTGAAGCTACCAAGGAAGCCAAATCCTTTAACCGGCAATCGGAAATAGGTGCTGCGATATTGTATGCGCTTCGGCTTTCACCCTCAAGTAGGCAATACAGCAGACCAGCAACTGTATCAGCGACATATGCGTAGGAAAACAGCTGCGTTCCTTCGCTTTTCAGAATAATGTCTTCCTTCATTAACCCTTTGTGGATGAATTGAGAAAGCGCCTTGCTGTCATCCTTATGCAGAGTCGGGCCATAAGTTCGAGCTATGCGGGGAATGACAAAATCAATTCCATGCTGTTCGGAATAAGCTTGGCAAAGAGCTTCGCCCAGACGCTTGGCCTCTGGGTAGCCAGCACGAAGCGTATTCGGATCGATATAGCCGCAATACTGTTCATCAAAGCGCTCCGCATCGCCGCGGTTCTTTCCATAAATTTCCACGGATGAGGCAAAAACGAATCTGCCATCACGATGATCGTTTCCGCCCACCAATGAGTACTCGAGAAGGTTCTGCAAACCAGTCACATTTGAGGTAATCGTTGACACTGGTTCGGAGGCATATGCTCTGGGATGTGTTGTGCTGGCAAGATGAATGACAACATCAGCCGGACGATTGGGACGAACACCTGGTATCGACACATCCAGCTGCTCAAAATGGAAATGAGCCTCATCAAAATATGGGAATCTACTCCGTGCGCGACTCTTATTGCGTCCAATCGCAATAATCTGGCAATTAAACTTCGGGCCTTCGTTCTTTTTCATCAAGACATCAATTAAAAAAGTCCCGATCATCCCTGTTGCGCCAGAAATCGCAATAGTTTTATCCGCCAGTTTGTCCCATTGCAAGGGAAGATTGGCACAATACTCAATATCCTGCTGATAAAGTGAAGAGTCAAATCGACTGGGCAAAAGTACCTCCCTCGCCTTATTTCAGCCAAGTATCTTCATCTGCGGTGATGTATGCCTTGAACAGTTCCAAGTCGCCTTTGGTAGTGAGCTTGATATTCTTATCCGACCCTTTGGCAAAATGCAGGGTCTCACCAAGATCCACCATCATGGTATTCGTATAGCTAGAACCGTGAATTCCAATATTCTCGCGGAACGCCTTACGATATGCATCCAGCAATTTCCCATAACGGTAAGCTTGCGGTGTTGAGACGCGGCGCAATTGTTCCCTAGGCACATATTGTTTCGTAGTCGAAGCGTCTTCTTGGCTAATCACGAAAATTTGCTCGTTATACGGCAAAGAAGTCACCGCATTGCCATATCGATTACAAACATCGATTACATCAGTCAGAACATCAGCATCAATCAAAGGCCGAATGCCATCATGAATGATGACATTGTCTTCCTCACTGATTTTGTCGGCAAGGAATTCCACACCGTTTCTGATGGATTCCTGAACGCTTGCGCCGCCCCGCACAATCCACTTAAGCTTGTCGATATTGAATTGCTTCGAGTATGCTTCCACCATGGTTTCCCAGCCTTCAATGCATACCACCTCAATCGCGTCAATATCAGGATGCCGCTGGAAGCTTTCCAATGTATAGATAAGCACTGGCTTATCGAATACATTAATAAACTGCTTCGGGATGTCCTGCCCCATCCTGGTTCCCGATCCGCCAGCTACTACGATTGCAACGTTCTTAACAGATTCCATCCCATCACTCCGTTGTTCTGCTAAATCTTATCGATTCACATATTCGCGAACAGTCTGTTCGTCAACTTGGGCAAGCGCTTTCTTATCGACATGTTCGAAATGTAAACCGATATCATTAGGCAACGCGAAGATGTTGCCATAAGCATGAGTCAGCAAATACATATAGTTGGCCGGCACAGGTACTGCCCCCCTTCGAAAGTTTGAACATCCAGCGGACAGAACTCGTCAAGACTACTTATCCATTCAAAACCGCTTGGATGGTCCATATTGTCATACGCGCGGACAATGCCTGCCGCTGCTTCATGCGAACAGACCACGCCGTCCCTGCGCATTCTGTCAAGCTGCGTATCGAAAGCATCCGCAATATGCTTCCCAGCCACTGATTCCGTTGGAATATAAACGTTTCTGTCCCAGGCTTCACGGACAACCATATCCGCTTCGGCTGTTTCAATCGCGGCTTTCCGGTATTCCTGAACTTTTAAGAAAGTGTCGTGGTTCGGCGAAGATACCAATCGAAGGGGAACAAATCAATGAACCTGGAATTCTTGTGTCTCGAGGAGCGAATCGAATCTGCCTGCAATGGACGATACGATCCCAGATTACGGTGATCTTGTACTTTGAATTATTAGTAAGCACTTCCTGAAGACGAGTCAGATCATCACGCATGATGCCCAAATCAAGGTCATCATCCCAAGGAATGAACCCATGATGTCTCACCGCACCGAGCAGCGTACCTCCGACAAGCCAATACTGATTTATTCCATTTTGCCGGCAATCTCCGCAAAATCGCATAGCATTCGGTTTAAAGCGGATTGCAGAAGCCTAAGATCCCCCTCCGCCTTGGGCAAATTGAGGAAAAACCTTTTTCGTGTTTCCAAATCGGTCTCCCCGGGATCACGATACTGCGCCCAAAAACGGATGTCTTCTTTGGATCTTTCTGCAATTTGAGCACGCTGAACCTCATGAACAACCCTGCAGGATTCCTCGCCGATTTCATGCATCCAGTCACGAATTTCAAATAAAACCGATTCTTGTGCCTTCAAACTATCACGCAACTGGGCATTCTCATGTTCCAAGGAATCGATTCGGCCCATCAACTTTTGCATAGACCGCTCCGACGGCCAGAACAGCCTTTCACGCAGTCGTCTTGCCAGAGATGTCATAATCCCGTTCCTCTTCTACGATGGAAACCAGTAACAAAGCAAAATAATACCGCATACGCCCCTTGTGAGCGCATGCGGCTTAGAATCCTAGATGGTTTTGATTTACTCCATCTTGAGGTAGTTCTTCCAATACTCCAAAGACGTCAACTCCGAACGCGCCTCAGCGTATTCCTTTCGAATGCGTTCGATGTTCGCCTTGTAGTATTTTAGATCCCGAGCATAGCGCTTCTTGATCTGCTGGTAGCGCTTCACGTCCTTGGCACGAATCGTGCCCTTGCGGTTGTACCAATCCAAAACCACCAGCTTGTGCTTGCCACGAATCGCACCGGCAGGATACAGCCATCCCTGCAACGGAATCACCGCATATCCAGTACCGTCCTTCTTGATATAACGCTGATTGTTATCAGTAATCAGGTCTTCCAGACGTTCAGGCAAGCTGCGTGGCTTGTCCCCTTCAATAAGCTGCCTGTCGATTTCTTTGATATCAAAGCCCGCAAGTTCAGGATCTTGATTAGCCTGAGCCTGAAGTGTAGCGAAATCAACGAGCTGCTCCTTGTTGCGGTTTGCAGCCATGAAGCTTTGTTCAGCCTGTCCCGGCTTCTTGATGAAGGATGGGCCTTTCAGGAAATCTTCGAATGCGTCCAGGCACAGCTCCGCATTTGCATAACCGAATTTCTTCAGTTCGAGGCGAATATTATTATGCAGCTCACGCATAAAGTCAGCACCAGGAGCCATTCCACATGTTGCTTGAGCAATCATGGTGTTACGCGTGGTCTGGTACCGTTCCACAGCAGCGTTATAACGCTCGAAGAATGACATATGCCATACGCAAAGGCTATTCATGGTAATAAAGCCAGTCTTGCAACGAATGCCATATTCAGCATCGTCGCAACGGACAAACACCGGCAAAGGCAGTCCATTCTTTTCGATTACGGAAATCGGAATGCAGCAGTACCACCAAGCGGCGTACATGTTGTTTCGCTGCCACTTGGTAGGCGTGTACATCTCGTTATAGATGAGGTCTTCGAACAGCGTCAAACGCAGCGGCGGCTTACAGCCAGCGAAGGTGCCTTGCTGGGTCATATTGCCGATATCTTCCCACTGGTCTTCGCCGATTTCATAATTGAGCATAGCGCCGCTAATCATGTCCTCACGATGCTCAGGCTTGAGGATGCGTAGCAGATTATAGGTACGCTTGATGCTCTCCGGAGAAACAGCAACGTCATCGTCCATAAGAAGGATATTCGTGGCCTTCGGATTCTGCTCCATAGCAGTGATCATGCCACGGGTGAAACCACCGGCACCACCGACATTATCGTTCGGAATAACCTGGATGCGATCTCCGCTCAGTTTTTCCGCATCCAAAGTCCGGCCATTATCCATCACATACATGTGGAAATGGTCTGCAATGGAATCGTTGGAACCGATAATCTGGTTCTTGACTAAATCAATGTTGCGTTCAATGAACGCTTCCTTCTTGAAAGTAGTGGTGGACAGAACCAACTCAACATCGTTCAGCTCGCCATCAACGTCAAGCTCGTAATAGCTGTTCCTAATGGAGACAGTTCCTTCGGTCTTTATGATGAAGCCGACGATTACCATGTCGTCAGTGACGGTCAAAGGCAAATCAACAGTCTGCCAATTGGTAGACGCTTCCAGCTTCTTAGAAGCTCCTTCAACCGGAATAGGATCATGCGCGAAGGCATCGCCCATAGTCTGCAGCACTTCGCAAGCGGCACCCTTAAGCTCAAGATGCAGAGTAAATCCCGTCGCACGGTATAGCGCTTCAGTTTCATGACCGACAAAGAATTGAAATAAGTACTGAAATCGAACGTTCCAGCGTCATACATTTTCCATTCGTGGATCAACTTGTCGAAGAGACAGGCTGATTGGAACGGCAGTACAAAGCTGGGTAGGCAACGGAGCGAGGATTCGTCTCCAACAAGATGTTCGCAAATTTCATCGAAGTCATGATTTCTAGACTACATTCAGCCCTTGAAGAGAAACAAAAAACGTCATTTCTCCAACGGAAACGCACGTTTATGCACGATACCAGCCCGATTCAATTGATGCTGCTTTGCCAATTGCGGATAGAACCATTCATTGATTTTTGGAACATAATGGAGCAAGGCAGCACCAGCGAAATCAATTGGTAGTCGAACAATGAAACTCAATAAGACCAGCGGAACCTGTGGAAAGAGTGTCCGCAACATGTCAAGATATGATTGCCAAGATTGCAGTAGCACATCATCTTCAATAAGATGCGCACATAAGATAGCCAAACTTGCCTGTCCGATTCTGCTAAATGTATCTCCTAATACCGCGACCTTATCGAACAATTGAGAAATCCCAATGACGCATAAAGTTCCCGCGATACTGCCGACTACAGCTAGAATTGGATGCGGGCCATAACTATTCATAGCCATACTCATGCCATCAAAAAATACAATATCGATTATCCAAATTAAAAAAGCGATAATCCAGATATAAGGGACGCGCCTCACGAAATCAAGCACATCGTATTTTTTAGCAAGATAGCCAAGATAAAGAAACGCGACTGCGCACATTCCCGCTTGAATGCTCCATGGCAACCACACATAGCGAGACGAACCATAACCGACAAGGAAACAAGCAATCACCCAAATGAAGGTATAAGGAAGTTTCGCAAAAAAATGCAGTAAAAGACGCGCCCAGAATAATGCCAACAGGAACCAAATCGCACCAATCGAAAATCCACTGGCCATAACGTCAAATCGGAAACGTCTCCACTTCCATATAATGCAGCCATGCCCCATTGGCGCAAAGCGAGTACACGGCTCTCATGGTTTAACGTTGCCATACAAGTCACGCCAATAAGGACGCACAAAGCAGTCACAGCATATGTGCACAGCAGTTGCTTCGATTCCTTCGCCCATCGAAACTTACGTTCCGGATGCATAAAGTAACCGGACAGAATGAAGAAAAGTGGCATGTGAAAGGAAAAACAGATTGCCACAATAATTTGCGCCGTTCTGTGGGGCATAAAAAGATTAGCCTCGATTGCGCTATGGCCAAGAATAACTGCCAATATCGCCATGCCCTTGGCAATGTCGAAGAATCTAATGCGCTTCATGAATTTATTCAGTCTCCCATTCCACAGGTTCTCTCCGCCACTTGCCGGATTCACAAGCCCAGCAATTGTTCCAAGGATCGGCGCAGCACGACTTGCCCTATACGATTTGGATGAATGCCGTCTGTATACAATGCATGTTGAGGCATTCCCGTTGAGCGTCCTACCGTGCGGAATGCCGCATATGCCGAAGCGAACCACCAACCATGCTGCCGGCAGAGGGATTGCAACACGTTATTTTCTTGTTCCATAGTGAGTGGTCTAGAATCTGACAAAGTATCAATACCAGCAATCACGTACACGTTGCTAGATCCGTATCTTGCAGAAACTCGGTTGAGATACCGCTCAGCGGTTCGTGCGAAATCATTGCTGTTTGAGAGTCTCAGCCGATCATTCGTACCGAGCAAAACAATAGCAGCATCTTCATGTCCAAGAGTTTGATCTCCGATGGAATCATATGCGGAATAGGAACCTTTTCCAGGAGCACTGGCATTAGTCACGCTCACCCCTCGCGCTTTCAAATCTCTTATCAAACCATTCACTGCGGAATCTGTCTGATGAGACGGTTCAAAATAAACATTCCCTTCAAGACGAAATAGCTCACGCGACGTGCAAGGATATGGGTTCGCAGCGCCCACACCAGCAGCGATACTATCGCCAAGAATACGAACAGAATGGTATTTCCCCAATCGAATGTTCTTTCCGAAATCCCCCGCAACGGATGGAACATAATCGCTCGGCAGAGAAGCCGAGCGTCGCATATCCAGAGCGCCCGTACGGTTGTTAAAGTAATAGGTGGCGCCATTCACGTTCTGACGGCCATAGAGCATCTTGCCGCTAGGCCAGTTGTAGCATACTGTCTTTCCAGAAAATCTCTGCCATCCGTACTGCACCGCACCGGTATGTAGGTCCAATAAATACCATGCGCCGTCAATAGGCTGTTCACCGTACAGCATCCAGCCCATTCGACGATCATAGAACACCCATTTTTGAGATTCCGGCAAATAGACGAAGCCGTATCTCACCGCACCGGTTGAACCATCAAAGTCATACCAATGGTTGTTTATATACTGTTCTCCATACATCATCTGGCCGGAGAAACGATCGTAATAAACCCATTTATGCTGGGATGAATTGTAATAGAAGCCATGCGTCATAGCTCCAGTGCATTCATCAAAGTGGTACCAGCCAGTATGAGATCGGTCGTAATTCACAAAACGTTCGCCATACTGCATCTTTCCTGACGTTAAATCGTAATAAACCCATTTACCGCCATTGGACGAGACAAAAGTCATGCCTTTCGCCATCGCTCCAGTGTTTTTATCAAAGTAATACCAGCCTCCATACCGATAATCCTCGCCTTTAACCATATGTCCAGCAGCATTGTATCGAACCCATTTCCCACCGTTGGAACGAAGATAGACGTCTTTATTCCGAGCGACAGATCCATCTTCATCTATCCAATACCAGTTTTTTTCTTTCGCATCATATATTTCCTGGGAACGTACTTGCTGTCCATTCTCGTAGTAATGTTCCTTGTTCGAATCCCAGCCGTTGTCAGGATGAGATGGAGCAGTCTCAACAGACGAGGTATTCAAAGCATCCGCATGTTCTTCAGCATGCGCGTAGGGTATGTAGAAGCATGCATTCAACACGAAAAAAGCAAGCGAACCGAAAAGAACGGATAGTGCGATCTTTTTCGCATAAACCCATTTATTCCTCGCTATGGAATTCATCGAAAAATATTTTCTATCCATATCAATCTCGATTCAGGCGATTTTCTTTTTTATACTGCTTATTAAATCAGCAATATTCTGAATGCCATAAGCTGCTACTGGGAACAACAATAAGAAGAAAGGTAGCGTGTAGATACTTTTTGCTTCCCAGAAAAGATAGCAGAGGAATCCGCCAATGAAAGAGGCGCACAGCAGAACTCTCGTAAAGACTTGAGATGAATCAGCGCCAAGAGACCGTTCCTTCATTAAGGAATGCACGAGACCGATTACCCCAATAATTGCCAGAAAATAGACAACAGTCTGAGCAACATTTTCAAATCGAAGCAGTACATCCGCGCCTTTCCCCAGCAAAAGGAATGAGCCTAATCCTGAGAAATGGTTCGCGGATTCACCTAACTCTGAATACAACGACGTCATAAAAGAGGCTCCGCCCACTCTGACGCAAGTTTATTGGTAAAAAAATTTAACCCATCACTAGGATTGCCCGCAAAAAACGCCAGACGATTCCGAACAAAATCATTGGATATCTGAGATTGCAGGCATAATCGTTCCCCGTACGTTCAAAAGCGTCTATAGCAAATCGGCTCCACCATCCAGCAGGCATATTATCCGGTTGTCCCAAGCCAATAGCAATCCAAGAAGACATCGGCATCCCTTTACCGAACTTCTGCCCGATCCAAGTCTGAACCACATATACGGGAAATTTTGAAACAAAGAACGCAGCCACTGCGGAAAGAAAAGAAACCACCAACTGCCAAACACGACGGTTATGCCAAACTGCAAAGATGACTGCCACAAGGGCCGCAAGCACAAGAATCTGGTACGTCGATTTGAAAACAATTCCAATTCCGCAAATGAGGAATCCGCCAACAATTGCAAGGCTGCTAGCCCAAACTTCTGCAGCCGGAAGCCTTCTGCAATCATCCAAGTGCCGCATACCGTGAAGAAGAAGCCAACCGCATTAGGATAGACGAACGTAGCGAACATCAGCAAAGGGACACTAGTCGCGACTATGACGGTGAAGGCCCCATGTCCTTTCTCATTCAAACCGATCAAACTGCCGAATCGCCATAGCACTGCCACCAAAGCAGTAACCGCCACAGCACTCACGATTTGAAAAGCAAGAATGTTATCCAATCCAAAAACCGCAAAAACCAGAAGGTACCACAACATTGGGCCGCTTTGGAATGGATAGTAGGAGAAATAGGTATATGCGCTCGGAATACCTCGCGCGCCGCATTCTAGACGGATGCTGCCCTTCGGACAAAAATCCGCACCGAACTGGTTAATGTTACCATTAAGCAGAATATCGGCTGCGTCCATCAAGCTCCGTGAATCCGGGTATGTGTAAGTCACCAGATTCAATGACATCAACCAAATGATCTGCAGTGCAGCCACATATATCAAAAGAATGGCAAGAACCCATTGCTGCGGGAGATTCGAAAAGCCAATCGCAAGCAAGATCATCATGCCAAGCAGTATGATTGTTCCCAATCCGAACGCAACCGATGGCATCCCAAAATGGTAATCAACTTGCTCAGTAATACTGCCAAGCTGCGGACCGTTTCTCTTAAAAGTGACGGTGAAAAAGACTGACAGCATAAGCAGTATCGTCACAATGGCGATTTGCATTCCCAAAGCGACTGTGACCAGCCATCTCGGAAGCACTTGCTTAATGAACGGCTGTTTTTGAGCTACAGCACTTTTATTCACTTGGTTCTAATCCCATCTTCTTCAGAAAGAAATTCCTATCGCTCAGATCGTCGTTTCAATGATATAGCGCGGTCGAGCTTTGACCTCCATGTAGATTTTCGCGATATATTCGCCTGTAATTCCAAGAGCTAGCAGAATAAAACCACCCAAAATCCACAAAGAGAACATAATGGAGCCCCAGCCGGCAACCGCATGCCCAGAGAAAACAGAAACAAGGGTATAAATCAACATGATGATTCCGATAAACACAGAGAACAGCCCGATGCCGGTAATCATGCTCAAAGGCTTTGTCGAAAATGATGTCACGCCCTCTACAGCGAAAGAAACCATTTTCTTCAAAGGATATTTCGATTCCCCAGCAACTCGAGTTCCGCGCTTGTAATACACCTTCGCCGTTTTAAAACCAAGCGAAGGAACCAATCCTCGAAGGAACAGATTGGACTCCTTATATTGAGATAAAGCCGTCAATGCAGTACGACTCATCAAACGATAATCAGCATGATCCGGCACGGTTTCCGTACCAAGCCACTTCATCAAAGAGTAGAAGGCATGGGCCGTTCCGCGCTTGAATGCAGTATCAGTATCGCGATTATCACGCACACCGTATACGATTTCAGCTCCCTGACGATATTCCTGAACCATGCCATCAACAGCATTGGGATCGTCTTGCAAATCAGCATCCATGGAAACAACAGCGTCGACATTCATGCTCAATGCCTGCATTAAGCCAGCAAAAAGAGCATTCTGATGACCTCTATTGTGAGCCAGCTTCACGCCACGAAATAAGGAGGGATCCTTCTCATGCAGCGATGCAATCACATCCCAAGTCTTGTCGCGGGACCCATCATCGACAAAAATAACGAAGCTATCTCGCGCAACAGCCTGCGAATCCTCAAGCTGAATCATCTTTTTCTTCAAAACGTCCGCAGTTACGTGCAATGCGGCTTCTTCGTTAAAACAAGGAATCACAAAAGCCAGTGTCGGTTCACGTCTCATCTGAACTCCACGCCCGTTCGCTTCCATATCATGAGTCATGTCTAACAGTGTATGTCATGCTATCAACGCAATAGTCAAACGCTGTCCGCAACTTCGTCATGCACCTTCAAATGTTTCCTTGTACATCGGCACCACCACGCCTCTAGCCACACGCCAAAAACATCAACTCCTCTTGTAAATGAACGACTTGTAAAACAAACTTTTTTGTCATAGCAACAGCTATAATTATCCCCGAATAATGAGGGGGAAAGGGGAATAATGCTTCAACGGAGAAAAATTCTAATCAGTTTTCTAGCCATTACAGTACTGCAGGGAATTACCTACCCGGCAATCGCGCTGGGCAGCGAATCCAACGCAATGCAAGTATCTTCCAATAGTCAAACTGCCGAACCGAATCAGAATTCAAATAGTATCCAAGGAGGTGATTCCAATACAATCACTTCAGACGCTGATGATGCCTCGCAATTTTCTGATTCGGCATCCGAATCAACACAACCGAACAGTGTAATTCACTCCAGCCGACAGAACAGGAATGACGACAGACCCGATTCTTCCGAACCGGACAAGAATAACGACAGCACCAGTCCTAACGAACCAACTAAACCAGACAAACCTGAAAACGGTTGGGATCAGAATAAAGAGCACTACTACGAAAACGGCACTATGGCCGTCAGCAAGGACGTATTCATTTCAAGTTCTCCCAACAACCGCAAAGACGGCATCTGGGTTCGTTTTGACGAAAACGGTAATTTAGTCAAAGGAGAAGATTACCGCAATGGCGGCTGGTACTACTTTGACGAAGAGACAGGTGCCATGGCCAAGGGAGTTAAACACATATCCTCCAACAATGGTAAATGGGTGTACTACGACGTGGTCACCGGCAAAATGGCGCACGGCGAAGCCCATCTCAACTACGACAAAGAACATACTGGCTGGTATTATTTCGACCAAAACACTGGCAAAATGGCGCATGATTTCGTCTACCTTCGCCAACATGACAAATGGGTATACTACGACAAAATAACAGGCAAGATGCAGTACGGCGAGCACTACATTAATGATGGGTGGTACTACATGAAACCTGTCACAGGAGCCTTGGCCAAGGGCAGAACATGGCTGGACGCCGGTAAGAAATGGTATATTACGACAAAACCAGTAGTCGCATGATTCATGGTGGAGCCATTCTTGACGGGCATCATTATTTCTTCGATCCCCACACAGGAGCCCAATACAACAAACAACAAATCATCGATAGACTGACTTCTCAAGCACGCGCGCTCTTAAATCAGCATCCTGATTGTCCAGGTGTGCTCGCTGCAAATGGAGGACTCATTTGCCCATTCGGACCATGTATGGCTTTTGTCTGGTACATATTCCATTCTGCCGGTTTAGACATTTTCCTCTGCGACGGAGCTAAAACCGGCTGGCCACACCATAACTACGATTGGTACAGATCCCGTGGGCGTGTCAGTCATACACCACATGTTGGAGATATTCGCTTTCTGGAAGTTCGGAGATGCTTGGCTCATGACTATGACGCCAGCCATGCAGGTGTCGTAGTCGAAGTGAATGGAAGAAATGTAATAATTATCGACGCAGCTTATGGAGATATTGGCATTCGTTCGGCTTACAACGGAGCAAACTATGCTCACCCATATTACGACGAGTAACCATTTAAACCTGTATAGAAACAGTTTATAAGGAGTCCATATGAAATACGGTGTCCGCGCATGTACATTAGCAATGTTGGTCATATTGCAAGCCTGTTCTTTAACAGCATGTTCTGGACAGAATAACAATGTTGCGCGGACACCATTTCCCCAAAAGTCCCCTGCATCATCTATTTCTAACGATTTTTCCAAAGTCATTCCTGACAAAAAATTCGCTGCATGCTTAGTCTCCGTACTCAACGCATCCAATAAGGGTTTCCCCTCAGTAAAAGCCTCTAAAATTAAGAACCTGTCGTTTACTGAATACACAACCAAATATCAAAATTGCAGTACGAATAATCTGCAAAAAATCACTTCAGTCGAAGGACTGCAGCATTTTACCGGATTGATCTCACTGGATTTGAGCGAGTTCAAATCTCTAAAAGAACTACCACAGATTGAATCCATGACCTCTCTAACCCAAATTAATTTGCAAGGCACTAAGATTTCCGATATTTCAGCTCTAGCGCATCTCAGTACCTTGCAGAATATCGCGCTTTCCGATAAATCATGCAATTTGACGCCGCTTTCCAGACTATCTCCTATTACGATTAGCGCGCAATGTCCCACCGTAGATTTGTCCCCTCTTGATGGCAAGAAAATCCAAATTTACGTTTCCGAATCAATCAGTGAATCCAAAGCACGAAAATCAGCCATGACAGGCAACACCGTCGCCATTATGAAAGCGGCTGGAAAATTCACCATTTTCCAGCCGAATCAATCAGGTAACATAACCGAATCTGAAATGTAAGTCACGAATCAACCTCGGCCTGTGACGTTATCGAAATAATGCCATGCTTGCCATTGTGGAACCCACGTGTTTCCGTGAGCCATAGCTCCCGTAACTGGATCGAAGTAGTACCATGAACCATTCTGTTTCTGCAAACCTTTTACCATTTTGCCGGTTTTTCGATCATAGCGGACCCATTTACCGCCATTCGAACGTATAAAAACATCGCCTACGCGTCTAGCGCCAGTAACTGCGTCAAACATGTACCATCCAGCGCGCTCATCATCATAGCCAAGATAAACTTCGCCATAAATCATCTTGCCAGTAGTCTCATCGTAATAGACATATTTGTCCTCATCGGACAAATATGTCATTCCTTTACTCATCGCACCGGTCGTAAAATCAAAATTGTACCAAGCTCCATACCTGAAATCCTCACCTTTAACCATCCGGCCGTTCGAATCATAGCGAACCCACTTACCGCCATTCGAACGCAAATACACATCTTTGTTCTGAGCCATAACGCCATTTGCATCTATCCAATACCAAGCATCTGTCGATGGGTCATATATCTCTTTTCCTTGAGCATATGAGCCATCCTTCTCCTGCCAATACTGGCGACCGTCCTTGTACACCCATTTTCCCGATGCGACGTTGGTCGCTTTATTACCAAAAGCATTCATATCCACGGAACCGCTGATGCCGTTGATATGGCCGGAACTGGTGTATTGCCAGCCACGGTCGTTGGTGCCGAAGGCGTTGTATCCCATTTGAGCACCATACTGCGCCACCCAACGGGTCTTTGCGTAGATGTTCGAATTGTTCAACGGGCCTTGCAGGTAGCTCGTATACGAATACACACCGAGATTCTTGTATCCGGCGGACTGCAGTGCGCCATACCAGGCGTCGGCCATACCGCTATAAACATTCGGATTGGTCGGCGGGGTATGACCAGCCCACGTCCACTTCTCCAGGTCATAATACACAGGGTATTTCAGATCGTTCGGGCTCACGCCCATCTGGCGGAGTTTGGCAGCCACATCATTGCCTTCCGCACGTGCGCAGTTCGCATCGTATGCATACGAATACCAGTAGATGCCAAAAGGAATACCAAGACGTTTGCATTCGTTGATGTTACGTTGCGCTTTGGCATCGGCATAGTTGCCCCAGCCATAGCCCAAACGAATGATCGCACCTTCCACGCCGTCGGCTTTGGCCTTGGCCCAGTCGATATCCCCCTGCCATGAAGAGACGTCGATCACGCCTTTGGCCTGCTGGACGAACAGGTTGTTTCTATAGTCGAAGAAGGCTTTCGTATTGTTGTAGGTTCCCCAATGCGCGCCGTAATCGTTGCCATCGAATTTGGCAAACTTCACGGTGGCTCCGTTTTTTGAGGACGACTGCTCCGCAGACTGTTTCACAGGTTGTTCCACAGCATCTTTCACATCCGAGCACTCACCGGAATGAATGATTCGCCATCCGTTTTGGCCAGTGGATCAGGTTGCTGCGATTGCGTACCGACCAGCTGAGCGTCCGTCACGGTTTCGCCGGTCTCAATGTTCTGTACATCACCTTCCGGCGTAACCGCAAGGTTCTCCGAAACCACAGTGGAATCGTCCGAAATGTTTTCGCTTACCGTTTCCGGCAGCGTCGCGTTCGGATTGTCCGGCATGCTGTTTGACGAATTCTGCACATCATCCACAGTTGCGGCAAAAGAACTTGGCGTATCCTCAATCGCAATATCCTGCATGGCGTAAGCCGGCACCACGGCAACGGAAACCGTTATTGCAGCCACGGAAGCGGTGGTCGCAATCTTCATCAAGCTTTTCGGCGATATCATCGTCAGCCTCTCTCACAAAACGCATTTCACGCGTTGACGCAATTGCACACGCAAAACTTAAGTGTATTCTGAGATGTCCCCACTCAAAATAAAGCAGATGGATTCCAAACCAAACTTCACATTTACCGAATATGCCACAACATGAAGTGCTGGCATTCGGAAGTGGAACGGGTAACATACCTTATGTATTGTCATTTGGGAACAGAGGACCTTGTCGGACCACCTCCAATAGACAACATCAGAACGGTATCACGGACTCCTGGAGGGAAGCATGGCACGGCACGAAAGGCAGCCAAATAAAGCTGACAGTCAAGCAAGTAACGTCCGCAAGCCCCGGACTTTCAGCAGTACCGCGACCGTCGGGACCAGCAAATCCAACAATTCCGTCAATGCCACCAATCGTGACGAAAAGCTTAGAACAAAAGCACCGGGGACTTCCTACCGAACAGCTCCCGAAGATCCGTTCCAAATGGCCATATCGCAAGGCGTGCAAGATGGCGACACTTGGTGCACAACCATGTCAAGAACTTGATTCGCCGTTCCATCATCGTAGCCGTTATCGTCGTTGCGGTATGCATTGTGGTCTTCGGCGTCATGGGCGTGAGAACATCGCAGAAAATGCGCGAACTGAATGCCATTAACGACTGCAGAGACGCGGTTGCCGCCATGAACGCTTCATATTCCAAGGATTTCCAGCTCAAGGGAAAGATTGTCGACGCATTTCCAGCATGGATTCCTCATATGATCTGGAAAAGCTCAGCACCTTGTATCAGGAAGAAGTCAAATCGCCGAAGGCGCTTGACTGCAAAGCCGACCCGTCCGGGACCACCAGCAAAGCCAACACCGAACGAGCCGCATATGACAAACAGGCCAGAACCTTCGAGCGGGCGTTGACAAAGAACGAGGCAAATCAGAATTGAATACGAAACGATTGGCAAGAACGGCACTTGCCGTTATCGTAACCGTAGGAATAGTCGTTGCCATCATCGTCGGGTGCGGCCCCAAATGGGGCAACGGAACGGCAACCGGTAAAACCGGATCGCAATCCACCGCCACCGCCCATACTGCGGCCACTGTTGATGTGCAGCTGCCCTCATACTACATGGACAATATGGTGTTCCAGCGCGATCAGCCAATCGTAGTCAAAGGCAACGTCAGCTCCACGGAAAGCAACCCCATCGACGTTTCGAAACTGTCAGCGACACTTACGCAAGGCAAAACCTCCGAGAGCGTCAAGGCAAAGGTAGCGAAAAACGGCAGTTTCACCTGCACGCTGAGCGCGCAAAAGGCAAGTCTCAATCCGTATTCGCTGCAAGTGCAGTACGCCGGCAAAACCGTGCTGAAACTGGCCAAAGTGTATGTGGGAGACGTCTTCGTAGCCGCTGGCCAGTCGAATATGGAACTCAACTATGTGCAGTATTACGAAAACGCTACTTACAATTTTGGCAATGGACTAATCACGACAGGCGATTTGCCGAAACCGCTCGTAGATGACAACGTGAAATTTGTCATCGCAAATCATGATGTTGAAGACACTGATTTTCCACTGTCCGCTGTTAATCAGAGCGCCGATGCATGGCTGACTGCAGATTCCACGAATTCACTGCACCTCAGCTATCTGGCTCAGCAATTCGCCATGCAGTTGCGCGCCAAGCACCCCAATGTGCCGATTGGCATCATCCAGACCGCGTGGGGTGGCACGCCTATTCGCCGGCATGTACAAGGCGGCGATATTTATGCGAACCATATCGCGCCGTTGAAGGGATTCCATGTGGCGGGCGTGCTGTGGTATCAAGGTTGCGATGACGCCAATAATTACGGAACTGCCTTGCAATACGAATCGCAAATGACCGCGCTGATCAACCAGTACCGTAACGTGTTCGGACGCAAGGACCTGCCGTTCCTGTACGTACAGCTCGCGCGCTGGCCAAACTACCAGTACACGCAAAACGTGCGAGAAGCGCAACGGACCACGCTTGGCAACACCAACCTGCACGATTCGTCGAACGTGGCGATGACGGTTTCCCTTGACACAGATAAGGCACATCCGCGCTAATCCATCCGCTCGGCAAGGATATTCTCGGGGCACGCATGGCCGCGCAATATCTCGCATGGAAGACGGCACCACCGTACCCAACGGACCGCTTATCGAACATGCCCGGCACACTGCGAACGGCGCAATCGCTTTGTCTTTCCGGAACGCACCGCAAGCGGGCTGAAAGCCATGCAGCCGAACTATTCGAAAACCGCGAGCGCAATCGCACCAAACTATAAGAGCGCTCCGAAAGCGACCCCGTTAAGCGGTATCAGCAATATCGCCGCTCCCACCACTACGGCATTGCAGGGGTTTGAGGTCGCCAATTATTCCGGTCAATGGCAGGCGGTCAATGCCACTATCAGGGGCAATCAGGTGTTGCTCACCGCAGCCGATGGTTCAATACTGAACGATCTCAACGCCATGAGCCAGGTACGTTACCTGTTCAGTGGCAATCCGAAGTGCGCGAGCATGCTGTACAACGGCTTTAATCTGCCGGCTAGCCCATTCATCACTATTGTTGAGTGATCTTTGTTGGGGGCCGCCGCTAGATAAACCAATACGGGCGGGATAAGTACGGGCGGTCTGAGCCGTTGCTTGGCCTGCTTGGTCATGTTTTGAGCAGGCTGTTCCGGATTCTGGTTTGGTTTCTGGTTTCCTGCTTAAACTATGAAGACTGCTGCAGCATCGCAGAAACTAGACAAATGTCATTTTTCCACCGGTTTATTTAGGCACATTCCCCTCCTACTATGGCATACGGAATGAACGCGAGCGCACAATCACAGATCGAATGCAAACGTGCGCAGGAGAGGAACCACCATGAGGAATCGTATTGCAGCAGCTGCAGCGGCGGGAATATTAACCATCGGCATGGCCGTCCTGCCTTCCGCGGCTTCGGCCAGTGAAGTCGCACCGTCTACGGACGGATTGGCCGGCAGCACCGCCATCAGCGGGCAGATCGACCAGGATATGGCCGTGTGCACCGACAAAACGTGCGATGCCGTACAGCATGTGCGCAAAACCAACCAGCAGATCAAGTCGGACATCGATACCGCCAAGCAGCACGCCGAGCAGCTGCATCAGAACGCGCACGAGGACGCCGATGCGCTTCGCCAGTACGGCGAGCAGGCCTGGAAGAACTACCAGGAGGACCGCGAGGATATAAAGAATGCGATTGACGGCGCGGTCAAGCGCGGTCAGGAGCGTCACGACGCTCTGCATCAGGATATGCAGGATACGCAGGCCCACCTCAACCAGATGCATGCCGATATGAAGGAGACCCACGACGAACTCAAGACGAGGCATGACGCGTTTGCGGCGAGCAGCCACCAGTGGCATCAGTCGTTCATCGCGGCGTTGAAGGATGCGAATTCCAAGACGGGTCAGCAGGGCGGCTCATCCGTTGCTACCGGCACGCATGGCATCACGGCTGGAACGAATGCCGGTACGACCGTTACTGGAGTCAACGGCACCACTGGCACTGTGCGCACGGCTGCCGACACTGGCGCGAATGGTGCTGCAACTGGATCCGTCATAGCTTCCGGCGATCAAACCGCCGCGTCCACCGGCGCGCTGACCAAGTCGGAATATGGGCAGCTTGCGCAAACCGGCATCGGCATTTCCCTTGCCTGCGCAGCCATTCTGCTGCTTGCCGGCCTTGCCTACGCCATGAAGACGTTCGTGCAGTATAAGCGCGAAACCAGCGAAGACTGAGCCGGCTCGCTGCCGGACAGCGTTTGCTTCATCGACTCATGAAAAACGGTCTCGAATATATCGGGACCGTTTTTTCATGCGCGTTTTTCGTATGTGCTTTTCATCTGCTATACGCATTGTTGCGATTCAATTGGAATGACGTAGTATAGCGACGTACAATGCAGCGCGAAGCGCGCGTACCGTGCGTGAACCGCGTGTATGTCCAGTATTCCCACTGATTGCCGTTCTGATCAGTCCACTGGTCAATTCGCATAATGGGGAGCACTGCTGGCGATTCGCGGCGACGGCGTATCGCCATTCCCCGCCGTCCGTCCGGCACTACCCGCGCTCCCCACATCGCCGGCCTTTTCAGCATTGCCGATGTTGGTTCTACGCAACGACCCCGCGGCCAACGAGCGGATGGATCGCCTGCGCTGCGCCTGTTCCGTCTGCGAAGCGGACTGAATTGCGGGAAAAGCGCCCGTTACGGGACGAATACGACCGGTTGCGGTCGGAATAAAGCTTGGTGGCAAAACCTGCGTTGTGATGGCGCTTATGGATGCCATTTGCGGCTGCTGCGTATTATCAGGACCATCCGCAGCGTCTTTTTCTTTCACGGTTTGCGATTCTTCCGCACGATTCGCGTCATCATTCGCATCCTCGCCCGTTTGCAAGGCAGACCCAGCTTCGCTCTGCTTTTCTTGTTTTTCCTGCTTTTCCTGCGGAGCGGCCTGCACATCACTCTGCAATACGATTGGCGATGAATTCGAACGGCGTCGGGCAAGCGCCGCCAGAGAGTCACGAGTATCAGCATCGCGTTGGTCAGTCTGCTGGCTGCCGGCAGCCGTCTTGTCAACCATCGTCGTGCTTCTTTCTCTCAACGTCACGATTTCGAGCGTAACGTAGCGCAGCGCAAAAGTGCGCGTAAAACGACGATGTACGCAACTCCCCCACCGAATCGCAATCAAATATCGACATATGAGGGCAAACAATCCCATTATTGAGACCACAGACTGGCACCAATAAGCCGCAGCATGGCAATCAGGGACTTTCCTGGATGCCGGCCCGTACACGCGAGACTTGCGATACGGGACGATTCAAAAAACCGAGGCCAATGAAAGAAGCATTCGGAGGGAATCTGGAAGGAACCGGAAAACGGAGTGGAAAAGAAGGAACCCCAGAAACCGAATGATTCCAACGGTTTCCAGGGTTCCAATCCGGGCGGAGAATACGAGATTCGAACTCGTGAGGCTGTTACACCAACACGCTTTCCAAGCGTGCGCCATAGACCACTAGGCGAATTCTCCAATTATGCAACACTTTCCGGTGTCTATCCGTTAAGCGCAACTTGACTAGAATACAACAGGAGCAGCAAAAAGCCAAATCGGCGTGTCGCACTGCTGGTTTGCAGAGTTGGGCATACGTGTCAAGGTTGTGCAACAGGTATGAGCAATCGGCTGCCTTTACTACAGATACTTCTTATTTCGCACACTGTAGATGCTATATTGCCGCCGATGGAATCCAATAGGCAACGGGATTCGGTAAGCATGGGAAAAGATACGAAAAAGGGTTCCCGGAGCATATCCGGTGGGAATTCCAGGGAACATAAAAAAGGGGCCTCCCGGGAGCCAAAGGCTCGACCGGGAGGCCCCAACGTTTGAAGCGGCGGCGTGCTACTCTCCCACACCCTCTCGAGTGCAGTACCATCGCCGCGCCTGGCCTTAGCTACCGGGTTCGGAATGGGACCGGGCGTCTCACCAGGGCTATGACCACCG
>ENA-OQIR01000188-OQIR01000188.1-human-gut-metagenome-genome-assembly--contig:-NODE-188-length-29059-cov-1.873393_pt1 | contig 29059 bp, 40 predicted proteins | sample MGYA00242580_ERZ504745 | MGnify/ENA primary metagenome ERZ504745 (study PRJEB26092, sample SAMD00036214) | human gut metagenome | host: Homo sapiens | study: EMG produced TPA metagenomics assembly of...
CCTGGCAAAGCCGGGAGGCTTTTTTCGCAAAGGCTAAACATTAAGAGGCCCTGGGGCGGTTCTGCCCCAGGGTCTCTTAATGTTTAGCGGGAAGCGCCTACGGCATCATGGCCGGAACGTCCAATGCGCCGTTATCCGGCATGGTCCAAGGGAAAGAGCCGAGAAGGGCGCAGGCCCTTAAGCGGCCGCGGAGAACCCGCAACAAACGCCTGGGATTAACACAGCGCTCTCAATCCGTAAACTCCTGTCCATTTTTGGTCCGCGGCGCGGCGGAGCCCGGAAAGTGAATCCGCACGTTTCCGGCGGCAGCCGCTCACATGCCTTCCAGGGCTTTATCTTATAGTGATACGCGGGCTTGTCCGTTTTCATAGGAGCGGAGCAAGAACGCGCCTGAGAGAAGCTGAAACGAGGCAGTCCCAAAGAAAACGGCGCCGGAACGCCCGGCGGGGAGAAATGCCGTCCAGTGAGAATAAAGGCAGAATCAGAGCTGGGAAAAGACCTGGCCGATTTGCCCCTGAATGAGCAGGTCTGCCTCCTGGTCCAGGGTAGGGCGGTTTGATTTACCACCGCTAGGCGGCTGCCCTGGAAATAACGCAGCAGGCCGGCAGCCGGATAAACTGTGAGAGACGTGCCGCCCACAATAAGAAGATCCGCTTGGCGGAGAGCGCCTACAGCTTTTTGAAGCACCGCCTGATCCAGCGCCTCCTCATACAGCACTACATCAGGCTTGACCGCGCCGCCGCATTGGTCGCAGCGGGGAACTCCGGAAGAGCGGAGAAGGTATTGGGCGTCAAAAAGCTTACCGCACCGCCGGCAGTAATTCCGGTGGACAGAACCGTGAAGCTCCAGCACATTCCTGCTTCCCGCCTTCTGGTGCAGGCCGTCGATGTTCTGGGTAATCACAGCAAGCAGCCGTCCCTCCCGTTCCCACTGGGCCAGCTTTTTATGGGCGGGATTTGGCTCCGCGTCTAGATACAGCATTTTGTCCCGGTAAAAACGGTAAAACTCCTCTGGGTTTTTCTCATAAAAGGAACGGCTTAAAATAGTCTCCGGCGGATAACGGTAGGCTTGATGATACAGCCCGTCCACGCTTCGAAAGTCGGGGATGCCGCTTTCCTTTGACACCCCCGCGCCGCCGAAAAAGACCATGGCCCGGCTTTTCTCCGTCAGCTCCTTCAGCCTGGCGATTTCCTGATCCATGAGAAGACCTCCCTTTCTATTTTATTTTTATGCGGGCCGCCCAGAGGATTGACCCTGCCGGGCAGCTGTCCTGTGAAAGCCTGTCCGGCAGCGTTTTTAACAAGACCCTAATAGGAGCTCCGGCTCCGCTCCGGACGGCCTTTTCAGAAAAACCGGCGGACCTCCCTTAAGAGAGCCTCCGCCGGCCTTTTTCTTTTACGATAACGCAATGAGGCGCCGCCCATTCCCTCCGGCCCCCGCGTTATTGATCCACAGTCTCCCCGTCCAGCAGAGCCTGGTCGATGTCCGCAATAGGTAATTCCAGGGTATCCCGTTTGAAATCGATAGACGGCCCTTGGCCTTTAGGCTCCTCCTTCAGGCAGATACCGGCGCAGCTCACCAGAAGCAGGGCAATCTGTACAGCCAGCAAGGCGTACAGCCCGACCTGGTAGACGGCGCCTAAATAGGCCTGCTCCACCGCGGGGAACAGATATTGCGAAAGCAGCAGGGTCAGCCCGCCGGAGGCGGCAAAGAGAGTTACCGCGTACCGGATTTTGCTTTCCAGCAAAGCAACCAGAATGCCGCTGACAATGATCGGCAGATAGTAGATGGCGTCGGTTAAAATGCCGCTGGGAGAGCCTGTCAGGAAGTTCTCGGTAATCTGGGTCCACAGGCTGTCGGTGGCGCCGTAGTTTTCAAAGGCAGGCAGGAACAGAGCGGACAGGGCCAGCACGTCCAATAGAATCGTAGCGATTTGAAGTATTCTTTTCGAACCATAATCAGCCTCCAAACAGGTTATAAGGATTCCAGGGCTTTTTGCGCCCAGGAAGCGCCTATTCGCAAAAAGCCGGCAGGAGGCACAGACTGGCCGCTGTAACGCTTGGCCACCTCCCTGGACTTCTCATAGGCCTCCATACGGGTGGTTTTGTGATAGGCTCTCCGGTATCCTTTACAAAAAAGGTAAAGGCCAAATGCCCGGTTTCCCCATCCTTGGCGCAGAAATAACCCTTTTCAAGCTCCTTTCCGTGCTTTTTCAAAGCCACCTTGGACATCGCCAGCTTGGTGAGCTCTACCGCCCGGTCATCCAGGCCGTTTTCAAAAATTAATATTTTTTCCTTCAATTCATTCAAATCCGCCGCCAGCCGCTTGGTAACGCCGCCAAGCTCCGGGTAGCGGTTTTCCGCTTCGGCGTCGTTCAGGCTCTCCTGCTTTGCGCCGGGTACCAGGTAAATCATAAATTTATTGGCCATATCGTGATATAAACAAGGGTAACTGAGCAGCGCCTTATGGCCGCACTGGGGGCATGTCCATGTGAACAGGCTTTCATCCAGCACGGATTCCCGCAGCTCCTGGTCCAAGGTCACGTTGACGCTGGCCACATTTTCGCGTCCGCTTTTTCTCCGCAGGCGGGACAGGTGATTTCTTTCTTGATAGTTCTGGACATGACAGCTTCCTCCGCAATTGATAACTATTATAATTAATTTTATTGTAACACAGAAACAGGAGAATGAAAAGCAAATAATCGAGTTAGTTATTGACCTTGTTTAAAAAACATGACATAATGGGGATACAGCCGGAAAGGGGGCTTGGGAATGAAGGAAGCGAAACCATCAGAAGGAAAAAGGGTTCATCCCCTGACCAAAATAGGATATTTTCTGCTGACCCAGGGGAACCGTTATGCGAACAGCTTTATTCTGCTGGCGGGCTTCGCCCTGAGCGGCGCTTTTTTTGTGCTGGGGGTCAACTATGTGGCGCCGGCCTTTTCCTATGCCTCCCGGGTTAACGAGGCCTGCGGCAGGGAATTGAGTTTGTATCCAGAGACGACGCTCTGGCAGCCTGGCAGCAGGCGTGGCTCTCTGTGTTTTTATGCCTGTTTTGCCTGGGAATTATGGTGTTTTGCGTTATGGTGGGCATAAAAATGATTAAAATTATTTTGGAGTTTCAGCGCCGGGGCAGACTTTATAGCCTTTTTCCCAGGAAATGCTATAATTTTTGTTCCAGGTGAAGTATAATAGAAGAAACTAAAAGGGTAAATGCCATAAACGGAGGGATAAACTATGGATCTTTTCAATACGATTAGCTGCGCTGTTGCCGCCGCTTATGAGGCAGTGGCAAACCGGAACCGGCAGGCAGCGGTGAACAACCGCCTGAAGGCGGTTGTCCGCAGCGAGCTGGCTACCATCAACCGGGCTTACATCGCCTGGGAAAGCACTTTTATAACGACCTTCGGAGCCAGGCCGCCGGAGACGAGGCGGTTCTGTGCAATGCCATCGACCAGGCGAAAGAGAGAATCCTAAAAGCCCGTGAGAAGCTTGCGGCGGAAAGCCAGCCTACCAAGGGAAGCGGAAAAGCTAAGGTGAAAAATACCAGGCCTGGGAGCAGGACGAGGAAAATGACGACGTCCTCACGGAGAACCTGAAGGAAAGCCCCGTGTACCATCCCTTTGTGGCTCAGGCCCAGGAGGCGGAAGAGGATTCCGAGACGGAGGAGCTGAAAATGCCCAGGCTCATACAGGCGGCGGGGAATCAAAGGAGACTTTTTGATGAAAATTCTGGTTGCGTGCTTTTCCCTTACTGGAAAAACAGAGCTGATCGCTAAAAAATTGGCTAAGTCTCTTGGGGCCGATTATGTGTCTCTGGAACCGGTGAAGTGGAAATCCAAGTTTGCCGCCTATACGGTGGGCCTCTTGCTGGCGCAGCGCCGGAGGGCGGTGGAGATTTTACCCCTGGAGGACGTGGATGTGGATTCCTACGACTGCGTGGTGGTCTCCGGCCCGGTCTGGGGAGGCGCTCCGCGCCGTGCTCAACGGTTTATCCGTCAGTACCAGCTGGAGGGAAAGCAAACCTACGGCCTGCTTTCCTGCGGCCTGGAGGGAAAATCCGCGTCGAAGCTTTTGCGGGCGGAGCTGGAGGCTGCGGGCACCAGATGCCGGTCAGTCATTACCGTGAAGGCGGAGAATGAAACCTTGGAGGCCCTGGAAAAGGGAAAAATTGAGTTTTTGATGCGTGAAAACGGGAAAATTATTTTACAGGTAAGTGAAAAGCACCGCAGGAAAAAGAACCTGACGGAAAATCAGGTTCAGGAAATGCGGGAACTGATCGAGGCGTCGGAAACCGACGACAGCGTCAAGAAAAGCGCTTCCGCGCCTGAAAAGGAGAACGTCTCCCCAGAGGGGCAAACGGAAGAGAAAACGGATAATCCGAAAACCCAGGCCGCCGAAGGAGACGGCGCCCATGGGGACGAGCCCCGGACGGAGGAGCCGGCTCAGCCCGCGCCGCCGGAGAGAAGGCAGGCGGGAGGGCTCCGGAAGGAGAGCAGCAGGAAGCCGGCGCAATGCCGAAAAAAATAAGAAAAGGGAGAAAGCGCAATGAAAAACAACCCAGTAGTGACGATTGAGATGGAAAACGGCGGCGTGATGAAGGTGGAGCTGTATCCGGAGACCGCGCCTAATACGGTGGCCAATTTTATTTCCCTGGTGGAAAAGGGATTTTATAATGGAACGATCTTTCACCGGGTAATTCCCGGCTTTATGATCCAGGGCGGCGATCCGGAGGGCACCGGCATGGGCGGCCCCGGTTACCGGATCAAGGGGGAATTTACCGCCAACCGGTTTCAAAACGATTTGAAGCACACCAAGGGAGTTATTTCCATGGCCCGATCCGGCCATCCGGACAGCGCCGGCTCTCAGTTTTTTATCATGGTGGATGATGCTCCCCATTGGACGGCCAGTACGCTTCCTTCGGTAAGGTAATAGAAGGAATTGAGGTAGCGGATCAGATCGTATCCGTCGCTACCAATTACAGCGACCGTCCTCTGGAGGAGCAGAGGATGAGGTCTGTCACGGTAGAGACGTTTGGGGAGACTTATCCTCAGCCGAAGAAAGCGTAAAAAGAATCATGGGAGTCCTCGGTCTCACAGCCCTTGCGCGTGCGGCCGCGAAGGAAACGCGGCCCCTCGAGCAAGCGGAACCGGCGGAGGGAGTTCCAATATACTATCGGATCAGCAATCCGGAAAGAACAGTGCGGGCTGCCGTTGCTCCGGAAAAGGAAACGCGGCTGAAAAGGGGCGCCTTACGGCGCTCTTGGAGCTTTTGTGCCTTTCACGGATGCGGCGCGCTGCTGGAAACCGCCTGCTTTGCGGGCAGCCGGAGCTTTCAGTGAATTGTTTTCCGCCTAACTGGCTTGACCGGTGTTCCGATACGAAAAAACAGGAAAAAGGATGCGGAGAAATCCGCATCCTTTTTTGAACAAATAAAGTGCTTTTTAGCCGTGAATATACAGGAATCCCGGATCTTTTCCGGAACCTGCTAAGAAACAGCGGAATTTCCAGGCTTCTGTTTAAAAGCTGAGAAATCATTAGACAGTCCTGTCCCAAGCCGTTTTTTGCAAACTCAATCCTCAGCCCAATCCCTGGCCCTGGTGACGGCTTTTTTCCAGCCCTTCAGCAGGCTTTCCCGGCGCTCCGGGTCCATGCTGGGCGTGTAAACCTTATCGATGGCCCAAAGCTCCTTGATCTGCTGCAAGCTGTCCCACGCACCGGTGGCCAAGCCCGCCAAATAGGCGGCGCCTAAGGCGGTGGTTTCCCGGATCATGGGCCGGCGCAGGGAGCGTCCCATAATATCGGACTGGAACTGCATCAAAAAGTCGCTGCGGCTGGCGCCGCCGTCAACCCGGAGCTCCTGGATTTCCAGGCCGGTATCCGCGATCATGGCATCCAGCACATCCTTGGTCTGATAGGCGATAGACTCCTGGGCAGCCCGGATAATATGGTTCCGGTTGGCGCCCCGGGTCAGGCCCACAATGACGCCTCTGGCGTACATATCCCAGTAGGGCGCTCCCAGGCCGGTAAAGGCAGGCACGATGTATACCCCGGCCGTATCGTCTACCTTGGAAGCGAAATAGTCCGCATCCGGCGCCTCGTCGAATAAGCGGAGCTCATCCCGCAGCCATTGAATCACCGCCCCGCCGACAAATACGCTGCCCTCCAGCACATAGCGCAGATCTCCGGGAAGGCTGGCCGCGATGGTGGTCAGAGCCCGTTTTGGGATACGCATGGCTCGGAACCGGTATTCATCAGCAGGAAGCAGCCGGTGCCGTATGTATTTTTCGCCATCCCCTTGTCAAAGCAGGTCTGGCCAAACAGCGCCGCCTGCTGGTCTCCGGCGATCCCGGCGATGGGAACCTCTACGCCGCTGATGTTATAGGTGCCGTAAACCTCGCTGCTGGAACAGACCTTCGGCAGCATGGATTTGGGAATCTGCAGCCTTTCCAGAATCTTATCATCCCAGCACAGCTTATGGATGTCAAACAGCATCGTGCGGGAAGCGTTGGTGTAGTCGGTGACGTGAACCCTGCCGCCTGTCATGTTCCAAATCAGCCAGGTGTCCACCGTGCCGAACAGAAGCTCCCCGCGCTGGGCCCGTTCACGGGCGCCCTCCACATGGTCCAGAATCCATTTGATTTTGGTGCCGCTGAAATAGGCGTCGATGATGAGTCCGGTGGTTTCCCGGATGTAAGGCTCCAGCCTTCGGCCTTCAGCTTTTCACATTCCTCTGCGGTGCGGCGGCACTGCCATACAATGGCGTTGTAAATGGGACGGCCGGTATTCTTATCCCAGACAATGGTAGTCTCCCGCTGGTTAGTGATGCCGATGCCGTAAATATCCTCGGGAGAAACGCCGCCTTTCAGTAAGGCTCTGTCAGGACGGAAATCTGGCTGGCGTAGATATCCATCGGGTCGTGCTCCACGTAGCCGGCTTTCGGATAATGCTGGGCGAATTCCTGCTGCGCCATGGAAATAATGTTTTGATTGCGGTCGAAAATGATCGCCCGGGAACTGGTGGTTCCCTGGTCCAGTGAAACCAGATACTGCTTCATTATGGTGACCTCCCTGATTGAAAATAAATTTGAATAGTTTTAAACAATCAATGATTTAATTATAGCTTTTTTTTGAGAGGACACAAGAGCTATTTTAAAATTTTATCTTGCCGATTTTTAAGCCCCGATAACAAATTTTCGATAATTTTCGCCCTTTTATTGAAATTATTTTCTTTTGTGATAAAATAAAAACACGTAGAGGGCCATTATGCTGCTTTTTATTCTACTTTTGATATAAAATTGATCGGGGAATGTTGTGATGTCATGAAAGCAATCGGTGCCGGACATAATATGGTGGATGTGAAAAAAATCAACCGAGGGTTGATCCTGTATTTGATTTATCAAAACAAGGGGCTTTCCAGAAAGGCGCTGGCAGCGAAGACAGGGCTGACGCCGGCGGCGATTACGCTGATTATCGGCGATATGCTCCGGGAGGGCTTGCTGGTGGAAACCCATACGGTTCACAATGGGAACAGCCTGGGGCGGAAAGAAGTTATTTTAGACATTAACCTGTGCGCTTATGTAGCCTTGGGGATTTATTTAGAACCATGCCGGGCGAAAATTTTATGCTGCGACCTGTCGAACCGGGAGATCTTTCAAACAGAACTGACAAGCGGGGAGAAGGAAGGCTCCTTTTCCAGCTTTTAGACAAGCTGGCGGAGAAAATTTCGAGTCTGCTGGAGGAATATGGAATTAAAACCCGATACCGCCTCATCGGCGCGGGCGTCGCCTTGCCGGCAGACGGCTCTGAGGAAGGAAACGATGAGGCGGCTCCGGAATACGAAAAAAAGAGAGGAATGGTTCAGAAGGAGCTGTCCCGCAAATTAGGCGTGGACGTTTGGGCGGACAGCCTAACCTGCACCATGGCCGCCGCAGATGTCTTTCTTTCCGGCGAAACCATGGGACAGAATATTCTGTTTGTGAAATATGGCCCGAAGATAGACGCGGGCTATCTGTCCCTGACCTATTATCCGCAGGAATACCGGTCGAAACCGGTTTCCCTGGATCACTTTTTGATTGATCCGATGGGGAAGGACTGCGGATGCGGGAATAGGGGCTGCCTGCATACGCTGGCCGGGTTTCAGGAGCTGGCGGAAGAGCTTCGGGGAATTTATTCGGAGGAAAAAACGCCGGAGCTTGTCAGGATGACCCAGGGCCATAAAGAGCAGGTAGTGGGTAGCCGGCTCCGGGAGTTTTACCATGCCGCTGACCCCGCGGTCAGGGAGGTAATCGAGAAAGGCGCCTTTTATCTGGCCATGACGTTGAAAAACTGCCTGGTCATGCTGAATTTATCCACCGTAGTGGTGTACGGGGATTTGTTTTTTGACTCCGAGTATTGGGAGTGCTTCAGCCGTTTTCTGGATATTCTCCGTTGCAGGGGAAGGGTTCGTTTGAGCGGGTTCCACAAGGAAATTGAGACGGAGGGGCCGGCGTTTCCATGGTAGGCCGGTTTTTCGCAAACGGCGGCCTCTTGGAAAAGGTGAGAAAGTAGGGAAGCGCGGCGTTATGGAAAAATTGCTGGTAAGCGGATGTCTTTTGGGGCATCCTTGCCGTTACGACGGAAAGGCCAAAAGAAACGAGGCGGTTTGCGCCTTGCGGGAAAAATGGGAACTGATTTCCGTGTGCCCCGAAACGATGGGCGGGTTAAAGGCTCCCAGGGAACCGGCGGAACAGAGGATGGTCGATGGCTGCCGGAGGGTTATTTCCAGAGATGGAAGGGACTTGACGGCGTTTTTTGAAAAGGGCGCGCAAAGGGTGCTGGATTTGGCTCTGGAGAAGGGCTGCAGATTTGCCGTTTTAAAGGAAAACAGCCCCTCCTGCGGGTGCGGCTGCATTTACGACGGCACCTTTACCGGCCGGAAAATTCCCGGAATGGGGATAGCGGCCGGCTTGCTGACGAATCACGGGATCACCGTGGTGGGAGAAACCGGTCTGGAAAAGCTGCCGGATGGGGCCTTCCCGGCCGTGAACAGGAATAGAAGCAAGGGGGCAAGAGCATTTTTCAGAGTCCTCTGAGCAGGATAGGAGCCCGGAGCAGCGGCGGGGCCCAGAGGCGGAGAAGAATCAGAGGCTGCGGGATTTTTCAAGGGAAAGCGGAGCAGGGAATAAACCGTTGCTGCTGGCAATTAGGTTAAGATGCCTGCGGCCTTGGCGCGATGATTTCAGGAACTGTCTCCGGCTGGCTGGGAAAGATGGAAAAGTAAATATTTAGTGAACTTACCCGGCAAAAACAGGATCGGAAGGAAAATGTGCTATAATAACGGTAACGCACATTTTCCTTTTTGTTGTTTAACGGGCTTTGCGGCAGCTTAAAATCATTTCAAAAAGCCATGGAATAGCTATGATGATAAAACAGTATTCCACTGCCGGCATATGACAGACTGAAAATTTGGGAAAACAGGATCTACTGGTCCGCCTGATAAAAGGAGGGGCTTTGTGAGCAGCACGAAGAAGTTTTTCAAATCCTCTATGGTCTATTTTATGGGAAATGTTCTGACCAAGATCATTTCCTTTTTTCTATTGCCCTTATATACCACCCGCATCAGCACGGATGAATACGGCTATTTTAATACGTCCACCAACTACCTGGATATTCTGATCGCCATCCTCTGTATGGAGATCTGGTCCGTCATTATGCGGTTTATGTTCGACTATGAGGGCCGTCGGGGCAAGGAAAAAGCCATCACCAACGGCCTGGTGATTTTTGTGTGTCGCTGCTGGGATACTGCGCCGTTTTTGCTGTGCTGGCCCTGGCTCTGGATTTACAGTACCTGCTCCTGATTTTTATCATGGGGCTTTGCAGCATGATTCAGGCGATCTACACCTATACCACCAGAGGCCTGGCTACAACGCGGTTTTGCCGTTTCCGGCATCGTAGGAAGCCTGGTGAATTCCCTGACCAATGTGGCGCTGATTTTGGGCTTTTCCATGACGGTAAAATCTCTTTACCTGGCGGCGATCGCCGGGTATGTGGTGCAGATTCTGATGCTGGAAAGAAAGGTTCATTTGCTCAGGGCCATCCATCCTAAGCTGGTGAGGCCCAGGCTGCTGAAGCGGATGCTGCGGTTCTCTCTGCCCTTGGCCGCCAACGCGGTGTGCGCCTGTTTTTTGACCAACTATAACAGCATCATGGTCACAAATCTGCTGGGGCTCAGCGAAAACGGGGTGTTCAGCGCCGCCGGGAAATTCGCCGTAGCCCTGACTCTGGTGTCCAGCTGCTTTTCCATGGCCTGGCAGGAGCTGTTTTTCTCCAAGGGAGGCGAGGAGGATAAGGGCGCTTTCTATACCCGGGCAATGTCCTACTATTACCGTTTTTTGACGCTGACTCTGGCGCTTTTGCTCCCGGTCGTCAATGTGGTGTTTTCGTTTTTCATCGGGCCGGAGTATGCCGGCGCCTTTCCGTTGGTGCCTCTGTATCTCATTTCGACCGGCGCCAGTATTTACTCCGGCTTTTTAGGGTATATCTTCAGCTCGGACAAACGGACCAACGTGGTAATGGTTTCCACGTTGGCGGCGGCGGCTGTCAACGTGGCCTGCCTGCACCTGACGATCCGCTGGATCGGCGCCCAGGCTGCCAGCCTGGCCTTGCTGCTGGGCTTCGCGGCGTGTATCGTAATCCGCCAGGCGATTTTGAAAAAGGAAACCGGAGCGAAATTTCCGTTTCCCTTTTTTCTGTTTTCCGTCGTCCTGCTGGGAGTGTCCGGATATGTATATTTCGCCTTTGGCAGGCTGGTGAATTTCTGCTATGGATTGGGCGTGTTCGCGCTGTTCTGCTTTTTGTTTCGGGATTTGCTCAAAAGCCTGCTGCAAAGCGGCAGAGCCTTCCTGACACGGCGGAAGGGGGGCAAAAAGGCTTCCGGCTCCAGGGAATAGTTTTTGACAGGGAGCTTTATCCTAAAAGCCTGTGGCGCCGGTTCCACGGTAAAAGCTGAAAAAACGCGGCGGAAGCGGCCTAAAGGTGCCTGGCGCAGGGCCCGGTGGTATCCCGGAGGATCAGCTGGGGCCGCAGCAGCAGACGCCCCATGGGGATCTTATTCCGAAGTCCTTCCAGCATATAAAAGGCGGCTCTTCCCAAAGAGAGGCTGTCCTGGCGAACCACGGTAAAGGGTTCCTTTTTTTCTGACGCTTCCAGACGGCCGCTAAGCCCCAGCACGCTGATCTCCTCCGGAATCCGGCGGCCCATCGCCCGCAGGCAGGCAAGCACAGAGCTGGAAGCCTGACTGCCCGCGCACAGTACAGCCGTGGCGCCAAAGGACAAAAGCCGGTCCACAAAGGGGCGGACGCTTTCTTTTCCGCAGCAGTCGGCATACAGGCGTCCTGATACGTTAGCTGAAGAACCTCCAGAGCGTCCCGATAAGCCGCAGCCCACAGCCCGGATAACGGAAAATCCGGCAAACCGTTCAATAGAGCGATTCTTTTATGCCCGAGCTGGCAGAGATGATCTACCGCCATAAAGACGCCGCGCCTGTGGTCGCTTCCCACACTGCCTGAACAGGGGCCGTTGGATTCCTCTTCCCAAAAGACCAATGGGAAGGCTGAATTAATTAAGTTTTTTAAATAATTGGATTGAAAAAAAGAATCGAGCGGCTGCTTTATCAGAAATGCACCGGCGTAATTATGGCGGAGCAAAAAGTATCCAAAGCTTCCTGAGAGGACAGAAGCCCCTGAAAGGCGCCAAATCGGCTTGCCAGCCGTTTTGGGCGGCCGTAGTTCGGAACCCCATGGCCAGATCATAGCCGAATTGGCCAGCGGAAAGAAATTCTTCCCTTTCCGCTAAAACGCAGACCTTCCGCACGCCGGATTTTTGCACCTTTCGGCCGGCGTAACCCATCTCAACAGCGGTTTTTAAAATCAATGCCCTTGTGCTTTCGCTGACGTCGTTAGCGCCGTTAAGCCCCTTAGAAACCGTGCTTACCGCAACGCCCAGCCGCCGGGCGATATCCGTGATGGTTACCATGGCCGAACCTCCTGACTTGATAGGATTCTACAATTTAGTAGTATACCTCTGGTTTTCAAAATTGACAAGCGCTGATACCAAAGGTTTTTCGGCCCCGCTTCCGGTCCTCAAGGACCGCTTTCTGTAAAAATCCGGAAATACCGGGCTCCGGTGGCCGGGACGTTTCTTGACAGCACAAAAAGAAATTGGTAAAATGTTCCTGAAAATATCCCGGGTTTTACGGAAAAATCCTGACTTTTTACGCCACAATAAACATAGATTGTTTGATGACCAGTGAAACAGAAAAGAGGAACAAAATGAGTCAATTTCAAAAAGATGTGATAGCCTTTCTCAGACTGCAATACGGCAAAGCTCTGGCGGAGGCGGATGCGACGGAGATATACCACAGCGTCTCTGCGGCCGCCATGTGCCAGGCCAGAAAAAACTGGGGGCGGCTTGAAGAAGGGAAAAAGGTGTGCTATTTTTCCGCGGAGTTTCTGGTGGGCCGGCTGGTTTCCGGCAACCTGGTGAATTTAGGGCTGGCGGATCAAACAGAAGAGCTGCTGCGGGAAAACGGAGTGGATGCTTCCGTACTGGAGGAAATCGAGGATGACGCCTGGGAAACGGCGGCTTGGGCCGTCTGGCGGCCTGCTTTTTGGATTCCGCCGCAACCCACGGCATTGCCATGAACGGCTATGGCATCCGCTACCGGTATGGTTTGTTCCGCCAATCTTTTGAGAACGGGTTCCAAAAGGAGACGGCTGACCGGTGGCTGCGCTTCGGGGATCCCTGGTCGGTGCGCCGGGAGGATGAAAGGGTCCGGGTGGATTTCAAGGGTCAAAGCGTTTGGGCGGTGCCTTATGATTATCCGGTGATCGGCTACGGCGGCAGAACGGTAAATACCATGCGGCTGTGGCAGGCGGAACCGATGGAGGAATTCCGGTTCGATCTGTTCAATGAGCAGAAATATGATAAGGCCTATGAGGAAAGAAACCGGGCGGAAGCGATTTCCGCGGTTCTGTATCCCAACGACGATACTGACGCAGGCAAGCGCCTGCGTCTAAAGCAGCAGTACTTTTTCAGCAGCGCCTCTCTGCGGGATCTGGTGAAAAATATGAGGGAAAATATGGCGGCGATTTTTCCCATTTTTCAAAGGAGTACGCGATCCAGCTTAACGATACCCATCCGGTGGTATCGATCCCGGAGCTGCTGCGGATTTTCATGGAGGAAAAAGGAATGTCCTTTCGGCAGGCGTTCCCGATTATCCGGCAGACCTTCGCCTATACCAACCACACGGTCATGGCGGAGGCCCTGGAGAAGTGGAGCGTGAAGCTGTTCCGTTCTGTGATCCCGCAGGTGTACCGCTATGTGATGATGCTCCAGCGGTCTTTGCTGAAAGCGCTGGAGCAAAAGGGGATTACCGGCCAGGCTCAGGCGCCTTATCTGATTATGGACGGCAGTCTGGTGCATATGGCCCGGATGGCCGTATACGGCTCTCACGCGGTGAACGGTGTGGCCAGATCCACACGGAAATTCTGAAAAAATCCGTGCTGAAGGAATGGTATCAGCTGACGCCGGAGAAATTCCAGAATAAAACCAACGGCATCACCCAGCGAAAATGGCTGCTGCAATGCAATCCGGCGCTGTCCCGGTTCATTACGGAACGAATCGGCTCCAGCTGGATCACCCATTTGAACCAGCTGAAGAAAATGGAGCGGTTCCAGAACGATCCGGAGACGCTCCGGCGGTTTGGAGAAATTAAACGCCGCAATAAGCAGGTACTGGCGGACTATATTGAAAAGGTGGAAGGGGTAACGGTCAGCCCGGACTTCCTGTTCGACGTTCAGCCAAGCGGCTTCATGAGTATAAGAGGCAGTTATTGAACGCGTTTTCTATTTTAGATATTTATTACGGGCTAAAGGAGGGCCGGATCCCAGGCTTTACACCTACCTGTTCCTGTTCGGCGCCAAGGCGGCGCCCGGATATTTCCGGGCCAAGGGATCATCAAATATATCAGCGAGATTGCAAAGCTGATCGACGGCGACCCGGCGGTGCGGGGTCGGATGCAGGTCTTGTTTATCACCAATTACGGGGTGTCTTACGCGGAAAAGCTGATGCCGGCGGCGGAGATTTCAGAGCAGATTTCCACGGCGGGAACAGAGCCTCCGGCACCAGCAACATGAAATTTATGCTCAACGGCGCTGTGACCTTAGGAACCTATGACGGCGCCAACATCGAGATCGTGGAGCAGGCCGGAGAGGATAACAATTATATTTTCGGGGCCAGAATTGAGGAAATTGAGAAAATTAAGGAGTCCTACGACCCCGTTAAGCTTTACCAAAGCCAATCCCCGGCTGCGCCGGGCAGTGGATTCCCTGGTGGACGGCACCTTTTCCGACGGCGGCACCGGTATGTTCCGGGAGCTTTACGACGCGCTGCTGAAGGGGGCGTCCTGGCACCAGCCGGATCACTATTTTCTGCTCAAGGATTTTGATTCCTATCAGGAGACCCGCCTGCGGGCCAACCGGGAGTATCAGAATCCGGAGCTTTTCTACCGCAAGTGCTATTTGAATATGGCCAACGCTGGAAAGTTCAGCAGCGACCGGACGATCCGCCAGTATTATGAGGAAATCTGGTCGAACCGGTAAAGGGCCGCAGGCGCGGGCCGCCAAGAATGGAAGCCAAGCTTATAGGAAAAGACGAGAACACCCGGCGCTTTTCAGGCGGTTCATGCCTAAAAAGCGCCGGGTGCTTTTTTTGTGAGCCGGAGATTCTTTCTGAGAGAGGATTGTGGTATAATAATCGCAGGGCAGGCGAAGCCGAAGATTTCCGATGTCTAAGCGGGCATGGAACCACGGCAGAATGCGTTCGCGATTCCATGCAGGACGGAAGTCCGCTTTTGCGGCGTATCGTAGTATCATTGTTTTGTGTTCCGAAAAGGCTTCCTGCCGCCGTTCCCTCGCTTTTACGCCGGCGTCAAGAGCATAGTCCAAGCGGCTCTTAAGCCGGGCCGGACAGCTTAGCGGTCATGCCGGACAACAGCGCGCCGGGCGCGGGGACTTATGCCGCCGGAAAAAAGCCCTCGCGGCGCGGCAAGCGGAGCTTCAAAGCAAATCATAAGGTGCGAAAAAGGAACGCCAAGGAACGAAAACAAAACGGAGCTTTTTCTGCTTATGACCGCCGGCCGGTAAGATTGGCGAAAAACCGGTGAGGAAAAGAGCCGCGCAGAAAACAGCGACTGTGGAAGGAGCTCTGTAATAAAAAATTCCATTCCCAGAGCCGCCAGGGCAAGAGCGGCCTTTACCGCTTCCGCTGGAATCCGGAAATTCCGGGAGAGCTCCCGGGACCAGCATAGGGACAGACCGAAAAAGACGGCCATAACCGCGACTTCAGCCAGACTGATCCATGCCCACTTGATGCTATAGGTGGTAGAGGCGAGATAAGAAAAATAACGCTGTATGGGCGTCAGAAGAAATAGAAGAACTACGGAGAGAATGGATGCGGTGAGATAACAGGCTTTAGAATGCTTCAATGTGTTGCCCTCCTGATATAGGTTATTCTTATAAAATCCAAGGGTATGTTAGCTACGCGCTTTAATATGTAGTCCGACGATGGGCGTTAAAAATACGTTTTAGTGCCTTTCGTGCTCCGGCCAGAATCCCTGGTTTAATAAATTATTGATTAACTCCACTCGCCATGGACTACCGCTCCGTTTGATATCAACGCGATAATAGGCCCCCATATATTGGACAAAGCCTTGAATATTATCGACAGCGACCCAACTGGAGGGTGCATTATAACTCCAAGAGGAACCGGAAGGATATTTGGTTTGGTTCTGGGTGTGCGCGGGGTCTGTCGCTCCCATAGTAAGAGCTTGAGATACAATCGTGAGGCTTCTGTCAGCCTTGTCATAGCCACCGGTAACACGGTCAAGGGAAATGGTATCGCCGTGGTCGGTATAATATATAGTAGAATAAATTTTTACTCCGCCGCTGTTATCCCATTGATATTTATAATTTGAACCGCCGCCGGTCCTTGTTATGGCGTCTAACAGTTGGGCCTCTTCTTCATTTCCAGGGACAATGGTGAAAGTAGTAACCGCTTTTTGCTGGCTGGCGCTTCTGGTCTGCACAGGTTCATGATAGGCAATGAATTGATACTGCCCGGGAACATCGCTTTCTATGGGAATGCTGTTCAAAAATAATTCCTGAATATTTTCATTCGGATCCGAATTTTCAACCGCGGAAGCGGATGATAAGCAAGAAACCGCAAAGACAAGAACCATAAAAACAGACAATTACTTTTTCATAAAAATTCCCCTTTCTTAATTGAAATGATATTTACGGGCGGGTAAAAAAAGTACGGCATGGGACTCGCCTCCCTTTAGGATAGTTAATATAATTCTTTAATATAAATATACAACAATATAAGTTTTCTGTCAATTATTTTATATAAAAAGTAAATAGATCTAAAATGAAAAGTGTCCGGGGCTTCAGAAAGTGCGGGCGGCTTCTTGGAGCCTTTATGAAATTTTTGAGGAATCCAGGCTGCGGAAAACGGATACGCGGTGAGGATTTCGATAAAAATAAGCCCCCTGAATTGTTCAGGGGCTGAAGGGAAGAGAAAAAGGAAGGAAACCTTACTTGATATCGATTTTTGTGGGGGCTGGCACCACTTCTACCTGCTTGGGAAGCTCTACCGAGAGGATTCCGTTATCATAGGAGGCGTTGATTTTAGCCTGATCGATATCGGAAATGTCGAAGCTTCTGGTAAAGGAGCCGTATTTTCTTTCCCGGCGTACAAACTTGCCGTCTTTCTTTTCTTCGGATTCCTCTTTATGCTGTGCGGAGATGGTCAGAGTGTTGCCTCCACATGAATATCGATATCCTCTTTTTGAAAGCCGGGCAATTCGGCCTCTAATACGAACCTGTCGCCTTTATCCAGCACATCGGTGCGGAAGGAGGATACGTTGGTGGCAAGGTCACCCCAAAAGTTCTTTTCTAAATTATCCAGGTAATGGAATAAATTGTCTTCCCTGCGGTTAAAGGGCATTAGATCAAACATACTGATTCCTCCATTCTTAAGCTTTGATCTATCTATTTTCACAGGACCCTTTCGTTCCTGATGATTATAGTATAGCCGGGGATTATGAAAAAATTTCGCTGAAATCATGTATAAATTGTAAATAATTAGCACTCATATATAGAGAGTGCTAATACAAAACAAGCTGAAATGACGCGCGCTGAAGGGCGGCTGAATGGTAAGCCTATTGATCTAGAAAGGGGGTGCGCCGGTTGGAGCGCACGATTTTACACTGCGACTGCAATGGATTTTACGCGTCGGTGGAATGCGTGCTCCACCCGGAGCTGCGAACAGTTCCAATGGCGGTCTGCGGAGATCCGGAAAGCGTCGGGGAATTATCCTGGCGAAAAACGAGCTTGCCAAAGGATATGGAATCAAAACAGCGGAGACCATCTGGCAGGCCAAGCGAAAATGTCCTCAGCTGGTGCTGGCTTCGGCGCACCATGACCAGTACGCCTTGTTCTCTAAGAGGATCAACGGAATTTATCAAAGATATACCGATTTGGTGGAACCTTCAGTATTGACGAATCCTGCTTGATGTGACGGGAAGCCGGGAGCTGTTTGGCGACGGCAAAAAATCGCCGACGAACTGAGAAAAGCCGTGCGGGAGGAGACCGGCGTTACCATCTCGGTGGGGTCAGCTTTAATAAGGTGTTCGCCAAGCTGGGCAGCGATTATAAAAAGCCGGACGCCACCACGGTGATTTCCCGGGAAAACTTCCGGGAGCTGCTCTGGCCTCTGCCGGTGGACCGGATGATCTTCGTGGGGGACTCCTCCAAAGCGGCCCTGGAAAAGCTGAGAGTGCGGACGATTGGAGATCTGGCCCGTCTGGACCGGGAGCTTTAGAGAAAAAGCTCGGCAAGCAAGGGGCTGCCTTATCTCTTTACGCCAACGGCCTGGATAAAAGCCCGGTGCGCTCCGTTTATGAAGAACGGGAGGTAAAATCCATCGGCAACAGCATTACCTTTAAACGGAACCTGACAGGCATTGAGGACATCCGCCTCGGCGTGCGGGCGATCGCCGACCAGTCGCCTCCCGGCTGCGGAGGCACCGGGTAAAATGCGCCACGGTCCAGGTGGTGATCAAAGACCCGGATTTCCGTGTGATTTCCAGGCAGAGGCCCTTAAAAAAGCCGACCCATCTTTCCCGGGATCTCTATGAATGTGCGCTGGCGATTATCCTGGACAGCTGGAAAATAACAGCGCCTATTCGAATGCTGTCCATTACCGGCGCCAACCTGGTGGGCGACGGAGAGGATACCATTCAGGAGCAGCTGTCCCTGTTTGATCCGCCGGGAGAACGGGAGGAGGAGGAAAAGCAGGAAAACCTGGAAACCGCTCTGGACGAAATCCGGGCAAAATTTGGAAGGGAGGCTGTTTCGTTTGGCTCGGTGATCCACAACGACCTGGGTATCCGGGATCATAAAAAGGAGCTGTAGCGCCACCCTGGCGGAGAAAATCATACCAAGCCAGAAAATGGGTGAAAGGACGCTGTGAGAAGCCCCCCTTTCACCCATCTGGAAAGCTTATGCCGCAAGCCGTCCGGATACAAAAAGAATCTAAAATTTGTATTAGGAGGAAGCCTATGGAACCTGTTTTTGCAGATCGGAAAAGCGTTTTGGACTATGCCGAAAGGACCTTTGGCACGCTGCCGGACTACCCGTGGCTGAAGGATCCGAAAAGCGCGGTGCTCCGCCATCAGGATACCGCCAAGTGGTACGGCTTATTTTGGAAATCCCACCGAAACGGCTGGGGCTTTCCGGTCAAGGCGCCGTGGACATCTTGAATATAAAATGCGACCCGCTGGTGCTGGGAGGTCTGATAGACTATCAGCGGTATTTTCCGGCATATCATATGAATAAGGAAAAATGGGTCAGCGCCATTTTGAACGGTACAATCCCCCAGGAGGAGCTGTTCAGCCTGCTCCGGCAAAGCTTTGCGCTGACCAAAGGCAAGTGAAGGGAGCGGCTCAGAGAGAAAAAGCGTTTCGCAGGTTTTCGCGAAACGCTTTTTTGTAAACGGAAGGGTAGGGCTAAAATCGAGTGGCTCTACTGTTTGCGCCGCTGTTCGAAGATGATAAAGCCGGCTTGTGGTTTTCCGGCTTTGACAATTTGCCGGGCTATTTCAGCGCCGCGCCCAGGCTTTGGCCTGGTCCAGCGCAGGATTTCCCTGAATATCGCCTACCGCCGCCACGCCCTTAGCGAAGACACAGCCAAGATCCCGCCACCGCAGATGCTTGACCAACGACTGGTAATAGTGGATGATGGGCTCAAAATTGTCATCCTCCTCGCCCTCCGCGGCCATCAGCAGAGCGCACTCCTTACAGGGAACCCGGTAATCGGGATAGCCCTCCGCTGTGGCGAAAAGCCGGTCCAGGGCGCATTTGAGCTGGCCGCTGATGGTCCAAAAGTACATGGGAGAGGCGAATATCACCACATCCGCCTCACGGTACACCGGATAAATCTCATCCATGGCGTCCTTCTGCACGCAAGGACTGTTTAGGTCTTTTCCGCCGCCATAACAGCCGAGACAGGATGAATCTCCATGTCGCGCAGGTCAAACCGGGTTACCTGGTGGCCGGCTTCCTTGGCGCCCTGGAGAAACCGGTCAACTAAGGCGGCGGTGTTTCCGCCGCGTCTGGGGGAACCATTGAGCACTATAATTTTTTTACCCATAAAAATCATCCTTTTTTGTTTATTGTGGCTGCCGCCCGCAGCCTTAAGGCAAAAACGGCCGAAACCGCGTGTTCCAAAGGCGCAGGATCGCCTTTGTGGATTTTTGCCCCTTGCGGGCTTTTCCGGGGCGGCTGTCCTGCGGCGAAGGCCTCAGCCCGTAAGCCTGCCGCGGGAGCTGTTATCTATATTGTAGCGGACATAGGGGGAAAATCAAGGGGAGAAAATTCACTAAACCGTTCACAAGGCATAAAGTCAGGCTTGCGGCCCCTCTTTTTGATCCATTTTAAAGTGCCGCGGCGCTGGGAGTCTCTTGAAAGAACAATAAAAAACTCCAGGAAAGCTTCCTGGAGTTCTTTGCGTTTACCGGGCTTTCCCGAAAATTAACCCTGGATAATCGACTCCCCGGTCATTTCCTTGGGCTGAGGAACATTCAGAATTTTCAGCATGGTGGGAGCGATGTCCGCCAGACGGCCGCCCTCCCTCAGCTTGCAGTCGTAGCCTACCACACAGAAGGGCACCGGGTTGGTGGTGTGGGCGGTGAAGGGTTCGCCGTCCTCAGCTACCATCTTATCGGCGTTGCCGTGGTCGGCGGTAATCAGCAGAACACCGTCCATCTCCTTGATGGCGGCGGCTACCTTGCCGACGCAGGTGTCCACTGCCTCCACGGCGGCTACCGCGGCGCTGAACACGCCGGTATGGCCGACCATGTCGCAGTTGGCGAAGTTCAAAATAATCACGTCATATTCTCCGGAATGGATGCGCTTTAATACCTCGTCGGTGACCAGATAAGCGCTCATTTCAGGCTGAAGGTCGTAGGTGGCAACCTTGGGAGAAGGGATCAGCGCCCGGTCCTCGCCCGGATAGGGCTCCTCTACGCCGCCGTTGAAGAAGAAGGTCACATGAGCGTATTTTTCAGTTTCCGCGATCCGGAGCTGCTTCATGCCAAGCTTGGAGATATATTCGCCGAAGGTGTTGGTCAGAGATTCCGGCTTAAAGGCCACCTCGACATTGGGCATGGTCGCGTCGTACTGGGTCATGCACACATAGGTCAGGGGGAAGAAGCCTTTCTTCCGCTCAAAGCCCTTGAAAGCCGGATCCACAAAGGTGCGGGTGATTTCCCTGGCCCGGTCCGGACGGAAGTTGAAGAATACCACCGAATCCCCGGCGCCGATCTGAGCGCCGCCGGCGCACACGGCAGGCACCACGAATTCGTCGGTAACCTCCTTGGCGTAGCTGTCGGCCACCGCCTCCACAGGGCACTGTGCCTGGACGCCCTCGCCGTAAACCATGGCGGCATAGGCCTTTTCCACACGGTCCCAGCGGTTGTCGCGGTCCATGGCGTAGTAGCGGCCCATTACCGTAGCGATTTTGCCCACGCCGATTTCCTTCAGCTTATCGGCGCATTCCTGCACATAATCCTTGCCGGAGGAGGGCGGTACGTCGCGGCCGTCCAGCAGAGCGTGGATATACACTTCCTTCAAGCCGCGGCGCTTAGCCAGCTCCACGATGGCATAGAGGTGGGTGTTATGGCTGTGGACGCCGCCGTCGGACAGCAGGCCGATGAGATGGAGGCCTTGCCGTTGTTCAGCGCGTTGTTGACGGCGTCTAAAAGAGCCGGATTTCGAAGAAATCGCCGTCCTGAATGGACTTGGTAATCCGGGTACAGCTCCTGATAGACGACCCGGCCCGCGCCGATGTTGGTGTGGCCGACCTCAGAGTTTCCCATCTGGCCGTCCGGCAGGCCCACGTCCATGCCGGAAGCGCGATCTGGTCAGAGGATTTTCAGAGAAAAGCTTATCCAGATTCGGAGTATTGGCGGCTTTAATGGCGTTGCCTTCAGCGGGAGCAAAGCCGAAGCCGTCCATAATCATAAGCATTAAAGGTTTTTTCATTGGTCAGTGTCTCCTTTTCGTGGGGATTCCCCGTTTGCCCGGCGCTTTGGACAGAAACCCTCCAGCCCAAGAGCCAAATGCTTTTGGCCGGCGTTAAGCGTTCGGGCGCGTGCGGGCCAGGCTTGGGCCAGGCGCCCAAAAGAGCGAAAATGTTTCGTGAGCGCCTTAACCCTGTTAACATGTACGGCGGAGGTCCCTTTTATACCAAAGGAACGTCCGCCGCCAATTCCGTTTCAGACTTATTTAGAAGCCGCTTTTACAATCGCGGCGAAATCGGGAGCCTTCAAAGCGGCGCCGCCGATGAGGCCGCCGTCCACGTCAGGCTGGGCTACCAGCTCGTCGGCGTTCTTGGCGTTCATGGAGCGCCGTACTGAATGGTAATGCCGTCGGCGGCTTCCTGGTCGTACAGGCCGGCGATCACCCTGCGGATCTGGGCGCAGACCTCGTTGGCCTGCTCAGCGGTAGCGGTCTTGCCGGTGCCGATGGCCCAGACAGGCTCGTAGGCGATGATAATTCTCTTCAGCTCTTCCTTGGAACGCCGCCCAGGGCGATCTTAGTCTACATAGCGACCAGCTCGGCGGTGACGCCCTGCTCACGCTGCTCCAGGTATTCGCCTACGCACACGATAACGGTGAGACCGGCATCCAAAGCGGCTCTGGTCCTCTTTTGTACGGTGACGTCGGTATCGCCGAAATAGGTTCTGCGCTCGCTGTGGCCGGTGATGACGTACTGTACGCCCATTTCCTTGAGCATCACGGCGGAAATTTCGCCGGTGAAAGCGCCGGACTCGGCCCAATGGCAGTTTTCCGCACCCACGCCGATGTTGGTGCCCTTGGTGGCCTCCAATGCGGTGCACAGATCCACATAGGGAACGCAGACCACTACGTCGCAGCCGGCGTCCTTAACCAGAGGCTTGATTTCCTCCAGCAGAGCCTTGGCCTCAGAGGGAGTCTTGTTCATTTTCCAGTTTCCGGCGATAACAGCTTTTCTCAGTTGCTTGTTCATAGTAAACAATCCTTTCTTTGCCCGCCGGCGCCGCGGCGCGGGGGCCTTTGATCCATCAGTGAAAAAAGCGGCGCGGGAGGTAACCCCGCGCCGCTTTTCAGACGTCGTAGCTCAGGCAGACGGGCGCTTAGCGCACCGGGGAAACAGGGCGGGGTAAATAGGCCCGTTTTTCCGCGTCTGCGGTAAAAGGGAGAAAGCCTGCGCTTAGTCCTTGTCGTTCAGGCAGGCGATGCCCGGCAGCACCAGGCCCTCCAGGAATTCCAGAGAAGCGCCGCCGCCGGTGGAGATATGAGTCATCTTGTCGGCAAAGCCCAGCTTTTCCACAGCAGCCGCGGAGTCGCCGCCGCCGATAATAGAGATGGCGCCGCTTTCGGCGACCGCCTTCGCCACAGCGATGGTGCCGCTGGCGAAATTCATCCCACTCGGATACGCCCATCGGTCCGTTCCAGACAACAGTTCCGGCGCCCTTGATGGCGTCGCGAACAGGGCCTCGGTCTTAGGTCCGATATCCAGACCCATCCAGCGTCGGGAATGTTGTCAGAGTTTACCAGCTTATGATTGCAGTCAGGAGCGTATTTGTCGCCCACTCTGTTGTCCACGGGGATCAGGAACTTCACGCCCTTGTCCTTTGCCTTGGCCATCATGTCCTTGGCCAGCTCAACCTTGTCCGCCTCGCAGATGGAGGTGCCGATGGAATAGCCCAGAGCGTTCATAAAGGTGTAAGCCATGCCGCCGCCGATGATCAGGGTATCGACCTTTTCCAGCAGGTTGTTGATAACGCCGATCTTGTCGGAAACCTTGGCGCCGCCCAGGATAGCGACGAAGGGGCGCTTCGGATTAGACAGGGCGGTGCCCATGACGGAATTTCCTTCTGGATCAGGTAGCCGCAGACAGCGGGCAGGTAATCGGCCACGCCGGCGGTAGAGGCATGGGCTCTGTGAGCGGTGCCGAAGGCGTCGTTGACATAGATCTCAGCCAGAGAGGCCATAGCCTTGGCCAGCTCGGGATCATTTTTGGTTTCGCCCTTTTCAAAGCGGACGTTTTCCAGCAGCTCGACCTCGCCGTCCTTTAAATCGGCGGCGATCGCCTTGGCGGAATCTCCCACTACGTCAGAGGCCATTTTTACGTCAAAGCCCAGCTTCTTGGAAAGATAAGCGGCTACGGGCTTTAAGGAATATTTCATATTGACTTCGCCCTTGGGACGGCCAGGTGAGAGCACAGAATGACCTTGGCGTTATGGCTTACCAGGTAATTGATGGTCTTCATAGCCTCGTCGATACGCTTGGTATCGGTGATATTGCCGTTTTCATCCAGCGGAACGTTGAAATCGCAGCGGACCAGAACTTTTTTCCCGGCTACGTCGATATCTTCCACTGTTTTTTTCTTTGAATAATCCATGTGAAAACACCCTTTCAACATATTGATAACTAATTGACAAATCCTACCTTATTGTACTCTACCTTTGTAATTTTTTCAAGCCTTTTTCATTGAGAAAACAAGGAATCATGCCCCTTCCTGCCCTTCCTCCGAAATAAACGGAAAAGCCTCCGCTTTTTTGTGGGTTCTGTCTTTACTTATGGGTATTTACAAAACAGAGGCTGAAGGCCGGTTTTGAAGCCCCTTGAGAAAAACAGGAGGACAGGCCCTTTAGGGGCCGGCGGCCGGATGCGGAAATCCGCCGCGCGCCAGGAGCGGAAAGGCTTTTGCCCGGCGCAAATACGGCGCACCGGCGCCGCCAAGACGGCTTCCAAGAGAGACGGCAGGCGGAAAAGAGAAAAGATTATTTGCCGGGCCAGCGGTAGGTCCGGAGCTGTCCGCTGCACTGAAGCTCGGGGTAACCCCACTGGCGCAGCACCTCGTAAACGCCGACAGCGACCGAGTTGGAAAGGTTTAAGCTCCTGGCCTCGTCAATCATGGGAATCCGCACCGTGGTGTCCGGATTGTCGAACAGCAGCTTTTCCGGCAGGCCGGCGGTTTCCTTCCCGAACAGCAGGTAGCAGTTGTCCGGATAGGCAAGATCCGTGTGCCGGTGAGGCGCTTTGGTGGAAAAATAGTAGAAATTTCCGCCTTTATTTTTCTCAAAAAATTCCTCTAAATTCTCATAATAGGTAATATCCAGCAAATGCCAGTAATCCAGGCCTGCCCGTTTGAGCTTTTTATCGTCGATGGTAAAGCCCATGGGGCCGACCAAATGAAGCCTGCGCCGGTGGCGGCGCAGGTACGGGCTACATTTCCGGTGTTTTGGGGGATTTCCGGCTCTACCATTACAATGTTCAGCTGTGCCATAGTATCATGTCTCTCCTGTTCTCAGGTAAAATTGTGAATCGCAAGCTTACGCCTTTTCCTCCCGGGCTTGGCTTTCGTCCAGCCCTGCTTCCGCACGGCTCTGGGATCGTTTAGCTTTGGCTTCCGCACGGCTCCGGGATCCTGGCGGACGTGCCGGCTTACCGCAGTCCGGCTCCGGAACCAGCCCGCGGCAGGAAAGCTTCTTTTCCGGCCGGGTCACCACAGGATCTCGCCGATCAGCTGGTTGGAAACCAAAAAGCCCCGGCGGGTGAGCCGGATCCCCTGGCTGTCCACGAGCGTCAGGCCGGGGGCCTGGAACCGGAGAGCGTTTTTCCGGTATTTCTCCGGAATAGGGGTTTGAAATCTCTGCTGATAGCCGGCTTCGGTCAGCCCCTCCGACAGCCTGAGCCGGAGCATAGTGTACTCCTCCGGGCCTCCCGGCGGGATAGCCGACTCATCCGGGTCCTCCGGAAGATACTGGGGGGCTTGAAAAAAGGCGGAAAGGCTTTTCGGGGTATAAAACCGCCTGCCGCCGAAAAAGGAGTGAGCGGAGGGGCCGATGCCCAGATATTCGTCCCCGTTCCAGTATTTCAGATTATGGCGGCTTTCCTTGCCCGGAACGCTGAAATTGGAAATTTCATATTGGAAAAGCCCGGCCTCCTCCAGCGCCTGGCAGGCGGCCAGGTACAAGTCGGAGGCCTGGTCGTCGCCGGGCAGGTGAAAAGCCTCTCTTTGCTGAAAAAACCGGGTGCCCGGCTCAATTTTCAAAAGATAGGCGCTGACGTGGGTCACGCCCGCGTCACGGCAAAAAGCCACCGATTTCCTTACGAAATCGGTGGTCTGGCCCTCCAGGCCCAGCATCAGGTCCAGCGATACGCTGCGGAAGCCGGCCCGTTGAGCGGCCGCGGCCGTATCCCAGGCCTGCCGCGCCGTGTGCCTCCGGCCTAAGAATTGAAGCTCCGCGTCAAGGGCGGACTGAAGCCCGATGGAGATTCGGTTGGCGCCCGCCAGCCGCAAAGCCGGAAAATCGAAGCCGCCGGCGGAGCAAGGTTCATTTCCACGGTGATTTCAGCTCCTGGAACGAAGGAAAACGCCTTTTGAGCGGCTGTAATCAGCCGGGACAAGCGGTCCGCGCCCAAAAGGCTGGGCGTGCCGCCGCCGAAATACAGAGTGTCCACAAAGCGGGGGCATTTTTCACCCCAGAGAAAAAGCTCTGAAATCAAACGGCCGCAGTAATCGTCCATCGTCCGGCTGCCGGCAGGCAGGGAATAAAAATCGCAGTAGGGACATTTGCCGTCGCAAAAGGGGATGTGCAGATACAGGCCGATAGGATCCCGGCGCCGGGGATCATGCTTCCGCCTCGGTTTTCTCAGCACCAATGAAGTCGATTCCACCGTTATAGGGATGGAAAATGATCCCGGTCACGTTTTGGGCGGAGGCAAAATACCGCTTTTCATAAACCAGGGGATAAAACACCAGATTCTGGATCAGGTGGTTTTCCGCCTGCAGGCACAAAGCGGCGCCGTCCTCACCGGGTGAAGCTTTGATTTGGCTTAAAAGGTTATTGTAATCCTGGTTTTGGTAACCGGCGGGATTATAAGGGTTCTCCGAGGAAAAAAGATTTAAAAGCTCCCAGGGCCCGTCGTTGTCCGCCCGCAGGGGCAGAGGGCCAGCTGGTAATTGCCGTTCCGCAAGGCGCTTTGCAGCTCATTCTCCGATACCGCGTTCAGGTTCAGATAATAGCCTAGAGCGCTGTTCCAGTTTTCCAGCAGATTATTGACGATGGCCTTGGCGCCGGGGCTGTCCAGGCAGAGAATGGTCACCTTCGGCAGAGAGTCCAGCTGAAGCTCGTTTAAGCCTGCCTCCAGATAGGCTTTTCCCTGACCCTGCTCGTAGGCGGGCAGGGAGCATTCGCCGGCCAGAGTCCGGTAATTCTCTCCCGACAGGGTGGTCTGGGGAGGAATCACGCTCTGGGCCTGGCTGTAATTTTCCGGCAGGGAGGAGAGAACCTGCTCCCGGTTTAAGGTCTTCAAAAACGCGGAGCGTATGTTGGCGTTTTGGAAAGACGTTGTCCTGCATATTGAAGCATACTCCCAAGGCGGTATCCTCAAAGGAGGTCAGGTTCATATCGGCGGCATGGGCGGCCTCCAGCTGTTCCCCGGTGATAGGCGCGGCGTCCACGGTGCCGTTTGCGATAGCGTTGGCGCTGTTCATGATTTCGGCGCCGATGGTGAAGCTTATGCCGGCGGGAACGGGCTTTTGCTCCCCGGCGTACAGGCTGTTCCGGGATAGGGAAATGGATTCCCCATGGGTCCAGCTGTAAGAGGTGGAGAAGGTATAAGGCCGTTGCCCAGGGTAGTGCCGGCTTCCAGCCCATACTGTCCTTGAGATTCGGTGAAAATTTTTCGTTACAGGCATGGCGGCGGAAGAAGCCATCAGCTTTGGGAAATCCTCATAGGAATAGGCTAAGTCTATTTTTAGGGTTTTGGAATCCAATGCCGTCACTCCAAGCTCGGAGGGATCCGCCTGCCCGTCCAGCACCTGCTGTCCGTTGGCAATGCAGGTAAGAGTCCTGCCCAGGTCGGAGCCGGTACCGGGGTTCAGCGCCCGGCGGAAGGCAAATACAAAGTCAGCGGCTGTCACCGGGGTTTCATCCTCGTCGGTCCAGCAGGCGTCCTCGCGAAGATAAAAGGTAAAGGCGGTGTAGTCTCCGTTATGCTCCCACGCTCCGCGACCCCTGGCTGGGCTTCCCCGTCAGGGCCGATGCGGGTCAGGCCCTCAAACAGGCTCATGATTACGATTTGGGCCGACTGGTCGTCGGCGATCTGCGGATCCAGAGAGCTTGGCTCGCTCTCTAAATTATATTGAATGGTCTGCTCGTAGATAGGATCGGTCTTTTCCCTGCAGCCCGCCAAGGAAACGGCGAACAGCAGGCTGAGAAAGACGCACAGGCATTGTTTCAGCTTCATAGGGCGCTTCTCCCTTTCGGAATAGGATAAAATCCAAAGATTATGTAAGCGGTTACTTTGTTATCTTACCATTAAATTCCTGCCTTTTCAATGGATTTGGTATGAACTTTCTCTTACATCAGCGTAAGAAACGGGACCATGCTCCGGCAGGGAAGGATACCGTCAGGCATTTTACAGGCGCTGGAGCTTCCGCCTTCTGCATGGGCTGTCCTCCGAGGCGCGCAAACGGCGCTTCGCGCGTGGCGCGGCGTTCCGCAGAACGCGCTTTTCCGCCTCGGCCCAGGCTGAAAGCAAAGACTTTTCTCCCTCGGCCGGGGAGCCGACCCTTTCAAAGAGAACCAAAAAGAGAGCAGGAAAGAAAAAGAACCGCTGGACCCGGCGCAGTACCGGGCCCGGCGGCTGCTTTCCGGCGGGCTATCCTTTAAAAATATACTGGACGTCGTCGATCAGATTACCCACCGCGTGGGCGGCCTTGCTGGCCTTCTTCTTGACCTGCTTTTGATTGCTCATCAGCTGGGAGCCGACATAGCCACCATCATGCCGGCTGCCAGGCCGGTGCCGATTCCCTTCATGAGCCCGATGGTATTCTTATTCATGATTGTTTCCTCCAAAATTTGAATGCTTTTTTACAGAAGGTTTTCCCTCCTGCATTAGTGTGCCCGGAAAAATCCAGTCAAGCAAAAAAATAGTTGGCAAATTTAGATACCAATATTTAAAAAAGAATGGTATAATAATACTGCAAAAATATGAAAAATAGAAAAATGAGAAAGGGGCTGTCAGTATGAACGATATCATTTTAAATATACTGGAAAGAAGAAGCATCCGCCAATATGAGGACAAGGCGGTTTCCAAAGAGACGATGGCGGAAATACTTAACGCGGGCGCCTGGGCGCCCAGCGCCATGAACCGCCAGACTGGAGGCTCACCGGAATTATTGATCCGGAAAAGGTGCAGAAGCTGGCGGCCGCCGTAAAAAAAGCGCTGGGAGCGCCCCAGTCGGAGGATTATTCCTTTTACCACGCGCCCGCCTTTATTATTGCCAGCAATACCAGGGGTTACGCGAACGGCATGGCGGACTGCGCCTGCGCTATGGAAAATATGATGCTGGCGGCCCATTCCATGGGGCTGGGCACCGTGTGGATCAACCAGCTGAAGGACACC
>ENA-OQIR01000190-OQIR01000190.1-human-gut-metagenome-genome-assembly--contig:-NODE-190-length-28741-cov-5.502971_pt1 | contig 28741 bp, 29 predicted proteins | sample MGYA00242580_ERZ504745 | MGnify/ENA primary metagenome ERZ504745 (study PRJEB26092, sample SAMD00036214) | human gut metagenome | host: Homo sapiens | study: EMG produced TPA metagenomics assembly of...
TCGATGATCTCCACGCGCACGCCGAGCCTTTCCACGGCCTGCTGGGCCACGGTCAGGCCGAACAGGCCCGCGCCCACGACCACCAGATCGGGATACTCCACCGCTTCAGTCATAAGAACAACCTTCCAAACAGTAATCACACAAAAACAATGTGCATTCGCACAATCATATTACCCGCATACGAGTATGTGAGCCAAAAGAACTTACTTGTCTCCGAAGATATGCGCCCACGTCTCCATGGAAGTAATTCCATAGGACTGGTATTGGGCAGCCAAACGCTTCCAATTCTTTGCAATCCGACGAGTAAGTCGATAACCTTCAAGCATGCTTTTGCGGAAACGCCTGTTGTCGCGCTTCAACCATGCCACCCCATTACCGTCTGGCGTGGTCACCAATGCTGAATTGACATGGTCGAAAGCAAGCCAAGTCCAAGCGGCATCCCGTGCCGGAATGGCTGCATCAGCCGAACGGCTTTATCTGGATTGGCGTTTTTGATGAAGCTCTTGGCAATCAAACCGACCGCGGCCTTATATCGGCTCTTCATGGTCGAAGGATGGTTCTTCGGCGGATCGACCTCACCCGCAGGCTCCGGGAACGCTTCGAAACTGTCCTGAGCCTGAGCATCAGGATATTTCGCGCGCACTTCTCGCACTTCGCCAAGCTTCGTCGGCAAACAATCCACGAGATACTGAGGACCACGAAGAATATCCTGCAACGCCATATGATGCAATGCCATGGCCGAATATACGAAACGAAGTCCCAAGCTGGCATCGCCATACATGGTCTCCACCAGCATACGAGGTGCCTTATCTGGATATGTCAGCAATGCGGCAAGCCAACGATTACGTTCGGTAAAGTATTCCTCCCAGGAACGAGCAGGATCCTTGTCGTGCCATGCCTGATGCCATACGGCAACACCCGGCAGACAAACCGTCGGGAAACCGGCTTTCTTGGCGCGCAATCCATATTCGATGTCGTCGAACTTGATGAACACCGGCATTGAAAGGCCGATTTTCTTGACCACGGCAATAGGGATCAGGCACATCCACCAACCATTGAAGTCTTCATCGATGCGCTGATGACGATCCGGAGAATCACGAAGAGGCTCCATAGAGAAATCGTGATTGTATCCCATGTTCTTAGATGGGTACATCCACATTCGCTGCGGGTTTATGCGTTCACCTTGCGTATAAAGCATGGTGCGATTATCCAGATGGAACATGCCTCCACCGACGAGAACCGGTCGAACCGTGTAATCAGAGAACTGAATCGCGCGCAGAATGGACTCCGGCTCACTTATGGCATCGTCATCCAGAAGCAGCACGAAATCACTGTTACCAGCCTTGGCGGTCTCGTACATGCCCCTGGAGAAACCACCTGAACCGCCAAGATTCGCCTGCTGAATATATGTAAGCTGCTTCCCTAAATCGGCAGCCACCTCGTCGAAGTCTTTCTGGTCCTTTACTAGGTCACTCCCCTGGTCGGTGCAATACACCGTATCCAGACGTTCACGTAATGCCGGAACCCCGGCAATGGCACGCAACTGATTCATGCAATACGAAGCACGATTGAATGTTGTGATAGCGATGGACATGGACGTTTTATGCTTTGCCGTTCGGGCGTTACGGGGAACGGACCATGCGGCGTCGGAAATGACCACTTCCCCGCCAAGGATTCTGCATCGAACCAGAAATATCCCCCATCCATGAGCCCTGTCATTGGCACGTCCACGCATATATGGGTTTCGGACTCCGAATCCGTCGTCTTCATCGCAACCGGATAAATCAGTCCGCGACCTGTGGAACGGAATACGCTGATCTTGACATTTCCCCGAACGGCCGCTTCGAATCGCACCGTTTTCACACTGGTCCAGCGACGCCAATAGGCCGCAGGGAACGCATTGAAGAACGTGCATCCGGACATGTGCCCACGATCTCGCAGCGTTAAGGAAGCACGTCCCGTGATTTCGAATGAATCGCAGGAAACTCCGTCAGAGGATCCCGCATTCCGCAGCATGCGCTGCAATGTGGACTGGTTCATGGAACCGAATTCCAGCCTACGCATATCGATGCGAGAATCCAACGTGGTCTCCGCCACATGTGGACGGGTCCAGTCAATCGCATACAGCGGGAGAGTCTGCTCAGCATCCTTGACTGGATATACGACACGCATAACCGTTTCCCACATATTATGCACTCTCAGCAAGCCTCTTTTCTGCAGAACTATTTATATGTCTATTAGTTTTCATTATTTCACTTGTTTAATTGTGAGAGCCCGGTCACTTAGCAACGCATATTCACCATTCCGAGCATCTCGAATCACAAAACTGCATGCATTATCATCAAGAGCGACGCCAACAGCATCCGTCATATTAGGGTCGCTCAGACTCGGAGTACGAAGCGATGTTATTAAACGAAACTCGCCATTGTTAAACAGATTAAGCGGCATCGCAAAATGAACAATCTGATGACCATGCTTGTCCATCTTCACTACCTTTGGACCAGTATCGTAGGTAATTCCACCACGCCGGATATCATGTAAGGCAATAGCAAGATAAAAATCACCCGGTTCATCATACTGATATTCCACATCAAATTTAAAGATGTCTGCACTAGTGCACACTTTAGGTGAAACTGCAGTAGTCTTCAGCAACGGGCATCGCTCATTTAGACCGTTTGGATAGCCTCCACGCTCTTCTTGACGTTTACGCTCAGCCTTCTCCTCCGCCTCGAGATTGGCTAACGTATACTGCTGCGAAACAGTTTCGGGATCACCAATAGCTCGTATCTCGCCATCAGCAATCATCATTGCTCTCGAACAATATTTTTTGACGGAGTTCATGTCATGAGTAACAAGAATGACCGTTTTAGTTGGATCTTTCTTAATCTCCGTGAAGAAGTCATCACATTTGCGTTGGAATGCTTCATCACCAACGGCAAGAACCTCATCAAGAACCAGAATGTCTCCTTGCGCTTTGATCGCTACAGAAAAAGCAAGACGAACCTGCATACCAGAAGAGTAATTCTTCAACTTCTGATCCATAAACTCTTCAAGCTCAGCAAATTTGACGATGTCATCATACATTGCGTCAACTTCTTCATGCGTAAATCCAAGAAGGGAGCCGTTCAGATATACATTCTCTCGGCCAGTGAGTTCGGGATTGAATCCCACTCCCAATTCAATAAATGGGACCAATTTGCCAGAAACAGTGATAGAGCCACTTTCTGGATAATATATTTGCGAAATCAGTTTAAGCAGAGTAGATTTACCGCCACCATTTCGACCGACGATACCAAAAAATTCACCTCGACGAACTTCAAAGCTGATGTCCTTGAGAACTTCCTGCTTTTTGTAACCCTTAATTCCTTTAGTCCAATTAATAAAGGCTTGCTTAAGACCGGATGCCTGTTCCGTTGGCAGCTTAAAACATTTTGAAATATGACTTGCAGACAGCACTACTGGATTCTTAGAATAATCGACATTCTTGATGCTAATTTCTTCAGACATCACATAACCTCCGCAAATTTACGACTATTCCTCCGGAATAATGACACGCCAAACCACAGCAAAACAATCGTCAAAGCAACAGGTAACAAACGAATCGCCCAGTTGCTGAACTGATTCCAGATAGTTGGCTGTGTCGCAGGAGCGATAAAATTATGACGAATATCTTGAATCGCTTGGGCAAACGGGTTAACAAGCTCTAGGCGAGCGATATCAGCTAGCATCCCTCCACGGTTAGTAACATACGTCAACGGGTAAATAATAGGCATACCGTAGAAAATCAGCTGCTGGAGGACATCCCAAATATGCGCAATGTCACGGAAATAAACATACATTGTAGCCATGAGCAATGTGACAGCAAGTGTTATCGCATATAACTCAATGATATTTAAAGGAAGCAATATTACTCGCCATGTAAAATGAACCCTAGCGATGATGGCAAATACTAAAACAACAACAAGATTAATCGCGTAACTAATAAATGCACCAACTGTAGCTGAAACCACAACAATATAGTTTGGGAAATGAACCTTCCGAAGTAGGTCCCCTCGATCAACTACTGATCGAAGCCCAACATTCGTTGCCTCCGTGACAAACTGCCACGAGCTGATACCCAATAAGAGTACAACCGGATACGTGGGAGTTCCATCCGACATACGAAGAAACTTGCCAAACACCACATACATCACACAGAACATCATCAGAGGCTTAAGCACCGACCATGCAATCCCTAGGAACGAGCCTTGGTAGCGTAGCTTGAAATCTGTTTTTACCAACCCCTGCAGGACGGTCCATGCATACCCATACCTATCTTGCATTTTTTTCACCAACTGTTTCACAAGTTGTATCCTATCAGGGACTATTCCAATCATGATATATAGCTAGAAATCGGCACTATCCGGCCACTGGAAATCTAGAGAGCTTCATTGAAAAGACAGGCCGCAAAGATTAAGGAGGAGCCCAATCCGCTGAGGCTCCTCGCGTGGCTACCTATAACTCAGTCCATTTTAAGATAATGCTTCCAGTACTTCACCGAGGTCAATTCCTTACGGGCTGCGGCGTATTCCTGACGCAGACGCTTGATATTTGCCTTGTAGTATTTGAGATCTCTTGCGTAACGCTTCTTGATCTCCTGGTAGCGCTTCACATCCTTGGTACGGATGATGCCCTTGCGGTTGTACCAATCAAGAACAACAAGCTTGTGCTTGCCACGAATCGCGCCGGCCGGATACAGCCATCCCTGCAGTGGAATGACAGCATAGCCAGTGCCATCCTTCTTGAAATAGCGCTGGTTGTTGTCGGTGATAAGGTCTTCCAGTCGTTCGGGTAGGCTACGAGACTTATCTCCATCAATCAGCTGACGATCGATGTCCTTGATACGCAGACCATTCAATTCGGCATCAGCGTCAATCCGAGACTGAAGAGTCGCAAAGTCCACAAGCTGTTCCTTGTTACGGTTCGCGGCCATAAAGCTCTTCTCCGCCTGACCGGGCTTCTTGATGAATTCAGGACCCTTCAGGAAGTCCTCAAAAGCATCTAGGCACAGCTCTGCGTTGGCGTAACCGAACTTCTTCAGCTCAAGACGAATGTTGTTGTGCAACTCATACATGAAGTCGGCCTTCGGGGCCATGCCGCACGTCGCCTGTGCAATCATCGTGTTACGGGTGGTCTGGTAGCGTTCCACTGCTGCGTTATAGCGCTCGAAGAACGACATATGCCACACACATAGGCCGTTCATGGTGATAAATCCAGTCTTACAGCGAATGCCATACTCGGCATCGTCACAACGAACGAACACGGGAAGGGGTAGGCCGTTCTTCTCAATCACGGAAATCGGAATGCAGCAGTACCACCATGCGGCATACATGTTGTTCCGCTGCCACTTGGTCGGCGTGTACATCTCGTTGTACACCAGATCCTCGAACAGAGTCAGACGCAATGGCGGCTTGCAACCGGCAAAGGTGCCCTGCTGAGTCATGTTGCCGATGTCTTCCCACTGATCCTCGCCAATCTCGTAGTTCAACATTGCACCGCTAATCATATCTTCACGATGTTCAGGCTTGAGAATACGTAGCAGATTGTAAGTACGCTTGATGCTTTCGGGAGAAACTGCAACATCATCATCCATAAGCAAGATATTCGTAGCCTTTGGCGTCTGCTCCATCGCAGTAATCATGCCGCGGGTGAAACCTCCAGCTCCGCCAACATTATCGTTAGGAACGACCTGGACACGGTCTCCGCTCAGCTTCTCGACGTCGAGAGTACGACCATTATCAATCACGTACATATGGAAGTGGTCGGCAATCGAATCACCAGAATTGATGATCTTATCCTTGACCAGGCCGATGTTGCGTTCAATGAACGCTTCCTTCTTGAAGGTGGTGGTGGACAGCACCAGCTCCACGTCGTTCAACTCGCCATCGATGCCAAGCTCGTAGTAGCTGTTACGAATGGCAACCGCGCCCTCCGTCTTGATGAGGAAACCGACAATCACCATGTCATCGGTGATTGTAAGAGGCAAATCGACAACCTGCCAGCCATCAGAAGCGCTCAGTACCTTCGAGACCCCCTTGACAGGCAGCGGATCATGTGCGAAAGCATCACCCATGGTCTGTTGCACCTCACAAGCAGCGCCTTTAAGCTCAAGATGCAGCATGAAACTTGTTGCGCGCGTGTACTTCCGCAGCTTCATTACGGACAAGGAATTGAAATACGTGCTAAAGTCGAAGGTCCCCGCATTAAACATCTTCCACTCGCCAAGTTGCTCGTCGAAAACAACAGGCTGATTGGAACGGCAGTACAGCGCCGGGTAAGCGACAGAGCGAGGATTCGTTTCCAGAAGGATATTTGCAAATTTCATAGTCGGCATTCGCCTACCACCTCATCTTTTTTTCAAAACGTCAAGTATGAAGTCTATCAAAGGCAACCGTACAAAGCCTACTTCAATCATCATTCGCATGCAATTCCATCGTTATCACGATCAAGCTCAGGCCGATAGCCCGGATCTCCTCTATGGAGAGGAGCCTTACCGGCGGCCCTTACAGCGGCGCAGTTCTTATAGTAAACTTGATCCGGATGAGAGGGTGAGGGTGAAGGCTGAGAAGTCACAATCCAACCAGTGCTGATCTTCTTCATGGCAAGCCACCAAATGTCCTCAGCATGCGGAGTCGACCAGTTCACATCGCGGAAATAGGAGTAGATGAACGCGCCGTCCGTATCAAGATCACGATTCGGCGTTCCCGCAAGACGATACAGGAACGCTGCCATATCCTGACGAGTCACTGGAGACATACCTCGGAAAGTCCGAGACCCATCCGAATCCAGCCAACCCTCAGAAATACCGGTGGAAGCAAGCCACCAAATCTCCTTGGCATGCGGAGTCAACCTGTCCACATCACAGAAACGATGCATATCTGTATTCAAAGGCATGTACTCCGGACTTCCAGCCCAGCGATATAAGAATGCGGCCATATCTTGACGCACAACGGAGCTCATGCCACGATATTCGCGCACTTCACTGTCGACATCAACATTCCCTTGATCAACGAACGGATATCCGTGCTTAGTTTTTCCATTTTGTTCCACCAGCCTGACCAGCCCAGGCCCGTTGGATTGAGGAATACTTTGCGTGGGGCATGAGCCAAGTACTTCCCTCATCTTCTGTGCTTCAGTTTGCGTGACCGTCAGAGCATAGTGTTCCTTTACTCCAACTTGCGTAGCCACATACAGGCATCGTGCAGCCGCATTAGCTGGAAGCCATTCATCAGCGCTACTATTTGACTTCTGCGTATTCGCAGTTCCATCAACCGCGGCCAGATTATACGGGTCGTTGCCAAAAGCCCGAAGCTTCGATTCGTTCCAATGGCTTGCTCCCGAATTCCAAGCATCAGACAAAGCCACAATATGATCAATCTGAACCTTGGAAGATTGATTGTCCGCGTTGGAAATCGATACGATCACCAGTATAGGGGTCATCGAGAATGCCGGAAAACACTACACATTTATCTTGCTTGGAGATATCATCAAGATCTCGAGCAAGGATATCATTGCGAGTGTCACATCCATCCCCATCTTCATCGAATTTATTCCATTGGAAAAGGTCACGATCATATCCAGATACGGAATCGGTCTGGCGGACGGTCAAAGTTGACACTGCCTCTAGCGCATTGTTCTCCTGAGCCATTGCTGTTGGCTCACCACAGAAAAATGGTAGGGAACAAGCAACCAATACAACTAAGTATTTCTTGAATAAGCGTTTCATTGCGAGCCTCGTCGCTTTCATAATCATTGATCAAATAATCATGCTCAAAGAGCGGGTGGATTGCCATTCAAAAATCAATCCACCCGCTTTCACACCGGTGTTGTGGAAGTCTCAGACCAGCCGGCCATCCAAACGATGCAGGAACGCAGCCATATCCTGACGATACACCGAAGTCATGCCCTCAAAACGCCAACCTCCATCAGGATTCCTATACCCCTGGCTGATACCCGAACCACCCAGCCAACGCACATCCTCGGCATGTGGGGTCGCATCCGTCACATCTGTGAAATCAGTCTTCGGCACCACCGCGCCAACTCCATTGGGATTCTTAGACGTCAGACGACGCAGGAATGCAGCCATATCCTGACGCTTCACCGTATCCATGCCACGGAACGTACACGAGCCATCAGCCTCACGCCAACCCGTGCTGACGCCCACATGCGCCAGCCACAGCACATCCTCGGCATGCGGAGTATTCCGGCCAACATCCGAGAACACATCCCAATCAGCAACGGCAGGCTTCCATGAAGAGGCATCACCAATACCACGCCTCACAGCCTCACGACGCAAAAACGCAGCCATATCCTGACGCTTCACCGTATCCATGCCACGGAACGTATACAAGCCATTGGATTCACGCCAACCCGTGCTAATTTCTGCATCAGAAAGCCACTGAATATCTGAAGCATGCGGAGTGCCTTGGTCATTCTTCAACACACTAGAAGCATTGTATACATCAGAGAATGTAGAAGCGGCAGGCAAATCGGAAGTCCATCCGGCAGTCTTTCTTTGCTGCCATATGACCTTCTTGGCACTGGGATCGGTAACAGTTATGACCGTTCCATGTCTCGGGCCGTCCTTCAACCAATCATTGTTGGCATGACGGCTCAGTACCGTACCGTTGGAGTTGTAAGCCAAGATTCCTTGGGCATTGGTCCAACTCGTCAAATCCGCAGAAGACTGAGTGTACGTACCGGTTCTGCCCGCACTAGGCTTCCATGTTGATATCTCATCAGTAAAGAAATAATACTTTCCATTAAGTTTAGTCAACGATGGAGCCTCGTAGCCTCGATGCACGTCACTGTTGAGCAACTTCCAAGCTTGGGCATTCCTGCAATCATTCAACGAGTCAACACGCCAAATCTCGTTATAGATACCGTCCTCTTTAATGCTTAAATACGTTTTCCCATTTTCAAAAAACAAAGAGCCGTCAATACGATTATTACTATCCTTAGGAAGATTGATAGGCCATGCCATTTCGGTTTTGGCAGTAATGAAGCCTTCCCCATTCTGCTTTGGATCATACGCCGGATCATTGATTGCGGACAATTGCGAGAACTTAACCAGATAAGGCCTCATCGTATCCTTTTCCGCCTGACCGTGGAAAGCTCCATACCGCCCCATGCTCACTACAGCATATGGAGTATTGGTATCTGGGTCAACAGCCCAATCGGCCGCCACTGCATCGAATTTTGTATTTACACTGTTAGATGGAACACCTGCGGGAACAGAGACAAGCACCTGACGTTGATCTGACCAATGGACTAAATCTTTTGAGTTCGAAATAACCAGACGAAGTTTTCCAGCATTTTTATCGGTCTTCGGATCACCGCCATTGCTTTCATTAGACAACATCCAGAAATAACCATTGTGGTAAATGATGCTGGGGCATTTGAACGAATAAAGATTATAACCTCGCCCATCCATTTTTGAACCTACAGCCTCTATCCGAGCGGGATCATTTTTATTGATATTTTCGAAAGCCTGACTTATTTTTCTCAAAATGGTATCCGTCATACGACATATAGAACGTATCCGTTCCATCTGCCTCGCTGTTGGTAAATACTCCTAGCATCACATCCGGGTACTGATCCTCTGCATATGCTGCAGGAATTCCACATGTCAGACCTAACACGCCAGCCGCAAATATAGCGCTAATTCTTTTAAATAGATTATAAATATCCCAAGAAACCATAGCCCTCTCCCCTTATCTCTGGCATTGAGCTAAAGCACTCTGCATGTCACTCACCAATTTACTCATCGCACGGTAAGCTCACACCAAACGAGGATATATTGCACTGACATTTCGCCTAATCTGTACAGAATATTTCTGCGCCAAAATCTCATCCCTGAATCCAGCCCCAGCCGGGGGTATAGGTTGGCCAAGTAAATTTTGAGTCCATCTGGAGCCCATTCGTATGACAGCATCATGCTTGACGTCATAGTAGCCGGAATCAACCGATATGAACGATCCCGAACATCCCTTCGCAGCGGCGAGAATATGGGGATGGTACCGTGTGGATAACCATCGCTGCCCCGCACGGGCAGGGAAACCCTTCTCCAATATATCAATAATCGGGAAGAATCGAAGATTGGAATAACCATGTTCCGACAGATACGGAAGTACCGGGTAATCGATACGCGGGTTGCATTCCACCACGCCTATGGCGTCATCCTTTTTCACGCCCCAGCATTCCAAAGTACGTCCAACTTGTTCGAAAAGAGCCTGCCGCTCTGTCACAAAATCAGATTGGACGCACACCATCACGTCCGGCAGCCCCTCGGGAGAAGCGTAGCACCCTTCCAAACCATTGACGAAGCAATCGTCCGGCGCTATTTTCACGGTATTCACAGCACTGTCTGCGAAGCCCCTTTGCAAGGCAGTCTGGGTCTGAACATCACGTACGGTAAAGCTATCGAATGATCTGGCTGCCTGTTGCGCGAATCTGAGGGAGTCGCCATCGATGGGCATCAAACCCAATCCGGTTGCAGCCACCGGTATGTTCCGCTCATGCGCCCAAGGTCCGATGGCCAGACGGGACAAATTGCAGGTCCAATCACCCCTCATATAGCCGCCACCAAGCATGTGGATGCTCTGCACGCCATGCTGCAGCAATCTGATACCGCTTGCATAGTTCGGCGCGATGCCTTCATCGTTCAACGCTTCACCAACGAAACCGGCTATGTCATCGATTGGACCGTCATACGGAAATGGATTCTCAGTGCCCAATCTGCGTAACGTATCCGTAAAGATAGCGTGCGGATGTTTATCCCTCAGAATCACGGCGGCAGGCCCCGGTCGGGCGCAATCCACTACAACCGGAGTCTCCGGATAGTATTTTCCAAGCAATGAAAGCCATTCACCGGCGATCAGTTCATCACCATAGTTCGGGTACCCCGGCTCGGCAATCAGGTAAAACACCCTCGGAACCTGCACCGAGCGAGCATCCTCCGTATCCTTTCTTGCACAAATATGCAAAGAATGCAGTATCGACCTCATCGTTTCGTCTCCTCAAGATATCCATGCCAGAACTCGAAGGATGTCATTCCCTCGCGGCTGTCCCGGTACGCCTGACGAACCGCGGTGTCTTCCGACAACTGCTGTGCTAACCGTTCAAACCGATTCCTCAACTCCTCGTTTCGATGGTCGTCGCGTACGCGTATCACCGCATGCTGGCCGGTGGTATCAACGGCAAGCGCCTTGCCAGCATGTGCATGATCCGCCATGGGCGGCACCATCCATCGTTGGGGATGATCGCCATTTTGTTACGGTCGAAACTTTCCTGCTTGGAAGCGGTCTCCATCTTCTTCAATCGCACACTTTTTTGATTCTGCGTACGATACGTCGAATAATGCCGCCGTTCTCCGTATCAACTGGCTCGACGGCGTCGGGCGCAACATTCTCGTCATTGGCGGTCTGTTCAAGCTCGAAAATATCGACGGCGTCGGGCGCCCCGGAAATCTGAACCAACGGCTGGAGTTTCTCGGCCTTTGCACATGCCTGCTTGAACAGTTTTTCACCAACGGGATGACGGTAATATTCCGGTCCCTTAAGGTAATCCTCAATGGCGTCACAGATCAGTTCCATGGAAGCGTAGTCGAAACGTCTACCATGCTTGATTAGGTTGTCCCTCATAAGCTGAATCATGGCCGGCATGCTATAACCAGCATCCGGTGTGAAAGCTTCCTGAATAAGCATGTTGCGCGTGGCCAGATAGACCTCTACAGCGGCGTTCCAACGCAGGTCGAATGCGTCATGCCATACGCAGACGCCGTTCAGCGTAATGAATTTGAAAGGCTCCTTTTCCTGGATTCGGGTCGCATATTCCACATCGTCTCTGCGGTAGAACAGGGGAATCGGCAGACCGTTCTCCTTTATGCGCCGCACTGGGAAGCATGAGTACCACCATGCGGAGTACAGTCCTTCGGTACCCGATGCAGGGATAAGTTCCTCGTTAAACGTAATGTCGTATTCTCGATCCATGATGAGCCGCGGCTTGAATGGCCTGAGGCTTCTTTCCGGTCTTATCACGCCGATGTCTTCCTGTTGCATCTCGAAATTTGCAGTGGATAGCATGGCACCGGCGATCGTCGCTGTCGCGTACTCGTCGCTGGCGTATTCCATTAATCGCAGCGAACGCTTGAACGACTCTGGACATACGGTAACGTCATCATCCATGAGGAGAACATGCGTGGCCCATCCCGATTCCACAGCGTAAATCATTCCCGCGGCGAATCCGCCGGCCCCACCCACATTCCCGTTTGGAATAAGCGTTATGGCGGGGTTTCCGGCACATACCGAATCGGACAGTGTACGCCCATTATCTACCACAGTCAGATGGAAATGATCCTTCCACTCCTCTTTTTCCAAGAGTTCCGCGCGGATCATGTCGATATTTTTGTAACTTGCCGTTCTTTGAGATATGTAGTCGTCACTATCTCGATGCGGATATCACGACGCTTCGGCATGTCCGCGCAATATGAAACGTTCCGCAATGTCGCAGAGTCATCGCCCGTTGTTATCGTAAACGAAACCAACTGGGCGTCAAGTCCTTCCGGATAGCTCACCACGTAGCGATACCACCCGTCTTGGGTGCGCGAAGGCGCATCGTCGACCTCACGTATGACTCGTTTTTCAAGGCGGCGATATATCATTTCAGTCAAGGTGATATGTACAGGGGAACTGGATTCAAGCACCAGTACCGGCGTGAGATCATCGACTCCCGTATACAGACGCTATTTCTTGAGCGAGAATGCTCCAAAATATGTCATGAAATCCGCACAACTATGCGAACCGATAGTCATCAAGGATTCCTCTCCAACCCCGGAGTATGAAGGCGATTTTACGAAAAGCGACAAAATCGCACACGAGGCAAGAGACGGCTTCCATACTGGACGACTCAAGTCAACGAGCATAAACAGCACCTTCTACTAGCTAAAACCTCTGACTAGCCTAAGACTATCATTAATCCCCTTTTTACGCCTCTCCCGGGTTCTAGATAGAAGTGCAACGTTGCTTCTAGTGTTGGAAGTGCTCAAGTCTCTAACCGGAGAAGGCGTTGCACCCGTGGGTGGAGTCTATTCGCACCTGTCGGCAAGCGAGCGGAACCGTATCGACGAGCGGCGCAACCGTGACGGGTTGGGCGTGCGCGAGATCGCCCGACGGATCAACCGTTCGCCGTCGACCATCGGCCGGGAACCGAAACGTGGCTCGTGGTTCGCGTCCGACGAGAACGAATCCCGCCATCCCTGCCGGCCCCGACGGTTGAGGACCGGCGCGTGGACCCCACTCCCGTTCCATTCCGCGCTCACGGCCCAACGCAAGGCCGATTGAGGAAACGCGAGTCCCGCAAGCCCCCGCGCATGGCATGCGACCGGCCGCATGCGTGGGTGATGGACGCGCTGCGGCGCGGGTGGAGTCCCGAACCGGTCGAGGGACGGTTGAAAACCGAGTGCCCGAACGATCCGGTGACGCGCGTCGGCCACGAGCGCCTCTACCAGTGGATCCACACCAAACCACAGAAGGCATCAGACCTCAGGCGGTACCTGCCGAGAGGCAAACGGCACCGCACCCGTGCCAAGGCAGGAGGTCGGAGAGGCCGCGCATCCCGGTGCGCGCGCCCATCGCCGAGAGGCTCAAAACGTGTGGACTCGCGTCGCGGGTTCGGCCATTTCGAGTCGGACACGGCCGTCGGCACGGCACCGTCGAAACGTTGCGTCGACACGCAGGTGGAACGCAAAGCCGCGGACTGTTCGCCCGGTTCGTCAACGACAGGAGCGCGGGCGAGACCGCCGGGGCGGAATGCGACATCTACAGGGACGTCCCGCCCATGGCGCTCATCGACCGCGCCTGGGACAACGGCACCGAATCCGCCCTGCATGCGCTCGTGGACGAATCGTCAGGCATGCCCGCCTACTACGCCGACCCCTGCTCCTCATGCCAACGGGGCGGCAACGAGAACGGGAACGGCGGGATACGCCGCTACCTGCCCAGGAAAACCATTTTCGAGGAGCTCACCGACGACGAATTACAGGCCATCGTCCAGGAGATCAATGAAACTCCTCGACCACAAAACACCCAACGAGGTTTGGCAGGAGGAAATCACGCGACCATCATCGCAGCCAACCAACACAACAAGAAGTGTTGCACTCACAAATTGAATCCGGGGCCACCATTAAACGGTATGGTTCTTGTTAGTATCGACTATCAGAACAATCAAGCGAAAGAAACGATATGTCATCTATTGCTTCATCGGCAGAAACACAGACCAAGCCGAGCAGCTCCAAAGCCAAATCGCAACATCAGCAGTGCATCATACCAGTCGTAGGAAATGTTCTGTCTCGAATCATTCTCTGGACGGGAATCATCGTCTTTTCCTGCATCGGACTGGGCGCATTGATGTATACGACGTTCTATCCCTCATACACAGAGAAAGCTGAATATCTCACCAATGCGGCATGGCCTGTTATCGTATTATCCACAGCCGCCATTGCAGTAGTTGCGTTGTTGAACCGATGCAATGTTCTAGAACGAATTAATGTCAATGTCCTGTCTTGGATTGTTTGCTGCTACATGATTGTTACGAGCACCGTATGGGCCATAGCCAGCAACACCTTCCCCGCATACGACTCATTGGACCTTATCAATGCTGCCAAAGAACTCGGCACTGATGATATGCCCATGTGGAATGGCTGGTACATGGAGCGATATCCTTATCAAATGCCATTCGTCATGGTCATCCGACTACTATTGAAAATAGTGGGAGATAGTCAGCTATACATTGCTTTGGAGTTCCTCAACGCCATATGTGCCGGGGCCACGGCATTGTTGCTAGTGCGTCTGTCGCGTCAGCTTTTTTCCAACAAGGCAGCAGTCATGACCGGTCTGTTCTCATTCTTCTTTCTGCCGCTGTTCTTGTACTCTACTTTTGCATATGGCAACGTCCCTTCATTTCCATTCGCCCTTGCAGCAATCCTATGGCAATCGAAGTTCATGAAAACAGATACTTGGCGTCATTTAATCTTTGCGGCTATAGCTATCACCATCAGTGTCCTGCTTAAATCCACGATGATTGTCGTGCTCATGGCTATGTGCCTTATCTTTCTTATCCATGCGGTTGTCAAGCGCAACTGGCATAGCATTGTAGGCATTATCATACCAATCGTAGTGTACGCTGCTTGCTCCCATGGTTTCTTCACCGTGATGGAAAAGAAATACGATGTGGTAACGGACAACGGACTAGGCAAAATCACATGGATTGCCATGGGATTACAGGGAGATGAGTATGGCAACCGTCTGCCCGATGAACCTTCATGGGTTACAGGATCAGTCAATCCGGGATGGTACAACGGCTACCCTTGGGGGTGGAAGACCGATTACGATCCTGAAGTAGCAGCAGCCGATTCGAAAGAATCCATCAAACGGTCCTTGACAAGATTTGTTCAAAACCCAACGTTTGCCATTCGATTCTTTACGCAAAAACAGGCGACTATTTGGCTTGACCCCACTTATGAAGCGCTGGTCAATGGCAATTGGTCCGTGGTGCCAAAGAACTATAGCCCCACTCCCATGTCCGATCGTCCCATGACCCACTTGGTCCGCTCTGTGTATTATGGCAAAATCAATACGCTTATCCTACGCACCAGCGACGCTTTCCAGTTCCTCACTCTCGCAGCCGCCGTTACCGTACTCATAGAACTGCGTAAACGCTTCCGCATTGAGCAGCTGCTTCCCATCACCGTATGTCTTGGCATCTTCTGCATCTATCTGCTGTGGGAAGCCAAAGCCCAATACGCCATGCCTGCCTATGTGATGTTGCTGGCATATTCCGGGCAAGGGCTTCTCGACATTGCGAACGGAGTCGCACTCCTCATGGGTAAGTTCTCTCGCATTATCACAGGTAAGCATAAGCAAATATCAACACAACTCGCTGCCGATACCGGCATAGACTGATATAAACTGATTTTTGAACCGGCTTAACCATTATCAGCGTTCCGCATTTCTCCTAACTTGATGGGAGATGATGGAATGAAGTGGACTGATTCCTGCTCAGTGGTGTTGGCCTTATTATCCGTTAATGCAATTGCAGGATAAGATATTTCCTGCAAAACGGTGGCGATAATGAAGCCTGCGGTGATTTAGGGTCTTTCTTCTCATAGGTACCCCTATCGGTACGTTACATGGGTAGTTGTGTCGTGTGTTACTGACAAATTCAAGTGACATTTTGATAGTGGTGTGGAGAGTGGTCGCTCTAATTGGCTCCTTACTGGGTATGCGGGGTGTATGCAATGTCTTGTAGAGTCTGACAATGAACTGCGCCCCGATTGTTGGACTCTGTTTATTAGGATACAGCTCAGACCACGGTGGACGCTCTCCGGAATTCCTCCGGGGTGTGTCCACCGAGTCGTATCTGGCGTCGTTTGGTGTTCCAGTGGATAATGTAGTCGTCGAGCTCGGCCTTGAACCGCTCGTACGAGTCGAATTCGCGGTCGCGGTAGAACTCGTCCTTGAGGTGGCCGAACACCTGTTCGATGGCGGCGTTGTCCAGGCAGTTGCCCTTGCGGCTCATCGACTGTCGTATGCCCAGTTCCCCGAGCCGTTTGCGCCACCACTGATGCTGGTACTGCCATCCATGTCCGAGTGCAATACGGGCTTGCGCCGGCGGGCAGCTTGGGCGCGAGCATGGCGAACAGACGCTTCTGCTGTTCCATGTCGGGATGCAGGCTGACGTCCCAGGCCATGATCTCCTTGCCGGCCATGTCATAGACCGGCGCGAGATAGGCCTTGGCGCCTGCGACCTTGAACTCGGTGACGTCGGTGCTGAGCTTCTCGAACGGCCTGTCGGCCCGGAAGTCGCGCCTGGGCAGGTTTGGCACCCGTTCGCCGTCCTCGCCCCTGTACGAGCTGTACTTCCTCCAGGGGTTCGCCGCCCGTATCCGGCACTTGAGCCCCATGCGGCGCATGACCCTGAGCACGGTCTTGGCCGACGCCTCTGCCCGAACTCGTGGACCAGGCACATGTGATCTGCCGGTGCCCGCATCCGTTGGCGGTCCTGCCCCAGGCCGCCGCAATCAGCGGTTCGAAGTCGGCCCGCGTCACACGCTCCGGATGAGACAGGTGTAGAAGTACGTGGACCGAGCCAACCCCGCGATCCTCAGGAGCTGGTCGAGCCGGTGTCCCCGCCCTGCGGGTGACCGCACGATGGCGCTTCGCTCGCGTCTCGCGACTTCTGCGCCCGCAGGCGCGCACTTTTCCAGGTACGCGGCCTTCGCCCTGAGGTAGGAGAGCCCCCGCTCGCGCGTCGGCTTGGGTTTCGGACTGGATTTCGCACCCCTCAGCCTGCCCTTGGGCTTCGGGCGCAGGGCCTCGGGCCCGCCGGTACGGTATTCGCGGCACCAGCGCTCCAGGGGCGCGACGCTCGCGATTGCGTATTTGGCCATGACCTCCGTCTTGGTCATGTCGTTGTCGACGTGGTCGCGGGCGGCCGCGACCTTCGTCTCCCAGTCGTAGCTGCGTTTGCCCTTCGCGCCCATGACCGCATCCTCTCCGTTGGACCTGTATTTCATGATCCGTTTTTCCGCGGTCTGCACGGGCATCGCAAGCCGGCGGGCAAGGAAATGCTTGCCCACGCCGGCCTTGATGAGTCCCAGCGCCTCGTGCCGGAACTCATCATCGTAACGTTTCCTCCGATCCTCACGCATACGAAAGAACCGCACCTCCGATCATCGAATCTGAATTTCCTCAATCCAACAATCGGGGTGCGGTTCAAAAAAAGTCCCACTCTTCTTCGACATGACCTTCAAGTTCCGTTCACTCACTCGGCGTACCCCTTCTTTCAACTGCAGATAAAAGCAACTCACTGCCAGGAAAAATCAGATCATCTTCTCAACGATATATCGAGGGCGTCCCTTCACCTCGATATATATCTTCGCAATATATTCCCCCGTTATGCCTAGCGCCAGCAAGATAAAACCACCAAGAATCCACATTGAACACATCATGGACCCCCATCCGGCCACTGCATGGCCAGAGAAAACCGATACGAGCGTATATACCAACATAATGATGCCCACGAATACAGAGAAAAGTCCCAAACCTGTGATCATCGTCAAAGGCTTAGTCGAAAAAGATGTTACACCTTCAACGGCAAAAGAAATCATCTTCTTCAACGGATACTTTGATTCACCCGCCACACGTACACCTCGCTTGTAGAACACTTTCGCAGTCTTAAAGCCGAGAGAGGCACCAGACCCCTCAAAAATAGGTTCGATTCCCTATACTGCGACAATGCCTGTAACGCAACACGGCTCATTAGACGATAATCAGCGTGATCAGGCACGGTCTCCGTGCCTAACCATTTCATCATTGAGTAAAAAGCGTGCGCAGTTCCTCGCTTAAACGCAGTATCCGTATCACGGTTATCACGTACACCATATACGATTTCAGCCCCCTGACGATAGGCCAAAATCATCTCGTCGACAGCATTCGGATCATCCTGCAAATCAGCATCCATAGAGATCACAGCGTCAACATTCGATTCCAATGCGCACATCAGGCCCGCAAAAAGCGCATTCTGATGCCCACGATTATGAGCTAACTTCACTCCATGAAAAATGTCTGAGCTCTCATCATGCAGTGATGAAATCACTCCCCATGTCTTATCAGAAGATCCATCATCAACGAAAACGACTGCACTGTCAGAAGCAATCTGATTCGCATCTTTCAAAGCCTGAAGCTTGCTTTTCAGAACACTCGCTGTGGCCTGCAGAGCATCCTCCTCGTTATAGCAAGGAATTACAAATGCCATTGTCGGAGCTTCACGCAACTCGGCACAGGTATCGCTGGTTTTTTGTTCGTTTGACATATCTAACAGTGTATGACAGACGGTCAACCCGCAATTAAGAAGATTCTGCCCACTACCCTAATTGTCATACTCGCTCAGTACCATCAACCCCCGAAACACAACAAGAGGGGTTCTGTAATAAACAAGAAAACAATAGCTGTAGCAGGGTTCCTTGCAGTATTCGTGCCTGCAGGAACAGGTGTCAGAGAAGGCATTCTAGGACTCCTGTTTGCAGGCTCGCTTTCATCTGGAGGAATACTGGCAGTTATGTTAGTAAGTCGCATTACCATACATTCGCAGACCTCGCTTTCGCAGGGGCTGGCACACTTCTGCGGATGTCAAACAAAAAAACACCTAGTTCTTGTCCTTCAAAATCGTGAAACGCCGTTCAGCTGCATCCCAAAGGACATCAAACCAATGACCTTTGTTCCTATCAATAGTCAGCTTGAAAAGCAGTGCACGCACCTTGTCTAAAATCAAAGTTACAACAAATACAGCTATCCCAATAATAAAAACAATCAGAAGAATGACCGGCGCAGAGTACGTGTTATACCAATTCGAAAGATTGAACCACTGCTGCCACAATATCCCTCGGACATAATAATGCTCTGTAATTAGGTATATTCCAAACGTCGAGGCCGCACAACTATTGACAATACGACTTTGGAAATGTAGCCGGCAAAAAAGCAGGAACAACCCAAAACTTAGAGCAAGTGAAAGAACCGACCATTCTCTCTCCAAACACAATAAGTACTCATAGATCCTGTCGCTATGACCTACAGTAGCAAATGACACAATTACGTTCCAGAGAAAAATTACCACAATTGAGATTAAAAACATTTTCCATGCAGTGTCAGTTTGAAACGGTCTCATGTACCACTTGTAGTATGCGATTAGCACAAAAACATAGATAAAGCCCATGGAATTAAGGCTGATTTCTAGATTTGAGTTAGGAATCAGCGTCAATACTCCCCACAAAAATCCCATCGCGAGACAACACTGTCCATGATATTTCTTTCCCAATGCACGTAGTCCACACACTAGAAATGGAGATAGGAAAAGGAAAATAGCATAACTTGTCGCATACCACCACGTATTGCGAGACAGAGGGAACAATATTTTCCAAAGGGATTCTATGGTTCTTTCCTCGGGTACTTTATACAGAGTCACAGCACCCAAACATAAACTCCAAAAAAGAAGTTCTCTCTAAAATCCATACTTTTTGACAAGATAAACGAAAAGAAGGCATCTTATCCACGATGAACCACGCGGAAATAATAAAGAACAGCGCAATTCCTACTTTACCTGGAGTGAAATAGAATAATTGCAAAGTTAGTTTTCTTACAGATAGTTCTTGATCCAACACAGGCAGCGCATTATGTATCACCTCGTGGTGAAGCACAATAAGCAACATCGCGATAATTCGCAGTAATTCAATACCGGACTCACGGTTTTTTGATCGTTTCTTTACACCCATTCAACACCTGTTTCAACTATCGTCGCACCATAAAAGTATCTTTGCCGTCGCCATACCAATCACCGACATATACTTGATCATCATAGCGACCGTATGTAATCACAGTGTCTGCAATGCTGACCGTCAGTGCATTCCTGAAGTAAAAAACATTGCTGTGACGCACAGCCAAAGCGTCATGTCCGTCACCATTCCAATCACCAGCAAAGGTCCGATCTTCTGCGTGACCGTAAATAGACGAACTATCAGCGATTCCGCTAGCTAGCGTATTTTTAATGTAATAGGTCGATCCTCTTCGCACCGCCAAGGTGTCTTTGCCATCAGCATCCCAATCTCCAGACAACACCAAATCACCATTTCTTCCATAGTTGAATGTGCAATCCGCATTACCTCCGGTCAACGAATACTTCGTATAAAACGTATTTTCGCGACGCAAGGTCAGGTAAGTCCTTACCGTCTCCATTCCAATCACCTGCGTGAGCTTCGTCACCCAGCACGACCGTAACCGAATGAAAAATCTGCAGCGCCGCTCTCACAGAATTAGATACATAATAATCCGGTTCCTTCCGGATAGTCAGGAACATACTCCTTATTCCCAAACGCGTTCATATCCACATTTCCGCTGATGCCATTCACTTTGCCGGAGCTGGTGTATTGCCATCCGCGACTGTTGGTCGGGAATGAGTCGAATCCCATGCGAGCGCCATACTGCGCCACCCACGTGGTTTTGGCGTAAATGTCGGCATGTTTCAGCGGCCCTTGCAGGTAGCTGGTGTACGAGTAGACGCCCAGGTTCTTGTATCCGGCGGACTGCAGCGCGCTATACCAATTGTTGACGATATTGTTGTACACGTTCGGATCGGTGGGCGGCTTGTGGCTTCCCAGGTCCACTTTTCCAGGTCGTAATACACGGGGTACGCCAGATCGCTCGGATTCACGCCAAACTGCTTGAGTTTGCGACCACGTCGGCACCTTCTTCTTTGGCGAGCGCCGGCGTGTCCGCGTAGGAATACCAGTAGATGCCGAATGGGATGCCAAGTCTCTTGCATTCGGAAATGTTACGTTGCGCTTTCTTGTCGGCATTGTTGCCTTCGCCGTAGCCGAGGCGGATGATCGCGCCTTCCACGCCGTCGGCTTTCGCTTTGGCCCAGTCGATGTCGCCTTGCCATCCGGAAACGTCGATCACGCCTTTGGCTTGCTGCACGAACAGGTTGTTCTGGTAATCAAAGAAGGCTTTCGTGTTATTGTAGGTGCCCCAGTGCGCGCCGTAATCATTGCTTTCGAATTTGGCTGTTTGTACTTTCGTGTTGGATTGCGATGATTGCGATTGCGCAGTTTTCGTATTCGACTTTGCCGACTTCAACGACGATTGTTCCACGGATTGTTTCACGGTTGCGTCGGATTGCTCGGATTGCGATTCCGCGCTATTTGCGTCATTCGCGTCGGCTACAGCATTTTTGACATCTTCCGCACTTACCGGAATGAAGGATTCGCCGTTGGTTTTGGCGAGCGGATCCGGCTGCTGATCCTGCGTACCGACCAGCGTCGCATCGGTTACGGTTTCGCCGGTTTCAATATTCTTGACCTCACCTTCGGGGGTGACGGCCAGGTCTTCCGAAACCACGGTGGCATCGTCGGAAATCTCGTCACTGACGTTATCCGGAAGTTTCGCATTCGGATTGTCGGGCATGCTGTCTTGCGATTGCTGGTCGCCCGTCTGATCATCCGACTGATCGTCAGACTGCACAACAACGCCATTTTGCGCAGAATTGGTACCGCCTTGCACTGCATTGCGTGCAACAGAATCCTCAATCGCAATATCCTGCAATGCGTAAGCCGGCGTAACCGCAACGGAAGCAGTCAACGCAACCGCAGACAGCGCAGTCACGATCTTCACAACATGATGTGGCGAAACCATTCGTCAACCTCTCTTGAATAAAGTCATCAACCCCAAATAATTCGGCGCAAACGCCTAATCGCCAACTCTAACTGCAACCCACAACCCCGTCCATCCCCAACTCCAAAATCATCCCGGTCCCCACATCTCACGCATTACACACTGATAAGAATCGACTAGCTCGTTAGAGACATCCGACATGACATCATCCATTTCCATATCTCCTTTCCAGTATTCTCGCTGACCTTCCCATCACGCTTCGTAGAGGGACCATTTCCAGGAGGGGAGTACGTGGATCGTGCCAGTGGAATCGGGAAGTTCAATGGTTTCTTCCTCGTTAAGCGTGAGAATCAGGCCAGAATCAACGTTGGTACGTTGCATAACCGCTTGCAGAGAGCCGATTTCTCGCGCCCTGGTTTTCTCATTTCCCATATTGGCACACACTTGAATAAGCCCATACGGTTCCGTAGCAAGAGCATCGCCGATAAGAAAGTCAACTTTCTCCTGTTTGGACGTCGGCATAGTGTACGAAGTGATTGTTTCCGTACGCCTGCCGGAAGTTCGTCTCTGCAGTTCGCAGAAAATTGCAGTTTCCAGTCGTTTTCCAATATCTTGCTGGTTGGCGCGTGACACCGCGTAAACCATACCCTGATCGACGGCATACATTTTCGGCACCGCAGTACTACCCGGCTTGAGCATGGTGGAATACTCCTCAAGCTGATACACCAGAAATGCCTGCTTGAACAGCTCGAGTAACGTATTCGCCTTATCCCAATAGATTTTCCAGCCGACCGCTCGCAACGTTTCCACAAGACCATTGGTAGACAGCTCGCAGGCCGTATTGCGCAGCAAAAACAGCGCTATCTGCGTGGCGAGAGTAATGTTTTCACGACCAAGACGCTCGGCAACGTCACGCGCAACCACGTCCCGCACGTAACCTTGGAGCGTTTCAATACGATCAGCTTCAACCATACGTTGCACTGCAGGGAAGCCACCAATAGTCAAATAATCGTTGTATGCGGCTTCAAATCTAGTAATCTCTCGCGGAGAAAACACGGCATCGGCAAGAGTACTGCCTTTTGAAGGCGTTTCGATTCCTCGAAAGTCGCAGAATTCTCGGAAAGACAGTGGCATCATGGCATGCGGATGCGATCTTCCTCGGAAATTCGTTGCGATTTCCTCGCTGGACAGTTTCGAAGACGATCCAGTAATGACTAGCGTCACAGCTTCATGTTCGGCTATGCGCTGGCAGAATCCCTGCCAATTGGCGCATTCTTGCACTTCGTCAAGGAACAGATAGCAGCCATGGTCACGAGAGTCAGGATATTGCCGCCAGTATTCCGTAACAATATCGTTGAGCACGGTGTCTTGCATTGGTTGCAAACGATCGTCAGCGAAGTTGAAATAGAAAATATCATTACGCGAGACGCCGTTTTGTAACAAATCATGAATTTTCTGGAAAAGATAGAACGTTTTGCCGCAACGTCGGATGCCAGTGATGATGTGCACAGCATTGAACACTGCTGGCTGCGGCAGCTCGCGTATGATTTCGATGCGGCGTGACGGCGTAGGAATGTCAAACTGCATGGACTCACGAACCAGCATGGCATACGATTCATGTGGATTATCCGGCACCATAAGTTCTTCCTTTCGCCGTCCATTGCGAAACACCCAACAATCCCAGCATAACACTTCTCAAAAATTTTAAGAAGTTTCCACCAACACTTCTAAAAATTTTTAAGAAGTTACCACAGACGAATAAAACTCCGGAGAGGACCTGAATGCATTAACGACTACAACACGAGTGTGGGAAATCGGGGAAGGACGGGTATCGTACGCTGTATATTGGCATTTCAGGTGGGCGCTCGGCGCGGTCAGCATTGATCGGACGGGGAGCTGTCACCGGGGAGTACAGAATAGTAGGCAGATTCTGGAGGGGTTATGGCACGGCATGGCAAGAAGCCAAGCGAGGAAAGCACCTCGCCACGCGCACCGAGAACACTTGCCGGAAGCGCAACGACCAACACTTCTGCCGACAGCACTGACGCCGCTGCCAGCGGTATCGCAGTCAACAGCTCGACCGCCAACAGAACATTTGCCAGCGAATCCCGACAGCCGCAAGACCTGTTCGACGCAGCCATAGCGCAAGGCATCAGCGACGGCGACGCTTGGACGGACCAGCACGTAAAGCACATCTACCGTCAGATCATCATCACCGTAGTCGTCGTGGTTGTCGTTCTGGGCGCGATCTTCGGATTCACAGGCGTGCGTGCCTCGCAGCAAATGCGCGGTCTGGCCGCGCTGAACGACTGCAAGGAAGCCGTTACGGCCATGAACGCCTCCTACTCCAAGGCGTTCCAGCTGAAGGCGAAGATCTCCGAAGCGTTCACCAGTTTTGACAAATCCTACGACCTCGACAAGCTTGCCGAACTGCACCAGACGGAAGTTACCGCGCCGAAAACGCTGAGCTGCGCAGCAGACACTTCCGCTACCATCAGCAAAGCCAACGCCGCAAAAGCCGAGTACGACAAACAGGCCAAGCAGTTCAAGCAGGCTTTGCAGAAGAGTGACGAATCCGCGGCCACCGATGGCGGTGACGGCGCTGATGGAACGGACGGAGTCGCAGCCACGGACGGCGCTGCCGACTAATCCAACGCAACCGACGCAACCGATTTACTGGACGATTAATTCCTCCAGTAAATCAGTTGATCGCAACGCGACCAATCAAACCGGCCATCAGCCTTACCGTTTTACGTTTCTCCCGACTCTCTTTCGCGTTATTTCACACACTCAACCTTTCTTTTGATCATAAGATCAAAAGAAAGGTAAATGGCAGGCAAAAGAAGAAACGCTGAAATTCCGCCATTCTCAAGACTTCGCAAACGCAACAAGCGTTAACGATTCAAAAGAAACCGCCCCTCAGTCAAATGACAGGCAAAAGAAACGACTCCGACAATACAACAGGCAAACAACGATCGGATGACCATATTCGTGCGTATCGTAGCAAAAATGGCTAGGCTACGACATGCAGACATGTTTTAACCACGTCATGCGGAAGGGGCTGCTTTGAACAGGAAACGACTGGCACGCGTGATTATTGCCGCCGTAGTGACCATGGCGATACTTGTGGCGATCATCGTTGGCTGCGGACCGAAATGGGGCGACGGTTCAGCGAATTCCAACGCCGGTAACGTCAGCAGCTCGAACAGTTCCGGCGACTCCAGCTCCTCCAGCACAAGCAGCTCCAGCACAAGCGACGATTCGTCCGCAAACTATGCGACCCGCGCATCGGTACAACTCCCCTCCTACTACATGGAGAACATGGTTTTCCAACGTGGAAAAACGCTGGTAATCAAAGGAACTGCGCAGACTTCACAACGTGGAAAAACCGTTAACCCAACACAGCTGGTCACAACGATTTCCCAAGGAAAGAAATCATCATCAGCACAAGCAAAAATTTCCAAAAACGGTGATTTCACTTGCACTTTACCTAAGCAGAAAACAAGTCTTAAGCCATATTCATTAACGATTTCGTACAACGAAACCACTTTGTTGACTCTGAAAAACGTGTATGTAGGCGATGTATTTGTTGCTGCTGGACAGTCGAATATGGAATTGAATTATTCGCAATACTACGAGGGTTCAGGCAATGCCTATAATTTCGGCGGTGGTTTGGTAACGACCGACGATTTGCCGAAGCAGCTTTCCGACAAAAACGTGCATTTCGTGGCGAGCGCCAATTCCTCGAAAGGTACTGATTTTCCGTTACGCGATGTGAACGAGCAGGCCGATTCCTGGCTTGAGGCAACCACCGACAATTCGCAGCATTTCAGCTATTTGGCACAGCAGTTCGCCATACAGCTTCGCGCCGCGCATCCGAATGTTCCCGTCGGTATTATTCAAACCGCATGGGGCGGTACGCCGATTCGAAACCATGTGAAGGGCGGCGATATTTACGCGAACCATATTGCGCCTTTGGAAGGCTTCCATGTGGCGGGCGTGCTGTGGTATCAGGGGTGCGATGATTCCATGAACGAGGCGACCGCATTGGCATACGAATCTCAGATGACGTCGCTGATCAACCAGTATCGTGCAGTGTTCGACCAGGATGATCTGCCGTTCCTGTATGTGCAGTTGGCGCGTTGGCCTGGCTATCAGTACACTCAAACGTGCGATTCGCACAGTTGAGCACGTTAAACAACGTCGGATTGCACAATGCTTCCAACGTTGCAATGACAGTGTCGCTAGATACGGACAAGGGCACTTCAACGTTGATACATCCGCTTGGCAAGGATATTCTTGGCGCGCGCATGGCCGCGCAGTATCTGGCAATGTCGGAAGGCAAGACCATTCCCAACGGACCTCTTATCGCACATGCGAAGCATGCTTCCGACGGTACGATCGTATTGTCGTTCCAAAAGGGCACGGCAACCGGTTTGCAGGCGGAAAAACCCAATTATTCGAAGACTGCGCGCGCAACCGTACCTGACTACACAGCCAATTCGAACGCGACGCCTTTGGATGGTATTGCTAATGTTGCAACACCGACTTCCGAATCATTGCAAGGTTTTGGAATTGCTGACGCTTCTGGAAAGTGGGTTTCGGCAGCGGCTGCGATCAAGGGTGATCAGATTGTGCTGAGTGCCGCTGATGGAAGTTCGAATCTTAATGCGGTAACCCAAGTGCGTTATTGGTGGAGTGGAAATCCGGCTATTTCCAGTCTGCTGTACAACGATCTTGGATTGCCGGCAAGCCCATTCATTACGATTGTTGAGTAGGTCGGCCACTGATAGTCGGGATATTATTCGGATGCGGCGAAGGACACGACGAAGCGAAATAGGAATTATCCCGAAAATCAGGCCTGTTTTATCAAATTTAAGTCGAAGCAATGTCGACGGTCAGTCGACGTAGTGCGGGGCGCTGGATGCTATGCGGGGCGTAACGCCGTTATTGCCGTTGTCTTCGTTATTACCGTCCGCAGTGGAATCTTGCGATTTACGAAGCGATCCCGCAGCCAATGAACGTATGGATCGAACGGAGCGGCCAAGCTGCGACTGCTTTCCTGCACGTCCGACTGGATTGCGGGAAACGCACCGGTCACAGGACGAATACGCCCGGTCGCCGTGGGAATGAAGCTTGGCGGCAGCACTTGCGTAGTGATGGCGCTCGGAGATGATGCATGATAACGAGCCATCGAAGCCAGAGAATCGCGGGTATCGAGTTCACGCTGAATATCTAGCTCATCGTCGGATTCAACCATCGCCGCCCTCCTTCTTTTCCGGCAATCTCCACCGGTAATCTTCTCTCCACTGGTAACGGTCACCGTTCTGAGCGTAATGCAAGGCGGCATGCCACTGCGAACGAAATCAGCGATATGCGCAACTCCCCCACTGTTTCGCAACTTCTTCGTCGCACATCTACACAACAGACCATTGGGGGGAATCACCGTTTTTCGGTATAAAAAAGGGCTTCCGGAATCATCCGGAAGCCTACTGGCGGAGAATACGAGATTCGAACTCGTGAGGCTGTTACACCAACACGCTTTCCAAGCGTGCGCCATAGACCACTAGGCGAATTCTCCAATTATGCAACATCTCACAGTGTCTATCCGTGAAACGCAACTTGACTAGAATACAACAGTTTCTCCTAAAACCCAAATCGGCGTGTCGCAACGTCTCAAATCACCCACCCGCTGGAGGAATCTGCCCACACGCGAACTTCCCGCGTACCGAATCCCCCACCCCCTGGGACAATTCACCTGCCAACTCACCTCTCAGCGTCCCAAATCTTCCACTCACTGGATGAATCCACCGCTGCCAAGCCTCTCACAGTCCGGATTCTCCAGCCGCTGGAGGAATCGGTACGTTGACAGGCCTTCCGGCGTCCAGATTCATCCAGTGAGTGGATGAATCTGGACGTACATACACCCCCGTACTGTCCGGTTTCATCCAGCGGGTGGAGGAAATGGGACGTTTACGTGTCATGCAGTTAGTGTTTGGACACGGAAGCGCGTAGGTGGCGAGCATGGCGCATGCCATCACGATTGAGGAACACAAAGCCCCGGTGCGCATCCGATTGGGTGGCAGTCACGAATTGTGTGTCTCCGGCCGAACCGTGCCCAGCCTACGCAACCATCAGCATGCCGATTTTGCTTTTCGGCGACTATTCAAGAATGATATTGAACATCAGCGGCAGTGCGACTCCCGTTCCCGTGCCTTGCAGAATTCGCGCGGTCATCAACGCATAGGAAAGTTCAATGTGCAGGCCGCCATCACACAGCAGGTGATACAAAGTACGACTGCAGTAAGGAAGAGTACGCAACTTGAGTCTGCGTTTGAAAGATAGATAAAAAATGGGGGTTCCCGGAGCGTGACGCTCGACGGGAACCCCTCAAGTAGAATGCGGCGGCGCGCTACTCTCCCACACCCTCTCGAGTGCAGTACCATCGCCGCAGCCAGGCCTTAGCTTCCGGGTTCGGAAAG
>ENA-OQIR01000193-OQIR01000193.1-human-gut-metagenome-genome-assembly--contig:-NODE-193-length-28500-cov-3.535333_pt1 | contig 28500 bp, 26 predicted proteins | sample MGYA00242580_ERZ504745 | MGnify/ENA primary metagenome ERZ504745 (study PRJEB26092, sample SAMD00036214) | human gut metagenome | host: Homo sapiens | study: EMG produced TPA metagenomics assembly of...
CGATCTCCACAGACAAGGCACGCATCTGGCTCGCCGAATCCCTGCGTCATTCAAGGTTCCTGGCCAGCCTGTCCTCGCTTATCTGCGACGAACCTCAGCAAATCGATCGCAAACTGCTGGACAGGCTCGCATCATGGATGCAAGGTTCAACGCCTTGCACCCACGCCAGCAGAAGGCCTGTGTGGACGCGCTGATAGCGCTCGTCTCCCACGCGCGCACCGGTTCGGAGGAGCACGCACGTCCGTTCCTGAACGTACAGGTGCAACTATGGGTCAAGGAACTTGGCCGCGTGGTTGCCAACATCACTCCGCAGGAGGGAGCATCGACTACCGTCCGGTCGTCGAACTGTCCAAAGACGACCTCAAGACCCGCATGCCGGTGATCAACTGCCGTGATTGCGGAGGAACCGCATGGATCGGACTTGCCGGCAAAGACGGCGGTATTAGTATGGGTGACCCTCGAACGTTCTACAACGAGTATTTCGCCTACCATGCCGACAATGCGTTGGCGACTTTGCAACCCTGCACCATGGATTATGTTCTTGACCCGCATGCCGACAACGGAGCCATGGTCTGGTTCTGCAATGCATGCATGAAGGAACAGGTCGTAGAACGTTTCGAATCCACGGAACGTGAATGCCCGGCCTGTGGAGAGCAGCGCATACCCATGGTCGCTAGGGGCATGGAGCTTGTATCCGGCAACCGCAAACACTATCAGTGTCCGTTCTGCGGCAGCGAACAGGACATTGCCATGGTCGGTGTGAGAACCACCACGCAGGTCAGTGTGATGCTCACCCAACTTTCCGGAGACTCCTTCAACGACGACAGCAAGGCCATCGTGTTCTCCGACAGTGTGCAGGACGCCTCCTACCGAGCCAGCGTGTTCAACTCCCGCACCTGGCGATTCGCCCTGCGCAACTCCGCCATGGACTACATGCGCGAGGAACACAAGGACGGCGTCTCCCTCGCCGAATATCTCAACAGCCAGAACGACTACTACCATCGCCGCTATCCGGACGACAACGAATACATCGTGCGATTCATCGCGCCGAACATGACATGGATGCGCGAATACGAAGCCGTGTTGCAAGGCAATCCCGCAGGGCCCGGTCGCCGTCAACTGCTCGATTGGATCGAGCGCAGACTCCGACTGGAATCGCTGCTGGAATTCGGCATGCGCTCCCGTACCGGACGTACGTTGGAGAAATCCGGCTGCGCCGCAATAGCATTCGACCAGATTCTCCTGAAACGTGTGGCACAGACCGTTGCCGAACGTTGCCATAACGAGATCGGACTGCACGAGAATTCCATCATGGAGGCCGACTGGCTCCGACTGATCATGGCGTTCCTCGACCAGTTGCGTATGAAAGGCGCGTTCTTCGACGTGACCTATGACCAGTTCCTGCAGAATGATGGCAACAAGTTCCTGCTCTCCAACACGAACATCAAATGGATGCCCGGCATGTACGCGGATGGCATGCCCTACTTCCTGTCGGACAAGGAGCCAGTGCGCAAAGGCGTTTTCAATACCCTGAATTCGCCGTCATACCGTCAGATCGTCGACCGATACCTCACCGACGGCGCCCTTGAAGGCGACATCCACCACGAGCTGTTGGGAATCGTGCTCGAAGAGTGCATAGCAGCAGAATTCATCACGCAGCAACGTTATCCAAGCATGAAAATGGAACGCACCGTGTACGGGCTCAACGAGTCCGGCTGCACGGTCAGCGGCAAGGTAACGCAGTTGATCTGCGACACGTGTGGACGGAGCTATTCGTGCGCCACGCAGAACCTTGACGCGTGGAACGGAGCACGTTGCCGTATCCGCAAATGCCCGGGCAGACTGGTCTCCGGCACTCCCGAAGCCGAAGCCCTGGAATTGCGCTACTATGGCAAGCTGTACTGCGGGGAGCCAGCCGATCGCATCCACGCTGCCGAACACACGGGGCTGCTCAATGGCGATGACCGTGCCAAGGTCGAAGAGGAATTCAAGCGCAAGAACCGCAAGCCCGGCGACGTGAACGTGCTCGCCTGTACGCCAACCCTGGAGATGGGCATCGATATCGGAGACCTCTCCACAGTGATTCTCTCGTCAATTCCGCCTGCCCAAGCCCAGTACATCCAGCGTGCCGGTCGTGCAGGGCGACGTGACGGCAACTCCCTGGTGCTGGCGGTGGCCAATACCAAGGAACACGACACGTACTTCTACCAGCGGCCGAAAGATATGCTTGGAGGCGCGGTGAACCCGCCGCACATCTTCCTCGACGCGACCGCAGTGTTGGAGCGTCAGCTCACCGCCTACGCATTGGATCGTTGGGTGCATGCCATGCTGGATGCCGGCAGCGAACCGGCCGATGTGGTACCCGACAAATTGAAAAACTGTTTGGATAATGTCAACGGCAGCGGCTCCAGCGGGTTCCCGGTGAATTTCCTGAACTGGACAGGCCAACATTCCGGCGAACTGCTCGACGGATTCGGAAGAATGTTCTCATTCTCCGAGGAACTCCGAACGCAGCTCGACGGATTCGTACGCGGTACGGAAGATGGCAGCACCATGGCCAGACGCGTCTACGATGTGTTCCAAAAAACCAACGATACCGTCAGAACGCTGGAATCGCAGAAAAGTGCTGCGAGGCAGCTGCTCGACGAGCTCAAGAAGAAGCCCTCCGACTCATCGTTCGAAGAGCAGCAGCGCGAATGCGAAGATGAGATTCACAATCTTGGCCGCATCGTCACAAGCATTCTCAACACCAACACGTTCAACTACCTTTCCGACGAAGGCATCCTGCCCAATTATGCGTTCCCGGAAACCGGTGTGACCCTCCACACCATCCTCAAAGAGGACAAGGAACCGTCCGATGCGGCACACGGAATCGAGCCTGCCGCGCAGGACAAGACGAAACGCAGGGGGAAGGCCACGCGTGATTTCGTGCGCCCGGCGGCCACGGCCATCACGGAACTGGCGCCGGGAAACACGTTCTTCGCGGGCGGACGCAAATACAAAATCAGCCGCGTGCTATGTTCGAAAGGCGGTGCCGACGACGAACTGGCAATGTGGCGCCTATGCCCGAACTGTTCGCACGCGGAACCCGCCTCCAGCACCGAGAACCTCGCCAGCTGTCCCTCCTGTGGGTCAATGCAGTGGGCCGATAACGGCCAGAAAAGGCCGATGCTGCGCATCGACACCGTCATATCCGATGAGACCTACAGCGAAAGCCTGATTGAGGACACCTCCGACAGCAGACCCAAGACTCAGTTCCTGAAGAATACGATGGTGGACATCGATCCGGCGGACATCCAATCGGGATGGCAGTTCAAGGGAATCACGAACTTCGGATTCGATTACACGCCGCAGGTACAGTCCGTGAAATCAACTTCGGACAGGTTTCTGATAGGGGAGCCTCGGTGGAAATCGCCGGTAGCAAGGAGATACGTAACGGTTTCAACGTGTGCCTGAAATGCGGCGCGTTGCTCGGCGAGCGCGAATCACGGCACGCCTACTTCTGTCCGGAACGCAAGAAGGCGCAGGAACAGCAGTTGGAGCAATCGGAGCGGAACGGCACGTGCCTGTTCCTATACCGTGAGGTCAAATCGGAAGTGCTACGTATGCTCGTGCCAGGGCTTGCCGATGCCCAAGGTGCGGACGGTGCTGCGGAGTCGTTGACCGCCGCAGTGATGCTTGGGCTGCGTGAACGCTTCGGCAATGTGGAACATCTACAGGCGACACTCATGAACGAGCCGTTGCCGGATAACTCCGGACTGCGCAAAACCTATCTTGCACTATACGACACAGTGCCCGGAGGAACTGGCTATCTTAAGCAGCTGTCCGATCCGGATACGATGTTCGAGGTGTTTTCCAGGTCAAAGGAAGTCATGAAGCATTGCGAATGTGCAAAGAACGGCGGCGACGGGTGCTACAGATGCCTGTATGCATACAGACAAAGCCAGGACCTGAAACTTATTTCCCGTAAGACCGCGCTGGCGATGCTCACGGGCATCCTCGACCCGTCCAACAAACGCAGTCGTGTGAAGACCGTTTCGAAGATCAACACGAACAAACTGTTCGACAGTGGACTCGAACAGCAGTTCATCGAAGCTCTCCGGTGCATGCATGCCCATCCCTTCGCGGAATCCGACGATGCCAAGGGACGTCGTGCCATCGTCAAGGACGAATTCATCAATAGCAAACCCGGATATTCCATCACCGTGAACGGAAGCGTGTGGAGCGTCGAGCCACAAGTCGCGTTGGGGCCGGCCGATGGGGTCGCGATTCCCTGCAAGCCTGATTTCGTGCTGACGGTCAGCAATATCGACGAATCCGGTGACGTGGTCGAACATGACGGAAGAAAGCCGGTTGCCATCTTCACCGATGGTCTGCAATACCATGCAGGCATCGTCGCCCAGGATTCCCTGAAGAGGGAAGCGCTTCGTCAGGCAGGCTATCGCATATGGTCTTTGGATTATGACGATGTGATCGGATACGTGCAGGGCAAGGATGCGGCGCAGCTCGCCGATCCGATGCTGGCACCCAAGTCCATGCCGTCTCCGGTGGCTTACAAGAGCACGATTGGCAAGAGGACTGACGAATTCAACCCCAGCGAAGTTTCGGCAATGGCCATGCTGGAATATTATCTCGCGGAACCGGATGCCGAACGGATATTCGCCATCCAAGCGCTGGCAATGAGCTATGCTCTGAATCCGCGAAACAAGAACGTTGAACCTCAGGCCGTGGATATGCTGCATCGGAATGAAGCGTTGCACGGCGAGAACGAATCGACATTCATGATTTGCTCGTCCTGGAATCCTTCGAACTGCACGAGACTGAAATTCCAATCCGGTTTGTGCATTGGAGAGGATATGCGGACCACCGAACCCCACGTCGGCATGGTGTTCTCGGACATTCAACGTGATGCCGCGAAAGCAAAGAACGATGATTATAATCCGTTGGATGCTTTGGACGAGAACGAGGCAGAGGCGTTCAAAACGCAGTGGGCAGCCTTCTGGCATTTTGCGAACGTGATGCAATTCTCGGAATACTTCCATGCTATCGGTGATGCTGCGCTACGTGACGAATCCATGTACGAGCCGCTTCGCAACGGCCTGCGGAACGCTCCTGATCTGCAGAAAGACAATGATTCCGAATGGAACGATATTCTGGCGGATCCGACCTACGTGTATTGCGCGGATGAAACCAAGGAGGCCGTCAAACGGTTTATTGAGTCTGACATACCGGCACCGGATGCACTCGGATATGAGCTGCTGGACGAGAACGAGGAAATCATTGCTCAGGCAGAGCTCGCATGGGAGGATGGGAAGATCGTGTTTTTCCCGTCCTACGACTTGCAATCCGACCGAGAGAACGCCGACGAATTCGTCAAGCGCGGCTGGACTATCATTACGGAAAACAACGATGACCTTGACAAGGTGTTCGCTTCACTGACGGAAGGCATGGAACGCTGATGGCAGATATACGTACGATGAACAAACCCGTGGTCGCACTCGGCAGCGATCTCATGCGCAGCCTGCTCGAGCTGCCTAAGAAAGCGCAGAAACATGCCACGACGTTTCTGACAAAATTCCAGGCGAATCCTCGATCATCTGGAATCAATCTGGAACGAATCGCCAATGCGGCGGACGAAAAACTGTATTCCGCGCGCATCGACCAGCGATATCGCGCCATCATCGCTTTCCAGAAAAGCAGCAACGTGTACGTTTTGCTGTACGTTGGAGACCACGATGACGCCTACAAATGGGCGGAAACAAAGCGAATCAGCGTCAACCCGAATACGAGGGCCATCCAGCTGTACGATATGGCTCCTCAAGAGGAAATCGACGCGGCAATACGTGACGATCTCCAAAACGAAGTTGGATGGGGGAGCGTTGCCGCAAATGTGCCCCAACCGGATTCCGCTGTACCGGAATCCGTTTCTCCTCCCATGGAAGACCATTACGGCACGAATCACGGAACAGCTTCAGCTAGTGCGACTTCAGCCGTGGCGTCCAAGACGCCGCAGCAGGCACCACGGCAAGCCTCCGAACCTCATACCGGTCCGCTTCCCGACACTTACCGGGCATTGACGGACAATGACATGCGCCGGTTCGGTGTGCCTGACATGTACGTGCCGGTCATGTGCACGAGAAAAACATGGGAAGCGTTTGAACGGTGGGGGTCCAAACTCCCGAAGGATGCCTTCGCGTACCTCACCTTCGTCGCTGAAGGACTTCCCAAGTCCGAGGTCTTCGGTCTACTTGATGAGACTGAAGGCCAGACCAGCGACAGGCTGGGGCTGGAACAGCAGATACCCGCCTCGTCCATCGATTCTGGCGAAGAGACCGATCCGGGGGACTTCCGTGCCGCTCTATCAAGCTATGCATCACAGCAGTCTTTCGTGGTCGTGCAGGGAGAAGCGGATCTCAAACGTATTCTGGATGCGCCGCTGGAACAGTGGCGTGTGTTCCTGCATCCATCGCAGCGTCTTTATGTGGAACATGATTACCATGGTCCGTTCCGCCTGCTCGGCGGTGCCGGTACGGGAAAGACCGTGGTGGCCATGCATCGCGCGAAACGTCTCGCTGCAAGACTGCTGAGAAGCGGTAGCCGTCAGAAAGTGCTGTTCACCACATACTCGCGTAATCTTGCCACCGATATTGCATCGAACCTGAAACTCATCTGCACGCCAGACGAATTCAATACCATCGACGTGGTCAATCTCGACAAGCTCGTAAAAGATCTGCTGACGGGGCATGGCTATTCCGGTGAGATTTGGTATGACGGTATCTCCGACTATGGCAACGATCTTGACGCCGCGTGGCGTAAGGCTATCGCGTCCATCGGCGTGAACGATCCGAAACTCACGGTTTCCTTCTTCAAAAGTGAGCTCAGCCAGGTAATTGTGCCGCAACAGGTGCGGAATGCTGCCGATTACATGCGCGTGCTGCGCAAGGGGCGCGGTACGAGATTGAACCGAGCCCAGAAGCTGGCCGTATGGCAGGTTGTGGAAACGTATCGTCGTATCATGCAGGCAAACAACGCGTACGATGTGGACACGGCCATGCAGAACGTTGTGTCATTGCTCACACAGGGCGATATGCCAAGGAAATATGCGCATGTGGTGGTCGATGAAGGGCAGGACTTCTCCACGCCGGCATACCGTGTGATTCGTGCTCTGGTGGATGAGGGAGACAATGATATCTTCATCGTCGGCGATGCACAGCAGCGCATCTACGGGCATATCGCGGTGCTATCGAAATGCGGCATCCGAATCCAGGGGCGTGCCCGCAAATTGCGGATCAACTATCGCACCACCGAACAGATTCGTAGCGCAGCCGACTCCATTTTCCGTAGTTCCGGCGCCGATGTCGCGGATTCAGTGTTCGCGGCTGTTCATGGTATCGAAGATGCTTCGCCGGCCACAACGTTCGATGACCTGGACGGAGGGGAGAGTCCGACCGGCGATAGCAGATCGTTGATGAGCGGTCCCGTTCCCGAAGCGCTGCGGTTTGCATCCCAGTCAGATGAGATGGATGCCGTTAGGGAATGGATTTATGGATTGTGCGGCACGGCGGAAGACGCGGCCAGCGATGAGTCCGACGGCGGGCGTGTGGATCCGCGTAATGTGTGTGTGGTGGCAAGAAGTCGCTACTGCATCGACCAGTGGTATAAGACGCTTGATGACGGCTTGCCGTATGGCGTGTACCGGCTTGATAGGGATGCAGAAAACAGGCAAAGGCAAGGAATTCGCATCGCCACCATGCATCGAGTCAAAGGTCTGGAATTCGACTATGTGGTGGTAGTCGATGTGAACGATGGTGTATGCCCGCCGAAGCCCGCGTTGCAATCTGCCGGTGCCGATCCGGCTGCGTTGAATGACATCTACAGGGAGGAACGAAGTCTCATTTATGTGGCTATGACACGTGCCAAAAAGGGTGTGCTGCTGACTGGCGTCTCGGCGCATGTGAGGTAAGGGAAGAGGAGCACCATGGACGCTGGAAAGAAAATCCTGCTGGACTTATTGACCGGTTCGCTTCGGTTCGTGGTTCCGGTGTATCAGCGCAGATACTCATGGGGCGAGACGCAGTGCCGGCAATTGTGGGCCGACATCGTAACGGCTGGCAGGCATCCTGAGAGAACGCATTTCACCGGATCGATCGTGTGGATGCAGGACGGCGGCATCGGTCCGGATGGTGTCAGCCGGTGTCTGCTCATCGACGGCCAGCAGCGCCTCACCTCGGTGACTCTGCTGCTTATCGCACTGGCCGAATATGCTCGCGAACACCCTGAGAACCTGCGATTCTCCACAGACATGCTTATCGACCGTGGCTATATTGTCGACAAGTACGCAACCGGCGAAGGCCGCTACAAGCTGACGCTTTCCGGCGACGATAGGGAAGTGCTGCACAGCATGTGCGACCATGCGATCGCCCCAGATCGGCCGGACCATGCCAATATGGGTTCCCGGCTGGAAACGAACCTCGATCTGTTCCGTTCACTGGTCGCCGCAATCGATGATGCGAACGTGGTGTGGAACGGTCTGCAGCGTCTCGAAGTCGTGTCTGTCACCTTGGACCAAGATCGTGACGAACCGCAACTGGTATTCGAATCAATGAATTCCACCGGGCTTGATCTGGAGACTTCCGACCTGGTACGCAACTACATGCTCATGGGGTGCTCCATGGCCGAGCAGAAAACCTTATACGAAGACTATTGGCTGCCCATGGAACGTGTTCTCGGCAACCTCTCATTCGATGCATTCCTGCACGACTGGATGGTCGTTACATTGAAAAAGCCCGTGCTCAAAGGCCGCGTCATGTACGCGGAATTCAAACGTTTCGCGGCCGACAGTTCCTTGCTGCGCATGGAACGCACGCGTAATCTTCTGGCGAACATGCTGGAATACGCCAAATACTATGCCGCTATCAAAGGCGTTGCCGCCGCTGGCAGCGGCGATATGAACGTGGACCGCCGTCTCGAATCAATTCAAAAACTGGTCAGCACGGTTACGGACCCGTTGGTTATGTACATGTTCGCGGCATGGAAGCGTGATCGCGTAAGTTGTGATGGACTGCTGCGCATGCTTGCGGATCTTGAATCGTATCTGTTCCGCAGAATGATCTGCTCGGTATCCAGCAACGGATTGAACAAGCTCGTTCCGTCGCTGATCGTCAGACTTGATTCGGCTGAAGATGATTTGGCCGAAACCTTCGCCGCACTACTCATCACCGAGACCGCCAAAGCCACACGCATGCCTGCGGACAGTGAATTCAGACAGGCGTTGCTCGGCGAGAACCTGTACCGGCCGGCCTGGCGATGCAAGTATCTGCTTGCCGGCTTGGAGAACTATAACCACCCCAAGGATCCGCGGTCCTTCAGCGAATACACCATCGAACACATCATGCCGCAGAACGCCATTGCGCACGCCGAATGGCGCAATATGCTCGCAGACCTCGACCGATTCCCGCTATTGGTGAACAGTCTGGGTAATCTGACGCTGACCGCATACAATTCGGAGCTTTCCGACGGAACGTTCGAACAGAAGAAGAACCGTGCGGTCGGCGGATACGATAGCGAATACCTATCCATTTCCGCGGAACTGCATGATGCTTTGCAATGGGATGAACAGAAGATCGCGCAGCGCGGAGCCAGACTTGCCGATCTCGCACTGCAGGTGTGGGTACGGCCCACGGCGGGGGAACAGGTTATGTGACGTTTGCATAATCGGAACGCGCGCCAAGGGGAACGTGAACAGAATGCCGTTGATTTCGCTGATTTGTGCAGACGCGGAGTCCTCGCGGCCGGAGATGTGCTGGAAAGCTGTTACGCTGGCGTAACCGCCACGGCTACCGTAACCGAAGACTATCGCATCCGCTTGGCCAACGGCGAGATATTCGACAGTCCATCCGGCGCGTTTCGCCGTGCCAGAATGCTCGAAACCGGCGAGGACAAGCAGGTCAACGGGTGGACAGTGTGGAAAGTCGCGGACGGCAGAACTTTGAACGAATTGCGGTGAGTCGGCAGTAATATCTCGCTGCGGCGTAGTTTCTGGAATGGATTGTACGAATATGCCGCAACACGGGCTGATTTTGTCGACGTGGGTTCGGAAATCTGCCACCCAGATGGGACGCTGAATATCCGTGGCGGCTATATTACGTCGACCTGTACTTCACCGACACGTTCCAGTACGCGAAGCTCTACACCATGAGGGATTCCGTTGAACGGATACTGGCAAATCTGGGCGAGGTGATGTGGAACGAGCCGGAAGCCGACAAGAAAAACCGGCATCTTTGGGTACGGCATGATGTGGATTTCTCCGGCGATATGACGGACGCCTACCAATGGATGACAGACGGACTGCTCGCCATGCGCAATATGTATGAGCTGCTCGGCTGATGTTTTGGTCGTTTCGACTGCTGTGCGTTCAATACTTCATACAATGAACGCAGTCATCCGAAAAGAGGCCGTCATGAAATATGGGATGAGAAAACCTAACTGGAACATCTACGACGCCGAAACGAACGACATGGACACGAAAATCCACAACAACCAATGCATGGTGAACTGACGGAAACGATTGTAGCCGGCGCCGCCTAGCATGCAATATGGGAAATGACGCCGGCCACAACGACCGGCCAAGACGGACGGAACACACGAAAAGGCGAATCAAACACAGCATGGGCAAGAACGGCACGCAACCAACAACGAAAAACGTCACACCGGCGGTCACACCATGGGGCAAGAACCGTGTGAAGAACACCGAAACCAGCAAGCACGTGCTCATCATGCCGGGCATTGGATACACCGTAGACCGACCGCTGCTGTACTGGGCAGCGCAGGCGCTTGCGGCCAACGGATGGTTCGTGGACCGGCTCGACCTGAAACTGACGGAAAGCGTCGAGTTTCCGGAAATGATCGCCTGCATGGAACGCGTGGTCGACGAATGGCGCAAGGCGGCGCTCGAACATGCTGCCGAATCGGGTGAGGAGCCGCATTTGCTGGTCGTCACCAAATCGCTCTCCACACTCTCATATCCGCATTCCGCAAAGCTAGGATTGCGCGTGGTGCTGCTCACCCCGGTACTCAATCCGCCGCCATTCGACAAGCACAAGTCGGTCATTCCCGCGCCGCTGCCGGGAACTGCCGGCAGCCCGATGCCGCTAATCTGCGCAGGTGACGCCGACCCATACTACGATGACGCCAAAGCGCATCTGCTCACCGACCATGTGCGCACGTATGCTGGTGCCAACCATTCCATCGAAGTGCCGGACGATTGGCAGACGTCGCTCGACTACCTGAAACAGGTCACGCAGGCCATCGTCGACTACGCCGGCTGAAAAGAACGGGACGGAATATGCGCATCGTATTGCAGAAGGTCAGTGAAGGATCCGTCGACGTGGTCGACGAGACAAGCGGAGAAGTCGACACCACATTCGAACCACAGCATATAGGCATCGGCTATGTGCTGCTCGTCGGAGTGGAAGACACGGACGGAGCGAAACAAATCGACTGGCTCGCCCGCAAAATCGCCAACCTGCGCGTCTTCGAAGACGAGAACGGCAAAATGAACCGTTCCATCCACGACGTGAACGGTAGTGTGCTGTCCATCTCCCAATTCACGCTATACGCGGACGTGCGCAAAGGCAACCGCCCAAGCTTCGTGAAAGCCGGAGCGCCCGCACACGCCGAACAGACATGGCACGGATTCAACGACGCCCTGCGCGCACAAGGACTCGAAGTAAAAGAAGGACGATTCGGCTCCCACATGCGCGTGCGGCTTGCCAACGACGGTTCGGTCACCATCATCTTTGACACCGACGAACTCGGCGTCTGACCCAGAACCCAACGTGAAACCCTATATCCGACGATTGTCATAGGGTAAAACGCATGGGAATATGGAACGACCGCAAACTGATCGTCAACTGCCTGCCGTTGACCGAATCCGAACGTGCGCAATTCATACGTGCCGCGAAAGACATGCCACAGGAATTCGTCGGCGATTCGACAACGGGGAAGCATGAGCTGGACCGCCGCAGTGCCGGAGGAACTCAAGGCCAAAGCCACCGCGGTCATTGGCAACATCGCGCCCGAGGAATGCGCGCAATGCCCCAAACTCGAATGGCTTCAAACTTGGAGCGCCGGCGTCGACAAATACCAGCGACCCGGCATCCTACAGCCCGGATCCATGCTCACCAATGCCACCGGAGCCTACGGACAAAGCGTCTCCGAACACATGTTCGCCATGATGTGGGCCATCATGAAGAACCTGCACATCTATGCGGCAAGCAACCCGAATGCCATGTGGCAAGACGCGGGCCGCGCCGTCAGCCCCAACGGAAAAACGGCGCTCGTCATCGGAACCGGCGACATCGGATCACACTTCGCACGACTCTGCAAAACGTCGGAATGACAACCATTGGCATTCGCCGTAATCCGCCGTCGAAGCGCCGGGCGTCGATATATGGTCGGTTTCGATTCCCTCGACGACGTGCTGCAATACGCCGATGTGATCGCCATGTGCGTACCATCCACTCCGACAACGTACCACCTGCTCAATGCGGAACGCATCGCATCTCTCAAACCTGACGCCATCATCATCAACGCGGGCCGCGGCGACGCCATTGAAAGTCAGGCGCTTGCCGACGCGCTCGCGGAAGGACGAATCCATGGCGCCGCGCTCGATGTGACCGAACCGGAACCGCTGCCGGCCGACTCACCGCTGTGGTGTGAGCCGAAATGCCTCATCACCCACATGTGGCGGGAGGCAACCATCTTGAGATCACCGAACGCAGTATCATCTCCATTGCATTAGGCAACGTCCGCTGCTACGCCAACGGTCAGTCGCTCGACAATCGCATGCCCATCAAAAGCTGACGGTCGCGCGTGCGGGGAGACCCGTATGATGGCAGTCGGGAAGAAAGGAAAGGGTATGACATTGAACAAATGGCGTCGTGCGACGGAATGGTTTATGACGGCATTGGCGTTGGTGTTCCTGTTCGCGTATTCGTGGGAAGTTCTGGCGAGGACGCATATCCTGTTGTGTGAAATGGTGATCAACATCATCTGGATGGTGTTCATCGCCGACTGCGTCGTTTCGATCCTGCTGGCAGAAGATAAGAAAACTTGGTTCAAAGACAATCTGCTGATGCTGGTGTCCATCGCATTGCCCGTCTTCAGGCCGTTGAGACTGCTGCGTCTGGTGGCAGTGCTCAACGTGCTCAATCGTACCGGTGGCATGGCGGTGCGTGGGCGCATTACACTGTACACATGCTGCAGCGTGGCACTACTGATGTATATCGGCGCCCTTGCCGAATTGGATGTGGAACGTGGGGTTCCAGGCGCTTCCATCACCGATTTCGGTGAAGCGATATGGTGGTCGTTCGTGACCGTCACCACAGTCGGCTATGGCGATTTGTCTCCGGTGACATGGCAGGGAAGATGCATCGCCATCGGACTGATGATAACCGGCGTTGCCCTAATCGGCATCGTCACCGCGACGCTGGCTTCATGGATTGTCGACCGTGTTCGTGACGAGACCGACAAGCGCGCGGATGAGGCGGAATCGGAAACGGAACAGTTGCGCCACAATGTGCGGGAACTGACGGACACCGTCAACCAGTTGCGCGATGATATCGCGCAGCTGCGCAGGTTATAGCGGTTCTCATGCCTGCAACGGTATTATCGGTCGGTTCCACGGCCAACGCGGATCCAACCGATAAGCCGACAACCAACCCACGGCCAGCAATCCGGACAATACGGACATCATCGAATTGTGACGATGCCACCCTCGCGCTGCTGGAATCCGAACCGGTGGAACTCGATCCATGGCAGCCGCTCACCAAGCGTTGCCGCTGATATAACCGGTATGGAGCGAAGCCGTGGCTGGGATTGCAGCCACGGCTTTCCTGTTCCGCTGTGCTGATACTCTTTCATAAGAACAAATGTGCGAACGATTGGGGTTCAGTTGGCGGATACTTTGCCATGGCTTTCCGACGAACTACGCAGCGAATGCAGCACGCCGGTACTGCAACGCGCACGCGGAATCCGCAACCAATGGCAGGGCAAAATGAGCGCTCTGACCTGCCTGAACGATCCGGAATCCGACCGGATCACCCTATGTGCCGTCGTACGTGGAAGCACATCGCCCTCCAGCAGGTATGATGTGCAGGCCACGCTTGATTTGCATGATGAGCTTTTCTTGGCCAGGTATTGCTCCTGCCCCGCGTTCAACGGTTCGCAGCACGGTTATGGCACGTATTCGTCAGCATATTCACCCAGCTACCGCAACAATCCAAATTATCGCAGTTTCGACGATGATGACGATGAATATGATTACGTCGACGATTATGATGATTTCGGTTCAGGATCAACGTTCGGTCACGTGCAGGACGATGACGAGTTCGATTCGGATCCGGCTGGGGGACGCCGCTATACCGGCATGTGCAAGCATGTCGCCGCAATGCTGCTGCTGTTTCTTGACCAGCCCGAACGGTTCCACGGATTCAAGCGAAGTGGCGTGACCTCGCATATCCTCTCCGACTATATGCGTGCGCTGGATGCGAAGAATGACAATACCGGTCAAAGCGCGCAGCTTGACGTGCTCAAGCGCATCGTCGACGCGAAAAGCCGCTCTCGCCTGACGAGCAACGAGGCGTCATTACGCAAGGGGCCGCGAAAACAAAACGCAAGAGCGGTTCCATCATAGTGAAACCGGGAAGTGTGCGTCTGGAGCCCACGCTGATCATGAACCGTGAGCTGTGGAGCCTGACGTTGAAAATCGGCTGCGGCGACGCAAGTTATATCATCAAAGCATTTCCAAATTCGTAGCCGACATGCACGACGAAGCATACGTGTCATACGGGCAGAAACTCTCGTTCACCCACACTCCGGATATGCTCGAACCGTTCTCGCTGCAGCTGTTCCGATTCCTGCAAGGTGTTGTTGGATCACGTGTCGCCGCACAGCTGCAGAACAACTACTATTACGCGCCAGACGTGCGTATCGAACGTGAAATCATGCTTACCGATGGGGAATTGTGCGATCTGCTGAACCTGTTCGAAGCGGAACCGCAACAGGACTACATCGAAGACGTGCTGATAGCACGTGGGCCGCTGGAAGCTCCCAAGCATGAGGGGCGTGAGAGGGCGCGGCAGCTCACTCCGAATGATTTCGCCTATACGGATGACGCCGCTCCGGACTATGTCGAAGTGGCCACGCCAGGGGAGTCCAGATCGCATACTATCGCCATATTCGATGGCAATCCGCAATTTCGGTTCATCGCCGAATATGTGAAGGAAGGCGCTTCGTCGGGCGTGCGTATCACGTCGAACCGTACCATCACGGATCGGATTGTTGGGCAGCGGGGCGTGTACTCATGAGTGCCGAGCATAACGGCACTCCGACGGATTCCCATATGATGTCAGTGAGCGGACTCTTCCGTTGCGCCGACAGCATCCTTCCCGCAGTGGACGCATTGATGACATTGTGCGCGTCGAACGTTAGCATGGCGTGTTCATCGCGGAAAACGACTGGCCCATGTTCGCACGAACAATACTGCCAAAACTTACCGAAGCGGGCATTGGTTTCGATATTCCGCAGGAAGTCGCCGAACGGATGGGAGTCGACTGCCAGATTGAATTCTACTTGGACCGTGATCTGCAGGGCATCACCTGTGAGGCTGTGGCACGATACGGTGATTTCGTGTTCCAGTTGGTGCCGACCGCTAAAGCACTACGAGGCGTGATTAATCCGGATTCGCGGTCGAAAGCGGCGCTCATCAAACGAGATACGGCTCGCGAATCATTCGCGGTGCAGGTGGTTCGCCAGCTTTTCCCGACATGGAGTTCCATTGACGTGGCGCGGGTTCGTGAGGAAGACGAACAGACGATTCTGCTCTTGCTCACCGAAGGCGTGGATATTTTGCGCTCGGTCGGGCAGGTGTTCTCCACGGCCGCGTTCGACGGCATGATGATGCCAAGCAGCCCTACAGTGAAGGTCGGACTGTCCATCGACTCGAATCTGGTTGAGATTTCGCCGATAGCCAACGAAGTGCCGATGAACGAGGTCGGTGCGTTGCTGAATTCTTACCGCAGGAACCGCCGCTACCATCGCTTCAGGGACGGTACGTTCGTAGATCTGAAGAACGCCGATCTGCATGAACTTGATCAGATTGCCACAGATCTTGACCTTGATGAGCAACAGCTTGATTCCGGAAGAATCACCATTCCTGGATATCAGGCGTTCCTCTTGGATGCTCAAGTTGATGACGATGGCAAAAGCGAATCGTTCGTCGACTATGTCAACGATGTGAAAATCATCGACCCGAAACGATATGAAGTGCCCAGCAACCTCAAGAACGTACTGCGCCCATACCAGGTGGAAGCTTCCAATGGCTTTCCACCTTGTGGGACAAAGGCTTCGGTGGCATTCTCGCCGACGAAATGGGTTTGGGCAAATCCGTGCAATTGCTGTCACTGGTGGAAGCTCGCAAGGGGAGCGGTCCAGCGTTGATTGTCTGCCCGGCATCCCTGGTATACAACTGGGCTGCCGAATGCGAGAAGTTCACGCAGGATCTTACCATCGAAGTCGTGGCAGGCACGAAAGCACAACGGCGCAAACTCATCGCAACCGTGGCGCAGCAATGGAACAATTCGACTGAGACCAACGAAACGCAGCAAACCGATGTGGTGATCACCTCTTATGATTTGCTGCGTCGAGACGTGGATGATTATGCCGACTGCCGATTTGCATTAATGGCACTTGACGAAGCTCAATACATCAAAAACCATGCCACCAAACTAGCCAAAGCCGTCAAGCAAATCACCGCCGAACACCGGTTCGCATTGACGGGAACCCCCATCGAAAACCGGTTGAGCGAACTGTGGAGCATATTCGACTTCCTCATGCCCGGATTGCTCGGAACCTACACGAAGTTCCGAGAAAAATACGAACAGCCGATCATGGCACCCGGTTCGGAACATTCCGTCATGGTCGACAAACTGCAGGCTTTGGTCGGACTGTTCATTAAACGACGTCTGAAAAAAGACGTGCTTACCGATCTGCCCGACAAGTTCGAAAACGTGCTCACCGTCAAATTGGAAGGCGAACAGCGCAAACTCTATGCGGCACATGAGCAACGGTTGCGCGCCACCCTTACCAAAACCAAGGATGCCGACTTCAATGCCAAGAAAATCCGCATTCTTGCCGAATTCACGTTGCTACGCGAAATCTGCTGCGATCCGAGACTCGTCTATGCGGATGCGAAAAATGCTTCCGCCAAGCTTGACGCCATTTGCGAACTCGTATCCACGTGCATGGACGAAGGCAAGAAAGTGCTTGTATTCTCGCAGTTCACTTCATTCCTTGACCTGATTGGTACACGTTTGGCTGAGCATGGCGTGAACTTCTACACCATCACCGGCGAGACACCGAAGAAACGCCGTGTGGAACTGGTAGACGAATTCAACGGCAACGATGTTCCCGTATTTCTCATCTCGCTCAAGGCGGGCAACACGGGACTGAACCTTGTGGGCGCATCCGTAGTGGTGCACGCGACCCTTGGTGGAACGCCGCCGCGCAGAACCAGGCCACCGATCGTGCGCATCGTATCGGTCAGACGCAGGATGTGAACGTGTACCAAATCGTAGCCAAAGACACCATCGAGGAACGCATCCTCAAACTTCAGGAGAAGAAAAGCGAACTCGCCCAACAGTTCACCGACTGTACCGCATCCGGAGGCGTCGGCACGCTCAGCAAAGACGACCTACTCGACCTGCTGGCATAACAATCAACGTACCTGCCGTTTGCTTGAACGCACATGCTACGAAAGCAACAGGCCACACCGTGCGGCAACGCACCATGAGGCGACGTTCATGCCATAGGCAAAGGCACATAAGGCTAAGATCATGGTTTCCGGATTCGAAAGATGATGCTTGATGATAATAGACGCCAGTGAGACGCGATTTGCATATTTTCGAAGATAAGAGTATATGTTGCCATGCAAGTTTCAGGGAAGGTGAAAATCCTTACTGGCGGTAACGGTACGACTGACGTTCATAACAGTCCCATGCCGAAGCCCGCGACCCGCGAAAGCGGCTGATCCGGTGAGAATCCGGGGCCAACGGTCAAAGTCCGGATGGAAGAAACGGGCTCAACATGAGTGTATCCTCACCAAATAATACCCAAAACAACACCGCCGAAATCGCCAGCGAAAGCATGACGCGTCCCGACAACGCGCATTCCACAGGCGTGGCCGATTCCGGACGCTGGTCCACCAAACGCATCGCCATGTATGCGCTGTTCGTGGCGCTGTCGATGGCCGTCAGCTTCGTGGACTTTCCCATCATGCCAGGCGTGGAATGGCTGAAATATGATCCGTCCGGCATTGTCAGCCTGGTAGCAGGTTTCGCCTACGGTCCAGCAGCGGCGGCAATCGTCAGCGTGCTCGGTTTCCTGCCGCACCTGTTCACCAACCCATGGGGCACGCTTATGGCCGTACTCGTGGCTTTGGCGCTATCCGTGCCGGCAGCACTGATCTACCGCAGGAACAAGACCCGCAAGGGCGCGGTCATCGGCATCATCGTCGGTGCTATCGTGGCTTTGGTGGTGGCGATTGTGGGCAACCTGATCGTCACGCCGTTCTACGCGCACATGACCACCGCACAGGTCGTGGCATTGATCGTGCCGGCGCTTTTGCCGTTCAACGCGTTGAAATTCACCATCCATGGCGTGATCACCTTCCTGATCTACAAGCCGATCTCCAACCTGTTGAACCGCTGAGCCTCGTTCACCATATCGATTCCGCATATTGATGAATAGGAAGGAACCTTTCGACGTATGGAAGGTTCCTTCCGTTTATGAAAGACGATTCCATGAATCCTGATAGCGACACGAACATCGTTGCGGTCGAATTGCGTGATATTCGTTTCACGTATGACGCCGGCGCGACCTGGGCGCTCGACGGTGTGAACCTGACCATCCGCCAAGGAGAACGTGTATGCTTGGCAGGCCCAAACGGATCAGGAAAATCCACACTTTCACGCATCATTGCAGGGCTTGCCGCACCCGATGCCGGACATGTCACGTTGTTGGGAAACAACGTATTCGATGAAAGCGGTGCGCACGCTGACGCTTACCGCAGCGCCCGGCATGGTATCGGGCGGTTTTCCAACATCCGGAAGATCAGATCGTCACCACCATTACCGAGGATGATGTTGCCTTCGGTCCGGAAAACCTTGCCATTGCGCATGATGATATCGATATGCGGATCGCCATGTCACTTGACGCAGTTGACATGAGCGAACAGCGAGAAGCCGATCCCGCGCGAATGAGCGGAGGTCAGCAACAGCGCGTCGCCATCGCCGGCATGCTTGCCATGAATCCTGAAATCCTCGTGCTCGACGAGCCTACCGCCATGCTCGATCCGCAAGGCCGCGCCGACATCATGCATATTCTTGACGAATTGCAGCAGCACGGCACAACCATCATTCTCGTCACCCACCATCGTGACGAATTCGCCAATGCTGACCGCATCATTCGCCTAGATAACGGGAGTATCGTGCAAAGCGCTCACGGTGATACTGCAAGTATTCCGGAAATGGACGAATCAGACACAGCGCAAGAAGACAACCCAATTGCCAAATCCAATATCGCAAATGGCGCATCAAAGCAGCATCGGCTGTACCAATCATTGAAATCCGTAATCTGACATACCAATATCCAAACAGTAACAAGCCTGTGCTCGATAAGCTTTCCATAACCATCAATGCGGGCGAAACCGTGGCCATCACAGGGCATAACGGTGCAGGCAAAACCACCCTCGCGCGTCTTCTCTGCGCGCTTGACCAGCCGCAATCCGGCAACATCACCATCAATACCATTCCTGTCGCACGCCAACGCACCAACGGCAATATGCAGTCGCTCAAACGTGCGGACCGTGAGAAACTGCACGCCACCATCGGCTACGTCATGCAACATCCCGAACGTCAGCTTTTCGCCGAAACCGTAGCCGAGGATATCGCCTACGGACCACGCAACCAACATCTTGACGAAACGCAGGTATCCGAACGCGTCAATCAAGCCATGACGCTGCTGCATATCGAGCATCTTGCCGATCGTTCGCCATTCGACCTTTCCGGCGGACAACAACGACTTGCCGCCATAGCGGGCGTCATCGCATGCCAACCGCAGATCCTTATTATGGACGAGCCGACCGCAGGACTTGACGAGGCGGCTACAACCCGCGTGCACGATCTCATCCAAACCCTCCACGCACAAGGCGTCACCGTACTCATCATTTCCCATTCACAAACGGAAATCGACGTGCTCGCAGATCGAGTGATCGCGCTTGATCGCAGACAAAACGGTAATGTCGCTACTCGAAATATCGAAGCCAATGGCACTTCCGAAACGGCAGGTTCGAAGAATCCGCACGCGATTGACTCCGGACGTGCAAAGGGAGACGTCCGTGAAAACCGCAGTTTTATGGAACGGCTTGACCCGCGCGTGAAGATGGTGAGTGCGTTGGCGATCATGTTCTCCGCGTTCGCCATCAGATCCTTCTGGCAGTTGCTTGTGGCCGCACTGCTGACCGGCATGATCGTTGCGATATCAGGCATCGGCGTGAAACAACTGTTCAAATCGGTTCACGTGTTCCTCGCATTGTTCGTGTTCTGCGGACTGCTCAATATATTCTTCGTCCGATCCGGCAACGTTCTTACGAACATCGGGCCGATTCCAATCACCGACGACGGTGTGCGTATCGCCATACTGTACGCCTGCAGATTCGTCGTGGTCATTATCGTCGGAGCGGTATTCCTTGCCACCACCACGCCCACGGCCATCACCGACGCATTCGAAGCGTTGCTCAAACCTTTCGCAAAATTAGGCATGCATGCGCAGGAGATCGCGTTGGTGATGAGCCTCGCATTGCGGTTCCTGCCCACGTTGGGAAGCGAAGCGAAAGCCATTGTGGATGCGCAATCAGTCCGAGGCGGCAGCATTGAAACGGGAACATTCGTGCAGCGGATCAAAGCGATGACCGCCATTATCATTCCGGTATTCGCAGGAGCGATACGCCATGCCGATAATCTCAGCCTTGCACTCGACGCACGATGTTACGAGGAAGGCATCATGCGCACGCACTGGCGAATCATGCGGATCGCCAAACGTGACATCGCCGTAGTCGGTGTGGGTGTGTCGTACATTGCCGCGTTGGCTCTGATCGCTGGACTATGCTGAGCATTATCCACTGGTGTACCGCTATGAGAGCGTCGCATTGCTTGACGTAATTGCAGCGGGGAAGATGGCGGGACCGCGTATGCCCGCGTCGGGGACACTGCTGGCCATCCCGGACGGGCATGGCACTCCATTGATCGCATTGGAAAACGAAATCGCCGAAGAAGCACGTCTGAACACGCGCAGGAACATCGAAAACGGTGTGAACGCCATCAAAGGCGCGGGAGGAGTGATATGCAAGGTTTTACTGCCCTCACGCTACTCTTAAGCAAGCATCATAGATAGGAATGGAACAAGTTATGGCATTAACCAAGAAGCAGGTCAAGCAGTTGCGCGGCCTGGCCACCAAGCTCAATCCGCTCATCCAGGTCGGCAAGAACGATTTGAGCGAAAACGCCATCAAGCAGGCGGACGAGACCATCGAAAAGCGTGAGCTCATCAAATGCTCTGTGCTCGATGGATCCGGACTGACGGCTAAGGAAGCAGGCGAGGGGTTGGCCGAAGAACTGAATGCGGAACTCGTACAGGTTATCGGCAACCGTTTCGTGCTCTATCGCCGCTCCCACCGCGATGACGTGGAGCATATTCGTCTCGTACGCGAATAAAGCGGGAAACTGACGCGACCAAACATAACAGGCGGGTGCTTTCTGAAAACCAATCAGAAGGCATCCGCCCTATTGCAATGAAAATAAACAATCGGAAGTCAAGAAGACATGCGATGGAGCGGTGTCAGCGCTCCTGATTCCATTCGGACTTCCACGTGTACTGCATGTCGTACGCGCTGGCCCAGAACATGTACTCGTTCTCCACGCCGGTCACGAAAATGTCAATCAGCTCGCGCTTGCGCTCCTCGCTCACGTCGGCTACCAGCTTTTCGATATGATCGAGCAGCCATACGGAATCCTGCCAGAATTCGTCGGTCTTATACATGTCGACCCAGCTTTTGTACGGATTGTCGTCAAGCGTGTCGGCAAACTCGGCGGCAAGACGGTAGCCATAATCCGCATACACCCAGGCGCACGGCAGCACGGCCACAAGAATGTCGAGAATGTCCTTGCCGTAGGCGATGGAAAGGATATTCGACGTGTAGGCGCGCGCGAAGGCCGACTGACGTACATTGTTCATCTGCTCTTCGGTGATGCCATAGCTGGCCAAGTAGGAACGGTGCACTTCGGTCTCCACCTGCAGGGCGCCGTTTTGCACCTTGAGCATGAACGCCATGATTTCAGGGTCGGTGGTTTTAGCCAATCCCAGAGCGTGCACTCTGGCGTAATCGTTCACATAACGAAAATCCTGCAGCAGATAGAAGGCGAAACGTTCGCGTTGCAGTGTACCTTCGCCAAGCTCGCGGATGAACGGCTGCTGGTAGCCTTCCTCCCAAACCAGGTCAGCGGCCTTGCGCATGCGCTGCGCGAACGGCGGAAGATTGTTGCGTTGGATGCCTTTGGTGGCGTCGAACGCATAATCGAAATCGGTTTTTGATGTCACAGCAGTCACTAGACATGCTCCCTACGCTGGTGTTAGCCATCAGGTTCAAAGGTTCAGACCTCACTTGGCCCATCTCAACCCGACAAACACGGGTTCCCCTGCATTACGCCGTACATTATGGCAAAGCCGCCCGAAATGTGCAAGGACCTGTTCGCAGAATGGAATCGTGCCGCACGATGCGAACGCCGTCGATGTTCGGTTGAGGGCGAGTGCAAGAATGGAACGCATGACTGAAAAGCAAGTTGCGAAGAACACCATCGGAAAGCTGGCTATCGTCGTGGTGACGTACAAGCGTCAGCAGCTGCTCGCCACCCTGTTCGAGTCCATCGAAAAACTCACTGTGGCGCCGTGGCGCATCATCGTCGTGGACAACGAGCACAGCGACGTGACCCAAGGCATGGTCGACGATTTCCGTGAAGCGGTCACCGCGCAGTGGGGCAATACCATCGCCGACCAGTCGGGCAACGAAAGTCGCGTGGTGTACGCGCCGCAATCCGACAACCTCGGCGGCGCAGGCGGCTTCTCCGCGGGTGTGAAGAAGGCATATGAGCTGGGAGCCGAATGGTTCTGGGTGATGGACGACGATGTGGCCGTGATGCCTGAAGCCATCGAACGACTCGCCAAGTGGACCGGCAGTCATGATGTGATCCAGGGCAGTCGATACGACTATGATGGCGGTCCGTTCTACTGGCAATACGATTTCATCATTCCCCTCGGCATCCCCAATCCGATCGCTCCGGCCGCATTCGGACGCCCCGGCTACCGCGTGATGGATACCCTATGTTTCGAAGGAGGGCTATTCCGCCGCAACATCGTCGAACAGATCGGCTTGCCGGATCCGCGTTTCTTCATCTACTGGGACGACACGATGTACGGCTATCGCGCCAGCAAAGTCACCAACCCGATCGTGGTGCCCGACGTGATTCTGCGCCGCACTCGTGAAATCGGCAATTGGGATATCGCCGGCGTACGCCAGCTCAACTCCACCTCCGACATGAACCGTTACCACATCATGCGTAACCGAGGCTACATGGCGCGCTATTTCATGGCGTTCGGCGATTACCGTCCGCTGATGTTCGGTCTGGGTACGCTGCTGACCGCCGCCAAGGAAGTCATCCGTCTGGTGATGGTGGACCGAGAGCATGTGAAGACCGGCTTGGTGCAGATCGCCAAGGTTGGTGGGATTCTCGCAAGCTGCTGCATGATCCGGATTGGAAGCCGATGCCGCCGCTCAAGTGATGGGTCGCACCGTTTTCAGACGGTCATTTTCTTACTATTCGCCCATGTCGATGCGTTGAATTGACATGGGGCGAATCGTTTGCAGAAAAAAAGTTGCAGAATAAATCATTTCATTGCGAAAAATTATGCAATCGTATTCACCATTTGTGCTTTTCCGGCGCGTTTTGGGGCATGGGGCGAGTTACTATGGCGCTTACCGGTTCGATAACACCCACTATGTACCTTGATAGGAGAGGTCGAAGATGATTGAAACTGCACAGGCGTTTGGCGTTGACATTGGTGGCTCTGGCATTAAGGCAGCCCGGTTAACCTCGAAAAGGGCGAGTTTGCCGAACCGCGTCTGAAGATCCTTACCCCGGAAGTTTCCACCCCGAGGCCGTTGGTGAAATCGTTCGCCAGCAGCTCGAGCATTTCGAGGTTCCCGAATCCGCTCCGGTTGGCATCGCTTCCCGGCTCCGATCCACGTGGGTGAGAAGCTCGGCTACATGGCCAATCTGGACCAGTCCTGGGTCGGCGTGGACGTCACCGAAGTGTTCTCCGAGCTTGCGGCCGTCCGGTCACCGTGGTGAACGACGCTGACGCAGCCGGCCTTGCCGAACAGCAGTTCGGCGCAGCCAAGGGCCAGGACGGTCTGGTTGTCGCCACCACGCTGGGCACCGGTATCGGCACCGCGCTAATCTTCAACGGCGAACTCATTCCGAACACCGAGCTTGGGCATCTGGAACTGCTCAAGGGCAAGGGCGACGCCGAAAAGTATGCGGCATCCTCCATCCGTGAAAAGCTTGATATGGGCTACAAGAAGTGGGCCAAGCGACTGACCAAGTACTATTCCCTGATGGAGTTCTACTTGGATCCGCAGCTGTTCGTCGTCGGCGGCGGCGTGTCCCGCGTGTCTGAGAAGTTCCTGCCGTACATCGACATCAAGACCCCGATCGTTGCAGCCAAGTTGCACAATGAGGCTGGCATCATCGGTGCCGCGTACTACGCAAGCACCAAGCAGAAGTGATGCCGTGAACCATTAAGGTTCCCAACTTTTGTATAAGCGAGAGCCGTCCGATTCGTCGGGCGGCTCTCGCTTATTCCGTCAACATTTGTGAGGCGAAAGCATACCATCTTGCTTGACGCAACGACTTGCGCAACCCAAGGAGTATGGTGGAGACCATGCGTTTTTCCTCCAGAGTCGATATCAGCGAGCCCAATTCCATCGCCAAAGCGGAAGCGGAAGCCAAAACAAACGGCATCACGCTCGGCAAACTCAACGACTCCAATCCAACCAAGCATGCGCTCGCGCCGGAATTTCTGCCAGACATATACGGCGCCGAGCCACGCGGCCAACGGCATGCGCGCGAAGCGCTGGCCGCATTCCTTCAAGGGCAAGGCAATGATGTTGCCGTCGAAGACCTGTACATACTGAGCTCAACGTCCGAAGCGTACTCGTGGCTGATCAAACTCCTGTGTGACGCCGGCGATGCCGTGCTCGCGCCGAAACCCGGCTATCCGCTCATCGAATCGATCGCACGACTCGAATGCATCGACATGCTCGAATACCAGCAGCGATTCGACGGATCCTGGTACATCGACGTGGCCGAGCTGCGCGAAGCACTCGAAAGTGAAGAAGGCGAACGTATCCGTGCACTGGTGCTCATTAACCCCAATAATCCGACTGGCTCATATGTCAAACCATCGGAACGTGAAGCCATCGTGCGGCTTTGCCACGACCATGAGGTGGCCATCATTGCCGACGAAGTGTTCTACGATTACGATCTGGAACCGTTCGACGGCAACGCGCGTCTTGCGGGGGAGAAGGGTGCGTTGACTTTCGCATTGGACGGGTTTCGAAAACTTTGCTGCGCCGCATGCAAAGTCGGTTGGATCCAAGTGTCCGGTCCGGCAGGAGAGGTGGAAGAAGCCAAGCGCCGGCTCGACGTGATCGCCGACGACTATCTGCCGATGAGCGAAATCATCGCCAAACAGATTCCCCTCATGCTGCAGGCGGCTCCAGCGCAGACTACGCGCATAAAAAACCGCGTGCAAGCCAATCTTACCGCATTGCATGCCATGCTGGACGCCGACGAAAACGGTATGGTCAGTGTGTTGCGTGCCGAGGGCGGATGGAACGTGCTGTTGCGCGTGCCGAGCGTACTTGACGAGAACGAGTTGGTATTGGACATGATCGAACGCCATGGAATTTCAGGCCAACCCGGTTACTTCTTTGATATGACGTCGAACGGCTATCTTGCGATTTCGCTACTGCCGGAATCCGACGAATTCCGGCATAATGTGCAAGTGGTGCTTGACACCGTCAACACAATGATCGCTTGAATCGTGCCGTTGTGCCGCAATTAACGCCAAAGGCGGCACAACGACGCCATTCGGACAATACGATCCGATCGGAATATGAATCAGGCTTTGGAAGCCTCGTATTTGGCTCGGATGAGATCTGTGTAAAAGGCGACAGCCTCATGTGGATCACCGTCGAACACAACCTGATGGTCGTCGACCACCAGTGTGCGGTCGATCGCATATTCCGCACGAGTGATCAGTTCCGTGTCATGCGTGGCGAACACCACTTGCTTGTCGTAACTGAACAAGGCCTTCGCCACATGCGCGGACGCCACCTCATCCAAACCCTTGGTCGGCTCGTCGGCAACAATCACCGCGGGAGAGAAGCTCAATGCGGAAGCGATCGCCAGCAGATGGCGCTTCTCGCTATTCAACGCGGAAACAGGCTCGCGCGCGACCGCAGCCAAATCAAAATGCGCGAACAGATTGCCGATAATCGCCTGACGTTCGCTTTCCGGCACCTTATGCTTCTTCAACGGCTCATCAATCGCCTCACGAATGGAATCCGCCTTGTAATAACTGTTCGGAATCTCCTCGCGGCGAACACGACCGATCATCGACTCGATACGTTTCAGATCACGCTTCACCGACGGATCGCATACAACGCCATTCGCGCCGATGCGTACCGAACCGGACGTCGCTGTCAACGCGCCATCCAACAACTGCAATAGCGTGGTCTTACCAGAACCATTCAACCCGATCACGGCCACACGCTTGCTTTCCGGAGTGATCGTCAACGACGTCGGCTTCAAACCGACATTGCCATCCTCATACGTGTGGCCAGCCTGGTCGAGCGTGAACGTGACATCATGCGCCACTTCGGGACGCTTGGATGAGAACAACGAATCGAAAAAACCCATGCTGCCCATTCTACGGGCGTGCCGAACCCGCCGCATACGAAACGGGGACAGAAACCCAAACCCCTACAAGGAGTTCAGATTCCAGTCCCGTCAAGATTCGCGAATGCCTACGCGTCAGGCGAAATAGAATCCCGAGAAATCGTACTTGTACACGCGATAGATGTATGCGCTGTTCAACGTCATATGGAACTGCGCCAACAGATCGCCATCCTCGTCGTACTGGCCGAACAGGCCCTTCATGCCCGAATCGATGAGAATCTGGCCGTTGTCCAATTCCTGTGCGGAACTGACATACGGTGAATACGGCACGTCGAACGACGACACTTCCGTATACGTGCTTGCATTCTCGTCGACCAGATACTTGCGATACTGCGACTCCGCCGTGTCGGAAGACAGTTCGGTCGAGATGCCGTCAATCACCGTCCAGTCAAAATCAGGACGCGTCAGTGAAGTGCCGAAATTATTATCGAACATGTACAGGTAATATTGGCCGTCAGGCAGCGAATCATCGGCGACGTATGTGATGGAATGCTGTCCGCCGGTATCGGAAAAATCTCCGTTTTTCGTCAGGAAGCTGCTGACCTCATCGGTGCCTGCCCACACGGACGCTCGCCGATCATATAGCCGAGCGTCGGATCCGATTCCAGATCATCCACCTTGATGATGGTGGACGTTTCGCGTGCGGAGAACAACGCGGAACCATCATCCAACAGTTGGATGGTGTTGCAATGCAGCCAATCCCAACGATTCTTGGCGCTCGAATCCGACTCGTCGGTTCCCGCATGCGTGGTGGAGCCCTTATAGTCGGCGAACAGTTCACCGAAATCCACCAAGCTCGTCACACTGCCGGTGGAGGTGCTGAGCTTGATGACCTGATCTTGCACGGCATTGTCATCGCGGCCTATCTCGGTGGCCAACAGCACGATGTCTCCATTGGAATCCATCGCGTAATCGTGGTGCAGAATATAGTCGGATCCAAGATCATAGATCTTCTCCAACTTGCCGAGACGGTTCATCGCCACCATATGGTGCGTGGAAGCGGAGAACCACATGAGTCCGTCATCGTCGAACAGCAGACGATGCGAACGATAGTAGAGCACGGGAATCTCGCCGCGCAGCACGCCGTTCGTATCGTAATAGAACATGAAGTCCTGTTCGTCGGAATCGTTGCCGAGAATGGCATACAGGCCATCGCCCAGGTCTTCGCCGGAATCGGCTGTGACGGTCTGCTCCAGCTGCACTTCCTCATTGCCAAGCAGGTAAGCGCCTTATGTTCGAAGACATAGTGTACGGGATTTGCCATCGGCGTCGGTCGAACGTGATGGTGATGGTGTTCTTCTCGCCG
>ENA-OQIR01000194-OQIR01000194.1-human-gut-metagenome-genome-assembly--contig:-NODE-194-length-28421-cov-4.430586_pt1 | contig 28421 bp, 35 predicted proteins | sample MGYA00242580_ERZ504745 | MGnify/ENA primary metagenome ERZ504745 (study PRJEB26092, sample SAMD00036214) | human gut metagenome | host: Homo sapiens | study: EMG produced TPA metagenomics assembly of...
GCCGCTACTCGGGGAGTCTCGAGATTGATTTCCTCTCCTCCGGGTACTTAGATGTTTCAGTTCCCCGGGTTGTCCTCCCCGGCCCTATGTGTTCAGGCCGGGGATATCCACACTGGCTGTGGATGGGTTCGCCCATTCGGAGACCCCCGGTCGAAGGATGTGTGCTCCTCGCCGGGGATTATCGCAGCTTGCCGCGTCCTTCATCGGCTCCCTGTGCCAAGCATCCGCCGTGCGCCCGTGGTATCTTGCGGGACCGCATCGGGCCCGCGGGATATCCACGTGTCGCTAAAATTAATTAATCGATATCATGAATAGCGCTCGTATGTCGCAATTCGGGTATCTCATACCGCGGCACAGTGTATGTACTGTGCTCGCGATCAGATGCTCCTCACTCATATATAAGTGAATTCTTCTTGTTTGGATCGGATGAATGATTGCTATCATTCTTCTGTTTAATCGCAGAAAAGAATCGAGTCTGGAAGAGAAACTCTTCCATCTCTCTCCTATCGCTATGCGGCTCTCAAGGTACGCGGGTGCGACCCCGGGGACCGGGTGCTGCGGGGACGTACCGGGAAGACATCTGCCGGACGGGCTCCTGCCCTCTATTCGAGTTAAGTTGATCTCTCTAGAAAATTTATCTCCCTAGAAAGGAGGTGATCCAGCCGCACCTTCCGGTACGGCTACCTTGTTACGACTTCACCCCCCTCACCCTCCACACCTTCGGCGCCTCCCCCCTCTCGGTTGGGCCGGCGACTTCGGGTGCAGACGACTCGGGTGGTGTGACGGGCGGTGTGTACAAGGCCCGGGAACGCATTCACCGCGGCATGCTGATCCGCGATTACTAGCAACTCCGACTTCATGGGGGCGGGTTGCAGCCCCCAATCCGAACTGGGGCCGGCTTTCCGGGATCCGCTCCCCCTCGCGGGGTGGCATCCCTCTGTACCGGCCATTGTAGCACGTGTGCAGCCCAGGGCATAAGGGGCATGATGACTTGACGTCGTCCCCGCCCTCCTCCGCCTTGACGGCGGCGGTCCCGCGTGGGTTCCCGGCATCACCCGATGGCAACACGCGGCGGGGGTTGCGCTCGTTGCGGGACTTAACCCAACATCTCACGACACGAGCTGACGACAGCCATGCACCACCTGTATGGGCTCCTCTCGGCCACGGGGTCTCCCCCGCTTCACCCATATGTCAAGCCCTGGTAAGGTTCTTCGCGTTGCTTCGAATTAAGCCACATGCTCCGCTGCTTGTGCGGGCCCCCGTCAATTCCTTTGAGTTTTAGCCTTGCGGCCGTACTCCCCAGGCGGGACGCTTAATGCGTTGGCTGCGGCACGGGGGGATCGTCCCCCCACACCTAGCGTCCATCGTTTACGGCTGGGACTACCAGGGTATCTAATCCTGTTCGCTCCCCCAGCTTTCGCGCCTCAGCGTCGGTCTCGGCCCAGAGGGCCGCCTTCGCCACCGGTGTTCCACCCGATATCTGCGCATTCCACCGCTACACCGGGTGTTCCACCCTCCCCTACCGGACCCAAGCCGCGGAGGTTCCGGGGGCTTCGGGGGGTTGAGCCCCCCGCTTCGACCCCCGGCCTGCCGGGCCGCCTACGCGCGCTTTACGCCCAATGAATCCGGATAACGCTCGCCCCCTACGTATTACCGCGGCTGCTGGCACGTAGTTAGCCGGGGCTTCTTCTGCAGGTACAGTCTTGACTCTTCCCTGCTGAAAGCGGTTTACGACCCGAAGGCCTCCGTCCCGCACGCGGCGTCGCTGCGTCAGGTTCCCCCCATTGCGCAAGATTCCCCACTGCTGCCTCCCGTAGGAGTCTGGGCCGTGTCTCAGTCCCAATCTGGCCGGTCGGTCTCTCAACCCGGCTACCCGTTGTCGGCACGGTGGGCCGTCACCCCGCCGTCTACCTGATGGGCCGCGGAGCCATCCCCTCCCGTCGGGGCTTTAGCCGGGGTGCCATGCGGCACCCCGGGGTATCCGGTATTACCCCGTCCTTTCGGGCGGCTATCCCGGGGGAGGGGGCAGGTTCTCCACGTGTTACTCAGCCGTTCGCCACTCGCTTCTGCCCGAAGGCAGGTGCCGTTCGACTTGCATGTGTTAGGCGCGCCGCCAGCGTTCATCCTGAGCCAGGATCGAACTCTCCGTCCAAAATGTTTGGGCTTCGAGCCCGTCCGGTCCTCACAACTATTAGCTGATCGGTTCCGTTCGATTCATATGGTTTTAGTATAGGAAAAGGAATTTCTCGGGGCCGCCTCTCGGCGGCCTTGCGAAAAACAAATCCAAGTTAGACCATTTCAAATGGTTCGATGTCTGCCCGGATGCGACACTGAAGTAAGTGTCCATCCTCGCAGTATCCGGTTCTCAAGGTGCACGCCTTGCGGCTGATCCGGTCTCACCGGGCCGCGCGGCAAGGAGATATATTGCCAGACCGGAGGGCCCCGGTGGCGGGAATCTGGGCCTCCACGGTTCCTACACAAATGAGGATGGGACCTTCTCTGTGAGAGACTAGAAAGAACAGGCCGCGGCCCCCCTATTAGAGCGGCCCTTCGGTTTTCCAACGGTTAAGCTTCGGCCGCATTAATGGCTGTATACCCATTAGAAATGGGACATAGCAGCGTTAACGAGTTCAAAAACGATTAGTCCAATAAGAGCCGCTGCGGCAAACTTGATGGCATTCGCAAGCTGTGGATGCTCGTAAGCCCAGCCCGTCCTCGTCTCTTCGCTGTCCGCCTTCTTTCCGTCCAAGAAGTCGGATATCTCTTGATACGTCACCAAATCATTCTTCTTCTTGATATGTTCCGCTGCAAGCGCGCAGCACATTGCGCCAGCACCAAAGACGCCTGCCAACACCATCGTCGGAACGCACTGGACCATCCCCCACCCGTGGTTTTGTTGCCACATGAGCCAGGCCATAGAGACGGTAAACGCAAGAAGCCCAGCCAACATCCCCGCACCCAAGCGATAGAGCGTGCCCCTATCGCGTTCAACCCTTTCTCTAATTATTGAAATGTCGCCTTTAACAAGCTCGTCAATCGTTACATCCAGTTGTTCAGACAGCAGTAGGAGACTCTGGATGTCGGGGTACGTTTTACCGCGCTCCCAATTACTGATGGTCTGACGTGTTACAAAAATGCGCCTTGCAAGATCCTCCTGGGACAAACCAGCATCGAGTCGATACTGTTTAAGGTGTTTTGGCAGCTGCATGGCGTTCCCTTCGAATGCATCTCAACTCTTATTGGGCGGCTACACAACAGAAGCCGGCAAGCAAAGCGTAATCCCAAAATCAAACCCATACGGATGGCTGCGCGCAGATTAGAGTGTCAAAAATCTTTGACACATACGCTACCTGCTCTTTCTTGCAACTCGGACGCTATCGAATTGATCGGTTTGGCTACGTCCCAAATCGATCACATCCCTAATCAATCAAAAAGGGGCGCTTCCGGATTGGAAGCGCCCCTTTAAGATGCAAGAAGCAATTAAGCCTCGAGAGCCTTCTTGGCAATGGCAGCCAGCTCGTTGAAGGACTCGATGTCCTCGTAAGCCATCTGAGCCAGAACCTTGCGGTCGAGCTCGATGCCGGCAACCTTCAGCCGTGCATGAACTGAGAGTAAGAGATGTCGTTCAGGCGAGCGGCAGCGTTGATGCGGGTGATCCAGAGAGAGCGGATCTCGCGCTTCTTGTTGCGGCGATCACGATACTGATACTGCAGGGAGTGCTGGACCTGCTCTTTAGCATGCTTGTAAGTACGCGAAGCGGCACCGTAGTAACCCTTCGCACGGTGCATAACGGTACGGCGCTTCTTCTTGGCGGCAACAGCGCGCTTAATACGTGCCATGTTCTATCAACTCCTAGACGGTAAAACGAAAAACGGGAACGCGAACTTAGGCGAGACGCGACCTGATGACCTTGCGGTCGCAGCGGCGATCTCGGTCTCCTGACGGAAGCCACGCTTACGCTTGGTGGACTTCTTGCTCAGGATGTGGCTCTTGAAAGCTTGGCGCGCATAAGCTTGCCGGTGCCAGTCTTGCGGAAACGCTTCTTGGTGCCGCTGTGGGACTTCATCTTAGGCATGAAATACTCCTTAATCGGTTACAGAACACTAGTTACTTGGTATCGCTTGCCGCTTTATCCTCATCGAAGGCGCCCTTAATCGGGGCGAGCAGCATAAGCATGTTACGGCCTTCCATCTTAGGCTTGGACTCGACCGTAGCGTAAGGCTTGAGATCCTCGGCGAGACGCTCGAGAACGTTAAGACCCTGCTCCGGGTGAGCCATCTCACGGCCGCGGAACATGATGGTGATCTTAACGCGTGCGCCCTTCTTGAGGAAACGCAGAACGTGGCCCTTCTTGGTCTCGTAATCGCCAACGTCGATCTTGGGTCGGAACTTCATTTCCTTGACCTCGACCTTAGACTGGTTCTTACGAGCGGCCTTGGCCTTCATGGCCTGCTGGTACTTGAACTTACCGTAGTCCATGACCTTGCAGACCGGCGGCTCCGCGTTGGGAGCGATCTCGACCAGGTCGAGACCCTGATCGTCAGCGACGCGCTGGGCATCGCGGATGGCGAACAGGCCGAGCTGAGAGCCATCGACGCCAATCAAACGGCACGAAGATGCAGTGATCTCGTCGTTGATGCGGGTGTCATCAGACTTAGCTATTTTCCCTACCTCCATTCATAAAAAAATAACCCGGCGCTTCTTTGCAACCAGGTCGTACACATAGACATCCTCGATACGAGGAAGGGAATCTAAGTTGTATGACCAGTCAGCTGCTCATTGGCGCCAAAAGGTGGGAACTCGGTTCCGTCTTAGGTCGATTGCGGGAACAACGCCTTGCGAATAATAACACGTATAGTGCGCTATCACATTACGTACACGAAAAAGGGGGTCTTGACCCCCTTGAACGCTCAGTTGCATGTATGGTGCCCGAGGCGAGACTCGAAGGGCCTTCGCTTCGCGAAGCCCCGGCTTCGGCGCATGGCGCCCTCGCCACGCTCCGCTACAAACAGGCCACGGGCCTGTTTGCTTAACGCTCCGCGCGCTCACGCGAGTTCGGCACGAAAAAGGGGGTGTCTTGACCCCCTTGAACGCTCACTTGCATGTATGGTGCCCGAGGCGAGACTCGAACTCGCACGTTGTTGCCAACGGTGGATTTTGAGTCCACTGCGTCTGCCAATTCCGCCACTCGCACGTAATGCGTGAGTTAGTTTATCACAGCTTTCTGTTGATTAGTCCGAAAATGGAACTTCGAGCATTTCGATGAGTTCGACCGTGCGGAGCATCTCACGCTGACGGCATCCGCGACCGTCGACCGAAGCCTCACCCATCTGGTTATCGTAAGGGTCCTCGCGCATGCCGTCGAAAGAGGGCTCAAACTCTGCCTGGAATCGATTGTTGGCCACCATACGCCACGGGTCGAGATTGCCAAAGTAGTGATGGCGGCGCCACTCCTCCCCCATCCTGCGAGCAGAAGATCCAAATGACACGTCGGCGTTGAGCCAACCGGTCTGCGGCGTATAGAACTCTGCCAGTCGTGCGGCCCCACCGAATCGGGCGCAACATACAGGCCGCTCTGCCAACGGGCAGGCACGCCCGCGATACGGCACATGGTGATGAACGTGAGCGCCATAACGCCGCAATCGCCACGGAGCGAATGCGCGCAGTCATCGGCAATAGATCCCAAAAGCAGGTACGGCGGCTGATAGCGATAGTCGATATGCTGCGTCAGGTAATCATAGATAGCACGGGCGCGATCGAGCGGATCCTCGAGTCCGTCAACAACACCGGCCGTCAGCTGCTGCAGATACGGCGTGAATGCAATGTGCGGACGGTCCTCGGAAATATCTTCGGGCAACGGCGCGTCCATACAGGGATGCGCTGGAAGTGCACCCCCATAGATATCGCGATAAGCGGCATCGATTTGATAGCGATAGGTCACCGAGAATGTGCGATCGGTCGAGGAGACCCACGAGGCAGTACGCGCCGAGGCGCTCGCAGGAGCAATGGCCCCCTCCGGCGTCATATCAAGTATCTCGACCTGGGACTGCTGGCGGCAGGCGGCGGCAACGGGAAGCCACGCGCGAACGGTCTCCCCCTCCAAAGCACCGGGGACAGACACGCATGCCTTAAGCGTAATGGTGCGAGACAGCCCGCCCTGCGACTCCATCTCCTCGAGCATCTGGTTGCGCAGCGCAATTCCATCCGCAGAATCGGGACGCAGACCCGGAACCTCCTTGGGATACACGCGCAAAGAATCAAGGAAGTTGTCAAGAACGAACAGCTCGCCATCGATAAAGCGCCAATCGATACGCTTGCGGTCAATCAGGTCGTCAAACTGCTCTTCGGTAAACTCAGGCCACTCCTCGCGGATCATCTCGATAGCCCGATCACGCGACACCGAAAAATGAAGCGGCGTCTCGATCATGCGATACCGCTCGGCGCGAACGCAGGCAGCCAGCGAAGGCTCAGGGTTCTGCTCCAAAAGGCGATCGCAGGCAGCAACAGCCTGCGTCAAATACCCGGCATCCTTAAGACGAAGAATCTCAGGCGGTAGCCAATATCGAGATGGCGAAAATCATCACAGCAAACATCAACAGAGCAACCAACAGGACCCTCGTCAATAACCTTCCCATCCGAAGGCAGCACATCAATAACAGCCACACCAAACTCCAAGTCATTCGAACTCCTGGAGTCCATTGTAACGAGATAGAAAGAAAGCCCCAACAAGGAGCCATCAACGCCGCTGAACGGTACCTATAAAAATGAATTCAGCCCAGTAACCCTGTAGCGAGTTAACAAAGGAGGCCCCGTTCACCCGGAGCTTTTCCCATTGCGCGACTTCTGGCGAAGCCAGTAGCCACCTTAATTCAGACTCGTAACCCTGCGGCGTTAAACGAAGGAAGCCCCGTCCCCCGGAACTGTTTCCTTGGCGTGACTTCTGGCAAAGCCAGGTGAGCGCAAAGGAAACAGTGTAGGGGGACGGGGCTTCCGGCGGCAAGTTTAACGACGCTTACGCCTTGTTGACGGAGCCAAACTCCTCCATGAGCTCCTTGGTGCGAGCAACGATGTTGTCGCGACCAGGCTTGAGGAGCTTGCGGGGGTCGAAGCCCTTGCCCTGCTGATCCTTGCCAGCCTCGATGTACTCGCGGACGCCCTTGGCGAAGACGAGCTGCAGGTCGGTGTTGACGTTGATCTTGGAGATGCCCAGGGAGATGGCCTTCTTGATCTGATCCTCGGGGATGCCGGTACCACCGTGCAGAACGAGGGGCAGGTCGCCGGTCTGAGCCTTGATCTCGCCCAGACGCTCGAAGGAAAGGCCAGCCCAGTCGGCGGGATACACGCCGTGGATGTTGCCGATGCCGCAGGCGAGGAAGTCGACGCCCAGGTCAGCAATCTGCTTGCACTCAGCAGGGTCAGCGAGCTCGCCGTTGGAGGTCACGCCGTCCTCGGTGCCGCCGATGCCGCCGACCTCGGCCTCGATGGACATGCCCTTGGAGTGGGCAAGCTCAACGAGCTCCTTGGTGCGGTCGAGGTTAAGCTGGAAGGTCTCCTCGTGAGAGCCGTCATACATGATGGACGTGAAGCCGGCCTCGATGCACTTGAAGCAGTCCTCGTAAGAACCGTGATCGAGGTGAAGGGCGACGGGAACGGTAACGCCCGTGGCCTCGACGGCAGCCTTGACCATGTCGGCGCAGACCTTGAAACCGCCCATCCACTTAGCGGCACCAGCGGTGCACTGAAGGATCAGCGGAGACTTGGCCTCCTCGGCGGCCTGGAGAATAGCCAGGGTCCACTCGAGGTTGTTGGTGTTGAAGGCACCGAGAGCGTACTTGCCGGCCTCGGCCTTCTTGAGCATGTCTGCTGCGTTGACGAGCATAAAAGAAACCTCCTGTAAGGTTGCTCCGATAACGCCTGAGATTTTACCACGGCGTACCCGAGCATAAACGTTCGTTTGTTCACGAATATCGTCCAAACAGACTTTTTTTGACCGTTTGCCCTACGGAATCGACCCGTTGGGGAAAAATAGCTTGACGTTTGGACGCTTCTCGTGCTTCAGGAGCTGACTATAAAGCTACACCTGCATGAAAGGGTTCTGCATGAGCTCGCGTGCCATGGTGGTCGAATCGCCATGGCCGGTTAGGCAAACGGTATCGGGCGGGAGAAGCCGGGCGAGCTTGGAGAGCGAGCGCAGAATCGCCGCCTCGTCTCCTCCAGAAAGATCGGTGCGGCCGTGGCTGCCCGGGAATAGTGTGTCGCCCACAAAGGCAATGTTCCCCTGCTCGGTGGCAGCAAACAAGACGATCCCGCCCGGCGTATGCCTGGCGTCTCGATCACCTGCAGGCAGATATCGCCCACCTCGATAGCATCGCCTTCGGCGAGCAGGCGCGTCGGCTCCCCGGGGTCAGGCGTCTCAATGCCCCACATAGCTCGCTGTTCCTCGATGTTCGCATGCGGCACCGCCACATCCTTGGCACACAGCTCATACTGGCAGCCCTCGCCAACGGTGGTTCGCACGCCGGCAACACCACCAACATGATCGGCATGGCCATGAGTGCATACGGCGCCAAGCACGCGTACACCGGCATGTTCGGCTCGAATATGCTCCACCAAACGCTCGCCTTCCCATGCGGGTCGATAATCACGCACTCATTGTCCGAAATAACAGCATAGCTATTGGTCTGAATGGGACCGTTTACGAGCGTCTCAATCTCGACCGATCCCTTGGGAGTTAAATCCAAGGACACAGCACTCATGTCCCTCTCCTCTCTATAGAACTCGAGGCATCAAACGATGCCTCGAGTGTAGCGAATATCGATAATGTGACACGTTCGTCGCGACTAAACGCGGCGCTTAAGCTGGGCTCCACCCTCGCCGGGCATCAGGCGGCGCGCGTCGTAGACCGAGTCGACGCTGCTGATAGAGGCCAGCAGCGGATCCAGACCACTCGCGTCCGAGATCTCGACCATAAAGCGCAAGGTTGCAATACCCTCGCGGTTGGTCGACGTGGCGGCGGAAAGAATATTGCCGCCTGCATCGCCAATGGCGATGGTGACGTCCTTGAGCAGGCCCATGCGGTCCAGCACTCGACCACAATCTCGACCTGGAAAAGCGTATCGGCAGCACCATCCCACTCTACGTCAATCATGCGCTCGGGATGTTCCATAAGGCCCTTGACGTTGGGGCAGTTGGCGCGATGCACCGAAACGCCACGACCGCGCGTGATGAAGCCGACGATGTCGTCGCCCGTCACGGGGTTGCAGCAATGAGCCAGACGGACCAGCAGGCCGCTGTTGCTCTCGCCCTTGACGATAATGCCGTTACTGGCGCTCTTACCGCGCTTTTGCGGCTTGCGGTTGGAGCCGCGAGCGGGCTGCTTTACGACCTCGGCGATAGCCTCGGCCTTGGTGAGCTGTTCCTCGGGCTTGGGGTCCAAGATTTGCTCGACCTTATTGCCCACAGCGCGCGGGGCGACCTTGCCCGCGCCAACGGCTGCAAAAAGGTCCTCGAGCTGCTTGAAGTTAAACTGCTCCGCCACGGCGTTGAGCGCACGCGTGGATCGTGGCGTAGAGATGCCATACCCGCGCTTACGCAGGTCCTTGGCCAGTATATCGCGGCCGGCGGCAGCGTCGTCATCCTTGGTCGCGGCGGTGAAATAACGGCGAATCTTTGACTTGGCCGAAGGTGTCTTGACGATCTTGAGCCAATCGCGCGACGGCTTAGAGCTCTTGTTAGTCAGAATCTCGACACGGTCACCCGTCTTGATCTCGTGCGTGAGCGGCGCCACCGCACCGTTGATTTTGGCGCCGACACAGTGGTTACCGACCTCGGTATGAACGGCGTAGGCAAAGTCGAGCGGTGTAGAGCCGGCACGAAGCGCCATGACCTCGCCCTTGGGCGTAAAGACAAAAATTTCCTGGTCGAACAAGTCGACCTTCAGCGAATGCAGGTATTCCTTGGCATCGGTGATCTCGTCAGACGCCGCCCAGTCGAGTGAGTGCTTGAGCCAGTTGATCTGGTCGTCCAGACGCTGCGCATCGTTAGTCTTGGAGCAGACGATCCGCCCGACTTCTTATACAGCCAGTGGGCAGCGATGCCATACTCGGCCTGCTCGTGCATTTCGTAGGTTCGAATCTGAATCTCGAGCGGACGGGCCGTGGGGCCGATAACCGTCGTGTGAAGCGATTGGTAGTTATTGACCTTGGGCATGGCGATATAGTCTTTAAAACGACCGGGCATGGGATGCCACAGGGTATGCACGGCACCAAGCGTGGAATAGCAATCGCGCACCGAATGAGTGATGACGCGCAGCGCCACCAGGTCGTAAATCTCGGAGAACTCCTTGCCCTTGCGCTTCATCTTTTGATAGATGGACCAATAGTGCTTGGAACGACCGTTGATCTGAAAGCCCTCAAGACCAATGCGATTGAGCTCATCGGTGAGCGTCTTGATGGTCTCGGCCAGATAACGCTCGCGAACCTCGCGCGACTCGGATACCATGCGCGCGATGCGCTGGTAGGCATCGGGCTCCAAGTAGAAAAAGGACAGGTCCTCGAGCTCCCACTTGATTGAACTCATGCCCAGGCGGTCGGCCAAAGGCGCGTACACGTCCATGGTCTCGCGTGCCTTAAACAGGCGGCGGTCCTCGCGCAGAGCGGCAAGCGTGCGCATGTTATGCAGGCGGTCGGCGAGCTTGACGATGATGACGCGGATGTCCTTGGACATGGCGAGGAACATCTTGCGCAGCGTAAGCGCCTGCTTCTCGTCCATGCTGTCGACTTCAATGTTGGTGAGCTTGGTCACGCCGTCGACGAGCCCTGCCACGGTTTCGCCAAACAGACCCGAAACATCGGCAAGCGAGGTCTCGGTGTCCTCGACGGTATCGTGCAGCAACGCGGCGCACACCACATCGCAGTCCATCTTGAGGTCAGCCAGAATGATAGCTACCTCGACGGGATGGTTAATGTACATCTCACCCGAGCGCCGCTTTTGGTTGCAGTGCTTCTCGGCAGCAAAGCAGTAGCCTGCTCCACATTGGAGAAGTCGTCCTCGTTCATATATTTGAGGCACAGACGCTCCAGCTTGTCGTAGCTGTCCGCCATAATCTCGGGCGGCAGCTCATCGGCATGTTTATAGTGCTCCATCTCCGAAAACGGCTGGAGGGTGGAATCATGGGCGGTACGGGCTGCGGCGTCCATCGAGGTCCCCTTCCCCTAGGCCCGCGGTACGATCGGGCGGTTAACTTTGGCTAGCATATCAGAAGCGCACGAATCGAGTGCCCAGCTCCGAAAAGCCGTGAACTCCATGCGCGAGCGCAAGCCCTCCAAATAGCGAATTGACCTGCTTAATTGCACGCGACCGGGGTTTTCCGCCATCGCGATGCGACGCGTATCGTCAAACCCCGAAACGCGGCAGAAACCGAGTTCTTCGAAGATTCCCAGGCCGCTTTCCACCGAGCGCTCGTCGACCGGCGTGCGGGCATCGATGGCAAGACACATCTGCGCAATGTCGATATCGCTCGCGCAGAATGAATCGTCCCCCGTCTTGCCACGGTTGGAGCGCCACATGGTCTGCAGCGCTCGATAGAGAGTGACAAGCTCATCGCGCTCGGGCGCGTAACAATCGAGCAGGCGCTCATTAATACGAGCGTCACGCGACGAATAGAGCAGGTGAATCACGGCGGGCTGTCCATCGCGGCCGGCACGGCCACTCATCTGGTTAAACTCAATCGCACCAAACGGCATGTGGTAGAGCACGACATGACGGATATCGGGCAGGTTGACGCCCTCACCGAAGGCAGAGGTCGAAACGATGCAACTGAGGCTTCCGTCGCGAAACGCTTCCTCGACACGGCGGCGATCGGAGCGCGCAAGCCCGGCGTTATAGAACGCAATATGGGTCGCGCAGTCGGGCACGCGTTTGCGCAACGTCTTGGCAAGCGCCACGGACTGGTCGCGCGAGTTGACGTAGATGACGGTCTTCTCCCCCGTCGCCACGATTGACACCAGGCGATTTTCGCGGCTCGCAAGGTCACGGTCGTCCTCGAGTTGCAGGTTCTCGCGAACGGTCTCGTCGACCACCGTCCTGGTAATCGGCAATACACGAGCAAGCTCCGCCACGACCGGGGCCGTCGCGGTAGCCGTTGCCGCCATGACAACGGGGTCGCCCAGGGCTTTGAGAATATCGGGCATGTCGAGGTAGGCGCTCCGGTCGCCGCCTTTGGCAAGACCGGCATGGTGTGCCTCATCGATAACGACAAAGCCAATACGTCCAGAACGTGCAAAGCGATCGCGATGGATAGACAGGAACTCCGGCGTCGTGAGAACGATGCCGGTGCGGCCCGAAGCCAGGCCGGCAAACACGTCATCGCGCGCTGCCTCCACGGTCTCGCCGGTCAACACGCCCACGCCAATGCCGAGCGCAGCCATCGTCGACGAGAGGTGATAAGCTGGTCGGCAACGAGCGCGCGCAGCGGATAGACAAAGATGCTCGCCCGCCCACGAAGGACCGCCTCGCGCGCGGCGTGCACATGGAAGATGAGCGACTTGCCGCGCCCCGTCCCCATAACGGCCAAGACGCTCTGGTGGTCGGCGAGCGCGTCGAGTGCCTCGACCTGCGCGCGATGCGGCTGGTTCGAGCCGATAAAGCTATGGATAAGCGAGCGCGTGAGCTCGGTATAAGAAAGCTGGGCGAGCGTCTCACGTTTACGCGACTCCAGCGCAGGCCAGAATCCGCTGGTTGCACGCCGCGGCGAAGCTCACATGCCGGATCGTCGATATTGGGCGCCGCGGTATCGCGCACCAAGACATCTTTAATCATGAGCTTGGGCTTCACACGTCCCTGCCAATGTTCGGCCACGGCCTCGAACACCAAGTCGACGGCACTGTCGCAATTGATGAGTTTATCGATCTGCGGCACGCGGAACATGATGGCCGGCACGCTCGCGGCGCCATCGGTCGCCACAAAGCGCATGTGCTCGCCGGTTTTGCCCACCACGGCGCGATCGCACATCGTCACGCCCTCGGCGGCCAGAAGCGGCACCTTATTGCCCTGGCCAAACGGCTCAAGACGGGAAATCTGCTCGATGGTCTCGATATTCAGCTCGGAGAGGTCAACGGTGGCGGCAACCTCGTCAGTGTCCTCAAAGTCATCGGCAGGAAGCTCCGATAGCACGGCCGAAAGGCGACGGCGGAACTCATCGAGCTTGGATGCTCGATGGTCACGCCCACCGCACCGGCATGCCCGCCGCGACGAATCAGCAGGTCGGAGCAGCGTTCTACGGCGTCGAACAGGTTGACTTTGCCCACCGAGCGACCCGAACCGCGAGCGATACCGTCCTCGATCGAGAACAGCAGCGCCGGCACGTGATAACGGTTGGTCAGGCGGCTCGCCACGATGCCCTTGACGCCCTCGTGCCAACCTTCGCCGCCCACGACAATCGCGCGCCCGCCGTCATAAGTCTCCTCGACCTTCGCCATGGCATCGCGCGTAAGCTCGGCCTCGATCTCGCGGCGTTGGCGATTGATTTCCTCGAGCTCGGCGGCAAGCGCGCTCGCTTCGATGGGGTCGCGGGCAAGCAGCAGGTCGAGCGCCAGCTTGGGATCAGCCATGCGGCCGGCAGCATTCAGACGAGGGATGAGCGAAAACGACAGGCCGTCGGCCGTAATGGTAGAAAGGTCGGCCTTGGCAAGTGCGGCAAGCGCGATATAACCGGGGCGGGCCGTCACGCGCATCTGCTGGATGCCCTCGGCGACCAGTGCGCGATTCTCGGGCGTGAGCGGCATCATGTCGGACACGGTGCCCAGCGCCGCGACCTCTATCAGCGAACGCCAATACGACGGCTTGCCCAAACGCTCGCCCAGGACCTGTACCAGCTTAAGCGCCACACCGGCACCGGCAAGCTCGCGCGAGGGGCCCTCGTCCTCGAGCTTGGTCGGTCAGGGGCACGCCCTGCGGCACCTGGTCGGACGGCTCGTGATGGTCCGTGACCACCAAATCAATCCCCAGGCTCTCCAGGTAGGAGACCTCTTCCTTGGCAGCAATACCGTTATCGACGGTCACAATCAGGTTGGGTTGAGCAAGCTCGTTGACGCGGTCGAGCGCCGCACGCGACAGGCCGTAGCCCTCGTCAAAGCGGTGCGGAATAAACGGCGTGACGTTGGCGCCAAACGAACGTAGCGCCTCGGTCAACAGACAAGTCGACGTAATGCCGTCGACGTCAAAATCGCCAAAGACGGCGATACGCTCGTGGTTGCGAATAGCACGCTCAACGCGGTCGGCGACGACCGCCATGCCCGGAATAACAAGCGGGTCCGCCCAGTCGCGATCGAGCGAAGGCGTCAAAAACAGCTGGCCTTCCTCGATGGATGTAATGCCGTGCGCAACCATAATGCGCGCCACCAGCCCGGGTATGCCCAGACCAGCCGAAAGCTCCTTTTCGAGCTCGGGATTTTGCTGAGCGACCGCCCAGCGATGCGTCGTCTTAAGCGATGACATAGGCGCCCACCCCCGATAGGGGCAGGTCGCCGCGATACCTCTCACGGTTCATAGCGATGAGTCCTCTGTGTATGCCCGCTTCGGCAGGCAGATCTGTTGAACGGATTTATTATACCGTGCGGCACGGACGCAGAGCCTCGCGGCACGCCCTGGTTTCGGTAAACGAGGCCGGTAATAGCCTCGAAATAATCGAGCGTTTCTGACGCACGGACGCATGCGAGCGTCTAGCATATCCATTCAAACGAGTTCGCGGATAAAGGGAGTCACGGGGCATATGAAGCAATGGGTTGGACTGGGAAAGTTCCTCGCGGGGCATATGCAGGTCATCGTTCCGATTTGCGTAACGCTCGGCGTGCTCTTTCCCCAGCAGATCGGCGTACTCAAGCCCATCGTTCCCGCCCTCTTCGCCTTTATGACGTTCCAAGGTGCGCTCAGCAACACCTTCCACCAGGTCGCTGAGGTGTTCCGCCGTCCCCTGCACCTGATTTTGGCGCTGCTCGTCTCGGCGGTGCTTATTCCCATAGCAGCCTATGCCATGGGATCGCTGTTCTTTGGCTCCAATCCCAACCTTGTCTGCGGCATCGTGCTCGAGTACAGCGTACCCGTGGCGGTCACTGCCTTTATGTGGATTAGCATGTTCGGCGGCAACGGCCCGCTCGCGCTCACCATCATCCTGACGTCCTCGGTTATCTCGCCTGTGACGATTCCGCTCACGCTGAAGCTCTTGCTGGGTGCCACCGTCTCGATCGATGTGCCGAGCATGATGCAGGACATGGCCTTTATGATCGCCATCCCCGCCGTGCTCGGCATCGTGATCAACGAGCTCACACGTGGATGGGGACACGAGAAGCTCTCCCCCGCGCTCTCGCCCGCCTGCAAGTTCATGATGATGGGCATTATCGCCTCCAACTCCACCGCCATGAGCGAGTACGTCCTGCACATGAACGCGATGCGTCTGGAAGTCGCCCTCTTTATTTTGACCTTCGCCATCAGCGGCTTTGTCGTCGGTTTTCTGGTCGCCCGTGCGCTGCATCTGCCATATAGCGAGACGACTACCATGTGCTTTACCTGCGGCATGCGTAACATCTCTTCGGGCGCCGTCATCGCCACACAGTACTTTCCAGGCGAAGTCGTGTTTCCCGTCATGTGCGGAACGCTGTTTCAGCAGATACTCGCCTCGTTTATCGGGCATCTCTTTGAGCGTCTGACCGGCGAGGAGCGCGCCGCCCAGCGCAAGCGTGTCGAGGCCGGCCGCGACGCCATGGCGCGCTAGACTGTCCGCATTACACGGGTGTTATCTTGCTATACGAGCGTTTCCAGATGCGCACGCAAGCGCTCAGCATCGATATCGAGCGTTGTCTCGGCATTGACCTGGGCCAAACGATAGCCGACAAAGTAGGGCGAAACCACCCAACGCGGCAGCGCCTTGGCAATGGTCCGACCGCCCAGGTGATAGAAGAACAAGTTGTACGACTCTGCGCGACCACCGTGGTGCTCGTTCAGGATATAGCGCAGAGCCACCTGGATCGCATCGGCGAAGAGATCTGCCTCGGCTTGGTCTCTTGTGTCATCGCTGGCGGCGATTCTGCGGGGCTGAAACGTTGACCTCAAAGAACCCCATGATCGGTTCGGTTGAGATGTTGGCCGCGATTCTCCCTGTTGCCAGACATTGATGCCTTCGAAATTGGCGGAAGTCAACGAAGCATAGCCGTCTTCCTGCTCCAAACCCACAATCTGCATGTGCGGATGAACGAGACTACCGCCCGAGAGAGGACCCTTGTTCTTGTACATGAGCACGCTTCGATACTGCGTGAATCGATCATCTGCTGCCAGCAATCCAGGGCAAACCTCATCACATGGTGGAGTTCATCTGGCTCATAGGTCACCAGGTCGGCATCGTGATCGGCTGACTTGATCAGCACGGTTTGACGGGTGGCGCGCAGGGTTTTGAACTTATTCTCGAGCCAGATGCAGTCGCCGTCGCGCCGGATGATATTGGCGAGTCCCTCGGTATCGCAAAAGGGGCACGCGGTGCCAGGGCGCCGGTTGTCGTCGGGCTTGCCGCTCGCCTGCTGAACGTCAAATACCAGCGCCACGGGTTACGCCTCCAGCGGCACGATCTTGGTGCCATGGAGCTCGGAGACGCCCAATGCCGCCGCCACGGTATCGCGGTTGGCCGTGGAAATGCCGCCGCCGGGAAGGATGGTCAGGCGGTCGCCCGCATACTCGACAAGACGCGATAGGTGCTCCAGATTGTCCTCGATCGGCGTTCCGGCAGCACCACCATGCGTCAGGATACGCGTGATGCCGCAGTCGGCGAGTGTGTCGACGGCATCGAGCTGAGCCTCGGGCGAGAGCTGGTCAAACGCCATGTGGAAGGTGATGTCAAGGGACTCGCGCTTGCACTCCTCGGTCGCGCAGCCCGCGGCCATCACGAGGGCGCCCAACGTAAGCTCGTCGAGCGCCCAGCCGCCGGCACAAGGCTTGCAGCAGCCAAAGACCAAGCCATCGGCGCCGGCGCTCACGGCAAGACCCAAGTCCATCTCCATCATGCGCAGCTCGTCCTGGTTGTAGTGAAAGTCACCGCCACGCGGGCGAATCATGCACATCACTCGTGCGTCATGCTCGTGAGCATAGCTGACCGTAGCGCTGATAACACCAGCCGAGGGCGTAGTGCCACCGACGGCAAGGTTGTCGCACAGCTCGATGCGCTTTGCACCGGCATCGATAGCCGCCGGCACCCGCTCAAAGTTCTCGGCACAAAACTCGTACAGCATAGATAGACCCCCAGATGGCAAACGTTTTCCGATGGCATTGTCGCACGCCCCCATGAAGTTGCGGTGGAATAGGGACTGTTTTGGCCTCTGAGGCTCCCATTTAGTCCCTATTTCACCGCAACTTAAAGGGGGTAGTCGTTGGCATCTGCCACAACGCCGATGTTTTGGCAACGACAGCGAAAGCCCGCCAGAGCGAGCAAGGTGCCTTGAAACAAGGCGGCATTGACCTTCTGGTCATGCCGCCGAAGTTGAAAGGCAGATTGCCGCTCTGGCGGGCTTGCAGCGTCGGCTGGTTACGGCGTTTGGCAAAACGCCGTAACTATCTAGCCGCCCAGGTAGGCTTTACGCACGTTATCGTCGTGCAGCAGCTCTTGGCCGGTGCCGGCCATGGTGATCTTGCCGGTCTCGAGCACGTAGCCGCGTGTGGCGATGGAAAGCGCCATCTGTGCGTTTTGCTCGACCAGGAGCACCGTGGTTCCGGCCTTATGCAGATCCTCGACGATCTGGAAGATCTGCTCAATCAGAATCGGTGCCAAGCCCATAGAGGGCTCATCGAGCATGAGCAGCTTAGGGTTACTCATAAGAGCGCGGCCCATAACGAGCATCTGCTGCTCGCCGCCCGAAAGGGTACCGGCGACCTGGCGACGGCGTTCCTTCAGGCGCGGGAACTGCTCGTAAACGCGCTCAAGGCCCGGAGCCACCGTGGACTTGGGCTGCGTATAGGCACCCATTTCCAGGTTCTCCTCGACCGTCATCTGCAAAAACGCGCGACGGCCCTCGGGCACCTGGGCCAGGCCCTTGCCCACCAGCTTGTCCGCAGGCGTATGGGTAATGTCCTCGCCCATAAACTTGATGGAGCCGGTCTTGGAACGCAGCAGGCCCGAGACGGTCTTAAGCGTCGTGGACTTGCCGGCGCCGTTGGCACCGATCAGAGCCACGATCTCGCCCTCGTTGACGTTAAAGGAGATGTCCTTGATGGCGTGGATGGCGCCGTACCAGACGTTGATGTTGTAGACGGAAAGCATCGGCTCTGCCATTTAGTTCTCCCCCTTATCCTGCTTGCCCAGATACGCCTCGATAACGGCGTCGTTGTTCTGGATTTCCTCGGCCGTGCCCTTGGCGATGACCTTGCCAAAGTTGAGCACGCAGATGCCCTCGCAGATGTTCATAACGAGCGACATATCATGCTCGATAAGCATGATGCAATGCCAAAGGTGTCGCGAATCTTGACGATGTTCTCCATGAGTTCCGCGGTCTCGGACGGGTTCATGCCGGCGGCAGGCTCGTCAAGCAGCAGCAGCTTGGGGTTGGTGGCAAGCGCACGGACGATCTCCAGACGACGCTGAGCGCCGTAAGGCAGCGATCCGGCCTGCTCGTTTGCCAGATGCTCCATATCAAAGATGGACAGCAGCTCCATGGCGCGCTCGTGCGCGGCCTTCTCGTGCTTCCAATACGTCGGCAGGCGCAGCACGCCCTCAAAGCCGGAGTAACGCTCCTGGTTGTGCAGGCCGACCTTAACGTTATCCTCCACCGTCATGGTGTTGAACAGGCGAATGTTCTGGAACGTACGGGCAATACCCATGCGGTTGACCTGATAGACCGACTTGCCCGAGGTGTCCTCACCGTCGAGCAGGATGGTGCCGTGCGTGGGCTGGTACACCTTGGTGAGCAGGTTGAAGACCGTGGTCTTGCCAGCGCCGTTGGGGCCGATGAGACCGGCGATCTCGGTCTTGCCGATGGTCAGGCTAAAGTCGTTTACTGCCTTAAGGCCGCCAAACTCAATGCCCAAGTGGATGCACTCGAGCGCCGGGCGCTGACCCAGGTCGCGGTCGGGAACGATAGCGCCAGAAGGATACGGGACCATCTTGCCCTTGTTGAACTCAAACTTACTGGGCATCGGCTGCCACCTCCTTCTTGGAAGCAAAGCGGTCCTTAATGCGTGCGAAGAATGCCTTGAGCTGTGGGTTGTTAGTAAAGACCATGACCAGGATCAACACGATGGCGTAGATGAGCATGCGGTAGTCCGAGAACTGACGGAGCAACTCGGGGAGCACCGTGAGCAGCGCCGCAGCGATAACGGAACCGCGCATGTTGCCCAGGCCGCCCAGGACCACGAACACCAGAATGAGGATCGACGTGTTGAAGTCGAACTTGGTGGCGGAGAGCTGCGAGAAGTTACCGCCGAACAAAGCTCCGGCAGCACCGGCGAGGGCGGCGGAAACCACGAAGGCGATCATGCGGTACTGGGTGACGGAGATGCCCACGGACTCGGCAGCGATCTTGTTGTCGCGCACGGCAATAATGGCACGACCGGTACGGCTGCGAACCAGGTTGAGTACAATCACGAGCGCGACCATAACCAGGATGGCGCCGGCAAGGAAGGTCGAATAGGTCGACACGCCCGATGCTCCCTGCGCGCCCTTGATGATGGCGGTGCCGTCCTCGAGCAGGTGCAGGTCGTTGATCGTGGAGTTACCCGTGATGTTAAAGATCACATGCAGGCCGCGGGAGTCGACGCCCACGATAAGGCAGGTAACGATCTCTTTGATGATCTCGCCAAAAGCCAGGGTCACGATGGCCAGATAGTCGCCGCTCAGGCGCAGGACCGGGATACCGATCAAGAAGCCCAAGATGGCAGCGGCGATAGCGCCGACCACAATGCTGATGATCAGACGCATCGGATCGGACGGAACGGCGCTCTCCAGCGCGACGGCAGTGACGATGCCCGTATAGGCGCCGACGCTCATAAAGCCTGCGTGGCCCAGCGACAAGTCGCCCGCGATACCGACGACGAGGTTAAGGGAGATGGCCATAACAATGTAGGCCGTAATGGGGACCAGCTGGCCGGCAATCATGCGCGGGATCATGTGGTTGGACTGCATAAAGAACACGATGGCGAACGCCACAAGGCACATGGCGTACGTAACAAAGTCGTGACGCGTCTGCTTGTCTTTAAGAAACTTCATAACGCTCACCTACACCTTCTCGGGGACGTACTTGCAAGAGGCCGGCAGGCTTGACGAGCAGGACGATGATCAAAACGCCAAAGACGATGGAGTTGGCAAGGCTCGTGGAAATGTAAGCCTGCGCCATCGCCTCGATGATGCCGATGAGAATACCGCCAACAAAGGCACCGGGGATGGAGCCGATGCCGCCGAAAACGGCAGCGTCGAAGGCCTTGATACCAGGCATAGCGCCCGTCGTGGGCTGCAACACCGGCGAGTAGGAGCACAGGAGCACGCCGGCGATGGCGGCGAGGGCGGAGCCGATGGCGAACGTCATCGAGATGGTGCGGTTGACGTTGATGCCCATGAGCTGAGCGGCGGCCTTGTCCTCGGACACGGCGCGCATGGCCTTGCCCATCTTGGTCTTACCCGTAAAGAACATCAGGCCGGCATGATAACCAGGCAGGCGACGATGGTGACGAGCGAGACGGCGCTTACGTTAAACTTGGCCAAGAACTCCGGCACCGGGAAGGTGACGAGCGAAGTGAAGTTCTTGGGCGTGGCGCCCCACAGAAGCTGTGCGGCATTCTGCAGGAAGTAAGACACGCCGATGGCCGTGATCAGAACGGCCAGCGGGCCCGCCTGACGCAGCGGCTTGTATGCCAGACCCTCAATGAGAACACCGAGAACCGTGCAGACCACACAAGAGAGAACTACAGATGCCCAGCCCGGGAGGCCGAGATACGACGTGGCGCAGAACGAGACATAGGCACCGACCATGATGACATCGCCGTGAGCGAAGTTGAGCATCTTGGCGATACCGTAGACCATGGTGTAGCCCAACGCGATGATGGCGTAGACGCTGCCCATGGACAGGCCGTTGACCAGGTATTGGATAAAAACCGTCATGTTCCACATCCCCCTTTCGAATAGGTTTCCAGTTAATGTATGAAACAGGGACGTTACACTGTCCCTAGATACCAAGCAAGCAGGGAAGGCCAAAACCTCCCCTGCTTGGGATCAAAACCGCTCTATGTAAGGCGGCCAATTAGGCCTGTACGTACTTGCCGTCGGTGATGACGTACGCCGTGGGCTCCTTCTGAACCTGGCCCTTATCGTTCCAGGTGAGCTTGCCGGTCAGACCGTCAACGGTAATCTTGAGCATAGCCTTGGGCAGCTTCTCGGAGACCTCGGTCGGGTCGGCGTCGACACCAAGACCGGCCTCCTTGAGGGCCTCGGCCACCGCGTGCACGCCGTCGTAGGCGTCGGCGGCAAACTGGTCGGGGGTATCGCCGTACTTATCCTTGTAAGCGTTGACGAAGTCGGCGTTCTTCTCGTCGTCGGCGGAGAACGGGGTCATGAGCAGCAGACCCTCGGCAAGAGAGGTGTCGAAGCCCTCAACGCCCAGGATGCCGTCCATGCCGTCGCAACCCATCATCTTGACGTCGTAGCCCATATCCTTGGCGTTCTTGAGCAGGACGGACGCCGGCGTGTAGTAGATCGGCGCGAAGATCATGGTAGCGCCGGCCTGCTTGGCCTTGGTCAGCTGGTTGGTAAAGCTCGTGGCAGAATCGTCCTTAAAGGTCTCCTCGTCGACAATCTCGAGCTTGGACTCAGCGGCCTGGGCCTTAAAGGAATCCGCGATACCCGAAGAATAGGCGTCGCCGGAGTTGTAGAACAGCACGAACTTCTCATCCGCATACTTCTCTGCCAGGAACTTGGCAGCGTTGACGCCCTGGTTGGGGTCGGTGAAGCAAACCTGGAAGACGCAATCCTTGCCGTCAGTGACGTCCTCGGAGGACGCGGACGGGGTGATCATGAACGTCTTGGGGTCGTTACCACACTCAGCGGCAACGGCAACCGACGCACCCGTGGTGGTCGGGCCGACGAGGGCCTGCATGCCCCAGTCGAGCAGGGTATTAAAGGCGTTGACGGCCTTCTCGCCGTCGGCCTGGTCGTCCTCGGCCTTGCTGGCAAGCGGCAGCTCCTTGGTGGAGAAGTCCTTGCAGCCAAGCTCGACGCCCTGGGTAACGGACTTGCCGTAAGACGCGGCGGCACCGGTCAGCGGGCCGATGGTGCCGATCTTAAACGAAGCGTCGCTCGAAGCGGAACCGCTGTCGCCGCCGTTGGAGGAGCAGCCAGCTAGAATGGACATCGCCCCCAGACCTGCTGCGCTCGCGATAACGCTCCTGCGATTCATAACAGGGTTCAATGACTTACCGGTGAGGCTCGACATGCGGCTCTCCTCTCAAATCTCGTCGGGTTTTGGTTACCCGACAGGCCATCCTTCGCCGTGTTCGGCGTTCGCAAAATAGTAGACGCTTTAGTTAGGAAAAGTGGCGGTTATTTCGACTTTTCTTTGGATTTGTTCATTTATCCATATTTCTGCGTATTTCTATTACTTTATGCAGTAAAGCCACTTTATTGTGTAAAAGCAATGTTTCCGTTCTGTTACAAGCGTCCCCGCCCTGAATAAAACAGCCTCACCGGTCGCGCTTTATGCGCGCTTAGGCGGCGATGTACTTGCCGTCCTGGATCACATAGGCCGTAGCGGGCTTTTCGACTTGGCCCTCGTCGTTCCACGTGAGCTCGCCAGTCAGGCCCTCGATCTTGATCTTGCGCATGGCCTTGGTCGGCTGGTTGATAAAGCTCGTGGAGGAGTCGTCCTTAAAGGTCTCGGTATCGACGATGTCGAGCTTGGATGCTTGGCCTGCTCGGCAAAGGCATCGGCGATCTCGGCCGAGACGGCGACGGCGGCACCAGTGGTAACGGAGTCGACGAGCGCCTGCATGCCCCAGTCGCACAGGGCGAACCTTATGGTGTAAACGTTGACAGTTTGTTACGGAGTTCCGTTTGTAGCGAGCATGTTTCCAATGTTTCCGCAGCGTTTCGGGGGTGCCGTTTTGTGCGACTCCTGTTGCCTGGCGAGCACGCGCCCTCGGTTCACGCTAGAATGCACTCAACCTTTAAGCGGTAATCCATCCATAAGATGCACGAAGGAGCTATCTATGAGCGAACCCCTGCGCACCGTGAACGTCGGTCTGATCGGTCTGGGAACCGTCGGCGGCGGCGTGGCCCGTCTGATTAAGAGCCACCACGATGAGTACCTGGCCGCCTACGGCATCGACCTTAAGCTAACTCGCGCCTGCGCGCTTGCCTGGGAGCAGGCCGAGGCGGCCGGTATTGAGCGCGAGGCCTTTACGAGTGACTGGCACGACGTCGTCACCGACCCCGCTGTCGACATCGTCGTCGAGCTGATCGGCGGCGAGCACCCCGCGACCGAGATCTTCACCACCGCCTTCGAGAACGGCAAGCACGTCGTCTCTGCCAACAAGGCCCTGTTGGGCCGTCATGTCGAGACACTCGCCGAGAAGCGCGCGCGTGCGGCGTGCAGATTAAGTGCGAGGCCAGCTGCGGCGGCGGCATCCCCATCGTGAGCACGCTTGAGCACGATCTGGTGGGCAACAAGATCCTGACCATCGCCGGCATCCTCAACGGCACCACCAACTACATCCTGTCGCGCATGGACGCCGAGGGCGCCGATTACGCCGACGTGCTCGCCGATGCACAGGCCAAGGGCTATGCCGAGGCCGACCCGTCCGCCGACGTCGACGGCTTCGATGCCGCCAGCAAGACGGCGATCCTCGCCTCCATCGGCTTTGGCACCCGCGTGACCACCGATGATGTGTACCAGCAGGGTATCCGCACCATCGGCGCCGAGGACATCGCCCAGGCCCGCGAGCTCGGCTACACCATTAAGCTGCTCGGCATCGCCCGCAACACCGACGCCGCGTCGATGTTCGCGTGCATCCCACGCTCATCCCGGCAGACCACATGCTTGCCAAGGTCAACGGCGCCATGAACGCTGTTTACGTAGTGGGCGACGCCGTGGGCGAGACCATGTTCTACGGTGCCGGCGCAGGCTCCTTCCCCACCGCGAGCGCCGTCGTGGGCGATATCCTGTCGCTCTCCGAGCAGATTAGCCGGGGCGTGGCTCCGCTGCCCGAGATTGAGCCCTATGGTCACAACCTCGCCTTTAAGCCCATGGACGAGCTCCAGACCAAGTACTATGTGCGCCTGAAGGTCGCCGACCGCGTGGGCGCCCTGTCCGAGACGGTCGACATCTTTGCCAAGCACAACATTTCGATCTCGCTCATCAACCAAGTCGAGGACGGCAAGTCGGGTGTCAGCGATGCCTGCTCGGTCATCTTCCTGACGCACCGCGCACTCGAGAAGGACGTCCAGGCTGCCGCTGCGGAGCTTGCCAGCGTCGACTGCGTGGCCGAGGTCGCCAACGTCCTGCGCATCGAGGACGTCGAGGCTGGACCGAAGGCGGACATGGCCAACTAGCCCGATTCTCGGCAAATCAAATAACGCATGAGGGGCTCCCGTCCGATTGGATGGGAGCCCCTTTTAGTTACATCTTTTGCACGAAGTGGTCGACTAACGTTTGAACAACTTGACCGTTCGTCAACAACCGTGGATACCGTTTGCCGATATGCGACGGCAGCTGTATTTTGCCGACGCTATGCTGTGCCGTGTATGTCCGCCCGCGATGAGAGGAAGCACCATGTTGCTCGAGGGCAAGAAAGCAATCATCACCGGAGGCACGCGCGGTATCGGCTATGCGATCGCCTGCCGTTTTATCGAGGAAGGCGCTGCCGTCACCGTCTTTGGCTCGCGCCAGGAGACTGCGACGCGGCCGTTGAGAAGCTGGCGGCCGCCTATCCCGACGCCGAGGTCTGGGGCCGCTCCTGCGACCTCACCTCACTCGAGGCCGTGACCGAGCTTTTACCCAGGCTGCAACCGACATGGGCGGCCTGGACACGGTCGTCAACAATGCCGGAATCTCCCAGCGCTCACCCCTTTTGGACTATACAGCCGAGGAGTTCGCCAAAGTTATGGACCTCAACGTCGTCGCCGTCTTTAACGGTCACCAGGCTGCCGCCAAGATCATGACCGAGGCCGGCCACGGCGGCACCATCACTACCACAAGCTCGATGGTCGCCAAGTACGGCCAGCCTCTGGCGTCGGCTACCCCACGTCTAAGTTTGCCGTCAACGGCATGGTCCAGTCGCTCTCGCGCGAGCTCGCCCCCATGGCATTCGCGTCAACGCCGTTGCCCCAGGCGTAACCAAGACCGATATGGTCGCCAACCTGCCCGAAGAGGTCATCAAGCCCATCATCGCCACTATTCCGCTCGGTCGCATGGGCGAGCCCGAGGACGTTGCCACGCCTTCGTTTTCCTTGCGAGCGACATGTCCTCCTATGTCACGGGCGCCATCCTCCCCGTCGACGGGCAGCCCGCTCCTAAAGGTCGAAAGTTTCGGCTTCGAACCTCAACAGAGTTCAACGCAAAAGGCGCGCTGTCCGCATCAACCGCAGGCAGCGCGCCTTCTATTATTTGGACGGAACCCGTATCCCGACACTCCTTGCTACTTGCCGTCGTCGTCCTGGGCTTCATCGCGCGCGTAGAGCTCCAGCATGCGGCGGCGGTATTCGTGTACGGCGAGCTTGGCGCGCTCAAGGCGGCGGCGCTCACGCGGAGTCAGCTCGGACGGGTCAACCTCATCACCATAGGTCTTATCGGCAAGCAGGTGCGCCGCGTCCACGATGCGGGCATCGATGTGGCCGCTCGCCGCCTCGGCGGAAAGACGCTCGGCAATCGTATCGAGCGTAGGCAGGCCCTCGAATACGCGACCGTGACCATGCGAGGTCAGCAGCTCGTGCTCGCGTGCGAGCAGGCTCGCCAAATCGTGATGGGCACGCAGGATGTCGAGCGCATCGGATGGATGCTCGGCAACCTCTGCCACGGCAGCGACCGGTGCGGCGTCGACCACGCGGTAGAAGAGTTGTGCGAGCAGCGGCATCAAGAACACCGTGATGGCGCCGGCGGCAACCATGACCGACGCAATATCTTGCGACAGCGCGCCCGCGTTGACGGCAACGCTCGTCACGGCAACGATAATCGGCAGCGCCGTGGTGCAGTACAGGGCCACGGTAATGCGACCATACGCCGAAACGTCGCGCGTCGCAGGACAAATGCTCATAGAGATGAGAATGGGCACGGCGCGAATGATCAGCAACGCCACGATAAAGCCCGCGAGCAGCCCGGGGCGCGACGCCACGGCCGTCAGGTCGATCTTTGCGCCCGATACAGTAAAGAACACCGGAATCAAAAAACCGTAGGCCAGGCCGTCGAGCTTGGTCTCGAGCGTATGGTTGCCCTCGGGGATGATATAGCGTAGGACAAAGCCGGCGGCAAAAGAACCCAACACGATGTCGAGATCAAAGACGGCCGAGAACGCCACGAGCGTGACCAGGATGAGCACCGTCAGGCGCACGAAGGTCTGCGACGTGGTATCGGCACGCTCCTCGACAAACGCAAAGAAGCGGCTGCCGACGCGCTTGGAGCGGCTTGGGACCACGGCCAGCAACACGCAAACCACCGCAAACAAGCCAAGGATTACGAGCGTTTGGATGCCAGTGCGAGCAGACAGCAGCACCGACATGGCGAGCACGGGACCGAGCTCGCCCCAAGTGCCATACGCGAGAATCGAGTCGCCCACACGCGTGCCGGTGAGCGAGCGCTCACGCATGATGGGCACGAGCGTGCCGAGCGCCGTAGAAGTGAGGGCAAGCGTCACGGCGATACCGTCGAAATGACTGACCGAGAACCACGGGGTAAAGCGCACGGCAAGCCAGGCGATACCAAACGTGACGACCCACGTCGCCAAGCCGTAGCGTCCCTCGACGCCCGTGATGCTCTTGGGGTCGATCTCAAAGCCGGCAAGCAGGAACAAAAAGGCCAGGCCGAGCTCGGACACAAGCGAGACCTCGGCATCCACATGGATAAGGCCGAGCATATGCGGGCCCAGCACCGCGCCGAAGACGAGCAAAAAGACCGTTTCGGGAACGGGTTTTCCGGGAATCGCCGAGGCGATGAAGGGGCTTGCAAAGGCCACAAGCGCGATGATGGCGAGTGAAACGAATGCCATGTGATGCCTTTCTCTTGTTTGCGCTTCACTGTAGCACCCTCGCCGTCCTCAACGCGCCGCGAGCTGTCGTATCATAGTGACGTTTACAAACATGTGGCTCAAGGCGACCCGAGGCTTGCCCCGTAAACCGACCGCTGCCGCATACCGTACCGTACGCCCAACCGATCAGGAAGGCAGGAACCAATGGTCTCTCGTATCTACGTGGAGAAGAAACCCGGGTTCGACGTCGAGGCTCAGCAGCTCAAGGGCGAGCTGACCGAAATTCTCGGCATCAAGGCATCGAGGCCCTGAGGATCATCAACCGCTACGACGTCGAGGGCATCGACGAGGAGCTTTTCCGCTCCTGCGTGCCGACCGTCTTTAGCGAGCCCCAGGTCGATGTGACCTATGACGAGCTCCCCGCAAGCGATGGCGCCGTCTTTGCCGTCGAATTCCTGCCTGGCCAGTTTGACCAGCGCGCCGACTCCGCCAGCGAGTGCGTGCAGCTCATCAGCCAGGGCGAGCGCCCCGCCGTGCGCTCCGCCAAGGTCTATATGATCTCGGGCGCTCTGGACGAAGACGCCATCGAGGCCATCAAGCACTACGTGGTGAACCCCGTCGAGGCGCGCATCGCCTCGCTCGACCTGCCCGAGACGCTGTACATGGAGACCCCCGAGCCCAGCCCGTCGAGGTGCTCGACGGCTTCCGCGAGCTCGACGAGGCCGGCCTTGCCGCCTTTATCGCCGATCGCGGCCTTGCCATGGACGAAGCGGACATCGCCTTCTGCCAGCAGTACTTCCGCGATGAGGATCGCGACCCCACCATCACCGAGATCCGCGTGATCGACACCTATTGGTCCGACCACTGCCGCCACACCACCTTCGGCACCGTCCTGGACGACGTGACGATCGACGACGCCGTGGTGCAGCAGCCTTCGGCCGCTACATGGAGATGCGCCACGAACTCGGCCGCGACACCAAGCCCGTCTGTCTCATGGACATGGGCACCATCGGCGCCAAGTATCTTAAGAAGACCGGCGTCATGACCGATGTCGACGAATCCGAGGAGATCAACGCCTGCACCGTCAAGGTGAAGGTCGATGTCGACGGCGAGGACCAGGACTGGCTGTTCCTCTTTAAGAACGAGACCCATAACCACCCGACCGAGATCGAGCTCTGCGGTGCCGCCACCTGCGTGGGCGGCGCCATCCGCGACCCGCTCTCGGG
>ENA-OQIR01000196-OQIR01000196.1-human-gut-metagenome-genome-assembly--contig:-NODE-196-length-28375-cov-2.029666_pt1 | contig 28375 bp, 31 predicted proteins | sample MGYA00242580_ERZ504745 | MGnify/ENA primary metagenome ERZ504745 (study PRJEB26092, sample SAMD00036214) | human gut metagenome | host: Homo sapiens | study: EMG produced TPA metagenomics assembly of...
GGGAGTTCGTCCCTCAGTGCCAGCGCAAGGCTTCTCCTGTCACAGTCACCTGTGTAGAAAAGTATCAGCACCTCTTTTGCTTTATTATATATAACGCAGCTTTCTGCGACTCCCTCGACCACATTGGGGAGGGTTTAGAATATGCCCATTACAAAGCAGCGATCTCCAAACGGAACCGCTGGATGGTAGATCAAGCGGATTGCTTGGTCTCCTATATTATCCGCCAGTATGGTGGGGCCTATCAGACATACCGGTATGCACAGAGAAAATCCATCCCCATTATCAATGTAGCGAAAGGAGCGCCACAATGCCTAAAATGATTATTATCGAGTGCAGCGATGAAGAAGCTGACCGCATGGTTGAACAGCTCAAGAACATGATTGCTGAATATGAGTACCACCCGTACCATGGGCCGGGAAAGGTCTATGAATTCGGTTCGCTGCGGATCGACCAGCCCAAGCAGGAGGTGACCCTCAACGGAGTCATGGTAGATTTGACCCGCAGGGAATTCGAAATCCTCGGGTTGCTTGCTGAGCACCCAAACCAGGCTTTACCCGCAGATTTTCTCCACAACGCTGTTTGGTCTCATCCCGACGCAGACCACGGCGAAGAAGAAGTGACAGCTATATAAATAGGTTGCGGGAGAAGCTGAAATTGGACCAGCCGGACTCCGCCTGCCAAATCGTCGACGAGGCCACCCAGCGGGGAAATGGCTACCGATTGACCCATTCAGCCGAGTAGGAAACAGCCTTTGTCGTAATTTGTAGAATAAGCCATTACGAAATATGTAATTAGAAGGAGAAAGATAGTAAGAAAATAGTTTCCCCTTTTTATACTGGCCCCATCTGAATTTGGTTGGGGAAAACTGGTATAACAGGAGGTTGCCGGTTTCCCCCGCATAGAGGGGATGCCAGCAATGCGGCGTTGGAAACCGCATCATATGATTTGGGCTGCAGCTTCACCCGAAGCTGCAGCCCTTTTTCGAGTATTATCACTTTCCCATAAGCATCCATATTGTGGATTTTCCAACGAGGTAGCCCTATCAAGCGCATTCGTCCAGGGACGAGTGCGCTTTTTTTACTTTTGCAGAAGGAGGTCATGGCTCAGAACACATAGCGGCAGGCCGCCGCCCCCGACAATCTGAATTTTCTCAAATTTCAGATTGATCGGAGGAAAACAGCCATGGCTTATAACAAAGCCAGAGCCGAAAAGAAGTGGCTCAAATGGAAGGAAGCAGAGGAAAAGAAACTCCGGGAGTTGGGTGTGGACGAGGAAACTATCCAGCGCCTGCATACATACGACTGGGCCGAATTCAACCGGGAGCGCCGGTACCTGCAGCGGCAGGTGGAGTGGTCGCCTTATGTGGATTTGGTTTCGGCGCAGGACTTGGAACTGCCCGTAGAGGATGTGGAATCCCTCATGGACAGCATTGAAGATATGGAATTGCTGCGTATCCTCTCCAAGGAGGACAAGCTCACCATCCAAATCGCCTTTTTGAAGATGTCCGGCTACAACGGGTATGAAATCGCTGAGAAAACCGGCCTGACACAAAAGGCGGTCAACCTTCGGATGGTGCGCCTCAGAAAAAACTGAAAAATTTTTGAAGCGTGAAGCTATCGGCCTTTTCCTGGGCTATGGGATGAACGGGGAAAAGAAATACGTTCAACCTGTAGCTTGAAAAGTCAATATCAGCCATGCGGGTACGTTCCCGTCCAGGCGAGCGACGATGGAAAAAGCGCCATGACAAGCTGCGGCACAACTGCCACTCCCCAATGATGGCAGCTTGTGTCGTTGCTTCGAGCGATCCCTTTTGACCGAAAAGAGGGGGCAGTTGCCCTTTTCGCCACGACCCTGGCCGGAGTATTATGATACGCATTACCGTTTGCCCACACGTCAGATGGGTTGGCCGACCTGGGTTGTAATCAGCAAGACCCCCGGAGAGCCAGTGAACGGCTTGTAAACTGCAAGCCTGCCCCCATGGTTCCCAAGGTTGCCGGGGGGCGAGTTGCAAATACGGCACATCAGAATCAACCCTTTTATTTTTCAGATTGCCGTTGACGGCGAATCCGTGCGGCGCAGTTTTTGCTGCGCCGCATCAGTTGCCGCCAACGCACCAAGGAGAATGTGCCGATATGAACATAGACCTGAAGGAGCAGGCCCATGGTGAGATTGAGCGGATCTTCCGCATCCTTCTGCCTCAAAACGGGCTGGCAGTGCGGGAAGAACAGATTGCCCTGTGCCATGCCATGCTGGATACCCTGCTCCACAATAAAATTGCCTTGTGCGATGCAGGGGTGGGGATTGGGAAAACCTACGCCTACCTGACCGCCTGCATCCTTTTGAAAAAGTTTTATCCATCCGGGCCTGCCGGCTCCCAGCCGGTGGTAGTCTCCACCTCCAGTGTGGCCCTGCAGGACGCCATCATCGGAGAGTACATCCCATTCTTATCCCGTATCTTTTTAGAAAACCATATCATTCCGAAGCCCATTCGGGCCATGGTTCGCAAGGGGAAGGAACGGTTCGTCTGCGATGCCCGCCTTGCCCAGCGGCTGGAGGCCGTCAAGGGGAAGAACAAAAACGAGGAACAGCGCAAAGCGTTGTTCTCCCTTCAAAGCAATTATGACCTGGACGCTGTCACTGGCCTGAGCGGTTTTGACCGCCGCCAGGTGTGCATTCCGAAAGTCTGCGAGAAAACCTGCCGGCTGCGGAACAGCTGCCGCTACCATCAATACTTGAAAGAGGCCCGAAGTGCGGAGATCTTCGTCCAGATCTGCAACCACAACTATTTGCTGGCCGATGCAGCCCATCGTCTGCAGGAACTGCGGCCCCTTCTGAATGATTACCGGGCTTTGGTCATCGACGAAGCCCACAAGCTGCCGAATGCCGCCCGCCAGATGTATGGGCAGAGCCTGTCGGCGGAGGATTTTCATGAACTCTGTTCTCTGCTCACAAAGGAGAAGTATATCCTTGCGGCGCAGAACCTGCGGGAAAAGTTCCGGGCGCTGATGGGCGCCCTGTGCCGGGGTGAGCTGCTGGAGGAAGCACAGCGCACTGCCTTCGTGCTGACCGCAGAACGGGAAGCGGCCCTTCGAGATTGCCTCTCCCTTCTCCGGCTACTCCAAAAACAGCTGGCGCCCCACCTGCCACGGTGGATCCTTCACCGGCTGGGAACAACAGAGCAGGCGCTGAACTTGTTCTTCACAGGGGATCGCCGCTATATCCTGTACATCCAATACGACAGGACCGGCAGCCCAAGCCTCTGCGCCGCCAGCCGGCAGATGCCGGAGCAGCTGAACCGTGCGCTCTGGCGCAACAACATTCCCGCCATTCTCACCTCCGGCACCCTCATGGCCGGGGGCAGTTTTCACCGGACCCGGCAGCGCATGGGGCTGTCTTCAAGCCAGCGGCTGGAGGATTTCATTGCGGAGTCCCCCTTCAACTACCGGGAAAACTGCATCCTCTACATTCCGGGGGACCTGCCAAAAACGCCAATGGGCAGCGAAATGGAGGCAAAGTGTCTGGCAGAACAGATCTGCAGGTTGGTGGACGCCACCCATGGCCACACGCTGGTGCTGTTTACTTCCTATTCCCTTATGGGCGCTGTCTACAACCAGGTAAAGGGCCGGATTGCCTTCCCGCTGATGGAGGTATGGCGGCATTCCCAGGATGTCATCCATCGCTTCAAGCAGGCCCAAAACGCTGTGTTGTTCGCAGCGGGTTCCTGCTGGGAGGGGGTGGATTTTCCCGGAGATATGGTGTCATCGCTGATCGTTGTGCGACTGCCTTTCCCCGTCCCGGATCCACTGAGCGAAGCGGAACGGGAGCAGTACCCCACCCTGCAGGATTACATTAAAACTGTGGTGATACCCGATATGCAGGTAAAACTCCGCCAGGGGTTTGGCCGTGCCATCCGCACGGAAACCGACACCTGCGTGGTCAGCATCCTGGACCACCGTGCCGCTCCCGGAGAGCGATACCATAAAGCTGTGCTGGATACCCTGCCACCGATCCGCATCACTGCCAAAATTGAAGATGTGGAGGACTTCATCCGGGCAAAGAAAGGCCCGGATTATTTTACGCCATAAAGGAGTTACCATAGATGGACAAGAAGAATATGAAGGTGGCAGTTTATTTCCGAACAGCCACTACGCCAATAGAGCAAAAAGTCTGGCTCTACGCCAGTTCCAAACATTCAGAGCAAACAGAGTTGAGAGATTTGAGTGTGGAGACCATGAAACATACGGCCCAGCAAAATGGCCTTGTCGTTGCCGGGGTTTCCATTGATTCCAGCAGGCAGCTGCCGCCCATGGAGCGGCCCGGCGTTCAGGAAATGCTGGCGGCTGTCCGAGAAGGACAGGTGGGTGCGGTGATGATGCCCAGCTCCGTCATCTTGGCCGGGAGCTTGATGCGATCCTCCCTGTGTTGGCCGAATTTCAAAAACAGAAGGTACACGTTCACGCCAAAGACGCCTCTGCGCTTTCCCTTCCTCTGTTTCCAAAGCCGCCCTCAAAGAGGAAAGGGGCGACGCACGATGAGTTTTCCCTATGCAGACCGCCCCATGTGGCTGTACAGCCGCAGCAGCGACAAGCATCTGAAGGTGCTGTTCCAGCAGATGCAAAACCTGCTGGACGAAGCGGAGCGCAGAGCATACGCTGTCGCAGGCACTTCGCAGGATATGGGTTCCGGCAAGAGCATGGCCAGAATGGGCCTAAAGCAGATGATGCGGGCCGTGAAAGACGGCCTTGCCCAAGCTGTCCTTGTGCAGAACCTCACCCGCCTGAGCCATGACCCCGCCATCCTTATGAGGATACTGGAGTTCCTGCAGGACCACAATGCGGTGCTGATCACCACCGAAAGCGACCTGCGGTATGAACTCTACATCAAAGGGCTGGAACAACATTTTCTCAGGAGAGCCGCCCAAAAAGGGCTCCGGCTACCATGGTGAGCCTACCATGGATCCCGCTTTTACTCCGGCACTTCCGGGCGAAAAGGTGATCAAGGAAATTAAATACTTTGTGCTGTTTTCCACGCTGAAAAAGCTGATGGAGCAGGGAAAAATCACAGCAGAATTCTGTCAGCAAGCCAATGTTGCTATTGCCGAAAAGTACGGAGTCTCTGAGCTCAGTATTTAGTGGTTGTCGTAATAGCTATCCCATGCCGGTTGTGGTAGTGTTGGGTGTGACAAAAAAGATGTCCAGCCGGAAAGGGGGTGGCAAAGATGCCGCAGGTCAGAGTGATTCAACCCATCTCAGAGCAAGCCAAAAAGCTGCGGGTTGCCGCTTATGCCCGTGTCAGCAGCGATTCAGCCGACCAGCTGAATTCCTTTGCCACCCAGGTAGCTTATTACACCGACTTCATCCAATCCAAAGACGAATGGGAATTTGCCGGCCTTTATGCTGACGAAGCGGTTTCCGGCACCACAGCCGACAAGCGGGACGATTTCCAACGCCTGCTTGCCGACTGCCGTGCTGGGAAAATAGATCGTATCCTTGTTAAATCCATCTCCCGGTTTGCACGAAACACCCTCGACTGCCTTCAGACGGTGCGAGAACTCAAGCAGCTTGGCGTGGCGGTGGAATTTGAAAAAGAGGGCATTGACACCGGGAACATGGGCAGTGAGATGCTGCTGAGTATTTTGGGCTCTGCCGCTCAGGAAGAATCCCTCTCCATATCGAAGAACCTGAAATGGAGTTACCGGCGCCGGATGAAATCCGGCGATTTTATTACCTGCAATGCGCCACTTGGATATTTCCTTAAAGATGGAGTCTTGGTTCCAGATCCCCAAGAGGTTCCTATAGTACAGTATATTTTTTCCAGCTATCTTGCCGGACATAGTATGGATGAGATAGCTACCTTCTTAAATGATCAGGAAGCAAAGTACAGCCGAAAGGAAATGACAAGATGGTATCGCACATCGATTCGTTACATTTTATCGAATGAAAAATATATTGGCGATTCGTTGCTTCAAAAAACATTTACCCCCAATGAGCTGCCCTTGGTCAACATTCGAAACCGAGGGCAGCTCTCGCAATTTTATGTAAAGGACTCCCATCCGGCGATTATACCATTAGAAATGTTCGAAGCTGTTCAACGCCTGATGAAAAGGCGTGCCGCTACACATACAGCGAAGCCTAAACCCGGTGGCTTCCCTTTGAGCCATATGATGAAATGCGGATTTTGCGGCAGCACATTTCAGCGTCATCTTAAAAAAGAGGGGGCTCGATGGTGCTGTTATCAGCACCGAAAGGACAAAAGCCTTTGCGTCATGGAGGTAGTGGCAGAAAGCGAAGTGTACCAAACATTTCTGCTTATGTACAACAAGCTGCTGGATAATAAAAATCTCATCTTAAGAGTAATGCTGGCACAGCTGATAGAACTTCAAAGCAAGACCACATTTGCAAGGCCAGAAATCGTAGACCTAAATCAAAAAATTTCCGACTTAGCCAGGCAGAATCATTCACTCTCCAGGTTACAGGCCAAAGGTGCATTGACTCTGCCATTTTATAGAGCGTAGCAACCGCAATAATAAACTGATTGAAGAACTACGGTTTGAATTGCGCCAGCTTCAAGAGCCAGACCGTGTCAGTGAAACAATCGATCAAACGAATTTATTGCTGGATCTTCTTGATGATGCCCAACCCATGCTGGAGTTTGAACCTTCCATATTTAAGAGCATGATAAAAGAGATTACCGTCTATCCTGAAAAGTTCTCTTTTGTCCTTTCCAATGGGCTGGTTCTTTGCGAAATGAGGCGATAGACATGAAAAGGATACGGAGTTGCCCCTTTGGATATCGGATGGAAAACGGGACTTATACTGTGGTGCCTGCAGAAAGGCGCCTTATTGAGCAGATATTTACTCGTTACCTTAATGGAGCCTCTCTCCAACAGCTGTCAATCATGGCAGAAGAAACAGGCTTGAAGTTCCGAGAGAATGCATCCTCTTGGAACAAAAATATGGTATCCCGAATTTTGGACAACAGCAGGTATTGGGACGGAGAACAGTATCCGCCGATTGTGGAAAGGGAGATTGCCACGAAAGTAGCTGATTTGAAACAGAGCAAAGCTTCTCCTCGCTCCCAAACACCGTTTATCCAAAAAAGAATGACCTGCCCATACTGCGGAAGTAGACTGAGGCGAAATGGGAAAAAGTCTCATCGGACTTTTTGGGACTGCAAATGCTGCCAACAACGTCTTGGCCCTATCCCTGATGATACGTTGCTTCAAGTCGTTACAGAAAGGTTTCTTGCAGTTTGCCTAAATCCTCATATGGTGGAACCAGCAAAGGAATCTGCGGAGAGTTTATCAATACAAGCAGCCAGGCTAACCAATGAAATCAATCAAGCAATGAATCAGCGGGAAGTGGATCCGAATGAACTGCTCCCTCTCATTCTTGAGTGTGCCGCTGAAAAATACAAAACCTGCTCCATCAAGGAAGCAGACCATCTTACCATTACTCTGAAAGCCCTCTTTCAGGCACACAGCAATGACACGACACTGGATCGGGAACTTTTTGAAAGGGCTGTGAAACAGGTGATCCTGCAGCCGGACGCATCTGTACAGCTTCGTCTGCTGAACGATATCGTGGTTTGAAAGGAGAATCTCCATGGCACAAAAAACAGTTACAGAAATCCCGGCGAACCCTCTGTTGGGTGACCTGCGAAAGCGAAAACGGAAACTGCGGGTGGCCGCCTACTGCCGGGTCAGCACCGAGGAAGAAGAACAGCAGAACAGCTTTGAGGTGCAGGTGGCCTATTACACGGATAAAATTACTCATCATGAGGGATGCAGTTGGCCGGAATTTTTGCGGATGATGGGATCTCAGGCGTCAGCACCAAGAAAAGAGAGCAATTTAACAAAATGATTGAACTGTGCCGGAAGAAGAAAATCGACCTCATCCTGACGAAATCCATTTCCCGCTTTGCCCGTAACACCCTGGACTGCATCAAACACGTGCGGATCCTCAAAAGCTGGGGTATTCCGGTCATCTTTGAGAAAGAAAACATCGACACCTCGAATATGAACAGTGAGATGATCCTCACCTGTCTGAGTTCCTTCGCCCAGGCTGAGAGCGAATCTATCAGCGGCAACGTGACCAAGGGCATCCGCATGGGCTACCGACAGGGCAGGTTCAGTTTCCGATATAAAACTTCCTGGGCTATCGCAAAGGGCCGGATGGTGAGCCGGAAATCGTGCCTGAAGAAGCGAAGATCATCCGGCTGATCGCTCAAAATTACTTAAATGGCGATAGCCTGCGTACCATAAAGGAAACCTTGGAGAGCATGGGCGTTCCAACCGCCACCGGCAATCAAAACTGGAGCACGGAGGCCATCCAACGCATCCTGCAGAACGAGAAGTACATGGGTGACGTCCTGCTGCAGAAAACCTACACGGCAGATTTCATTGAAGGCAAGGTCAAGAAGAACAATGGAGAACTCCCGCAGTACTACATCAAGGACAATCATCCGGCCATCATCCAAGGGAAATGTTTTATCAAATCCAAGAGGAAATCGCCCGCAGGAAAAGTAAAAAGCCCGCCAATGCCAAGAAAGCCAAGACCAACCGTGGGCGGTTTACCAGCAAATACGCACTTTCGGAAAGACTTGTGTGCGGAAACTGCGGCTGTTATTTCCGAAGGGTGACATGGAGTATCCACGGACGGAAGCAAATCGTCTGGCGATGCATCAACCGACTGGAATGTGGGCCGAAGGTTTGCAAGGACTCCCCCAGCCTCAAGGAAGATGAACTCTATTCCGCCATCCTGAAAGCCATCCGTTCTCTGGTTCAAGGCAACCAGGAAGAAATGGCCGCCACCCTGCAGGATGCACTTATACGCTGCATCGGTGGAGAAAATGCCGCTGTCAATCCCCTTGTGATAGAAAACAGGCTCCATGACCTGGACAAGGACTTGGACCGGCTGCTTACGATGGATGGGAGTGAAATCGTGGATCTGCGGATCAAGCAAATCAGCGACGAAATGCTCCAGCTGAGGCAAATGAAAAAACGTGCGGAACTGGATGCCCAGCAAAATATGGGCCGAGAAAACAAAGTCAAGGAAATCATGGCCTCATCTCCGCAGAAGATCTCGACCTTACGGAGTATTCCGACACCCTGGTGTACCGGGTGATTGAACGAGTAACCGTACTCTCCAAAGAAGAAATCCGCATCCGCTTCATCGGCGGGTTTGAGATCACCCAGCCCCTTCACTAAGAAGCGGGCACAGAGAAATGCTGGCAGCTTGGGCGCTGCCGGTGTCTCTCTGTGCCTGCTTTCCTCGTTGAGAAATGGGGGAATTTGTGGTATAATTTTTTAGGGTTCACACTCAGAAATTGCATTAGTTGCTTGTGTAACCACCAAGCTGCATTTGCGCTTCGAGTAAAAACACTTAAAATACATATATTCACATTCGGTTTGCTTCTAATACTTAATACAATAAACAAAAGATTTCAGGTGTTTAAATGAAGATTAATCATATTATTCTGCATAATTTTAGAGGCATTATCCACGAAGAATTCTCACTAAATGATTATACACTCTTAGTCGGAAGTAATAACGCCGGAAAAAGTACTATAATCGATGCCATTCGCGCTTTTTATGAAAAAGATAAATTTCAATATCAAGATGGTACAGACTTTCCTCAAAAAGGCGCGGCTGACAAGGACAGCTGGATTGAAATTACCTTTGATTTGTCTAAAAGCGAATATGAAAGTTTAGCAGATACCTATAAATATGAATCTAATACATTAAGAGTTAAAAAATATTTTAAAACCTCTGAAAAGTTATCAGACGGAAAAAGCGCAAAAGGTGTTATAGTTGGAATGACTTCGGATGGTATTTATTCAACAGAGCCTTTTACGGCGCTAAAAATGTTCAAACGGAAAGTTGGGAAATGTGATTTATATCCCGGCCGTTAGCAGGGTCGATGATATAACAAAAATGTCTGGACCTTCTGCCCTTAGAGACCTTATCTCAAGTATCATGAGTGGAGTTGTTGAAAGTAGTAATGCATATTCAGAGTTGGAGCACAGCGTAGAACAGTTTTCATCCAACATAAAGACCGCACAAACAGAAGATTCTCGGTCTATTGTAGGACTTGAACAAGAACTAAATGATATGTTATCTGTGTGGAATACGACGTTTTCAATGCATTTTCAAACACCATCTACGGCAGATATTATTAAATCCATGATAAGATGGGATTTAATTGAAAACTCACTTAGTAAGCCTCAAGATATTGATAAATTTGGATCAGGCTTTCAACGGCATTTTATATATTCGATAATTAAACTTGCAAATGATTATATGCCAAAATCAACGAAAAGTAAGGCAAAAGAATTCTCACCTAAGATGAATTTACTTCTTTTTGAAGAACCTGAAGCATTTCTTCACCCTCCTCAGCAGCAACATTTATGTAGAGATTTGATGTCATTAAGTAATAGTGATAGCTGGCAAGTTATACTAACCACACACTCAAGTCATTTTGTCAGCCGTAGTTCCGAAATTCTTACTTCAATCGTGCACTTAGTAAGGACTAATGGTATCTCGAAAAAATTTTTTCAAATTAGCAAAAAAAGAATGGGAGGAGAATTGTTGACCGTAATCGTATGATACATGAAATTTCCTCCATGATATCCTGACGTTGCCAAAGAGGATGCGCGATGAAAGATACTCTCCCCAGACAATTGAAGCAATAAAGTATTTTCTCTGTCTAAATGCGGAGCGAGCAGACGCCTTTTTCTCAACGTGTACAATACTCGTTGAAGGAACGAGCGAAGTCGGTTTAATCAATAAACTAATAGATGATGGCACAATAGAAGATGCATCAGGAGTTTGTGTTTTTGATTGCTTGGGAAAGTATAATGTACATCGGTTTATGAACTTATTTGGAAAACTTGGGATTTGCCATTCTGTCATCATTGATAGTGATAATAATAAGACTGACAAAAAATTAAAATTTCACGAAGAACTCAATGCATTAATTGAAACCTCTAAAAACACTTATAACTCAGCACATTGAAAAAATAGATGGAAATTTAGAATTGTTTTTGGGTATTGACGCCAAGGTTAGCGGCGACAAAAAAGCCCAGGTAATTTTATTGGCCTACGAAAGCGGAAAGATAAGTAGAGATAAAATTGACGCATTTGCTGAGATAGTTCAACGCTGCCTTAAAAATTGAACGTTCCTTATGGCATTGCATCTACCAAACATCTATCATCGTTTGTTGGGAAAGTGTGAGTTTGTAAGACTACGATAATAGCTTTACTAACCTTGCAAAAGACGTCGTCTTTTGCTAAAATAGAATAGGAAATGCTTAGTAAATTATATGGCTGAATAAAGTCGTATTGTGCTTTGTGTAAACAGAGCCAGAAGGATTGTGAGGATTACAAGCAGTTGCTGTGTCACGCTTGTAATTCTCATTACAAGCGCGCCACAGCAACTGCTTAGTTGTAAGTATTTCCAAACCGAGTGGGTAGGTGATATTTTTGAACACGGTAGCATTGGGTGAAAAGCAAATCCAAAGCATTCGGAATCATCTCGATTTAAGAGATTCAAAATATATCACCTACCCAAATTTATTTTTCTTTGCGGAAGGGGTTTCGATAAAAATATTCAAGATTCTTATTGGAACACTAATCGTGGAATAATTCATCGTTATATGGAAAGGCTGCTACCCGATATTAACATTGTACTGTCAGAGACACTGTGAGGATGGTTTTGACAGCACAATTGATCTTTTAACATTTGAAGATTTTCTTGCTGAGGTTAGCGATGCAATCATTCTCTTTGTTGAAAGTCCAGGATCTTTTTGCGAACTTGGTGCATTTGCCTACGCTGATTCTCTATTTAGTGAAAAGATGATCATTGTATTGGATGAGCAATATCGCGAAGAACGATCCTTCATTGCAACCGGGCCAGTGTTAAAAGCTTTGGATAATGGATCGAAAGTAGTATATGCCGAAATAAAAGATGGAGCTTTGTTGGCAAGTGCGGAATTGCGATCTGCGTGATAGATTTAACCAATAAGATGAAGAGCAAAGTTTCCGCTATAAACAAACGGGTAATCAATAAAAATGTCAATGTACATATTGGAGCATTTATACCGGAAATACTTGAGATCATAAAGCTTGCACAACCAATAAAAAGTGCTGATTTAATTCAGCTGTATAAAGATATCAAGGGATTTGAGAATTTTACTTTTGTAAAGCGCAATGGAGAATCTTTTTCTCGCGAGATTCAAGTTAAATATATTTGGAAGTTGCTCGAGGTTTCCAACATAATCCAAATAAAAGCAAGTTACATCTCGCTGATTGACTATTTAAAACCGCAAAGTTTTATGTTGAAATACTCCGGAAATGCCATGGATCGTGAGCGTAATCGGATTATATGTAGGAAATATCGGTATGGTGAAAAAGTATGAGTTCATTGATAGATCGCATTTCTTCAGATTTGCAACTAAAAAATGAATATATTCGTTCAATAGTTCGTCGTAGCAACTACTATTATAAAGATTATTATATTCCCAAAAGAAACGGTGGGCAGCGAAAGATTTCACAAGCAAGTCCAGAACTGAAAACCCTTCAGTATTGGATTAAAGCTAACATACTTACTCTCATGCCGGTTTCAAAGGGTGCTTTTGCCTATAACAAAGGAAATAGTATTAAGAGGCACGCAGAATTTCACAAAGATTCCTACTTTATTTTTCACACAGATATAAAAAAATTTCTTTCCCAGCATAACATCAGAACATCTTATTTCTGTGCTGTCTGACAATCATAGTTTGATTGAGGAGGCAGGTCTTTGGTTTGATGATTTATTTGATGTAATATCAAGCATTTGTTTTCGCCATAATCATTTGTGTATTGGTACAGTAAGCTCTCCTGCAATATGTAACATTATTATGTATTCTTTTGATGAATACTTTACGGATTATTGCAGCAGTCGTAATTGGAAGTATTCAAGATACGCTGATGATATTTATATTTCCTCACAAGAATACTTGCCTTGCTCTCTGCGGAGCGAGGTTAATGAAAAGCTAAAGGAAATTGGATTTTCCTCCAACAATAATAAAACATGGTTTTGTTCGAAAAAGTGTCGCAGAGAAATTACGGGTTTGATTTTAACAGAAAACGGAAGGGTTTCCGTCGGCCTGAAAAAGCGTTTGGCCATAAAGAAAATGATATATGACAGAGTCGTTCATGGTCAAGGAGATCCAAATACTATATTGGGAAACTTGGCTTTTCTGAAAGATGTCGAACCCAATACATATAATAGTCTTCTCATTAAATACGCTGGTTATTGCGATGGTGATGTCATTGCAGCAATTAAGAATGGGCCAAGCCATGCCATTAAATTCGATTTGCCTGATATCTAAAGACTTTGTGCCATGCTTTTATTTCTCCGTGCCACAGCGCCTTTTAATGATATAATTGGTGGGGTGTGAAATGCTGAAAATGAGGCCAAAAACTTTGAAAAATTAAGTGTTTCTTAGCAACAAACTTGCTCTGAACCTGAAATTCTTATTTTTAGCTGGGTATCTTTTTTGTCAACACAACCCATCAGGCTGAGCCTGGACGCAATTTGCGTTCGGGGCTCAGCTTTTTCTTTTGCCCTGCCGCCCGCGCTTGCAGTAAGTATCTTTTGTCAGCGCTTCCCAGGCTGAGCCTGGGCGCAATTTGTATTCGGACTTTTTTTATTTAGTAAAATACTCGCGCTGAAACCGGGTATCTAATTTGTCAATGTTTCCCAATCCGGGTGTCTATGAAGGCACCCGGATTTTTTATCTGCATTCTTTACAGGATAGACTTTCTACCTCTAGCTGAAAAACAGCCACCTTATCCAGCTCCCGGGAAGAAAAATCCCAGTCTTTTTTGCCTGTGCTATGATGCAGAATACTTTTCAGTGCCTCTATTTTATCTCTTTCCCTCTTGAGAATGGTAACCCTTCCTGTACCAATCACGCTTTGATACCTGGAAGTATACTCGCATGCTTTTTTCCCCCGCACCAGCTGTTGATTGGTATCCAGTTCAAATCCTACTGTGGGGCTTTTTTCTGTTAAGCGGTATTTTCTACCTTCTTTTGCACCGTGAAAGTAAAATACGCGCCGCCCATTATTCTCATAATATCCAAAATCCAGCGGGACAATGTATACTTCGCCGTTGTCATAAAATCCAAGTCTGCAGCATCGGCATGATAAAATAATTTCCCGAATTTTTTGACCGTCTGTTACTTCTCTGTCTTTTCTTCTCATAAGCCGTAAAGCCTCCGTTTCATGATCATTTACAGGATACCAGATACCTAATATATTTTAAACCGCTTCTAGGCAAAACACCATCGGTATTTTGTTTTCTTTCCCAAATTCTGCTTGACACAAGTACGAAATCGTACTATAATACCATTTGCTATAAGTACGAAATCATACTTATCACAGGAGGGATACGATGAAAGCGCCAATCCAAGGGCATGAGTCAAGAGAGTTTAACCGCATGTATAAAGAGGTTGATGAGCTATATCACGAGGTTGCCCTAAAGTCTGGTCTTTCCGACACTTCATTTCTTGTTTTGTTTTCCATTGTGGAATTGGGCGACGGCTGTCTGCAAATCGATATCGCGAACCGATATTTTATCAGCAAGCAAACGATCAGCTCATCAGTCAGAGCCTTAGAACAAAAAGGCTATCTCTATTTAAAGCATGGGAAAAAGCGTGATATGAATCTTTATCTTACTGCCGAGGGCGAACGGTTTGCGGCAGATTACATCATCCCATTAATGGAACTGGAGAGCAACGTGTTCTTATTAATGAGCCCGGAGGAGCGCGACGGACTTCTGCGTCTGACCCGTAGGTACACAGAGCTGCTGAAGGAAAAAATAAATCAGCTGCTTTCCCAAAAATAAAATTCACGATTATATTTAGAGGCAAAAATCAATCTGTCCGCTTAAAATTGGGGGATCTGTCTCTTTTTGCGATTTTCGACAGCACATAGAGAAAACACAAAAGCATTTACTCCCATCCAGTCATCTTCACCGCGCACCAATCGGAGCCATTTCATAAAATCAGTCGATACGGCAACACACATTCATATTTAATTTAGGAAAGGAAAGCTATGAGAATACAACTATCCGATCACTTTTCTTATAAGCGGCTTCTGCGTTTTGTTCTGCCGTCTATTTTAATGATTATTTGCACCTCGGTTTACAGCATTGTCGATGGCTTCTTCATCTCAAACTTTGTAGGGAAAACCCCTTTCGCCGCCATCAATCTGATTTATCCAGTGCTGATGGCCGTAGGTACCCTGGGATTTATGGCCGGAACTGGAGGCAGTGCCATTGTATCCAAAACTTTAGGAGAAGGCAAGCCGGAGAAAGCAAACCAATACTTTTCTCTTTTGGTGTATGCTACCCTTGCCTTCAGCATCTTGATATCGGTCGTAGGATTTATATTTATCCGGCCCATCGCCATCGTGCTGGGAGCGGATGGTATTCTGCTGGATGACTGCGTTCTCTACGCCAGGATCTTATTCTGCTCTATGCCCGCCTTTATCTTACAATACCTATTTCAAAGCTTTTTCATTGCCGCCGAAAAGCCAGGTCTAAGCTTAAAACTGAATATCATCGCTGGTTTGACCAATGCCGTGCTGGATTATCTTCTTATCGCAGTCTTTCCCTTTGGGCTTGCCGGAGCGGCAGCCGCCACTGCCGCAGGACAATTGATCGGCGGCATTTTTCCTATTATTTACTTCGCAAGAAAAAACGGCAGCCCCTTACGGCTTACGAAAGCCAAATTTAATGGCCGTGTGCTGGCATCCGCCTGCGCCAACGGTTCCTCTGAAATGGTTACTAATCTTTCCGCGTCTGTTGTGAGCATTCTATATAATTTTCAGCTGATGAGCATCGCAGGAGAAAACGGCGTGGCGGCTTATGGCGTTATCATGTATGTAAACATAATTTTTATGGCAATTTTTCTGGGCTATTCTATTGGCAGCGCTCCGATCGTAAGCTACCACTATGGCGCGGAAAACCATACAGAACTGAAAAGCATGTTTCGCAAAAGCTTAATCTTGCTGACCGTTTCAGGAGTCATTTTAGTGGTACTCTCAGAGCTTGTAGCGCGTCCTCTGGTGATGATCTTCACCAGCTATGATCCGGAACTGCTGGATATGACCGCCAGCGGTTTCCAGCTTTATGCCCTGGCGTTTCTTCCTATGGGTTTCAACGTATGGGGCTCGGCTTTTTTTACCGCTTTAAACAACGGAGCGGTTTCCGCCTGCATCTCCTTTCTTCGCACTCTGGTTTTCCAGATTATTGTGGTTCTCACGCTGCCGATTCTTTTGGGTATTGACGGTATTTGGCTTTCCATCGTAGCAGCGGAGCTCCTGTCCCTAGCGGTCACCGTTTCTTTTCTCTTGGTCAAAAGAAAACGGTATCAATACGCGTAAATTAATTCTCTGTGAAAATGTCCCTAGCAGTCCTTCTAAAAGCCACAGGAGCTTTTTACCATAGAAACGAGCGGACAAGGCCAATACACCCCCATTAGCAGGATAAAAGGACTCGGGTTTTAAAGATATTTGCGACAAAAAGGAAGGCGCAAAATCGGGTCTCTGCTTAAACAGACTGCGATCTCATTCTATTGCGGTTCCGCGCTCACTCAGACGTAAATAGAGAGCCAAGATTTCCGCTTGCGCCGTTCGGTTATTTCGGCACCAGAAAAAGCAAAAATTTTTGAAGTATTTACACCTGCTCTTACTCGTCCTGCTGTCTGTGCACAAACGATTTCCCATTTACAGATCCCTTTAGCCATTGAAATAAACTATTCTGCTGCAGGCGTTTTCAATTGGCTTGGAATACTGAGGGCTTTCAATGGATTTTAGGGGCAGTTCCGCCAATCATACTTTATAAAAATATAAAGGCCTCCAGATACAGTGCCTGGAGGCCTTCCATTTCTCTTAAATTTTCGTCTCGGAAAGGATCATTTCCGCCTGATTGGCTACCGTTTGGCTGATGCTTTCTTCTCTGCTTAAAAACTCTAGAACCGCGTCCAATACGGCGATTTCCTTTAAATGAGAATAGGTTTTATAATAGTCAAAGTTCTGCTCTTCAAATACGGAAAGCAACAGGCAATCTGCCAGCTTGGTCATCGGAGAATATTCATAGCCTGTCACTGCGATTGTTTTCAGCCCCTTCTCCTTCGCCAATTCCAGAGCCTGCACTACCTGCTTTGAGCTGCCCGATTCTGAAATAGCGAACACTACATCCTCCGGCTCAGCCAAATTGATATGGTTGAAAAAATATTCAGGCAGATCATTATAGGTGCACCGTATGCCTAAGCGGCCCAGACGGAACCCCATATACCTGGCCAGGTGGGTTGTATTGCCGGTTGCCACCACATGAACATAACCCGCAGATTTTAAAAGGTTCACGCATTCTTTCATGGTTTCATCGGTGATGTGCTTTCCAATTGCGGAAATTTTTCTGGCGTAGCTCTGAAACAGCCCCGCGGCAGTTTGATCCTCCCCTCGTTTCTTTCCGAGAGTACCCCCCATAATTCTCCCAAATCTCTCGACAGGGTAATGCGAAACTGATAGTGGCCCTGAAATCCGATCCGTTTGCAAAACCGAATCACGGTCGCGTCGCTGACGCCGCTTAAATTCGCCAGCTCTGACACATTAGCGTTGACCGCTCTTTCGGGGTTTTCCAAGACGAAATCGGCAACCTTTCTCTCGGCCATGAAAATTTGATTATACTTTTCCCGGATCATTTCAACAACGGTTTTTCCTTCTGAAAAGTCCATCAAATTCTCCTCCTTTCTAATTCCACTCCTTCCTGGAGCCTACCAATAAAACCCTGTAAAACAGCGTTTCTCTGCTTTACAGGGTTTTACGATATGGAGACGGTTCTATGTAAGTCTCTATTGGTTATCAGCGGTACAAAGCAGCTTTGCCGTCAGCCTGGAAGAGCTCGATCTTATGATAAGCAGTTTCCTTCATCGCGGCGATGCAGGCTGGCTGAATTACATTAGGCTCTCTCAGGCTCTCATCCTTCAGGACCTCACGCATTTTCTCATAATAGGCAACCTTAATGTCGCTGGAAATATTGATCTTATTCACGCCCAAGGTCACAGACTGGCCGATTTCAGCATCGGGGTTGTTGGAGCCGCCATGGAGAACCAGCGGAATAGACACCTTGCTCTTGATTACTTTCAGCAGGTCCAGCTTCAATTCCGGCTTCATGCCCTTCGGATAGATACCGTGAGAGGTGCCGATGGCAATCGCCAGGGTGTCCACGCCGGTAGCTTCTACAAATTTAACAGCCGCGTCGGGATCGGTATAAATAATGGTATTGGCGCCGGCTTCAGCCTGAGCGTCAGTAGAGCCGATGGTACCCAGCTCGCCTTCAACAGAAACGTTAACAGCGTGAGCGGCCTCGGCAACCTTTTTGCAGACAGCGATATTATCTTCAAAAGAGAGGCTGGATCCGTCGATCATCACAGAAGTAAACCCGCTCTGGATTGCCAGCATCACCTGTTCAAAGGTAGCGCCATGATCCAAATGAATGCAAACCGGAACCGTAGCCTTATGGGCTTTTTCAATGATGGCTTTCACGATTTCAGTGCCGGTATGCTTTAACTCGTCGGGATGAATGGCGATAATCACAGGAGCCTGCTTTTCCTCGCTGGCCTCGAAGATACCGTTCATCATGGAATAATCGCTGATGTTAAACGCCGGTACCGCGAACTTGTGCTCATTGGCAACTGCCAGCAGATCCTTCATGTTCATTAACATTTAAAACCAACCTCCAAAATATTTAAAATGATATCATTGAGCATCCATTGACAGATGCCGCTTACCTTAAGCAACAGAACTGAACAAAAAGCATTCTTTCTTCTTTTTTGCAAGATGTCAACCAATTAAAGAAATATTATTTCTCTAGATTAGTTGAAAAACGTTTTTAAACTTGTTTCCACTTGAAATCCTCTTTACAATTCCTTATTATAAAACAATATTTCATAAAGTCAAGCTTTTTTCTAAAAAATATAAAATTTTATTTCTTTCAAAAAATTATATTTCTTGAAATCCTCTTCTTTTACCTTTTAGCCAGGCTTGGGCCGCTTCTAAAATCCAATAATAAATCACTGAAATCTCTCCGGCGCCTATAAGGTCATTTCCCGCAGAACAAGGAACTCCAAAAAAAGAGGGCTCGTTCTGCTTACGGCGCAATCCGGCGGCAGGCGAACCTTCTAAACGTAAAACGGTAACGCAAGCAGAGCGGTATGATAAGAAAATTTTAGCAGGGACGGCTGATTTCCGGCCCTGCCTCGTTTCTTAAAGCACCGCTCTCAAAGCCTGGCTCTCCTTTTAGGAGGGCAGGCCCTTCTCCATTGATTCGGGAAACCACCGGTTCAGCCGAGGGAAGCACTCCGCAAGAAGCTTGCTTGGCAGGCATCAGGCAAAAGCTGCATACAATCCGCTTACTCGGCTTGGCAGATAGTTTGACCGAAGCAGCCTTCTTACACTCTTGCAGCCCCAGCTCGGTCCGCCAGCCTGGCCTTTTGAAGCGCCAGAACCAACAAAGGAATCAGAGCAAGCTGGATAACAATGCCCGGAATCGCTTGCAGGAAGGAAGCGGTAAGCCACATTTCCATGGAATATTTTCCCGCATTGAAAATTAAGGCGTTCAAGACGCCGTTGATAATTCTCCCACAGATCATTGCGCCGATCAGCGCCGTATAAAGGTTCAACAAATTCCATTTTGTCCGGATTACTCGGATGAGTATGCCGGACAACATCCCATAGGCCGCCAGCTCACAAAGCATGCTGGGCAGCATCGCAGTGGGCGGCATTCCCGTAAAAAGATGGGAAAGCAGCGGCGCTAAAATACCGCATCCCAAGCCGTACACCGGCCCGCCACAGCAGCCCGCACAGCAGCACCGGAATATGCCATAGGCAGGAAAACCTTTCCCGCATCCGGAATCATATGGAACGCCATGGGCAGCACAATCGCCAAAGCCACACACATTCCTGAGGTCACTAAATTTTTTGTCTGCTTCATTAAAATCCTCCTTGCCAAAAATAAAAAGAAGATACCCGCTTTCTTCTGAAAGCAGATATCTTCCTGATATCCGAAATTCAAAATATAAAATGAATGATAGGATCAACATGGACAAGATCATAACCAATGAAATGATTGCTCCGCCTGGCTTCTGCCAAGACCGCCGGCTTCCTGCCAGCTGTATGAACATTTAAATTATATTAAAAAGCCTTCTGATGTCAATAGGCCCCGCTGTTCACAGCTTTAAGAATCAGACTACCGCTTCTTCAATCAGCTCCGCGACCGGCCTTCCCCCTGTACCAATCACAATATTATCGCATTTATTAACAGGAATCAAAATTTTCTTCGCCAGGCTCTGTCCCACCGCGGCCGCCATCCTTGGCGTGACCTCTCCCATCAAAGCATCGGCAATCACGATGCCGATAGGTCCCGCGATAATATCCGCCCTTCGGCAGCCCACTACCACAGCGTTTTCACCGGTAGCCGCTGTTCTCACACCGCCTTTCATCATATTCACCGTAGCCGCGCTGTTGGTTCCTGCTGCCGTCAGCTCAATCCTGGGATCCTGCCAACTAGCCTCCGCCAGCTGCTTCCCGATTCTGCCTCCCTGTCCATCAATAATTAATACCCGGCACCGATTATCTCCCATAGCTTCAACGCCTCCGTTTCCATCATTCGTGAATTGATTGATTTTGGTATATACTAAAGCACAAGCGTAAAATACGATTCTTATGGCTGACAGTATTATTGCTTTAAATATTATAGCATCCAGCCTGCCAAAAAGGAATCTCCGTTCTTTAAGATTCGACAATTTTCTTACCGAAAAGATTTTCGCTATTGGCACAAGGTATATTTTATGCTACAATTTATCTGTTAAATTATCGATTTTTTTAAGTGTTCCTTGATTTTGATTCCCGGAGGACTACAAGACATGATATTGAAACATAGATCGCTCTGTATTTTTTTAGTATTCGCTTTCCTTGGCGCGCTGCTTGCCGGCGCCGGCATCACCGCAAAAGCCAAGGGAATTCCAAGCTTATGGGACGGGACTGTAGACACCTCTTGGTACGATCCCAACGTTCCGCAAAAGGAATATGCCATTTCTTCCGCTCCACAGCTGGCTGGCCTTGCCCAATTGGTGAACCAGGGAAATTCTCTGGAGGGCACAACGATCCGTCTGCATTCAGATCTGGATTTAGCCGGCCACAACTGGATTCCCATTGGGAACCAGCTGGAGGCGGAGGAAGGGAAAATGGCCGCTGTATTCAGCGGCACCTTTGAGGCAACGGACACATAATTTCCAACCTGACCATCGGTTCCCAGTCCTCGCCCTATGAAGGCTCCTGCGCCGGACTGTTTGGCTCTGTTAACGGCCATATTTCTAACCTAAGCCTAGAGAACGCATCGATCTTTTTAGTCCAAAGGCACAGGAGGGCAAGCCTATGCGGCCAGCGCCATTCTATGCGCTTATCTGGGGGAATCCGGATCTGTGGACCACTGCCTGGCGGCCAATTCTTCGCTTTCCGCCGTCAGCCTGCCCACCAGCCGGTTGCTTGCCTCGGGCGGTCTGGTGGGAATCTGCTATGGAAAGATCAGCAGCGCCTCTGTCCGGGAGGGAAGCTTGTCTGACCCTAATGGGTTTGGGACGCTCGGAGGCTTGTGCGGCGCGGCAGGTCCCGGCTCTGTTTTAAAGCTATGTTCCTCCTCCGGGGAAATCTGTGGAATCGAAAATGCCGTTGCTTCCTTCGCCGGCGGCCTTCTGGCGCTGCCCTGGGAGATAACGGAAAAAACGCCGCTTCTGTCCAGCGGTGCTGCGCTCAGGGCACGGTAACCGGCGGCACCTGGTCCGGCGGCTTGATTGGAAACGCTTCCAATACTGTGGTTGAAAACTGTTACACTACTGTTACGGTAAAGAACGCCGTATATGGCGGCGGTTTTCTCGGTATAGGCGGAGACGCCTCCACCAGCGGCAAAATTTCCAATTCTTACACATTCGGACAAGTCTCCGATTGTTTCCTTTATGGAGGCGCTTTTACCGGCAGTCAGAAGGAAAGCCTGGAGAAGCTTTCCGGCTGCTATTATTTGGCGCCCAGTCCCGCTCCGCTTCCAGAGCGAAACGCCGGTGCCTCCGCGAAGCCTTCTGAATTTTTTCATTCTGAAGCCGCTTTGATTTTATTGAATCACAGCAGCGATGGGCCGTGGACCGCCGGTGAGGAATATCCTTACTGCGGCGCCGAGAGGCGGATTACTCTGCGGTGGAGCAAGCCGCCGCTTCTATTCCTACGGATCTCAACAATTATACGGAGAAAACCGTAGCTAGCCTGAATCAGGCCATCGACCAGATTTTATACAGCTGCACCTTAGCGGAGCAAGCTGAAGTAGATTCCATGGCCCAAACAATCGAAGCCGCGGCCGCCGCTTTGGTTTTACGGCCCGCCGACTATATGCTGGTGGAGGAGGCGCTGGCCATGGTTCCACAGGATCTGAGCGTTTATACCAAAGAAAGCGTAGCGGCTTTGACCGACGCGGTGGAAACGGTTCCCCGCGGTCAAACAGTTCTAAACCAGGCTGAGGTGGACTTGGCGGCTCACGCTATTGAGCAGGCGGTAATAGGCTTAATTCCCCTGGAAGGCGGGACTGAAAATAAATTTGCCAATCAGCCGGAAGGCGAAGAACGTCCGGAAACAGGAGATTTTGATCTCCTGCCGATTTTTATTTCACTGCTGCTTTCCGCCGGCTTGCTTTTAGTAGGCTGGTTGGCCAAGAAGAAAAAGAAAGCTCGGGCATAAACGCTTTTTAGTCCGCTAGGCGCTTTCAAAGAATCCGCAGGGTAAGAAAGTATTTTTAATTTCTTTGATTTTTTATCATTGGTATTTACAATAGGCCGCATGCCATAGGAACGCTCCCTAAAAATTTAGCAACAGACGAAAAGGTCCCGGGGATATCCCTCGGGACCTTTTCCGTCTGATTTCAAGTATTTCCATAGCTGCTTACCAACAGCAATTTATTATTCTTTGATCGCACCGGCGGTCATGCCGGAAATAATACTCTTATTAAAAACGAAGTACAGAATCAGCAGCGGTAAAAGCGTTAAGGCGATAGCCGCAAAGGTGCAGCCCCAGTCCACCTTTCCATATTCCCCGACAAAATCCTTCAACCTACTGGTATGGTTCTCATACTTGTGCTGAGCGTGAAGGTATTGGCAAACACAAACTCATTCCACACAGAAATAAAGTTCACGGTAGCCACCGTCATAATGGTATTTTTAGACAAAGGAAAATAAATAGAGAAAAACGATCTGGGCACGCTGGCGCCGTCGATAATAGCCGCCTCAAGCATCGAGTTCGGTATGTATCGGTAAAACGCCGTAAATAAATAAATTGACAGCGGCAGACAAAATCCGATCTGGGGCAGGATCAGGGAAAACCAGGTGTCAAGCATTCCAACAGATTTATAGATAATAAACAGGGAATCAAAGTAATATGGATGGGGATGGTGATTCCCGTCAAAAAATAGCTGAGAACCGCCCCGTGCGCCTTAAACCGCAGTTTTTCCAGAGCAAAGCCCGCCGTACTGCTGAACAAAATGACCAGCACCATAGTATGATAGTAACCACGGCGCTGTTGCGAAAATATAGGAGCAAATCCGCCTTTTTTATCGCATTGATATAATTTTCCGTAAAGATCGGGTCTGGAAAAGAAAACGGGCTGCTCCGCTGGACGTCGGCGGGAGATTTCAGGCTGGTGATGATCATCCAAATATCGGGTAAAGCTGATAATTAAAAATAAAATACAAACTAAATAAAAATGATCCGCACCGGCGAAAATTTCTTTTTACGCATTAAGATGCCTCCTCTTCCTTTCATTGGCGCAGGCCGAATCAAAGAGAATTCCTTTGCACACGGTTGGCGATCTTTCTGATCAGCATAACGGCGATCATGCTCTCCACCACCAGAAACAGGGCAATCGCGCTGCCGTAGCCGTATTTAGCGCTGGTGAACGCCACCTTATACATATAGGTCGCCACCAGCTCAGAGGAATACCCGGGGCCGCCGGAGGTGGAAATAAAGATAATATCAAAGGCTTTCAGGCATCCGTTAACCACCATAACCAGCGCTACCACAAATACCTCGCTCATCAGCGGCAGCTTGATCTTCCAGAACATTTTCCAGGCGGAAGCCCATCCATAACGGCGGATTCCAGCACATCCTCGGAAATGGTAATCAAACCGGAATAAATGATCACCATGAAAAGCGCCATATGCCAATAGCTTTCCACGAGAGACACGCTTCCCAGGGAGGTCGCCGCATTGCCCAGCCAGGCGGTTTTCAAGCCTCCTAGGCCAACCAATTCCAGCAGGCTGTTTACCACTCCATCCGGATCCACACTAAAAAATTTCGACCAAATCTTTGCCACTGCGACACTTGCCAGAATTACCGGTGTGAAATAGAGGGTTTTAAACACTTCCCGGCCTTTTCCTACATAGGTCAGCAGAACGGCTACGAAAGCGCCTACGAAAAGCTGTCCTACAACATTAATAGCCACAAAAATCAGATTGTTCACCACGCTCTGGACAAAGTTCTTATCCGAAAACATGTCCGCGAAATTCTCCAGGCCGACAAACCTCATAGCGGAAACCCCATTCCAGGAGTATAGGCTGTAGACCATCGACCAAATGATAGGCACAAACACTGTCGCCGTGAAGATCAGCAGCGCGGGCAAAGAAACAAAAGAATCCATTTTTTGCTTCTAAGCATTTTATCCATAACAACATCTCCTCTCCTTTATTCTCGATGAAGCCCGGTAAAGGAAATCAATTCCTGATAGGCTGGCAGCGTTCCCGAAGAGCCCAGCCTTTCCACACACTTGGCACCTGCCCCGTTTCCGATCTGAACACAGCCGGGTAAGGACTCTCCCCGGCTGAGCGCCGCTAAAAATCCCGCTACAAAGGCGTCGCCCGCTCCGGTGGTATCCACCACCGGGCCTTCATAAGCAGGAAAAACCTCCTGCTTTCCCCCAGCGGAAAGCAGAGCGCCCTGTCCGCCCATTTTTACCGCCACCACCGGTACCCCTTTTTCATGAAAATAATCCGCCGCCTTTCCAGGCGAATCCCGGCCGGATAAATCCATCGCCTCATAGGCGCTGGGAAGGAAGAAATCCAGATTGGGCAGCGCCGGCAGCAGCTGCGCCGCCGATCTCCGGGTGGGATTTCCGGTAATATCCATAGCCGTCTTACAGTCAAGCACCTTAGCCCGGTGAAGGAGCTTCGTCAAGCCTTCCCCGTCCAAGCCGGGAATCCCGCAGGCGCTTCCAATATAGAGCAGATCATATTTCCGCAGTAAATCATCGCTGATCTGCCGCTCTTTCAGCTCGTGGCTGGCGCCCCTCTGCACTACAAAGCTTCTCTCACCATCCGGATGGATCAATACCGCCGTTACCGAGGTAGGACCGTCCGTCGTTTTGATCCATTGCGTGGAGACGCCTAACTTTTCCGCGTAATCCAGCGCAAAAGCACCGAAGGCATCCTCTCCTACAGCGCTGTATAGGGTGGTTTCCGTTCCCAGCGCCGATAGGTTCGACGCCACGTTAAAAGCGTCGCCTCCTACCAGCATACGAATCGCTTCCGCCTTAGCCGAGTCCGCCGACAGAGTTTCCCGCGTTACCGGTTTAATCAGCAAATCACATACCATCAAGCCTACGCACAGTATTTTAATAAAGCTCACTCCCTTCTCTGGAATTTAATCGAACGGCCCGGAAAGGTCCTTTTTCTGTAAGCAGTTTTTTCCGGTCATGCCTTTCCATTCGCCATACAGACCCGTATCCAGCGTTTAACTACCTCTTTCACCTTAGGATATACAGCCTTCATAACATCCAGGGTGTAGGGGTTATCCCCTGCCCGGTTCAGTTCTTCTCTTAAATTATTCATATAGGTGCAGTGGATAATCGTTCCCACATTCACCTTATTGATGCCTTCCTTAATCGCCCGCTGAATATCCTCCTGGGGAATCCCTGTGCTCCGTGAAGGACCAGCGGGGTATCCACAGCCTTATTGATCTCTGCCAGACGTTTAAAATTCAGTTCCGGCTTTCCCTTGTAAAAGCCGTGGGCTGAGCCGATTCCAACCGCCAGGGAATCCACCTGGGTAGCCTTTACCAGCGCTGCCGCATCCTCCACCTCGGCCAAAAAATCTCCGCCCTTGAAGTCTCCTTCAATCCCCTTGCCTTTGATTTTCCCGATCTCTCCCTCTACATGGACATGCTTAGGCCTTGCATAATCCATCACCTGTCTGACCATTTGAATATTGGTCTCAAGGTCGTGCTTTGAAGCATCGATCATTACTGAAGGATAGCCGCTGTCAATGCAGTCCCTGCACATCTCCACAGTAAAGGAATGGTCCAAATGATGAATCAGGGGAACTTCCGCCTGATCCATTGCCGCATTCGCAAAGCCGGCGCAAAATTTTGCGCCCAGCTCTCCGACTACCAGCGGATTCGACGCAATCATAACCGGAGCTTCTTCTTCCTCCGCCGCTTGAACAATCGCCTTAAAGTCCCAAATATCAGAATAATTAAAAGACGGAACGGCATACCCATTCTCGTCGGCTTTCCGCAATAATTTCTTCAGCGTTAATCCATCCATACTTTCTCCCACTTTCCATCCTGCGACAGCAGATATTTTTTCGGGCCAGGAAAATCATATTTAGATTTCCCTGGCCCGCCTGTTTAACCGTAGCACAAAAAGTCAGCCTTTTTTATCAGGCCAGCCTCTCTATTAAGGCCGCTTTTACAGCAGCGGGAAGATCATTGATTGACCTTTTCCATTCCCCAGGTTTGGAGCCTGCTTACCAGGGTGTCGCCGCCCTTTGCGTAGAGGTATAAGCCGTCGCTTTCCACAGGGGAATAAATACAATTGGTCATGACCGTACGATTATCATCTGTGAAAAGTTCAATCGTAGTGCTGTCCATATAAATATGTACTGTCAGCTCATCCTTGCGCACAGATTCCAAATTGCATTTCCGCACAACCGCCGACTTATTTCCGGATCGGGTACGGTCAAAAATGATTTCTCCATGAGCCAGGTCGAATTCTAAAAGTGTTTCGTGCTCCCGGGAGCTTCTAAGGCCGAAGCCGATGACATCCGCGCTTGTCTGGGTCAGATCAAAGGCCGCGAAAATCTCGCAGTGAACGTTGTCTCCGGCGGTAACCGGTATTTTCTCTTCCGCCTTAACCATCATATTGTATTGGGTTCTCGGGTCTTTTCTCAAGGTTTTCAGTTCCGGCACCGGATCAAATTTCAGCTTGCCGTCGTGGCAGACAGAAATCGTCCTCGGGGTAGAAATACTTCCGTTAAACCCGATCTCCGAACAGTCGTAAACATAGCCGTGGGGATTCTGCCCGTTTTTCGCGTTTCCTAAATACCAGGGATGGAAGGACCAAGACTCCATCCACCCCATCATCAGGGTACGTCCCATATCATCCTTAAACACCTGGGGAGCGTAATAATCCAGGCCCCAGTCCACCTCTCCTACCGGTCTGAGGAAAGAACCGCCCGGCGTCATAATCAAAATCCCCTACCAAATACATGGCCTTTCTGTCTTCCAGCTCCAGCGGCGCAAAAATCAGCACCCATTTGCCGTCCACCTCAAAAAAGTTTGGGCACTCCGGCATTGAACCGTATTCTCCTCTGCTTTCCCAGATAAAGCTCTGAAACTCCCAATGGATCAAATCATCAGAATGATATAAGGCCACCCGGCCGAATTTTCCGTCCGTAGTACCTGCGGTCAAATACCATTTCTTTCCACGCTTCCAAACCTTTGTATCCCGAAAATCATTCTGACGCATTCCCTCCGGCACTTGGAAAGGATAGGGTTTCCCTCGTATTTCTGGAAGTGGATGCCGTCCTCAGCGGTGGCGAGGCACTCTACCTGGCCGAGGCTCGGTATGACCCGTATAAATAATTTTATACACACCCTCATCGTCGATACCGCAGCAGGTATAAACGCCGCCATGCTTTTCATCCCAGTAATCATACGGCTCGCTGGGAGCGACCGCCTCGGGAAGCCGCTCCCAGTGCACCAGGTCTTTGCTTCGGGCATGGGAAAGATACATCATCCCCCAGGCTCCGCTGAAGGGATAATGCTGGCAGAGCATATGGTAATAGCCGTCGATTTGAACCAAACCGCAAGGATCGTTGATCCATCCTACTGTGGGAGAATAATGGTAATCCTGCCGCCAGGGATGCTTTTGCACTTCATCCTTGACCTTCTCCATATACGCATCGGCTTCCCGCAAGGCTTGCAAATGATCTCTTTTATTCATGATATCTTCCTTTCCG
>ENA-OQIR01000198-OQIR01000198.1-human-gut-metagenome-genome-assembly--contig:-NODE-198-length-28327-cov-2.160319_pt1 | contig 28327 bp, 37 predicted proteins | sample MGYA00242580_ERZ504745 | MGnify/ENA primary metagenome ERZ504745 (study PRJEB26092, sample SAMD00036214) | human gut metagenome | host: Homo sapiens | study: EMG produced TPA metagenomics assembly of...
TCAGAGAGCCGTAATCTTCTCAACTTTTCTTGCATCCATCGTTTTTTAGCCTTGCATATCATCATCTTGGCACTACCCGGCGTGAGGTAGAATTTCGGTGCGGGTTGAGCAATCACTTTAGCACACAGTTCAGAAATGGTAAGTTCCGGGTATTCTGATTTGAGAGCGACAACCCTTGTATGAATCTCCTCATACATTTCTTTCTTCAACGGCCACATACCGCTTAAATCGTTCTCACCCCTCATCATGGCGGAAACGACCAATGCTGCACGAATATCGCTGACCCAAAACCTCCGGGACGGCATGTTTACAATTACTTTATACACTTCAGGCATACGGATATAATCACACGATGAAATGTATTCATCGTATGCTCTCATCAAGTCGTTCATACGCTCCATAGAGTATTCCATAACTGCTCCTTTATGCTTCATTTTTCTTCCCGTTATAGTACCAAAGTTACCAATAGGAGCGTAAAAAGATAAACATGACATTCTGCTTTCCCTGCCTATTTTTGTCTTGTAGAATCTGACTATAAATTAAATTTTTGAATTATGCCTAATAATACGGAAGTTAAGAGCAATCGCGAGCGATACACAGAGCGATTGAAAGCAAAGTATCCGGACAGAGAATTTGCCGATGATGAAGCGTTATTCGGTCAAATCAATGACGATTACGATGGTTACGACAAGGAATTGTCCGGTTACAAGGAACGTGAAAAAGCGCTGTCCGACCTGTTTGCAAGCAACCCGCAAAGTGCCGCTTTCCTTACTGACTGGAGAAAAGGCGAAGACCTATCATCGGTATGGTGCGCAAATTCGGGGATGATTTCAAGGCCGCACTTGAAGACCCCGAAAAGCAGGAGGCACTTGCAGCCGCCAACAAGGAATTTGCGGAACGAATCGCCCAAGAGAAAGAGTACGAGGGAGAGTATCAGAAGAACCTCGACGAAACCCTGACCACCCTTGAAACCATGCAACAGGAAGAAGGATTGCCGGATGAGGACATCGACAGCGCAATGGATTTCCTTGTAGGCATTGTACGTGACGGAATCATGGGTAAGTTTACACGTGAAAGTATAGAAATGGCCATAAAAGCAATCAGGCACGACAGCGATGTGGAAGCTGCCGGACACGAGGGTGAAGTAAAGGGGCGCAACAGCAAGATTGAAGAAAAACTACGCAAAGCAGGCAAAAATGACGGTACAGCCGACCTTGCCGGTAAAAACGGTGGTGGCAGTGGCGGTTCACGACAGATGCCTGACCTCGGTGCAATCGGGCGTTATGATGGTACACAGAACATTTGGGAGCGTGGCGGTGAAAAACGCAAGGCGATAAACAGATAAATATAAACCAATTACATTTTTAACTTTTAAAATTTCGAGCAATGAAGAAAACAATGAGTTTCTTTTGTCGCATTACGCTGATGATATTGGCGTTTGTGACGGGTGCATCAAGCGGTGTCATGATGGCAGAAGCATCGAACCTGCCTGATGCGGGTAAAACAACAGCCGGTGCGGACGGTACGGGTGGAACAGACGGTATTTCCACTGAAACAGGAGGGCGTGAAACCGGCGACCCAAATTTCTATTTGAGTGATGTGGACAAACGCATCGTGAAAATCCGTCCGATGGCTACTCCAATTGACCAAATCAGCCGTTATGCAAAATCAAGCTCCACCAATCATTTGAAGTGAAGTATTACAGCGTGGGTACACGTGAAATCAAATGCAGTACCAACAAAAAGCTGGAAGCTATGCTCAGCGGTGCGAGCGTGTCGTTGCCGGTAGATGATTTGAATATGTTCACGTTGGATGATACCATTAGGGTAGTCGGTGTCAGTGCCATCACCAAACCGGACGGAACGAAATATACGGAAGATGACAGCAACGTTCCGGACTCGTGCTTTGTGTGTGCGGAAAGGACAGCTCAACAAATCTTCCTACAGTGTATGCCGTAAATGGCAAAATGGATGATTCAAGCAAACAGCCGATTCTTGTTCCGGAAATTCCACAAGGAACAACGCTTGTACGCATGGGAAAAGCATGTGGGGAATTGGATGTTCAGACAGGACGATTCAATAATATCCCTATGCCTGAAACCCAGTATTGTCAGAACTTCATGATTCAGGTAGAGCAATCAACTTTTGACAAGATTGCCGCCAAAGAAGTGAACTGGAATTTCTCAGACATTGAAGAAGACGGTGTATATGATATGCGCCTCGCAATGGAAAATACTTATCTGTTCGGTGTGAAGCAGGTTATCAAGCACATTGCAAAGGACGGCATGAACACTTGGTTTACAGGTGGTATCTGGTGGATGGCCGGAAAGGACATCGAGGTGGGCGAATGGGATACTGACAAGAAATGCGCCATAATTACCGATGAAAACCTTGTGGATATTACCAAAGACCTTTTTGTTGGTACCGGCATCGGTAACAAGCGTAAGATTTTATTCTGTGGAAGTGATATGCTCTCTGCATTCTCCAAGATAAAGAGCGAAAAATTCCGCTTGAAAGATACCGTGGAGGTATGGAACTTGAAATTCAAATCTTGGGATACTGATTTCGGAGAAGTATTGACCATACATCATGAACTGTTCGATGTAAACGGAATGAGTGATTGCGGCTTTGCAATGGATCCGGAATATCTTTCCAAAAAAACACATGTGTCTTGGGCACGTAACGTACTCGACTTGCAAAAGGCCGGTATCCGCCGTACCGATGCGGTAGTTATCCAAGAGGTGAGCTGCCTGTATCTGCGCTATGCAAAGGCACATGCACGTATGAGACTGGCTAAAGCACCCGCCCAAGATTTAAATGCGGCATAATAAAGAGTTCATAAAGAATTATTAATTACCGGGGATGGGATAAGGTGTCCCGTCCCCTTTTTACTTTTAAGAATATGATTACGAAAACCTACAAGGCGAATACCAATATCAGTATTAATGTGGTACTTCCGAGCAAGAAGAACCTGCATATCGCATTCGTTCCATTGTCAAACGGAAGCAGTGTATTCACTACCGACAATGAGGACATACAGAAGTCTGTAGAGAACCATTACAAGTTTGGCAAACTGTTCAAACTTCATTCTGTGCACGGGCAATCCGAGACAGTAGAAACAGCCGGAAAAGCGTCTAAAAACGGTTCATCTGAAAAACTTCATGCCGAAAGTACGCACAATGGTGAAGACACGCCTGCCAACGAAACCGGCAGACAGGACGAAATGCCGCAAGAAGACGCAGGGGATAACAATACGACATCTCGCAAAGTCAAAGTAAGCGACATTGCAAGTGCAAAAGATTACCTTGCAGACACTTTCGGTATCAGCCGCACTTCCATGCGCTCGACCAAGGCAATCATGGAGCAGGCAGCAGCAAACGGAATTGAGTTTGAAGGTCTGGAATAAAGATAAGGGCTTATGGCTGTATATCAGAAGAACAAAATACAGGAGGATGTACGCACCGCCCTGGACCAAAACATGAACAGCGATACGTTGAAGATTATAGGCGATGTGGACACTCTTGCACTTGACGACATCATTGCATCAAAGATTTTGGAAGCAGTAAAGCGTGTGCACAGCTCTGCACCGTCCTATTTGCTTGACGGCGGACACAACTTCGGTGATGCCATATATTGGAAAGAGCATGAAAGCGGATGGATATTACTGCCGGAAGATTTCATGCGCTTTGTCGTTTTCCAAATGAACGATTGGGAGCGTGCGGTATTTAATCCCATAAACACCGATGACCCTGAATATGAAAAACAGTCTTCCCGATTAAAGGCATAAGAGGAACGTGTCAACGGCCTGTATGCGCCATATCCATACGACCGGAAGGAAGAGTGATGGAATTTTATTCATGCAAAACGACAGAAGCGAAAGTGAGCCGTGCTGTATATCTGCCTTACCCGAAAATAGACAAATATGGCGCGGTAGAAATCTGTGAGAAATGTTATGATGCTGTGATATATACCATAGCTGCATTAGTATTAACGACATTCGGCGATACGGAAAAAAGTGCCGCATTGAACGAATTGGCTAAATCTGTATTAATATGAGTTACGAATCAAAGCATATAGACGGTGATGTCTCCGTTGGTCGCAATACAGCGATAGGTGGTGACGCGACCGTTCAGGGAAAGACCCACTTGAAAGGAAACGTAATGGTGGACGGCTGGCTTGAGGCAAAAAATATCAAGGGAGTGAGCAAAAGGACTGTTCACGACCATCGAAAAACTGAAAGCGGCTTATCCTTTACCACATGACGGATGGTGGGCACTTGTGGGTGTTTCCTTACCAGCTCCCATATATGTGGGCGATGGCGGAGAATGGGTTCCGACCGGACAGAGTGGAGGCAACCCGACCATAGACAGCGGTCAGTATAACGAAGCCGTAGAAAAACTGCAAGAGGATATTACCAAACTGCAGGACGACATTACGGATATAGAAGCCCGCAACAAAGCGCAAGACACCAACCTCACCACGCTTGGTGATAGTGTCAACTCGTTGCAAGACCAAGTAAACACGACCAAGGATACCGCAAACAAGGCAAACAACAAGGCGAATGAAGTTGGAAGCCAACTGAACTCTTTCAAAGAATCAAAAGGTGAAAACGGAGGAATCGCCCCTCTTGACGAACAAGGGAAAGTACCGAGCCGACATTTGCCCGGATACATTGATGACGTGGTAGATTTTTATGGCATTTCCGTAGGCATTACTGTAAAAAATGAATCCATAGACAAAAATTCCAACGATGAGGGTTGTAAGTTGTATATGATAAGGAACATGGTTGCTTTGTGCTTGCATACGTTCCGACAATCGGAGAATCCGAGACTGCTACTTATTATAACAACTGGTTGGATGCAGATGTTTTCGGTACGGCAAGTACAAACGGGCGAATACCCTCTTCCGGCAAAGTCTTTCTATGTGAAGAAGATGGAAAAAGTTATCGTTGGAGCGGTAAGCAACTGACTTCAATTGGCTCCGACCTTGCTCTCGGACATACAAGCTCTACTGCATTCCCCGGTGATGAAGGTGCGAAGTTACAGGAAGATATGAAGCAGGTCGAAGAAAACAAGAAGGCAATACTTTCACTCAATAAACAAGTCGTATCGCGTAGCGTTGTGAATGTCAATCATCTGTTTGACCTTTCAGATAGGGAGATAACATTTTCCGTAGCACTTGACAGGTGTGCGACTTCTGAATATGCTTCTGCTTTGCAGATTCCGGGTGTTGTCTTGATATTCCTTACAGAAGCCGGATGGGTTTCAAAACAATGGACAAATACCTCTGATTGGAGTAAAGAAAGCAACTGGACGGATTTCGGGACTTCCGGTGGTGGAAACGTAGGCAACACCATCAACGTGAACGACCTTTGCGGAGATGGAGAATATACTTTGGGAACAGCCATAAAAGCTGTTGTTGACCTTGAGAAAGAAAGCGGGTTCTCTTATTTGAAAAGCGGTATCGTCCTTACATTCAAGACTGCGGAAAGTGATAAAAATGGCGCACCTGTATGGCTTGCCTATCAGTCACACGCGATAAGAGTGACATCAGCCTGATGATCTGAAACCGTGGGTAGCATTCGGCAGTGGCGGAAGCAAGGTGGAAACATCCGACAAACCGGCAGAGGGAGGAAAAGATGCCTTCCACAGGCGGGGCATACATAATGCAGGAGAAAGCTATCGGCGGATTTGATGAAGAAAGTGATGAAGACTACAATTTACTACAAAGCCACCAATCTGAATGGCGGACAGATAGAGGATATTGTGCTTAAAATACCCAAAAATGGAGGTGGTGGCGGCTCCAGTGAGGATAGTACATTGTCTATCTACTTCGAGGAAGCCGCTCCTATTATGGCATTCGGCTCAGAGATAAAAATCAATGTAGCTTTGCGTAGTGTCAGCTATCCTGATGGTAACGAGGTGCTTGGTGTCATTCGTAACATCACTATTATTGATGCAAGCACCGGACTGACATTATCCAGTGAGGATATGAACACTGTAGGCTCTGCAAGTGCGACCGATTACAAGTTTGAACTTGACTTCACAAGTTATTTCAGCAGTGCCGCCAGCAAAAGCTTCTTTGTGCAAGCTACAGATTCGGATGGAAATACCAAGAAAAAAGCCATTACCATTATGGCTGTGGATATTACCGTAGAACAACCCATGGCTTTGAATTACACAAGTGATACTATCCTTGTTGCAGGTGGTCCGGCAAAAAATATCGGACAATTCTATAAATTCCCTAATAACACTTCATCCATTCTTGCAGTAGTGGAGATGTTCTATAATGGAGAATGGAAGAAACTTGGTGAAGCAACGGTAAGCGACAGTTATACCAAAGGCATCTCTGTCAATCCAACAAATGTATTCGGTGGCGGAGAAAGACTTTCGCATGGCGCATATCCTGTACGAATATACGGTACGGAGAAGAAATCCGGAGTAAAGGGAAACACCATCTATTCCGCTATCATGTGTGTGGACGAAAACAGTAATACTCCCATCGTCGCCATCAGGTTCAATGACAAGAACAACGGCACGTTACGTTTATATGACAACCTTACCGTAGAGGTGGCTGCGTATACTCCCGGCAAGACTGAAACGCATGTAGATGTTTTCTACAGCGAGGAGAAAGTTACAGCTGTGGAAGCTATGATTGCCGAAACGGTTACAGTGAACAAGCAGATAAGCGGATATAGTACGGACGGAAGCCAAAGTATTACCGTACATGCCGAAAGTGGCGGTGTATCCACCAATGAAATCAAGGTTACGATAAAAGGGAGTGCCATTGATATAGCGATCAAGGACGGTGCTTTGTTCGGATATGATTTTTCTACACGTAGCAACAGTGAGAGCGATCATACTATCACACATAACGGAGTGACAATGGATGTACGAGGTGCAAACTGGTCAAGCAACGGATTTGTAGACTTTCTTAAGGAGCGTTCTTTGCGTATTGCAGAAAATGTAACAGCTGAAGTATTGGATTACCATCCTTTTGGAAACGCATCAGTGGAAACTACGAGCGGATGTGCCATCCAATTTGCCTTTGCCACCAAAAATATCAAGGAAGCTGATTCAAAGCTGATAGAATGCTATGACCCTGATAGCGGAGCCGGTTTCTATGTCTGTGGAAATAAAGCTGCGATATACTGCAAGACCGGACAACCGGCTTTGGTGGAACGCTCATTCCGACAAGGTGAAAAAATTACCATGGCCGTAGTTGTAGAACCATCTACCATTTATGTATCACGTGGGGGAAGCAATTATTCCTGTATCAAACTGTATTTGAATGGTGAAGAGGTCGGCTGTATAGGATATATCAGTAATAGCGGTGCTATCCTTAATTCAAAAACCATAAACATTTGACGGAACGGAAGGAGACCTGTATTTGTATTATGTACTTGCCTACAACAGTCATTATGAATGGGCGCAAGCTTTTAGAAACTATTTGTGCAAGTTGACTGATACTTCAGCAATGATACAGGAGTATGAAGCGGAGAATGTGCTTGATACACAGAATCGTCCGACAATAGAAGCCCTTTCCGCAAAAGGCATACCTTATTATGTGGTCGTGTCAGACCAGAAACCTTTGACACGTTTGACGGTGATATTGATACAAGCAAGAAGTTCAAATGTACGTTGTTCTATTATCATCCGACTATGCGTGGAGAAGTTTTAAGGCTATCAATGTGCAATGGCGCAGGCAGGAACCACTTCGGCAAAACGGCTATCAAGAACGACCGTTTCTATCTTCAAAAGAATGATGGTTGGGAGGTAACTCCTATTTATCCGGATTATGACAGTGAAGATGCTCAAATATCATATAAACTGATGAAAATAGGTTATGTCCGTGTAGGCGAAGATTCTATTCCGGTAAAAATAATAACGGTGAAAGTGGATTATTCCGACAGCTCCAATGCCAACGACTGCGGTGTGTGCGGTTTGATGAATGCCACATTTCGTGCACTCGGAAGTAATTACCTGACTCCCGCTCAGCGTTCATTCGATGGAACTTGGGCAAAGAGTGACATATCATTAAAGGGATTGGAAATGAATCACTCGACAGCCAATCATCCCATTGCCGCATTCCGTGCTACACAGGAAAGCTTGACAGACGCATGGTTTCATGCAAAAGGGAACTGGAAGGAGGATAAGGGAGAACAGGTTGCGCTTGGGTTTAAAGATACTCCCGGTTACAATAAAGGCTGCGTGAACTATGGAGATTTTGTGGAATATTTCGGACAAAATGGCGAAAGCCTCGACCAGATAGAAACACGTTTTAAGAATGATATTACCACCGATAAAGAAAAGCTTTATCTTCTTTCCCTATATTGCGGACAGGACTACCGGTTTATGTCATACGAACGGGGAGAGTGGACGCGACAAGCCGGAGAGATGAAGCAGGAAAACGGCAAGTGGAAGATTACAGGCAAGGTCCTTAATCCGGTAAGCGGTTACGAATTGCTCACATATGATGGAATGAACTGGTGGCAAGGGGTTGGCAGCGTTGAAGATATGATGGAACCTACTACCGCAGAGTCCTCGTGGGTAACGAAACTCAAACTCGGACAGGATACTTATCCGATGTGGACAAGGTACTTTGAATGCATGATAGACGATGACCAGCTACAGATAGACTTGGCTATGGGACGGAAAGTTCCTTATGACCTTTATCAAGTCCTGAAATTCTGTGATAGTTGCGATTATGCCAAGGAAGAACTCGCAGGGAAATGGCAGGAAATTTGGAAGACAGAGATGTGGAAATACATCAATCCGTACTCATTGGTTTCCTATTATCTTTTCACCGATTATCTTGCCGCTGTCGACCAACAGGCGAAAAACATGCAACCGATGTTCTTCCTTGAAGACGGCTGTAGCGTCAAGGACGGTGTTTATAGCGGAGCAAACGGTATGGAAGCGCGAAGAATGTACCTTAATAAAGTTTATGACTGTGATACCTGCAACGGTAAGGATAATGACGGCGGGCAAACCATTGACCCGGAAGTTGACCCCGGTGACCTGACAAACAGTGCATACGCCGGAAGAGGAAGCGTGCTTTGGAATGATATACGTGGTCAGCAGACTATGGATGTAGACCAAAATGCCAATACAATTACATTGCCTGCAATAGCAGATACGATGCGTTCGCTTCCCGATACACTTGGAATCGGTGCCGGACCGTTTTCTCCCAAGGGGGCTGACTATTATTTTGTAAAACAGATAATGAAAAAATGGCCTAAAGTTGTTTCAAGTTATGACGGAGAACGGAAGTATATCAAATATACAGGATATAACGACCTCTATTTCTATGCATTGCAAGGGCTGGGGCTGACATCTCTTCCCGCTTTTATAGAACAACGCTGGCGCATCCGTGACGGATACTACCGCTGTGGGGATTTCAAGGCGGAAAGCGGTTATATTGGTGGACGTATCGGTGCAAAAGAAGGTGCAGTCATCAGATTTAAAGCGGCCAAGAGTGGGTATTTCGGTATCGGTAACGATAGTGGAAACATTACACAGGGAATCTTTCTGAAGGCAGGGGAAAGCGGTACATTCACAGATTTCCAGCATGGGGAAAACATCATGCTGTACATATATCAGGCAGACCGCATGAGCATGATAGATTTAAGTGAAGTAAGTATTGACCCTCAATTCGGGAATACCCTTTCAAAAATGTCGTTGCTACAGGAACTGTATCTCGGTAGTGAAAATCATAAGGAATGGAAAATGTCGCCCGGAAACACCGGATTTCTTACCAATTGGATTTAGGAGACATGCCGTTTCTCACTACATTGGATATTCGAAACACGGAAATTATAACCGTCAATTGCTCAAAGTGTCCACGAATGGAGAGTGTGCATGCCGATAATACTTCTTTGTCTGCAATAACGTTTGCTGAAACTTCTCCGATAAGTACGCTTGCCCTTCCCGGTACTATCACTGAACTTGTATTGAACAATCTGCCTAATCTGACTTATCCCGGCGGGCTTTCTCTTGGTGGTGTCAGTAAGGTTACAAAAATATTCGTGAATGAATGTCCGTATATTGATACGATGACTCTGTTGGAACAGGTGGTCAATGCAAGTGAATTGAAAACCGTCCGTATTCCCAACGTAAATGCTACGGCGAGTGTTGAAATGCTTCGTTCCATAAAAAACGGTGGGGCTATAGGATTGGATGCGAATGGTAATGCGTACGATGAAAAAGGACAGTGTAGCGGAATAACCGGACGATGGATATTGGTCGACTGATAGAGCAGAACGAAATCGAAGAGCTTGTCCGGTATTTTCCCCAACTTGAACTTCATAATTCGCAGTTCTCTATTGTGAAAATCAGCGATACGGTAGACAATGATTCGTGTGAGAAGTATAGCAATCCCGAAAATAAGACGGGGGCGGATTATGGCAACACATATATTCCAAGCGGGCATACCCTTGCCATCAAGAAAGGATGCCATGCCTATAAATGCTCATTCAACACGAAGAAAAACCAGATGGAAGGCGTGCTGTTAAGCGATACGGATTTCAACTACCTGAAAAACGGCAGCAGCTTTGACATAACGGACACCGCCGGAGAGGGCTTTGATATATTCTGGCATGCTCCGCACCATTGGTACAAGGGAGTGAACGACTACAAGAACCAAGTAAAGTATTTTTTCCCTTCTATAACAGAGACCGAACCGCTCTCAACTGCATTGCATAGCAGAAAATCCCTGTTGTCGGAATTGCTATATATGGAAAATACCGGAGTGTGTGCGATTGATGCCGTTGTCGGTGAAGTCATAGGCGAGGATGTCATAACCACCGCATCCAATACGAACAGCTACAAGATGGATGTGAGAGGAATGAAGCAGGTAAGATGGCCCGGTCTGAACCATGCCCGGCTTGGAGGCGTGTTCACTGACGAAAACAACCGTGTGCTCAGTACGTTCATCATGTCTGTAAGCCATACCTATTTTGACTTCAACATCGGTGATTATGTGTTCTGTGACATACCTAACGGTGCAAAATGGTTTTATTTCACTTCTTTCCGTGACATTGGCGACATAGAGTGCCTTGTTGTAGACAGCAGCAGTATTGAAGCCATAGAACCTGAATGGACCGAACACACGGTTGGCGACAACGACAGTCTGGTCGGTGTATATCCTATTACCGTTGACGGTTTGAAGATGCCACGCAGCCTTTCCGGTGATATACGTTCGAAGAAAGGCAACGGGACGTCCGTTACATCTAACGAATGGAAATACGACAGTGAGGGTAATCCTATTGAGATGCCTATCGGCGGTTTGAATTACACGGCAAAGGATTTCCAAAACATCTGCCGCTTACGTGGAGTTGGCTATCAGTTGCAGGATTACGAACAGCATAAAGAGATTAGCAATCTATGGTGGGCTTTGAGCGGAACAACCAACGAACAGTCGGTTGTGGGCAATGGCGGACATGACAGCATTCTGAATAAACTGGATTCCATTGGCATGGCTGACAGCAATAATACCGGCAATACGCTCAACTCCATACTTGGATTGAAGCATTATGTGGGTTGTGATTCAGAATGGATGGACTATATCGCTTTTAATGTGCCGAGCTATGAAGCGTTCTACAAGGCAAAATGCACGGAGAACGACAGTTCATATCCAATAGATTATACAGCGCATATTTATGACCCCGTAAACAAAACCGAACGGACTGTTAAAACAGTTGACGCTTCCAATGGAAATTGTGTCGTGCGCATAGTACATGGTGCCAAGTGCGATGTATTGCCCAGCAGAGTACACAAGGGAGATACAAGTATGTATGTAACACATTATGCAGCAGGGTTTTGGATAAGTGGCAGCAGAGGCCGTTGTGTTTTGCGGTCCGGCTACTACTCGAGTGCGTACGGCGGTCTCGCTTATGCGAACGCGTTCCACGCTTCATCGAACTCGCACACGTACTACGGGGCGCGTCTGGCCTTCCGCGGAAAATTCGTTATAATTGAATAGAGCGGACCTCGCGATTTACGAAAAAAGCGTTGGAGGGAGAGCCGTAGGCTGCTCCCTCTTTCTTTTTCTCGCGTAAGCGAGTCGATTTTTGAAACTAATTTTTATGTGGTTGTATTTTTGTCTGTAAAACGTTCCATATATAGAACATTTTCACTATATTTGCATTGTGAATGATATAAGATATGGAATTGAAAACGAGATTCAAAGTAATAATGTCGAGTGAAGCCGATGCATTTCTTGACACTCTGCGCCAAGACGTTAAGGATAAAATTATCTATAATGTAGATAAGGTAGCCAATGGTTATATGGACAAAGATTTATTCAAGAAATTAGATGATACTGACATTTGGGAGTTTCGCACCCTGTATAAAGGTATTCAATATCGTCTGTTGGCTTTTTGGGACACCGACGCGGAAACGTTGGTCATTGCCACGCATGGATTTGTGAAGAAAACACAAAAGACCCCACGCAAAGAGATAAACAAGGCGGAAGCGTCAGAATATTATATTTCAACTCAAAAAAATAAGTATATGGAAGCAATTAAATTTTATACCCTTGATGAAGTTAAGGATAAACATATAGGTGAGGTCGGTACACCGCACAGGGATAAGTATGAAGCTGAATTGCAATCATTTTTGATTGGGGAAGCCATAAAAAAAGCCCGTAAATCCCAAAACATGACCCAAGAGGAATTGGCACAAAAAATCGGTGTACAGCGTTCACAAGTATCCAAGATAGAAAGCGGACGTAATCTGACCCTTTCCACCATTGCGCGAGTGTTTAAGGCCATGGGTATGAAGGCGTCTTTGAGTATTTCCGGTTTAGGAAGCATAACTCTTTAAAAAAATAAAAGGCGGACAATCCCTCGCGCCGTTGTGTTTTGCGGTCCGGCAACAACTCGAATGCGAACAGCGGTCTTGCTTATGCGAACGCGAACAACGCTTCATCGAACTCGAACACGAACTACGGGGCGCGTCTGAAATTCTGTTGGTTAAATTAATCGGAGACCCTGCACAGGTACGAGATTACCACCGCCATTCTCCGAGGGATTCGAGCCTCGGCAACAGCATGATAATATATATTTATTAATGGAAAGCCGGAACATATCTTTAACCACATGTGGGGAGAGGTTGGACCACTCCCCACGAGACCGGAAGGCGGTCAGCGATATATACGATTTATTCCAACCGGCCGTAGCTGCAACTGCGGTCTGTTATCCGTTATATAATCTCATACCGGAGATTATATCCGATGAGAATTTGGAAAGGTCATTCAAGCGTGTCATGGCAAATCTGAGAAGTGCAGATACCCGAAGCGGAAATCGGCAAAGAGAGATAGCTGTAATAGATGGCATTGAATGTTCACCAAGAATGGCCCGTTATGTAAAAAACAAGCATAAGATACTTGATGCGCTGAAAGAACAGATAGGTAACGGCACATTCCGTATAAAGAACCTCAAGTCGTTTACTGTGGATGACGGACCGAAAGTAAGAATTGTGCAAGCCCCGTCAGTCATAGAGCGTATTGGAAGCAATGCGATTATGGAGCCGTTGGAAAAGCATCTTTCACCCCTATTGATAGAAACAACGGCTGCATCCATACAAGGACGCGGACCGCATGGTCTGTTCCATCAGGTGCAGGATACATTGGCAGAGAACCCCAATATACACTATTATTATCAAAGCGATTATAAAGGATATTATGACAGTATTGACCATGATATATTAATCTCCACAATCAGGCGATATGTCGGAGACCCTGTCTTATTGCCTATTCTTGAAAATTTTGTCAAAGCACTATATCCCAACGGGAAGCATGGCATAAGCAAAGGACTGCGTTCCTCACAATTCTTTGGAAACCTTTACCATAATGATATTGATCACCGGATGATTGATGAATATGGTGCAAAACATTACTTCCGTTTTTGTGATGACATCTTTATTCTCGGTGAGAGTAAACGTGATTTGTGGAAATTGCGGGACAAACTACACTATGAAGCAGCTCAAATAGGGCTGACAATAAAACCAAGCGAAAAAGTGGCTCCCATATCCTCCGGTATGGATGCCCTTGGCTTTGTCAACTACGGCGACTATACATTGCTACGAAAACGGACAAAAGTAAATGCAGCCCGAAAACTTTCCAAGATTAAATCACGGAAACGGAGACAGCAAATAATCGGTTCATTCAAGGGTATGGCCTGCCATGCAGATTGCAAACATTTATTTTATATACTTACCAAGAACAACATGAAGAAATTTTCCGAAATGGGTGTTACGTACACTCCAGCAGATGGAAAAAACGCTTTCCCGGCAAGGTTATGCGTTTGAGCGACATCGTAAATATTCCAATTGAGATACATGATTTTGAAACAGGAATAGACACCAAAGAGGGGGAAGACCGTTATCTGGTATCGTTCCGCAATCCCAGGACTCAAGAATGGGGAAAGTTCTTTACTGCATCGGTTGAGATGAAAGGTATTCTTGACCAAATCAGCGATATTGAGGACGGCTTTCCATTTGAAACAGTTCTCAAATGTGAAATGTTTGACGGAGGCAAACGAAAATACAATTTTACCTGACGGGAAAAAGATAACATACTAATCCGCTCGGTATCCGCTACTTTTGTCGTAAATCAAAATTCATGCAATGGAAAAGATTTACGGCACAAAGAAGCGGCAGGATTGTCTTGTACGTACAGGACGCTCCAAGTGGATACTGTTTATGGCTTCGGGAAAGATGATGAGAATAGTGAGAATGGCTGGGAGTACCGGCATACATTCGACCATAAACCCACACTTTCCGAAGTCAAGGAACTTGTTGTGTCCGCTATAAACACGGCTACGGAGGAAAAGATTATAAACGGCTTTGTCTGGAACGGGAAAGCAGTATATCTTTCACCCGAAAACCAATTAAACTTTTCCGCTATAGAACGTAGTGAAAAGATTCCTTATCCGCTTATTCTAAAAATCAATGAACAGGAAGATGGTACGCCCATCTATCATACTTTCGAGAATGCAGATGATTTTATTGCGTTCTCCCAAGCAGCGTGCGCCTATGTGATAAAGACTGTTCAGGAAGGGTGGAAAGAAAAGGATGAAGTGGATTGGACGGTATTTAATTTAAAAAGTAATAACGATGAAAAAGTTGATTGAATGGCTCGGAATGAGTAACAGGTGGAAACACCTCATAGGAGGACTGATTATCGGCATTTTTGCATTTGGTTGGTTTACCGCAATGTATGCCGGAGTTTTGACAGCAGGTGCTTTGGAATATAAAGACAAGGTGCATGGCGGTAGATGGGATTGGATTGACTTTGGTCTTACAGTAGCCGGAGCAATGATCGGACAACTAATAGAAGGAACTTTAATATGGAACAACTAAGCACGATTATCCAAGTTGTCGGTTCGCTCATCACATTAGTTATATTGCCCTTGTTATTGCTTAGAAGCAAAAAGAAAAAGGCAGATGCCGAGGCTGAAAAAACCGAAGCAGATAACATCACAGCTTATGCTGCTGAATGGAAAGAATTGTACGAGAAGAAGGAAAAGCGAGTTGTCGAACTGGACGCCAAAATTGACCACCTTTACGCCGAGATAACCAAGTATCGTGACGCTATCCGCGAGCTAAGCGAAAAGAACAGCGAGCTTGCCGTTCAGAATCAAGCACTGGAATTCCGGAAATGCAATAAACATGGTTGTGCAGACCGCGTCCCACCAAGTGAATATTAACCAAATAAATAAGTATGAAGATATTGATTGATAACGGGCATGGTGAAAACACTCCCGGAAAACGTAGTCCTGACGGTTCGTTGCGTGAATATGCTTATGCACGTGAAATTGCAGATAGAATAGCACATGAACTTTCCGCAAGAGGTTATGATGCCGAACGCATTGTTCGGGAAACAGTAGATGTTCCACTATCAGAACGTGCAAGGCGTGTAAACGAAGTTTGCGGACGATATGGAACGGCCAATGTAGTTCTTGTTTCTATCCACTGCAATGCTGCCGGAAACGGTGCAGAATGGATGAACGCAAGAGGATGGAGCGCTTATACATCGAAAGGCAAGACAAAGCTGATAAACTGGCAACTTTCTTGTATGAAGAAGCTGAAAAAAACTTTATCAGTCAAAGAATACGCAAAGATAATTCTGACGACGATCCTGACTGGGAAGAAAACTTCTATATTTTGAGTAAGACAAAATGCCCGGCTGTACTTACGGAAAACTTTTTTCAGGATAACAAGGATGATGTCCTGTACCTTTGTTCCGAAGAAGGCAAACAAGCTATTGTTAAAACCCATGTAGAGGCAATAACCAGATATATTCAGAAGTATGGTAAAATGGTTTAAAGATATTGTAGCAATATTGTTTGTGGTATTATTTTTCACATCACTGTTTTTTAATGTGCGTTTTTGCATATCGAATAAAAAGTTACCTATAAATGATACCACAAGAATAACTGTTTTCGATACCATACCCTATTACAAGCCTGTACCCAAGGATAGTACCGTTATTAAATACATCACGCAGATTCTTCCTACTGCAAAACCGGATAGTACGAAACAGACTCCGGACGTAGCAGATACGACTAAACCTCCAAATAAAGACAAAGACAGTGTTGAGGTTGAAATCCCCATTACGCAGAAGATGTATGAAACAGACACATATCGGGCTTATGTAAGTGGCTTTCATCCACAACTTGACAGCCTGATACTTTTTGCCGGGCGTGATATAATGACCGTAACAGGTAATTATCCCAAACCCAAGAAGAAAAAGTTCAGTATCAGTCTACAGGTAGGATATGGAATAACACTGAGAGAAACGCCGCAATTTTCTCCATGTCTTAGTGTAGGTTTATCGTATAATTTGTTTGATTTCTGATTATGATAGATATTATATTAACGGTCAATAAGGAAAAAGTATATGAAGAGGTAGCAAAGACCACATCGTACACCGGTGCGAAAATGGATGATGAGCTTGCCTACGATCGTATATTTACGACGGATGAGGATAAAAGCATGCTTGAACGTTTTTGGTGCGAGAGTAAGAATACCATATGCAACAGTTTAAAGAAAATGCTTCTTGACGAAACGGAAGCTGACAGTGAATACAGGCTTTCGTTGGGGCTGTCGAATTCATTCGATGAAGCTCTAAAAGAAAGTATGCAGCGTAGCTTGTTTTCATTCTTCGTGATGAATGTCACTGCAAAGTGGTACACGTTTACCAATAAGGAAGAAGCTGCCGGATATGCAACGGAAGCTGCTACCTATATGGAGGATATAATGCGTAAGGCATTTTTCAAAAGAAAGCCCATGCGCCCGACATACGAATAATCATTAATTCAAAATATTATGGCAGAAAATAAGAAAACATTAACCGTGACACAACAGGTCAAAGAACTTGTCTATGATATTCAGAACAAAGCGTATTTGACGGGACAGGCACGAGAAGCGGCCGGCAAGAGCTATCAAGTCGCATCCAATATGCAAGCAAGTGATGACGATGAAAACAGCTATCAGATACGTCGTTCGTTGGCCAATGCCTTTTCCTCTTTAAAAAGTCTGCTTGGAGAGTATCTCAATGAGGATAATACAACAAGCGATAATCTGATGGATGAAGAGATTAGATAATAACGGTAAACTTTCATTGGAGTTTTTGCTTCCGTCTAACTATAACAACGCTTCGGCGGACGCACTGGGAAATGGCATACATTCATATCTTGTAGATATGGCACTTGGAGAGTGGTTTGCCATAACCAGTCCGGAAGATGCCAATGCGTATATACAACACTCCGGGGTGAGTCTTGAAAACGTGAAGCGTGCACTCTACAAACGCAGCCGTCCGGAAAGACCGACTTATGATTAATTGATGTTCAAGCCTATGGTATATTGTCAAAACAGCCAGTCTAAAACAAAAGCGGTAACACTTGTGTTTAAAAGGGAAGAACTGCTTTACGATGCGGAGAATTATTCTTTTGTAGAGGGCGACATTATGCAAGCGGAAGATGAACACGCCAGACATCAAGTATTCGACATCGGTCAGGACGGTAATGTGGACAGAGTTACGAGAATACTTAACCTCGTACATTCTGAATGCGTGGAAATGTTGTTTCCTTATACGAAAGAAGAAATTTCCGATAAGCAGGAACCCCTTGATAATGTTATGACCGTGCCGGAAGAATACCTCATAACCCTTGTTTTGCCTGTGGAATTTTCATTGTCTACCGTGAAGTTGCTGAAACATCTGATACACGAATATATGTCTGCAAGGTCCTTGCCGACTGGATGAGCATAACAAATCCAGCAGCCAAGCCAACTGGGAAGATAAAGCCCGAAATATCCGAATCAAGATACAGACTTCCCTTGTTTCACGAAAAGGCAAGATAAGACGAAAACTAAAACCGTTTTAAGAATAGACAAGAGCCGGGGTGCATCACGCATACCGGCTCTTTCTCCTTATAAACAATCTGATAACCTTAAAAATAACTGACCTATATGTTTCATTTATCGTAGTCTGTTGAGCATACGGGGATTGAACTGGACACTAAATCCTAACAGGCTTTCGGATTTGTCAAGTGTACAAATGAGTGCAATTCTAAATGCTTTGTACGGTGTTCCTCTGAAACCACGCATATATTTGTCTGTACTGCTCCATACAGTATGCCAATTAAACAAATCATTCGAACCGTACAGTACTTGTACTACATGTCCCGACTTAAAATATCCACGTTGAATGATGGTATCTATCGTCTTGAACACATCTGGCTCATCCATTTTGAAAGGGCGGGTAACCACTAATGCCGTTATGTTTTCAGCAGATGATGTAGAAAAATCCACAAGTCTGTTTCCGTCAGCCATTGCTAATGCTTCCGGATACGAATTGACATTGTTCACTATGTCTGACAGCATCATTCCCCAAAGCTTTGACTTCAACGAAAACACATAAGCATAGCGTACAGCCGGGTTATACACAATGATATGCTGATTGGTATAATCATATATCATCCGGCAAGCGGCAAGAAAATCAAAAACGGAATCATAGCAATATCGTCAAGAGCCGTTCGTTCATTTTCGCTTGCTTTTCCATTATAAACTGATAGAAGTTTATCCGATCTTGGCAAATCAGAAATAGAAAACAAATCTTCCGCATTTAAACTTTCTGATATGCACTGCACAGTAGAACCACTTATCAGCATAATACCTCTATTGGTGGCAAACAGCACTGCATTATCAATTTGTGTGATACTGTTCGTATTTATACAAACCTCCCGTGTTACAGGTTGCCGTGCTGAGTATGATCCCGTATTTGATACTTCTAAGGCCCATACACCTTCTGATGTAAAAGCATAAAGTGGAAACTGACCGAACTGTCCCTCTGATAAAGCTTTTACAGCTGAAGATATACCAAGAATAGTGCCAGTACCTATTGTATTGATACCGAGAACCGGAAAGTGAAATGGATTATTGATTTCCGATGTGTATATTTTGTTCGGTAAATCAATTATTCGCTGTTCACGGGGACTTGCTGTAGGATAATCACTAAGTCCTGTCGGAGGATTTTCCCAACCGGCAAAATAAAAAGCTCCGTTAAGGAATTTGTGCTGTTCAAGTGGCACTTCATAATATTGTGGTAATCCATAATGCGTCACAATAACTGCTTTGTATGCGTTTATATTAGGGTAGAACAAAAACAGCAATGGCGGATCCAATATTGACGCTTGATAAGATTCTCCATTGACCACTATGTCCCGACCATCCTGCTTGATATAGAAGTATACAGAAACAGGCATTGTTCCATCAAAATAAGTAGGGGACATTCCATCAAAATTAGCAACATATCCGTTGGTATATGTAATCATCGCTCCTGTGTTATACAAGTTATATAATTCTTTTTGAATGTTTGCGATGTTAAGTCTTGAATTATAAACAAACGAATAATGTGGAAGCAATTTATCATGACTGTCATAATCATCTGTCATAACTTCTCGTGTTACCAATGACTGTAGATAATCTTCTTCGATTACCAGTTTTGTACGTGTAGTGGAAAGTTGTTCAATACGGAGACTTTCAAGCAGGTAGAATTGCGATGTTGAACGAATATCCTCTTTTACATCATCAATACTTCTACGAGGAATCATCAAACGTCCACTTGGATAAGTCAGTCCGTTGGGGTCAAATGTAAAGGCATATAGTTTATTGAATGTATGATGTTGATAACGAATTGGAAATTTGGAGGTAGAAGCTGCTTGATTTATATGTTTGCATACACAATAAGAATTATAGTTTTCCGATTGTGCAAATCTTGTACATTTTCCGTTTTGGTCATAAGTATAAATAGGTTTTGAAACAAACACATCAACAGATCGAACTATATCTTTCCAATTTTTAAGCATATCAAGGCGAGACTGAAGAACAACGGCACAATCAAGGTCGTGTATCATTCCACATATTCGAAGTTGCGCATCTGTATACTTTCCCTTTCCCGTCAGGTGTGTCCAAAAAACTTGCGGTGCAAGGTCTGATGAAGCAATCATCAGAATCGGAGCCGAGTGCATTGTCAATGTTCCATCGTATAGCCGATAGGCGTATCTTACAAAGAAAGGAAAAATGAATTTGCCCTTATTTGTAGACCTTTCAGCAATAAATTTATTGATATGGGCAAGTACTTGGTCTGTAATTCGCGTTTTATTGTTATCAGAGAATTCATTCCAAATGCTGCCTTCACTAATAGCATCAAATGATATTGAAAATTCATCTGTCCGAACCATTTCACCCTGCAACCCAAATGAAAGTGGGCATTCAGGTATTTTTGTACCAAGATATAAATATCCGTCATTATTTCCTTTCCATAGAAAATAATGCATACCGTCAGTTGACAAGATGAGAAGCGTATTGCCAATAGCTGTTACCTGATATACCTCGTTAAATGAACGAAGAAAAACAGGCTGATGTGCGTCAGAACCATTCCACCAACTGATAGAATTGTTGTTAAAGATGATATAGTGCTTGAAGTTAGCCGATTTATGAATATACATAACCGAATCACCACCTTTGAATTGTAATACTTCGGATGGCGGCAATATGGGTTTAAGTGCACCGTTTTCGGGAATAACACCTATCGATGTTGCCAAGTCCCCATCGGCGCACTCATAGTCCGATGGTTGGCAGAATACCCGTTGTATTTTATTTCTTTAATCATATCTTTCTTACAAAAGGAGTTTGGTAATGATTGGTAGCAATGTGCCATGATATTGGCTTTCCTTAGGCTCTCCAACGCATAATCTCGCCTTGTCTGTTACACCCGACACATCAAGTATGGCGGAGCACAGCCTTTTAGATGAGGCTCTGAAATGTTTCCCTTGCCTATTGGATGGAAACACACATGCTTCATGCCGACCGCCGGTTGGTGAGCGGTATCTGACATAAAGATATAATTCTCCGTTCTCACTCATAATATCCAGGACATCACCTCGCGAGAGATGAAGTTGCTTGGCTATATGAGATGTAATGTCTATTCTTCCCGAAGAATAGAATACTATATCAGCCTTTCTTGTATTTCCTAATATACTTTCCATTGGGCTTTTCAATTTGATAATAGATGAGACCTTTGCTTGTATGATGTATAGACACAGACAGTTTGACTATACTATCACCGGGTAACCCATGCTCATAAAGCATAAGACCGACCGACGGGCACAGACTTTCAAAGCCTATGCACTTATACTTGTCATTATATTGAATATCGCATAGTTGAGTCGGTTGTCCGATATTTGGATTGACGGTGAAGCCGAAAGAATCTTGTCCGGCAATTCTGAAAACAAACACTTGGGCTGCATCGCCCTTTTTCGCCTTACCTTTGATATGGAGAAACAAGCGTTTGGATAGCGTGATTGAATTGTCGTTACCATCGGCAATCACATAGTAGTTACGTGACTGCCACCATGTTTTTAGTTTTTTGATAATCATAATACGAAAATAGGATGATTCACAGATTATTATGGTTTAACTTTTTACAGACGAATCGAAATATATCCGGCGTGAACGGAAAGAAACTGTTTCGACAAACCGGAATGACAGAGTTGTTTCGATTTCCAGTCGATGCCGGTTGGCGGCTTCTTTTGTTGCAAAAATGTAAGAACAGATTTCTTGCCTTGTTGTTCCTTTTGTTGCTACAATGTTGGCATAATATTTGCGCCCGAAAAGGAATGCCATGATTTCTTTTAATACAGTTGAGTTCATATTGTATGATTTAATCAGTGAATAAATTTGTCTGTCGGGGTTCTTTGGAAACGGAAGAAACTCCGGTAATACTATTTACACGTTCAATTTCTCCGTCAATTTCCGTTTCAAGTGCCTTGCATTTCCGCAAGTTTTGTTGGGTGCGACACTTGAAATAGTCTTTCTGTGCTTTGCGCATCAGAACTACCTTGGTAAAGAATGTTTTTGCATCCATATGATAAATACATTAAAATTCTTTATGGGTTGCTAATTGATAATCTTTCTTTTCTTCTTCTGATAGTTCGTTGTAGCAGCTTTCGCAAACAACAGGGTAACCGTGTTCTTCTTCAAAGTACACACCACAAAGTTGGCAACACCAACCGTCTATAATATCTTCTGCAATGCTCATGATTATTTCATTAATTCAAATTCATACGCCCAAACATAGGGATTGCTTTCCCAAGTGCCTTTACCGGAGACTTTATCTATGAGGGCGGCAAAGGCTTCACGTGGAGTATCAAATCCATTGTCTTTGTTTCCCTCAAATTCATAAAATATAGATGGCGGAAACTCATCATCACCCGAATCTTCATATATCCCTTCTTTCAAGCAATCTTCATCGCTAATGTCCTGTAAGCGTTCAACCTTACGATCTGTAAATTCAATATGGCGGGGCATTAGGTCGGCTTTCACAAACATTTTATTAGTCCAACCGGGATGTAATTTCAGTTCAGGCAATATAGAATCCAAGTATTCTAAGTAAGCTGCATTTTTCCCTTTTCTATGAAATCGGTCAACATCCATATAACTTTGCGCAATGGCAACAACTTCTCCAAGTTCATATTTCGGCAATATCTCGCCATATCAAACTCTCTTTCATCAGCATCGTACATACAAGGCCAATCAACAATCTTTTTGTCAGAATGGCGTCTGTGTATATTGAATCCTGCGACCCATTCTCCCCTAAAAGTTCTTGGACATTTGATTATTCTTCTCGTCATAGTCTTCCGCCCTTCCAATACAGCTTGAGTTAAGCCAAATTTATCATTGAACATTATTTTCTTCATTGTAGTATTCTTTATTAAAGTGTCCGTTGGCAATCAGCCAATCAATAGCCAATACACAAGATTCGACAGGTGATGCGGTTTCAAAGGATTTCACATAGGGATAAGAGAGTAACCAAGCATCGCTTGTTTCGTGATGCAAGCCAAAAACATTCTCACTGGTTCCTATTCTGATTTCGGTCGGAAGTAACTCCAACAGCCTACACAAACTCCATGCAGGGACATCCTCACCCCACAATCTATCAAATACTTCTTCTCCGGCCATTGGCGATCCGTCAGGATGCTTGTGAAAAGGAAATGCAAGTTTGGCTATTCTTTGAGGAGTCCAAAACTTACCTCTCAATGTAGGCGGCTTGGTTTGTAACTCCCACTCTAAAGCTGGTACCTTACTCTTTGTATGATGATATACCATATCAGCCGTTTCCGGCTTTAGTCCCAAAGCGAGCAATCTTTTTGACTGCTCATGGGTAGTACATATTTGCGATTTAAATTCCATTGCTCTTATTTTTGTTATTAGTTAAAACTGATTGCCACATACCTATAGAACCGTATGTATCCGAAACAATAAGAGGGATTCTCTGTATTATCACCTATCTCAATTCGCACGTTATAGCCTTTCATCCGTAAAAAGCGTGCAGCTATTTCATAGGCGGTGTATCTTTTTCCATGAATATCCCAATAGCTGGATTTCCATACTGTTTGAGGAATACCTTTTTTCAGAATCTTCTTAAAGGCTTTGGCGGTTCGTATAACTTCTTTTTTATTCATATTTGTTCCGATTTTAATTTCTTGTTTATTTCTTTTTCAGCAGCTTTGGTCCCTTTCTTGAAACCCTCTACAAAGCTGTCAAAACAAGCTCTATGGATTTCTAAAGTGCATCTTTGCATAAGTGGACAAATCGAACATTTTTGGCTAAGCCCTGCGGACTTTTTAGCGAGTTTCGTTACATTTTTCATTGGTTTATCCTTTCATTCTGCCTAAAAAGGCAAGTTTAATCACATCATATTGAGTTCCTATCCATGCAAATTCCAACATGGCATTATCGTCTGCAATGTCATTAATTTGCATGATTGGGTAGTTACCTTGATTTGTGCTATAACAAACACACGAACTGTAAATAAAATCCTCAACCTCTTCTTGACTTCTTGGAACATTGAAATAACTGTCAAGGCTTCCGATTATATGCTCTTTCAAGTATTCGGAACTATATGCAGCAGCAATCTTATCTTGATTTCTAAGTGCATATCTCATAACTCATCTTTATCTCCTAATTCAGACAACGCTTGTTCAAACTCTTTGAGTTTCTTAATGGCGTAATCTCTACGATAAGTGATTATATCACGACTTGTATAATTTGTATAGAACCGGTCTATAAGGTTTTGAATAAAAAACCTTTCAGGCTCTTCGCAATGATTCAATAGAATTACATAATTCGTGTTTCGTGGGTGGAAACATAGGAATCTATAATAATTCACTTTGCCGCAAGAACATTCAATTAAGCTTCATCAGTCTTTAATTTCCTAATGTCTTCAGTGTTCAATATAGGTTTCATGATTTAATCCTCCATATTAGGTAGTAAATCTTCGATGTATGCCCAACGGATAATTTCTGCTTTTTTGTAAAAGTTATCCCAATTCATCGAATCAGGGATTACGTTAAATCTACCATTTTTGCATTGAGCAAGATAATTTCTTTTCCTTTCCGGACATTCTTTTGCATCATGCCACACGCTATTGATGCGCCAGTTTGCACCCCATTCCGCAGCTTTAGTGTGTTCAATAAATCTATCCACAAACCCCGGATTGTTCGGGTCTGCTGCAAACTCATTTGCATAAAGATGTTCCTTTATTGCCTCCTTGATGTTTTTTTTCATTCTTCAACTCCTTTCGGTTTGTTTATCGGTTTCCAATGGGTTATCTTGTAGTCCTTGTAGTTGCAGGTTATTTGGTCTAAATAATCTTCCGTCCACCCGTATTTATTGTAATAAGCTGTCAAGTAATCTACTTTCCATTTGTTACTACAGCATAGATATTCTACCCTTAAAATGCAATATGTTCCAATTGGTGGCACGTCTTCCGTGTCCTCTTTGCATTCGTGCCATTCTTCATGCTCATTCCAACGCCTTGCGATCTCTTCACAAAGAATATTTGAGCTTTCCACATCACCCAAGTGGATTTCTGCTATTTGGTAATTCATACCGTCCTTTATACAAAGTTCCGCATCCAATTCATCCGCACCAAATAAGCGTTTGCCTCGTGCTGGTAGGCAAATAAGTTTCAATGTATCAGTATCTAATTCGCCTTTGGCGTATGCCCAATTCAGTTTTATTTTTGTCATAATCCAAAAATATTTTTGTAAAATTCAAAATTTCTGTTTTCTACCTTTGCATCTTCCGGATAATAAGTAGCGCGATGATACCATGCTTGATAGCATTTCGGGCAAAACCATTGATTTAGCACAGCTATGTAATAGCCTGTAGATGCAGTTTCGTTGCAGTAGTCACAAATTCCTATTGCACCATATTGTCCTAATTCCTCTACAAGTTCTTTCCTACTTATTTGGATTACCTTGAATCCTTTTTTATTGTCTTTTATATTTGCCATACCATTCCTTTTTTATTCACAAAGCCCATAGTAGCTCATACAACTTGTTGCCACATCATCGTCGAACAGAGAACCACCTGCACGTTTACTTTGTACATAACGAACAACATCGCTGATTAGAGGATATTCACCCTTATAATACTTAGATGAAATTTTATCAGGACCGAAAAAACTGCTGTTGAACTGTTGTTCGAGACCTGCAATGTAGCTTATCCTTTCTGGCTCTTGTACGCTGATATTGTAAATGTCTTGTTGTGAAGCCATCACGCAAGGAAAGCAACCAACACGTTTGTAGCCCATTCGGTAGAGAGGATTAGGCTGTATTCCATTTTCAAGTATATAGTCAATCACTTGTTGTGCCGACCAATCGAATACCGGACGCAATAGGTCATCAGCATATTTCTTTCGAAATGCCAATACATCTTTACGACGATAGGTGTGGTACTTGTCCTTACCATTCTTATCCTTACCGTATGGCTGCACATAATACTTGAAGTACGTACATTGCTTGGACATTTCGGCACGCTTGGCACTCTCGGCAGCACGTATTCCTTGTATAATCAGAACATCATCGTTTACTTCATCGAGTATGTAGTCAATCATCGGAATGGTTTTCAATTCAGATGTGCAGAATCTCCGTTGCGAGGATGGCCAGCGTGATTTCTTTTTTGTCAAATCTACCATACCGTTAAACTTCTTTGACTTGACGGTAATGAGATTTAAGCCAAGTTGTTCCTGTACTTCTTCGATATATTTATAGGTCAATGGGTGTTCCCAACCTGTATCACAAAATACTGTAATAAAATCTTTTGTTAGGTTATTACGCACCCAAAGAAGTGATGCAAGACTATCTTTGCCACCACTGAATGAAACTATTACTTTCATCCTTTACCTCCTTTCTTCAATTCTGCAATAAGAGCATCAGCACCGCTAATGCTCCACTGGGCTAACGTTTCGCTACTTGCATCCACACACTGATTATGTGAATTGGCTGAAAATCCTTTCATTATCTCTTTCGCAATCTCGTATCTGCGTTGTTCCCAGTCTATGGCTTTTTCAAATTCAAGTGCTGTTCCGGGCATTCTTCGACCGTCTTTCGTTATGAATGAACCGCATAAAACCTGCATAGTACCTGACGGTTCAACATCTATGACCTCGCCGGTAGCCTTTACTTTAGCTTTAAGTTTTTCAGCAGCTCTCATTTGTCTCGTGTGTTCTGCTACACAAGTTTTACACCTGTTAGGATATGATTTGCTGAACTCTGAAATATGCTTTGTTTGCCCGCACTCTGTGCATTTTTTATAAATTGAATTGTCCATGGTTATTATTGATTATAAGTTTCTTGAATAGCTTGGAATATCTTATACATTACTTGTGGGACAATCGCATTGCCATATGCCTTTATCGATTCCTGCCGCCACTTTGAAAAGGCAATACCGTCCAATCTGGTGGAAATCCCATCATCTCGGCTACAAACAGGGGATTGAGTTGGGAAGTTTTTCCACCGTTCTGCGAATGATGCTCTCCTAACATTACCGGCAGGTTGCACAGAGCATCCGTCCTCATTTTCCCATTTTTTCTTTTCAATGCTTGTGGGGAAACGGAGGGTTGATAGTCCCTCGCTGCTGGAGTAGGGAGCATCCCATTCACCGCCATTGCTGTCAAAGCTGTGCCCATTTGACTGTTCGGATTGTATTTCTTGCTGTACTTGTCCGCTTCCCGGGCATTGGGAGTAGGAAGCAACCGAACCATTCTCGCAAGTCCTACGCTTCCGTTCTGTCCGTTCTGATTGATTCTCCTCGGAGTCCCGTTTCTGGTCGTAACAAATTGGTCGTTCTTTCCAATTATCGCTCCGGTTGTTGCATCGCTCGCCATCGGAGTGGGAAGAAGCCCGAACGCAGCCCCTGACGAAAGGTTGTTGAGTTTCGTACCCGTTCTGTCTTTCGTTCTCGCAGCAGCTTTCATGGGGTGTTCCACCACTTCCACGGCACGTGGTGTCGGAAGCAGTCCTACCGGATAGAATGTTGTCTTCCCATTTTCGTTGCATACCTTTAACCCCTGCGTCTGCACGGTGGGCAATAAAGAAGACACGGTCTCTTCTGTGCGGCGCTCCGACGGCACAAGCCGGAATAACAACCGGTTGGACGAAATATCCTTCACGTTCAAGGTCGTTACACACTGTTTCGACAACGTATTCCTGCCGATGCAATATTCTTTTTCGGTCAACCTCTCCGAACAGAGATTCTTCACGTCCCAACGCAGTTTCACTGCCGGGTTGTACCATTGAGAGGATTCCAGCAACGTTTCACCAACAACCCAATCGGGCTGAATCTCCCGTATCGCTCGTAGCATTTCCGGCCAGAGGTAGCGGTCATCTTCCGCTCCCTTTCGCTGTCCGGCGCAAGAAAAAGGCTGGCAGGGAAAACCTCCGGTGAGGACATTGATTTTTCCACGCCACTCCGTAA
>ENA-OQIR01000199-OQIR01000199.1-human-gut-metagenome-genome-assembly--contig:-NODE-199-length-28300-cov-4.076918_pt1 | contig 28300 bp, 35 predicted proteins | sample MGYA00242580_ERZ504745 | MGnify/ENA primary metagenome ERZ504745 (study PRJEB26092, sample SAMD00036214) | human gut metagenome | host: Homo sapiens | study: EMG produced TPA metagenomics assembly of...
ACAGAAACTAAGGCTGCAAGAATAAAGCAATCAAATCAGTAGTTAAGACAGCAATCAAGAAGGTTGAGGCTAGCTGTAGCTGCAAATGATAAGGCTGCTGCTGAGGCTGCATTAAAGGATGCAACTTCTGTTATCGCAAGCGCTGGTTCAAAGGGTATCTTCCACAAGAACAACGCAGCCAGAAAAGTATCTCGTTTAACAAAGCTTGTTAACGGATTAGCTTAATTACTATATAGCAATAAATAATAAACCCATCGGTGCCGTCATACCGATGGGTTTTTTATTTGCTTTTTTGTATATTTGCGTTATATCATTTACTGCCTGTCGCATGAGTGCCGGTCATATCTGCAGAGTACTGCACTATAAAAAGCTCCACAGCCATCTGGTCATTCATCCTACCGGTCTTCACAGCCTCCTCATACGCCACACCGTCTCTCACAGCCCTCTTTAAATCATCCAGCGAATATGCCCTGCACTGCGCCTGATATTTGCGCACCGCCCACTCCGGACATCCGGCCTTTGATGCTATATCCTTATTTCCAAAGCCCTTATTTGTCATGGCTTTCACATTCATCAGTATATTGAACTGGCGCGATATAAGATACATAATACGCATGGCAGGCTCCTTAAGTGCCAGCAGATCGTAATACAGCTCAAGCGCACGCTTTTGTTTGTGTGATGCAATCGCATCAACCATCTCAAACACCTTGTTTGTGATCTGCTCTGTCGTTACAGCCTCAACATCCGAAAGCTCAATCACGTCCTTGTCCATGCAGTAGCACAGCAGTTTCTCAAGCTCCTTGTCGATATTTTCCATATCTGTGCCGGTTTTTTCTATAAAGCCGTTGTAGGCAGCCTGACTCATGCCCTTTCCATCTTTTCTAATCCTCATTCCTATCCATCTGGCAAGTGTCTCATCCGTCTGTTCCTTGAACTCCACAGGATTACCGCACTTGGCTGCCGCCTTATAAAGCTTTGAGCGCTTATCAACGCTCTCCTCAACAAATATAAAGTGCGTGCTCTCAGGTGAATCCTTTAAATACTCTCCAAGCTCATCGCCTGCCTTTGAAAAAATGCCTGCATCCTCTATAAGAATCACTCTTTTATCCGCAAAAAACGGAAGTGTCTCCGCCAGGTCAATTATCTCCTTCTGGTTGATTCCATCGCCCTCAAACGATGAAAAGTTCATGCTGTCGCCCTCACTGACCATAGCCTTTATCAGCTTGTCCCTATACTGTTTTATGAGGTATCTCTCCTGTCCATACAGCAGATAAACCTTTTTGAAATCTCCTGCTTTTATATCATTGTCTATTGTTTTCATATATAGCACTCTCTTTATACTTAATCTGACCACTTTGCATTGTGTATAAAATACGGCACTTTGCATCCATAAGCCTATCCATGGCTTCATCAGCCGGATGTCCATAGCGGTTTCTGCCGCGCATGATACTGCAGCCCACCTTGGCTTAAAGCCTCAATCCAGTCCGCAGAGCTTGAATACCTGGAGCCATGATGATTTGCCTTGTAAAAATCCACAGAAAGTTCATCCCCATACTCATTAACAAGCTTCTTTTCTACCTCAGATGATATATCTCCGCCGAAAATACCACTAAACCTGCCATCCGTGAGCTTCAGCACAAGACACATATCGTTTCTGTCTAAGGCAGTATCACAAGGCCCCGGATACAGGCACATGATACCATCAGCTTCTTCATTTGCAGTACTGCGCGAACCTGATGCATCATTTATTTCAATCGAATCCCCCTTTGACATAAGGCATATATCAATTCCTGCTTCCTTAGCTTTAAAAAGAAGCTCCTCCATAGCTTCCTCATTAGCCGCCGCTTCTGCCACAACTATATGCTCTATAGTATACCCGCTGTCTATCACCTCAGACAATCCGCTTATGTGATCACTGTCTGCATGTGAAACAAACCAGTATGATATACTCTGTATGCCGTTATACTTAAGAAACGGCATAATCACATTCTCGCCAAGCTGTTTTCGGTCAGAGCTTCCTCCATCAATAAAGATGCATGTGCCTGACTCAAAGCGGTAAAATATGCCATCTCCCTGCCCCACATCAAGTATATCAAGCTGCGCAGCAGTTTTTGGCTTCACAAGCAAAATTGCAAGCAGGACTGCTGTACACACCACTCTTTGGACACTGTAAAGGATTTGGCCTTTTTCTTTTGAGCCACACTCTATGGCACGTTTTTTTAGCGAAAATGCCACCAAAAAGCCACTCATAACAGCATAAAAAAGGAAAATCCTGTATCCATCAGGAGCTCCTGTGATAACCGATGCCCCCGGAAGCTTCATAACAAGACCGCACAGCACCTCATAGAGCTTTAACACCGCAAATGCAGGAAACACCAGCAGTTTGCCGGGCATCACGCCAAAGCAGCCTGCGGCAGACGCAAGCAGACCCGAAATAAATACGACAGGTAAAGCCGGTATCACAATGAGATTTACAAACACCGCAAAAAGAGGCAGCTCATAATAGTTCATAGCAACAACCGGAAGCATCGGAAGCTGTATGGATACTGATGCCCAGAATTTCCCGCCCTTAGGAGCACTCATCACAGGCGTCACAATACCTATAGCAAGTATCGCCCCTACCGAAAACACAAATCCGGCATATCCCAAAACCATAGGATTGTCCCACAACAGGTAAATGACCATGATGCCAAGAGAATTGAGCATATCTGTGCATCTGCCTAAAGCAGCCGCAAGCATTGTAAGTATAAACATCCCCACGGCACGCCTTGTGGACACGGCATTTCCTGTCATAACAGCATAGCTTAGTATAAGTGCCGCAGAACAGACAAATGCCGCTGTATAGCTCACCCTTCTTTTTCTGAGAAGCTTGTAAAAGGCCATACCAACTATAGAAATATGAAGTCCCGTCTGGGGTTTTACCCTGTATAAAATAGATGGCATTACTTCCTATATAAAGGGATTTTTCCTTACCCCAAAACCTAGCAATCGTAGGGGGGATACAAGTATCCCCCGTCTAACCCTCGAAATCACTATATTTTCTAACTTTTTGGAAGTGGTATCATCACGCATAATATGCTAAAAAGATACCCGGACATGTTGGTCGATGTGAATTTATCGTTACAATGCTATCAGAACATTTTGGACTATCTATGAATTATTTGTAACAAAAAATTGCATGGCTGTCAAATCATATGCCATACTATTTTCGATAATCTACTTACTCTTCATTTTCACGTCTTTCATACAAGCTTATACAAGCATTGAATTTCAAGAGAATTCTATTAAAATCTTCCTCTGAATACGCTCCCTTTCCATAAGGGGTTGCTTCAAACAATTGACTTTCTCGTTCTTTCACACGTTTACAAATGCTATCAAAAGCAAAAAATAAGCTCATTTGCGAATATTGAAAAACTTTAAGCCAGCCTTCCTTATTCGATTTTCCTAAATCAAATACAAATACCTGATCTGTTGGATATCCCTCGGCAGCTTGTTTTCTATATAATTTTGTTGTACTAATATCCGAATGCTCAAATTTACTGCCTTCATTATATAAGGTAATATACATCCCAAATAAAATCGGATCCTGTTGAGCCAGTTCTGCAATGCTCTTTGGACTTTCTCCCAGATTCTCCTTTTTCAATATTTTTCGGATTTCCTTGCTGCCTCTATTTAGTTTGGTAATTGTTTCTTCGCCTTTGAATCTCTCATCTAATGTATCACCAAAATCCCGTATCATTTTTTTCAGATTTTGATTTGACCTGAGTTGGTTAATATCTGGTTGATAGAAAAATTCTTTGAGTCTTGTATTATCGCCTTCTTCAGCCTCGCATAAATACTTTATCCATAAAGTATTATTAAACTGGCTTCTTGCCAAAAGGTAAGCTTCCTGTTCCATTCCGTTTTCCAAAAGCAAAATGCAGCTATCACACAAATTCACCTGTTTAGCCATCAAAGAAAGCACTTCTCTATACCAAGAATACTCATCAATCAAAATGATAGGCTTTCCTTCTTTAATTACATATTTAGCAATATCTTCCGTAATCTCTTTTAACAAATCCGTTAGTTCTGGTGCATGACTTCCATTCATATCTGCATACCTCCATTCCATTTTTAAATCAGCAGTTTCTTTTTATATATTGTACCAAAAATGGTGTGACTATCCAATCACAGCCACACCGTTTTTGCATTCCTTTATTGGTTATTTTCTTTCTTTGCAAAGAATGCACCGTAATCAAACATCTTCATGCTCTGATATCTGCCGATATCCAGCAGGGAAGATATAATTATCTCCACGTCCTTATCTTCCCCGGATGGCTCATGCAGTCTGTTGCACAACCTTTCATAAGCAGCAAGCATCTGGGCGTATAGCTGTTCACAGTATTTTCCTTCTGCAAATTCATCCTCCACCACTTTACTTTCCTCGATCTCGCACTCATCCAGATTGTAAGCGCCATTCATCAGATCGTAGATCACTGTTTTGAATTCCTCATCCCGTACACTCATATACATCCTCATCACTTTCTTTGCCGTAAAGAATGCATAGAAAAAGGGAAAGCAGCCATTTCAGATACAATTGAACTGCTTCCCCTTACTTTTTCAGCGTCCTTACGAAGTTCATCAAGATTCTCCGTTCATCCGCATTCAGGTCATCCCATATTTCCAATAATTCTTCTTGCTCATCTGTCAGATCAGGCCGCATACCTTCTCCGGCAAAAAACTGTGCGATTGATATTCCGAATGCATCGCAGATTCTTTCCAAGGTTGGTACTGTCGGTATACTCTTCTTGTTGATTATATTTCCCAAAGCCGTCTGTGACATATCAGTGAGCTGTGCAAGCCTGTATTTGGAAATCTTGTGTTTGCTGCATAATTCTTTTACCCTCTTTGGTATGTACTCCTCTGTACGCAAGTAAGTTACACCTCTCTTCTATTTGTACGATATACATATTGTAACCGTAAAACAGAAGAAATATTAGAACCATATCTCTTGTGTATTTTACTCTAGTGAAGTGGAGTATTCAGATAAAAAAATATGAACAGCAGACATATGCAGTTCAATTCTCTATCTTCTTGAAGCCTTATTTTTCCTTGTTTCTATCACCCTTTTATCGTCTGGTTTCATTCATAAGCATACCATCCGTATGCAGATTCATCAACACAAATCGTTCGACACATTTCGCACTTTGCTCCACTCTGCTTTATCAAATTACCAAACCTTTCTTCACTTATTGATAGATAATTTACTGTGCGTAAGAAAAAGAAAACAGGAGGTACTATTATGAATCAGACGCAGCAGTCATCTGTCGACCACCGACAGATAGGATATCGTATCAAGGAAGTAAGGGAGCAGAATAATTTCTCACAGGCAGAACTTGCGGAAAAAACGGAACTCTCCGTTTCCTACATAAGCCACATTGAGAATGCAAAAAGGAAAGCAAGTCTGGAATCCATCATCCGTATCGTCAATGCCCTCGGCATTACCATAGATGAACTGCTTGCCGGAGTGCAGATGCACAATCCCACTGCATACCAGACGGATATCGATATTCTCATGGAAGAATGCTCGGAGAATGAGAAGCGCTTCATCTTTGAGCTGATAAAAGCAAGTGTTGATGCCATGCATAAAAACGGCTGGGAGCTTACATCCAAAGATGGGCAGAGGTAACGGCACATCATTTTCACACAAATTATTTTTATTTGGAATAGACTATAGGGATATGCGTGTCCGTATGGTCTATTTTATTTTGATATGAAAATTTTATAATAAACTCATCATAAAAATGAAGGTGGTTAGTCATGAACGAAAATGAGCATAAGGCCGGTTCTGTTGCCGACCAGAAAAATAAGATCAGGGAACGCTATAAAGGTGTCAGTCTCGATGAACTTGACGTGATTCCGGCACTTCCGCAGGAAGATATCTTTGCTGTTGAAAATGAACAGCGTGTTGCCGTATATGCAAGGGTATCCACTGATGATCCGAGACAGACATCCTCTTACGAACTGCAGAAAAACCACTATCATGATGTTATCAGCAAAAGTCCGAACTGGAAACTCGTACAGATTTATGCGGATGAAGGTATTTCCGGTACTTCCCTGCAGCACCGTGACCAGTTCAAGCTGATGATCGAGGATTGTAAACAGGGCAAGATAGATCTTATCGTTACAAAAAGCGTATCCCGTTTTGCAAGAAATGTCGTGGACTGCATCGGGTATGTCCGTGAGCTGCTTGCCCTTCCCCACCCTGTCGGTGTGTTCTTTGAAACGGAAAGGCTCAATACCTTTGACCCCAAAAGCGAGATGGTGCTTTCCTTCATGGCCACACTTGCACAGGAAGAAAGCCATACAAAAAGCGAGATCATGAACGCTTCCATTGAGATGCGTTTCCGTAGGGGAATATTCCTGACACCGATACTTCTCGGATATGACCACGATGAAGACGGCAATCTTGTCATCAACGAAGAAGAAGCAAAAATCGTAAAGCTCATATTCATGATGTACCTAAACGGATGCACCTGTCAGGAAATTGCCGACACCCTGACGGAACTTGGATGCATGACCAAAAAGGGAAACACCGTATGGTCCCCCGGCTCTATCCTTCAGATACTGCAGAACGAACGCCACTGCGGTGATGTACTCGCACATAAGACCTATACCCCAAACTATCTGAATCACAAGTCAAAGAAAAATATGCAGAACCGTCCGCAGTACCGTAAGCGTAACCACCATGAAGCCATCATATCAAGGGATGACTTCATTGCAGTACAGAGGCTTATCAGTAATGCGAAATACGGAAATAAAGGACTGCTGCCGGAGCTTAAAGTCATCCCGGAGGGAGTCCTCAAAGGTTTTGTTTCCATCAATCCCAGATGGGCCGGATTTAAGGAAGATGACTATATCAATGCTTCTGCAAGTGTATATAACGGCACGGAGCAGACTTCCGCTTCTTCTGCTCCGGTAGAGGTACAGTCCGGTGACTTCGACCTCCGTGGATATGAAATTGCACGCTCCCAGTTTTTTGACAGTACGGACCGTATCACGGTCACTTTCAGTCAGGGAGATATCCGTTTTTCCTGTCCTGCCGTCCGGAGACTTGAAAGCACGCTTGTAGAACTGCTTATGCATCCACAGAAACGGATCCTTGCAGTAAGGACTGCGGGAAAAGAATGCCGTAATGCCATGCAGTGGTCTAAAAAGAAAAGCGGGGTCAGTTTTCCAAGGGGAATCAGCGGAACTGCATTTCTCCCTACCCTGTACTCCCTTCTCGGCTGGAAGGATGACTGCCGTTACCGCATCACCGGAATAAAACGGGGCAAAGGAAATGATGCCATTCTGCTCTTCAATCTTACAGAACCGGAAATATTCATACCCAATGACACAGTAAGCTCACTTCCGGAATCAGATACATCCGTAAAGCCCTTTACCGACAGCAACCGCAGGAATGTCCGTGCTTATCCTCCGGACTGGGCAGATACATTCGGCAGCAACTATTACAGCCACGCACAGGCACAGGAGCTTGCCGGATTTGGAAAAGGCATGGAGCCTGACATATCCCATGCATCCGTCATATACAAAGACAATGACATACAGGTCACCAGCAAAGATGACATAGAAAGAAATATCGAACAGATCATGTCCGATATGAAGGAGAATACAGATGAACACACAGACGAACAATGAAAGAAACACCATTCCCGTTATGGAAGATGATGCATTCAGTTATGACGGCTATCAGGTAGTCCGTGGAGAATTTTTCGCACATACCTACGAACCGTCATTTACCTTTAATTCCAACAAAGTATCCGTAAATACCGCCTGTATCAAGAAACTGCCGGATACGGACTTTGTTCAGATACTTGTTAACCCGGACGAGAAAAACTGGCAGTACGTCCATGTCAGGAAGACGAGAAAGATTCCTTCCGGTGGTGTTCCGCAACATCAAAACGGTCACCAAGGCAGATCACATGCCGTATCTTTTTTGCAAAAGTCGTATCCCTTATGGGATGGAATTCGGCATACCGTTATAGCTGCTCGGCAAACTTATAAAGTCAGACAACGAGCTGCTGTTTGTTTTTGACCTTACCACACCGGAGATCTTTGTACGCTCTGAAAAGGAAGACGGAAAAATAAAAACTTCCCGCACCCCAAGCTATCCGGAAGAATGGCAGAACCAGTTCGGTGTGCCTGTGGAAGAACACCAGAGCAGTCTTCAGATCAATATGTTTGACGGATATGCGGTATTCGGCATTTCCGAAAACAGCAGCACTTCCACCCCGGAAGAAAATCCAGAACATCCAGAAAAGGAGGAACAACACTATGAACAGACAAACCTCTTTGAAGCCGGTCCTTTGCATTGACTTAAAGAAAAACAGAATCCGCATACATAAACTTACGCTCCATATGCTCGGTGACCCTGAGTATATCCAGCTCCTTGTAAATCCCAAAAGCAGCATGATTGCCGTAAGGAAAAGCGTCCGCAGGGATTATCTGGCACACCGTGTACGCACCTGTGGATCTGACAGCCACTACTGCTGCGAATTTTACAGTACGGAGCTTCTGCAGGCCCTTCGTGTCACCAACGTGAATCTGGCAGAGAACCAGAGCTACCGTATCTACGGTGCATTAAATTCAAAGGAATGTCTCGCCAGCTTCTCCATGAATGACTGTGTGCTTGTGGATGATACGGCAAGAACGGAGGAAGCACTATGAATGACATGCCAATGCCGGAACTTGTAAAAGACCCGGAATTTACAGACCTTATCCAGCCGAGGGACACACAATACATGGAAGAACTTGAAGAGGATATTTTTGACCACGGATGTACTGACCCTGTATGTGTATGGAACAATATCATCATAGACGGTCATCTCCGCTATGATCTCTGTAAAAGGTGGGATATACACTTCACCTTAAGACGCATCCTGTTTGAAAGCCGGGATGAGGCAGTATCCTTTATCTGCCGTGCTCAGTTAAAACGCACTGACCTTACGGGGGAATATAAGAAATATCTGATAGGCAGAATGTTCCGTGCCGAAATGAATACAGCCGTTGGAAAATTCCTAAAAGAAAATCCTGATAAGACTGCAAACCCTGACGGACAGGTGTCACAGAAATATGTACGCAAGACAGATGTTGCAACCGTCATAGGGAATGAATACAATTTTGTTTTTTCCACCGTGACAAAATATGATATCTATGCCCGTGCGGTCGATGACCTGAAACAGAAAAGTCCTGAGATTGCACAGAAGATACTGACGGGAAAACTCCGTGTCTCCCACGAGAACATCATAGAGCTTTCACGGCTTCCAATCGAGGATATAAACGGACTGAAACGTCTGCTGGACAGCGGTTCTATCGACCGCATCGGCTACTCACAGCTCCGGCACGAATTAAGATGGCAGAGGCTTCCGACCGGAAAACCGGATTCACGGAGAATAAAGAGGGAAAAAGCCAGTGCCGAAGCCGGAATCAAACAGATGCCGGCTACGGATCCGGATTCGGAACTCGAAAGCCTTAAATTCACGATCCCTTCATGGTCAAAGACCATATCAAGGACAATGGAACTTACTGATTTTACTTCTACCTCCACCAAAGCAAGGCGCGAAGTGAAAATGCAGCTATTAAACCTTACAAGAAAAATAACAAAACTGCTTTCGCAGCTTGAGGAGGATGATTCGAAATGACAGAAGAACAGATAAACGATGAGCAAAGGACAGAAACCGACCTAATGCAGTTCGTACCAAAGGTACACTTTGAGCAGATACCTATCAGAAACCTTGTATCCAATCAGGAATACCAGCGCAACCTTTCACAGCATCATGTAAAAAACGCTGCTTCCCACTTTGACCTGTATCAGATAAATCCGGTAAAGGTCAGCCGCAGGGACGGGATAAATTATGTATTTAACGGACAGCACACCATTGAGATTGTTGCACTTGTTTCCGGCTCCCGTGAAACGCCCGTATGGTGCATGGTCTACGATGATCTGGAATACGAACACGAAGCGGATATCTTTGCAAACCAGATGAAATATGTAAAGCCCCTTCTGCCCTATGAGATATTCATGCAAACATAGAGGCCGGTAATGACAAGCAGCTCATCATCCGTGATCTGGTAGAGTCCTATGACCTTACCATCACTTCAACAACTGCTCCGGGAGGTATCTGTGCCGTTGCAACACTGGAAAACATCCACGATAAATACGGCTACCATATGCTCGACCATGTGATCCGCCTGATTGCTGCCACATGGGAAGGTGCATCCCAGTCATTCAGTGCAAATATGATGAACGGTCTGGCACGTTTCCTGAATGCATACGGTGATGCCGTCAAAGATGATGTTTTCAAGGAAAAGCTCGGAAGGATATCCATAAAGGAACTTTCACGCACCGCCAAGGACAGGCGTTCCGGCTCCCTTGGATTTGCGGAAGCGATCCTTATCGGCTACAACAAGAAATGCCGGAATCCGCTCCCTTGGGATAAACTCTACACCCACAAGCTCCCGCAGAAAAAAGCCGTGGAAGAAGAACCGTCCGATATCCCGGAACAGGATGATACTGACAGATAGATATGGACGGTCAGAGCAGCCAGCTTGACCTGTTCGGATTTCAGGATGATGAGGTTTCCGAATAGTTTATACGGAAACCTTTATCCTGCTTCCTTCCAGAAAGAAGAACTCATATTTCTTTGCACCAAGCACCGTCACTTCCGCAAGGACAAGTTGTGCGATCTCAGGAACAAATCTGCCAAGCGGTTCATTCTCCGTGGCTTCCATCATCTGCTCTGCCCGTATCTTTTCAAGCGGACTGCGTCTGTCTTCATCTGATTCCATCTTTCCATGAACTTTTCCCTGTCCGCAACCAGTTTATTGAATGCCTTCACAAATCCCTTTTCAAGGTTGGAATTGTCAACATAGGCATTACTGCACGTTACCCTTCCATCCGTCCGGTGGTTCTTGCACTGCCACTGTACGATTCCCCTTGATTTCCATGAATGTCTTGTAAACAGGCTTTTACACTCACCGCAGAATACCTTCTCGCAGAACGGCATGCAGTCCGCACCGTAACTGTACCTGTCCGTTCCGTGGTCTTTCATGAACCGTTCCCTGCGTTCAAATTCTTCCTGCACAGCATTCCATGTTTCCTTATCTATGATTCCCTTATGGCTGTCCTTAACATAGACCTGTGCGATTTCCCCGTTATTTTTTACCTGACGCTTGGTAAGGAAATCAGCCGTATAAGTCTTCTGCAGAAGCGCATCGCCCATATGCTTTTCCTGTTTCAGGATACCCACGATTGTGCTTGGATACCATTTCGTCTGTCCGTTGCATCCCGGAACCTTTTCTTCCGTCAGTTCCTTCGCAATCTGTGCCGGATTGATGCCGATAAGGAAATCCCTGTAGATGCGTCTTACCGTTTTTGCCTGTTCCTTATTGATGACCAGCTTCCCGTTCTCATCCTTATCGTAGCCCAAGAACTTGAATGTATTCAGGTGCATCTCACCATTCTTGAATTTGGTGCGGATGCCCCATTTGCAGTTCTCCGAAATGTTTCTTGACTCATCCTGAGCAAGCGAGCTTAATATCGTGAAAAGCAGCTCCCCGGTAGAATCGAGGGTGTTGATGTTTTCCTTTTCAAATATGATACCGATTCCGAGGTTCTTCAGCTTTCTGGAATATGCCAGACAGTCCTGCGTGTTTCTGGCAAAACGGCTGATGGACTTTGTAATGACAAGGTCTATCTTGCCGCCTTCGCAGTCTGCGATCATTCTTTTGAACTGTTCCCTTTTCTTGGTGTTAGTTCCTGAAATACCCTCATCCGCATAGATGCCCGCCATTTCATAATTTTCATGGTCATTGATATATTTGGTGTAATAATCAACCTGTGCTTCAAAGCTGTGGAGCTGGTCTTCCTGATCCGTGGAAACACGGCAGTAGCTGCCACCCTTATCTTCTTTTCCTGTACCGCCCTGCGTCCTGTTTCACGCTGTCGGTTTCTTGCTGGTATAACTGTAACGCTTCTTGCCATTCTTATCATCCTTTCTCTGAATATAAATATCTTTTTTGATTTCTCCCCATCCCCTGATAACGGAATCAGGAATCCTTGTCCCCCCGCAGAATGCCACTCCTTTTCGTTTGGCCCCGTTGCATATCCATATGACCTTATGGCTTTTCGGATTTACATGGCGGACCAGTCTGCTTCCGCAGAGTCCGCAGAATATCTTCTTTCTGTACGGATATGCTTCTTCCGTATTTTCCGGTATTGCTTCCGGCACTTTCTTCTTATGCCTTCTTTTCCATGAGCTCTCCTTCAGATAGGTGAATTCTTTTGTTCCCTTTACGGAAGGTTTCTCATCAATATACATATTCCCGTCAAAATGCCATGCTTTTCGAAGTACCCCGTCCGGAATGTTTATCCCTTCACAGAAGGATTTCCCATACCGCTTCGTACCGCTGCACCCCCAGTTCAGTCTGTTGCCGTTACTGTAGATACGTTTGTAAAGCGGATGTCCGCATTTTGCACAGAATATCCTGTTCATGTATGGGTAGTTATCTTCCGTAAATTCTTCAATTACCGAACCTTCGGCAAGATAATCCCGCTTTGCTTCAATGGCATCCTGCGCCTTCTGCCAGAGTTCAGGGGATACGATTGCTTCATGGTCATCTTCGATATACCATGCATCAACTTCTCCCCTGTTCCTTACCAGTTTTCTTTCTTCATTCACAAAATGCTTATGCATGATGTAATCGCCCTTATAGATCTCATTTTCAATCAGACGGAACACCGTGCTGTCGATCCACTTTGTACCGCCCACGGTCTTTACCCCGTTTTCATTCAGATATCTTTTAATGGCTGCCGGGGTATATCCGTCTGCTGCCATTTCATATATTTTTCTGACCCACACCGCTTCGGATTCATCTGCGATATAGACTCCCCTTTCGTCTTTCGTATATCCTAAAGAACGCTCAAGGTACTGTACCGGAATACCCGCTTCATATTTTCTCTGGTACACCATCTTTGCTCCGGTGCTTCCGCTTTCGCTTTCTGCCTGTGCAAATGCCGCCAGTATCGTGAGCATCAGCTCCCCTTCCCCTGACAGCGTATTGATATTCTGAAGTTCAAAAAAAACACCTACATTCAGTTCTTTCAGCTTTCGTGTAGCTTCCAGAACGATTGAGGTGTTTCTTGCAAAACGTGATACCGATTTTGTTAATATAAGGTCTATCTTCCCTTTTTGTGCATCAGCAAGCATCTTCTGCAGACCGGGTCTTTTTTCCTTGAACCCTGATATGGCAAAGTCACTGTAAACTCCGGCATATTCATAAGACGGGTTCGCTTTTATGACTGTTTCATAATGCCTTATCTGGTTTTCCAGTGAATTTTCCTGTTCATCCGCATCCGTTGATACACGGCAGTAAGCACAGACTCTTAATTTTTTCTTCTGTTCCCTGTTTCCTTCCCTTATCTGAATCTCCAAGCTCTGCCACTCCTTTCTCTTTGGGTAGTCTATATATCACTCTGAAAGCCAATAATTGCAAGTACAATCTGCGATACCTTTCACCTTTCTTTCCTTGGCATAAAAGGAAAAAATACGGCTGACAGCCATCCCTGACCATCAGCCATATCCTTATCTTAAAAGTTCGTTTACCCTTTTCTGTACTGCGGAATAATCATATCCGGCAGCACTGATCCTGTTCTTACGCTCCGTTCCGTTTCCCCAGTCACCATGAATGACTTCCCTTGCAATCTCATCCACGGATTTCTTGGATGGAGAGAGCTTTTTATTCACGATGCTCTGGATGGCAGAATAATCATATCCCGCCTGAGACAGACGGTTCTGTCTTTCCTTTCCATTGCCCCACTTTCCGGCAATGACCTCTGCTGCAATCTCCTCCTTTGATTTCTCTGCCAGAGCCGGAGTACTGCTGTTTCCCTTCGCATAACCATTCAGTCCTGCTGCCTTGATTTTTGCCGGAAAATCCACATAGCAGTAATCCTGATCACAGGTCTGTCCGTTGATCTTATTGCTTCGGATAAGGTTCGTCTCACCGCCAAACTGCCAGATCTGTGTTTCCGCACCGCTTGCCGGGGCCGGCTTGCTCTTTCCCCATCTGGCAACCCAGTGGGTGTAGCGGGTAAGCTCCCCATCGTTCATCTCGCTGTTAAAAAATGACTCGGATGAATAAATGCCGGCCCAGTATCCGGCTGCCTCCACCTCTGAACAGAATGCCTTGATGATCTGTGTCAGTGTGTTCCTGTCATTTTTTGTGATCATGCTTCCTTCCACATCATAAAAGACCGGATACTCGAATTTCTTCCCCTTAAGGAGTGAAAGGAAATATCCCGCTTCTTTCTTTGCTTCTGCAGTACTTCTGGCATTTCCATAAAATATGCCCCTTCGGAAGTCCGCATTCCACACATTTCTTATAGTTTGCCTCAAACTGGCTGTCCTTATAAAGCCCAGAATCAGCACCTCCGGCTTTGATAATGGCAAACTCTACGCCTTCCTTGCTTTTAGCCCTTGCAAAGTCAAAACTGCCCTGCCATCTGCTTACATCAATTCCAAATCTCTGACTCATAATATGATCCTCCAATTCTTTGTAATAAAAGAGGGAAGGTGCTACCCTTCCCCGTTGTCTTTGTCATCTTCTGCCTGTCATGGAGCTGTTCCAGAACGGCTTTTATCTTTGCCGGAACAGGCAGTCCCAGATGGGATGCATTCTCCAGAAGGATATCCCTTCATTTGAGATATAGAAGAAAATGGCTGCCGTCCGAAGCACGCTTCCAGTGCCGATGACATGTACATCCATAATGTTTGCGATGCCGACCATAAGAAAAATCAGCACCTTACGGCAGATTCCTTTAAAGCCGACTGCACTGGACAGCTTCTGGTCACTGATTGCGCACATCACTCCCGTAATGTAATCAATCACCACAAATGCCAGCAGTGCATAAAGCAGGCCGTCACATCCGCCAAGGAAATAGCCAAGCCACCCACCGACTGCCGTAAATACAAACTGTACCGCATTCCAGAATTCCTTCATCGTCTTGTCCTCCTTTGATTTTTTGTATGAAAAAAGCAGCTACCCGTAATGGATAACTGCCGATTTCCGAAAATTATTTTATTGTTCCTGTAAGATATAGGTTATCTTCATTGTCTTGTCCGCTGTTTTGGTAACGGGCGTGTCCAGATTGTTGATGGTTGCCAGATAATTGGACATCATATGCCACCCTGTTGTCGACCATGTCCCGTAATCACCGAAATATAATAAAGGCTCATTGCGGACAGGTGTAACATTCACCTGATAACTGCTGTTGAACAAAGACTGTGCCTCAGGAGGCATGATCTCATTCGTTGCCGTATCTGCTATCAGCAGTTGGTCATTACCATTCTCATAATAGATCCTTCCATTGATAACAAATTTCGGAACACCGTTAACGCTTGTGGTATTCGTTCTTTTGAATTTGACCACATTTGCCGGATTGTTTATCTGAATCTTGTATAACTCATATGGTGAGTCATAGCTTTTAACATATAAATACCCATCCGTAACGAACATCTGCCAATTACTGTCAGAACGGAGATATTTGTCTGTTGTGTTTTTAACCTCATACTGCTTTACCTTCCATGTATCCATCCTGATCTCCGTAACCAGATAAGACGTATCCGGGGCCACCCTGTAATCTGAATGCGTACAGATATACAGGCACTCCGAAGCCGGGTCGTAATTATATCCCAGTATCCGATACGCAGTGCTGTGCCAAGCTCCGGCACCTCGATTTCCTCTATCAGGGGTTTTGTCGTATACACGTTATCAAGAATGGATACCGTTTTAAGAAATGTCCTTCTCCGTGTGATATGGATATGCGTATTATCCACGAACTTAAAATAATAGGCACAATCCTTTGTCCTGTCGATCAGGAATATCAGCTCGGTCTTTCCCATCGTCATTCCGGAATATTTGCTGCTCGTGCTTGCACCCGTCCTGTCAGGATAGACATACTGCAGATTATCCTCACAGATACTCTGCATCAACGGATAATCCCTTGTATAGCTGGCATTCTTGCTTCCGTATGAAGTAAAACCACCATGTTTATTTGTCAGGCATACACTGGCAATCGTACCGTTTGCCTGACTCGTTGCAAAGTCATATACATACTTCACATATCTGTCCTTCAGATTGACCTCTGATTCCGTCTGGTTGAATCCGCCCCTGAATGTATTCTTTGTATTATTCTGTACCCCGTATGCTGCACAGCCTATCAATGCTGCATCTGCCGGAGGATAATAGTTGTCTGCATTTTCCGGTATTTCCTTATCAAAACACAATATTCCTCCGAGAAGTTTTTCATAATACGGCACAAAGTCACTAAAAAATCTGCTTGGTCTTTTGGAAAGTCCCAGCGGTTTAAGGACATCCCGGAGTGCATTGGTTACCATATTATGATTTTCATAGGTTTCCACCTCTCCTGTATTTACATCAGTAAGCTCTATTCTTGTTGTTCCCTTGAGCATCGTCATCATCTCCATTTCTATAATTCATAACAAAGGATGTCAATGTTGCATCACCCGCAAGCCAAAAGCGGAATGTAATTGTTTTGGCTTCAAGAAGTCCTGCATACAGTTCATCCAGATCCATCGTGAGAAAATCTGCCATTACAGACTCATCCGTAAAAGTTTCCCCGTCATAACTGTACTGTACGGTAATGTCTCCCGTATATTCCGCATTCAGTGCCTTGATGCCTAGAACCGTTCCATCCGAGAGGTCTGCCATGCATTCAATGTACTGCTTGGGCGGTGTTCCCGTAATAATGGCATTCAGTGGAAATGCCCTGCTGTCACTCCAGCTTAACACTGACGGAAAAGACAATTCTTTTATCAGATCCCATTCCGGCATTTTGGCAAATCCCTTCTTTTTAAATAAAAGTGCCGTTATCTCTGTTTCTTCCAGTTTCACAAGAACATCTGCTGTTTCCTGTAATTCTTCATTTATCACTTGGTTTTCAACCGTATACAGGTTCCATCACCATCTTTGACCAGAAGTTTAAAAGGAACTAACAGGTCAAGCGGTGTGTATTTCACCTCAAATGTCTTACTTTCTGCATAATACTGAAACGTAATATCCGGGGAGTCTGCATCGGGCTTAGTAAATGTATAGTTCTTATCAGCAGTAAATCCAAATCCTCCATCATAGCACTGCACTGGAACGGAAATCATATGAAGGGATATATCGCCCGTATCCCAGAAAACCAGATCATACTTAAGCTGATAGTCTGCTCCCGATGCATTGTAATGCGACCATCCCTCCCACCTGATCTTCAAAAATCTGTAATAACTGTAAAGAGTTCCTTCCTCACGGTATAAGGATCTCATTCTTGTATCACGGTTATCTACCTTAAGATGTGTCACATCACTTCCGATTCCCCAGTAGGAATCACCATGTGCATAAATGGAAGGGACAGCCTTCCCAAGAAATGTAAAGAAGTCTGCCCCGCTGACCGCAAGCGTACCGCCATCATAGTTGTTGCTGTCCTGTAAAAGACAGGTCATGTTGGTAACCCCTGCGGAAAAAATATCATTTATATTGTCATAATTCATAGTGTAAATTCGACTCCTTTCACCCCGTCAAATCCGGATATATCTATCTCTGTACACTCAAGGAATCCTTCATCTATCTCCTGTGATACGGCTTCCTGTGTTTCTTCTGTAACGGCTTTAAGTTCATAAAATCCATTTTCTGTTTCCACGGTATCCGGCACCTTGACGAATGTATCTGCCACGGTGATCACAAACTGTGGTCTGATTCCTGACGTATAGCCGTTGATTTCCACCGCATCCACCCTCGTGAAGTAAGCGACATCTATCAGAAGATGTTCGGCATATCCATGATCCATTGATTCAGGTTCCGACTTCTGTGCATACCGTTTCCTCAGCGTGAAGTTCTCCTCGGTATTGACTGTAATATATCTGTTATACTTCGGATTTCCACGCACGCTTGTGAGTACAAATGTACGGAGGATTTCCGTGATCCATGCACGGTCCGTAAATGTGTCTGCAACAAAGTTCTGGTCTGCAATACTGATATTTCCAATCGTCTGGGTAATTCCCGGCTTCCTTGATGACGGAAACGTGACCGAAACCTTATCACGGAATGTATCTGCCACAAACGGCACATCTGCGATACTGATATATCCGATATTCTCATTGATATTGATTCGGCCGTTCCAGTCTCCCAGTCCTGCTGCAAGGCCCTGACCACTAATTGTTGCCCTTATCTGTGCCTCTCCGATCTTCATGCTTCCGGTTGAAATTTTCAGATACATCGAAAATGTATTTGAACTGTTCTCAATGACTTTTGATATCGGAAAGAACAATGTCACAATATGCTTTCCATACAGACAGGTCTTGGCCGGCATAAAGGTGTCAATGGTTTCATTATTTATTTTATATATGATGGAAAGCTCCGGCAGTTCCGTCTCAGGGGTTTCTTCATCTTCCGTCTCTCCATCTGCATTGACATCCTCCGGCTTTATTACTTCGAGAAGCATCTCGCACTGGAACGCTGCTGTTGTGTCTTCCGTAGCGGTAAAATCAATATCCATAACATTCGTCAGTGACTGCCCTATTTCAAACGGGGCAACATTTACAAAGTTATAAATTATAGTCCTTCCGCTTTCCACGGATTGATAAGCCCTGTGATATTCTTATCATTCTTACTTTTAGCAGATGCAAGCCTTGGATTTTTCCCCACGCATTTCAGTGTCATCTTTCCGTAGATCTTACACTCGATACTGGTTATGCAGCTTATTTTTGTTTCATCTGCATGGCCACCGGAGAACTTAAGGATATCACCGACTTCCATTGCCGGATTTCCTATGGTGCTGCTGTCAAACGGAACATAATTTATCTTCTGCAGTGCCGTCAGTATTTCCCGCAGGATTTTCTCCCTTACAGATTTCAGTCCGAACTGAAGAAGCGGATTAATGCCGAGATTCATTGTAAGGGCATCATCCTTTTCCATTGCAATATACTCTGCCGTCTGGCTGATCTGGTTTGTGGATGACACGGCAGTATATCTTGTAACAAAATCCGAATAACTGCTGTCGAACCTTTCCTTCTGCTCCACATTCCATACGGACTCATTTCCATATCTTTTAAGAACCAGTTTTCCATACCGGTCTATCTGGCAGAAACAGCCTACCACCTGTGCCACATAGAAGATCAGGTCACGGAATGTTTCCATGTCATTATCTGAATAAACACCGAGGGTGGTTTTTCCATTTGGTAGGGCGTTGATCTCTGAAACCGTCTGTGCCATCTCAACCTTACATGCATCACACGCAGCCTTAAGGAACTGATATGGTGTTCCGCTTGAAGAATCCAGCTTCAGCGTTTTTTCAAACCGGAGCATATGATCATAGCCTTTCAGTTCCAGTGTCCTTACCTTCCTGTTTGCTTCGGAGATCTCATAAATCCCCATCGGTATGGTCTCTTTTGTGCCGTCCAGAAGTGTCAGGCGGTAATAAAGCCTTACTTCTGCATCCTCAAGGGTATAGCGGTCAATTTCCGAAAACAGGCTGATTCCCATTTCCGCAGCATAAACCGTTCCGAGCTCTATCTCCGTATTACTGCAGCACTGCCATTTTATGTAGCCGGAACCTTTCACGATATCCTTAGCGGTAAATGGATATTCCTTTCCGGCTTTTGTCGTGATGGTCCCGTACCATTCATATTTTCTTGTATTCTGCCTTACGGCATTCTTGAATTTTTCTGATACCTCAAACACCGTATCTGCTCCTACATTTCTTTCAGGGAAAAAGATACCGTCCACAGACCTTTATATGATGTATCCTTTTCCAGCTTTGCCTTAAATCCTGTAATATACATTTCTGCTTCTTTTAAATCCAGGGTTTCCGTATCGAAATATTCCACCGTGATCTTCGGTAGTTTGGAATATGCCGTCAGCAGTTTTACCCACTTCGGTGATACGGAAAAAGAGACGGAAATGTCTGCCACCCCCGTCCTTACCACATCCCTCTGTGTTGTTCCGGCTTCCGTTTCCCCACCGGAATCTGCCTCTACATCGGAAAGCCCCACGTCATAAGAATCCGGCTTCGGAAGGGAACGGCCGTTAAAAACAAGATACTGTATATATGCCATGCTATCTTCCTCCGCTTCTTAAATTTGCCCTCTGCTGCGCTGACACAATAACCTCATCTAGCATCGTACCGCCCAGATATACAGGAATGACAATGTCTCCGCTGTTTCCCTTAACATCCCGGATTGCAGAAGTAATTGCAGAAAGCATTCCTGAGATGCTTTCCGTCTGCTGTGCCATTGTGTTCCCTGTCATGTTTTCCCCTCCGCTGACATTTGGACTGATGACCATGTCAGAAGAGACACCACTGACTGCTTTCCGGATCATTCCACGGCTCTTTTCGATTCCTTTTGCAAGTCCTCCCATAAAGTCCGGCATCCATGATTCATAATCTGTAAGTGGACCTTCATCGGCACGGAGAAATGAAGGAACGACCTGATCTTATTTGCCACGGAACTTACGGCATCCCCGACTGCACCGATGCAGCTCTTGATGCCGTTTACGATTCCCATGATGAGATCCTTACCCCATGTAAATGCCTGTGAAGCCAAACCCGTGATATGGCTCTTTACATTGGAAAATCCTGATTTTACGGCATTTAAGACATTTCCCATAGCCCCCTTCACAGCATTTACGATTCCGTTAAATACGGATGTGACTGCGCTCTTGATTGCACCAAGCACCGTGGAGATGGTGGACTTGATGGTATTCCAGATGGTGAAAATGGTGCTCTTTATCGTATTCATTATCGTGGTAATGGAATTTTTGACTGCGGTGAAATCTCCCGTGATCAGTCCCTTGATTCCGCTTACCACGGCACTAATGATGGTCTTTATTGCATTCCATACCGTAGAAAAGATCGTTTTTATCGCATTCAGCACAGTTGTAATGACCGTTTTTATCGTATTCCATACTGTTGTTATCACAGTCTGAATGACCGTCAGTACCGTCTGGATGATGGTCTTATAGATATTGAAGTACGTTGTCACCAGTGTTTTTATCACATTAAAAACTGTAGTAAAAACACCCTTGATGGCTTCCCAGATGGTCGTGATGACCGTCTTTATCACATTGAAAACCGTCTCAATGATGGTTTTATACAGATTAAAATAAGTGGTTACCAGCGTTTTTATCACTTCAAACACGGTCGAGAATATCGTCTTGATTGCTTCCCATACCTGTGAAAAGAATGCTTTTATGGCATTCCATACAGTGATGGCTACCTGTTTTACATTCTCCCAGAGGTCTATCCAGAACTGACGGAATCCATCGCAGTTATTCCACAAATAAATAAAGGCAGCCACAAGAGCTGCTATTGCTGCAATAATAAGAACGATTGGATTTGCAAGCATTGTAGTATTCAGTGCTGCAAATGCTCCTTTTACCGTATTGATGACTCCGGCAATCTTCGGAACGATTGTCATGATCGTGCCGACTGCGGATATTACCTTTCCGATCACGATAAGAACGGGACCGAGTGCTGCTGCCAGAAGGGCAATCGTAACGACCGTCTTCTTCGTACCCTCACTCAGTCCGTTTAACCAGTCCACAAATTTCTGTACCCATCCCACGATCTGTTTGATGGCCGGCATCAGAAGTTCCCCAAAAGATATCGCCAGACCTTCCAGTGCTGATTTTAAGATAGTGATCTGTCCCTGCAAGTTATCAAGCTGTGTATCTGCCATCTGCTGTGCAGCACCACCGCTGGCGGTGATCTTCTGCTGGAGGTCATCCCATGTGCTTCCTGTATTGGCAAGCAGTGCATTTACGGAAGACAGGTCCGTCTTGTTAAAGATCGTACCTATGATGTTGGACTTCTCTGCTGATGTCATTCCGTCCATGCTCTTATTAAGGTCACCAAGGATATCGTTCATTGACCGCATGTTTCCTTCGGAATCATATACGGAAATTCCCAGTGCTTCCATCTGGGCGGCCGCCTTATCCGTAGGATTCTGCAGTGACAGGATAATGTTACGGAGATGCGTACCGCCTTCTGCCCCCTTGATACCATTATTAGCAAGGATACCAAGTGCGGTATTGAGTTCTGCCGTACCGCCCTTGATGGATTTGGCTGTCGCACCAATGGTAAGAATTCCCTCGCCCAATTGTGCAACCGATGTGTTCGTGGTAGATGCCGTTTTTGCCATCTGATCGACCATCGTTTCTGCCTCGTCCACACCCATACCAAGTGCGGACATGGCATCCGTTACCATGTCGGAAGCATCCGCAAGGGCAATATCCCCGGCGGCTGCCAGGTTAAGCACGGTCGGCAGTGTATTGCACATCTGCTCCGTGTCATATCCGGCAAGAGCCAGATAATTTAATGCCTCGGCACACTCGGATGCGGAAAAAGCTGTCTCTGCACCCATCTTCTTTGCCAGCTTGGAAAGGGTATCCATTGTATTTACGGACTGTCCGTTTACCTTAGACATGGAATCTTTTGTGATTCCCATAGTAGCCTGTACCTGTGACATGGAAGATTCAAAGTTTGCTGCCGTTGTTACGGATGCCGTACCAAGTGCGGTCACCCCGGCTGTTACCGGGAGGAGTTTCTGTCCGGCAGAGGAAATATTATCCCCAACCGTCTTTAACTTCTCACCAGTTGCTGCGATCTTCTGCACTGCCGTTGCGGACTGGTTCGCCTGTGTTTCCAGATTCTTTAAGTCCTGCTCAGTTTCTACGATCTCCCTCTGAAGGCATCGTACTGCTCCTTTGAGATCTCGCCATTGGCAAGTGCCGTATTTGCCTGTTCTGCTGCGGTCTTTAAGGTAGCCAGTTTCTCTTTTGTCTCACTGACCGCTTCCGCAAGCAGCTTATGCTTCTGTGCCAGAAGCTCCGTATTTCCCGGATCCAGTTTCAGAAGCTTATTTACGTCCTTAAGCTGTGACTGGGTAGACTTGATCTGTCCGTTCACACCTTTAAGTGCATTCTGCAGTTTGGTTGTATCACCACCAATTTCTACCGTGATACCCTGAATACGGCTTGCCATGCCTCTCACCTCCTCCTAAAAATGGGTACAAAAAAAGGAGCATCTCTGCTCCGTAACAAAATAAAAACACCCGCCATTTCTGACGGATGTCCTATGTAATATTATAAAATTGTCAGTGCTGCAATTGGAAATTGTTTGTTATTTTACAAAGATTGCATCATCTCAAGAATGATTCCATCCGGATCCCTGAAATAAAACGCTCTGCTTTCCCCAAATCCATCTGCCCTAAAATCGAAATACTGAGGTTCAGACAAGCACTCCACGCGATTTTCGATAAGAGTTTTGTAGACAGAATCAATGTCATCCGTGTAAAAGCATACTTCTGAGATAGATGTCGTAAACAAGTCTGATTGTTCTTTATGGATTTTGCTGTCTACAAACTGAATCAATTCAACCGGTGGTGCTTCAAGAGTCTTTGAACCATTCAAATATGCAACCCTTGCTTTACAATTTTCCTTACGGAACATTTTATCTGTTTCTTCGCCTTCCATAAAGATTTCGCCCTGAAATTCAAGTCCAAGAATATCTCTGTAGAAAGCAATCGAACGACCCAAATCAGAAACGCTTAATCCAACGTGATAAATTCTTCCAACCATATTTTCTTCTCTCCAATAATTTCTTTTTTTTATCGAATCCAGATTTGTAGCTGAGAATATCCCAGCTTTCTGCAGATAAGTATAACAGAAAAAGGCTGTACTCTCAATCAGAATCGGTCGAAATCTTCCTGTGTTGCAAGCTCGGCATACTTGTAATCATCGTTCCGGCTTTCACTGTACATATCATTGATAAGACCTATCGACAGCATATCAAGATCTGCCATCGATAAACCTAACTGCACACATCGCAGCAGAAACAACGGGGTTGTCATTTCACGCTCTGTCGGACGAAGTTTTTTTTAGCTTCCACATCCGTTTTTACATTCAGTCCCCACAGTTCAATAAGCTGCGGAAGAACCTGATAAATTGAAAACGTATTGAAATTATCGAGCCACTCTTCCGGTGTGTCCGGAATGCTTGGATTCGCATGCTTGGCCATAATAAATGCTATATTCTCGAACATCTCAAGAGAAAACATATCAAGGTTTGATGATTCCTCTTTTCCATCTCCGATACTCTTTTCAAGCACTGCCAGATCCTTATAAATATCCCTCTGGAACTTTAATCTGTAGATTCTCGGAATGGCTGCACTTGCTTGAATGCAACCATCTGTCCGTCAATTTCTATATCCTTTCTGATACCCATGTCTTAGTCCTCCTTATGATACGCTCTTGGTTGATTTTGCTGACTGCTGCTCCAGTGCCGGAGTTGCAGCCGGAAGATACACACTCTTGTACCAGTTGTTATAAACTGTATCTGTCGTGGAATCTCCTGTCTTTGCCTTGACATATCCGTCTGCCATCGGTCTTGCCTTTACTGTTAGTGTTTCTGTCTGCACTTCCTTATCTTCCTCATTGGTCTTTGACTCAATGGTCGGACGGGATGCGGAACAGTTATAAAGCACATGGCGGATTTTACGGATATCACCATCAAATTCAAAAAGCAGTGCAAAGCTGCCTGTTTCAGAATTTGCATTCTCCACAAGAACCTTATTGGCATCCTGCTCCTCTTTTAAGATATCAGTTCTGAACGATTCCGGAATCATGGCAAGCTCAAGGTCACCATCATATCCCTGATTGTTGTTGATTACATAATACTCAATACCATCTGCATAGAATGATTCCGGCTCTCCTGTCGGATCCATGCTGATGGATACTGCACCCGGCATTGGTACAGGTGTTCCAAAACTGACCGTGCCTTCCTCTGCAACTGTAATCGGTGCATAATGCACATTGCAGATATTAAATTTGACTTTGTTCTTTTTATTAGCCATCTTCTATACCTCCATCTGATAAAGTACCTCATACAGATTTTCAGATTCTATCCATACTTCGCTTTTTTCATAAAAAATACCGTGCAGGTCAAGCACGGCTTCTACTGTAAGTTCCAGTTCCGGATTTTTAAGGTCCGTATAAATTTCTATATTTAGACGGCTGGATTTATAATATACCCTGCCGTCTGCCGGAAAATTGTTGCTTCCCGGATAAAGGAATACTGCAAAAGGTGGTTCCGGGGACTCGCCTTCCACAAAATGGTCATAAGCAAACGGAAGATTCATTTCTTCCATCATTGCCACAACTTCTTCATGTGTCATGAACGCAGCCCCCTTTCAATCTTCAGCAGAAGCTCCCTGTTTCCTTTTGCCTCTGCCGGGGCAATATGCTCCCTTCCGGCTACCCTGCCGCCGCCCCGCTTTGCATGACCATGCTCCAACAGGTGGGCGATCTGGTATCTGTCCTTGGAATGGACAGTCATCGTGAGGGAATTACTGCTTTCCGCTGTCTTTTTCACGGTCCAGCTCTTTTTGTACCGGCCGGTACGCTTTGGGGCATTTGCCTGAATGTCTTTCTTTACCGTCTTGGATACATCTTTTACCGCATCCTTGACCGTATCCGTTGCAAGGTCTGCATACTCTTTGAGTCCGTCCATGATTGCATCCGCAAGACCGTCAACGGTCGTTCTTCTCTCTGCCATTCCATCACCTCTTTATCAGGCAGCCCTTATCCTTACTGATTTATTTCTGTACTGCACGTTATCAACAAATGTAATATTATAAAACCTTCCACGAAAAACAATACGGTAATGCTCCGTATCAAGTCCTGACACCTCACTGCAGTACCGGATAATAAAATCCAGCTCTGTTTCCGCATTGACCTGTTTTGCTTCCCAGTATTCCTTACCGGACAGATTATTCGCATAGGAAAAACATTTATAATAATCTTCCCACACAAGCATGTGGTTTCCCGTCTTATCTGTCTTGGTACTGCTTTTCTGTATCGTGATCCTCTCACGCATGAGTTCAATCATCAGAATCTCTCCTTCCTGATCCCAAAGAGCAGATATTTCAGTGTTTCCGTCATTGCCTTATGATCGGCTTCTTCCCTGTGCTCATACAAATAAGCAATGGCATACAGTTCCGCAGTATGGATGAGTGGTTCATGCCGTTTCAGTCCTGCCCGTGTACGTCTTGTCACATTTAAGATCAGGCTGTCGGATGTCTCCATCAGACGGAGGATAAGATCATCCTCATCTGAAGAATCGACCCTGAGATACCCTTTGGCTTCCTCAAGCGTTACGAACATCCGTCCACCTACTTTCCGGCAGCCTTGATATCAAGTGTCTTGACTGCCTCGGAAAGGATCAGCTTGCCGTCCACACGCTCGGAAGCAAGGAATCCGACCTGTCCGGTTGTAGCATAAAGCTCATTCAGTCTCTTGAAACTTCTGCCTGACGGTCAGCGATCCAATAATAACTGTAATCACCAAATGCCATGACACGGCTTCCTGCTGCAAGCTCCGGCACATAAATGGATGTGCGGTATGGGCGGTTGAGGATCCTGTCCGGCTCTCCTTCCCTTACGGACGCTGCCAGATATAATTTCCGTTTCCATCCTTCAGCTTTCTGATTGCCTTTACGGTCGAATCATTAAGAAGCCACACTGCCTTGTTACGGTATGGAGCACGCAGGGAGTAATAAAGATCCATGACATCATCAAATGTAATGGAAGTATTATTGGCAGTAACACCAGTCTCTGCACCGCCTGTGGCATTGAAGATTCCGGTAGGTTTTCCCTTGCCGTCACCGATAAAGAATGCTTCCTCTTCCTTTGTACCAATTCTTCTTCCGAACTCCCTTGAAATATACTGCTCAATATTGAACACGCTGTCATTTAAGAGTTCATCAGACACCTTGATCATGGTTGCCAGCTTGTAGGCACTGATGGATGTCTGGCCGAAGCTGTCATCGGATTCAGGAAACTGTCCGCCCTCATCGATCCATGCCGCCTCGCCCTTTGATGTGACGATAGGGATCTTGCGGTCACCGCTTGAAGTCTTGATGACGGTTGCAAGGTTACGGAAAAATACTTCCTCTTCCAGTGCTTCCACGAGTTTCTTCTCATACTCATCCGGTACGAGATATCCGCCCTCGGAATCCGTGCCAATAGAAAGGGCATTCTGTACTTCGTATGACATCTTGTTTCTCATACTGTTCCAGAATGCCTTTTTATACTCATCCGTTGCCCTTCCTGTCTTTGTATCACCGTCAGTCTTTGCATTCGGCTGGTTGGTGATTGGTGTGCTTGTTGCCTTTGCAAGCTCTGCATCGATGGCAGCCTGTCTTTCCAGTCTCTCGATCTCTTTTCCGAGATTTACGACATCTGCTTCCATCTTGTCATAAGTGGCTGCATCCTCTGCGGATACAAATCCTTCCTGCGTTCTCTTGGCATCAAGGAATGCCTTTGCTGCATCCCAGGCCTTTGCTCTCTTTTCTCTTAACTCTAAAATCTTACTCATCTTGAAATCCTCCTTAATGTGTTAAAAGACTCAGTCTTTTTTCCAACTGGTTAACTGGTATCATGGCATCCGTATGGGATACCTTGGAAAGGAACGATTCATTCATCGCCTTTGTGGAAAACATCATGGAATCCTGCTGGAACGGGAGTTTCTTTTTCTTCTCCTTTTCCCCGTCATCCTTTTTCTCCTCTTCCTCTCCTTCACTGCCTTCGTCCGGCTTTTTCTCCGGTTCTTCCGGCTCTTTCTTTTTCTCATCCTCATCGGAATCAAAAAGGATCTTATCTGCAAATCCAAGCTCCACGGCTTTCTTGGCATTAAACCAAGTCTCGTCATCCATCATGTGGGAGAGCCTTGCACGGGTAAGCCCGGTCTTGGACTCATAAGCATTTAAGATGGACTCCTTGACTTCATTCAGCATTGCGATTGCCTTCTGCATATCCTTTGCCTCGCCTGTTGCAATAGTCGCAGGATTGTGTATCATCATCATTGCCACAGGGGATACACATACCGTATTTCCCGCCATCGCAATAACGGATGCTGCCGAAGCTGCAATGCCGTCGATCTTGACGGTCACGCTTCCCTTGTAATCACGGAGCATGTTGTAGATCTGTGCTGCTGCGAACACATCACCGCCCGGAGAATTGATCCATACCGTGATATTTCCGCTTCCGGCATTCAGCTCATCCTTGAAAAGCTGCGGCGTGACATCATCGTCAAACCAGCTCTCCTCAGCGATCGTGCCGTTTAAGAACAGGGTTCTCTCTTGGATCTGTTCCTGCGTCTCCTCGTTGGTCACTGTCCTGTTTTTCCAATTCCAGAACTTC
>ENA-OQIR01000200-OQIR01000200.1-human-gut-metagenome-genome-assembly--contig:-NODE-200-length-28262-cov-3.597299_pt1 | contig 28262 bp, 36 predicted proteins | sample MGYA00242580_ERZ504745 | MGnify/ENA primary metagenome ERZ504745 (study PRJEB26092, sample SAMD00036214) | human gut metagenome | host: Homo sapiens | study: EMG produced TPA metagenomics assembly of...
GTAAGGTGAACACCACCGACGCTCCTACCTCGGCCGCGAGAACTGAGAGTAAGGACGAAAGAAGTTTCATGGCACGTTCCACCGCTCGTAAGAGGGCTCTGAATACGTTGTATGAAGCGGATGAGAAGGGACAGGACATCCTGTCCCTTCTTGCTGAGCGCATTGAGCAGCCCGGCGCCCAGACTCCGCTGCCTGAATACGCCATCGAAATCGTTCGTGGCGTTGCGGAACATATCGCAGCCATCGATTCCACGCTTGACGAGCATTCCACCGGTTGGAAGGTCAAGCGTATGGGCGTTGTCGATCGCAATATTCTGCGTATCGCGGCGTGGGAGATCATGTTCAATGATGATGTTCCCAATATGGTGGCCATCGACGAGGCGCTTGGCCTTGCCAAGACGCTGTGTGATGATGAATCACCGGCATTCATCCACGGTCTGCTCAGCGCTGTCAGCGCTGATGCGGATGCCGTTCAAGTGGATGGGCAACCGACCGAACCTTCAGCTGAGTAAAGCTGAAAGTTAAGCGATTCGGCCGGGTCGCGAGTCCTAACCGGCCGCTATCCTTGGTACGAATACCTTGACTATAAGGGGGTTTTGGTGAACCAGTATGATTCCGAAGCCGTGATGTTTGACCCTCAAGATGCCGTTCTCGTTCTCGAAGACGGACAGGTGTATGTGGGTGAGCCTTACGGCGCGATCGGCACGACCAGTGGGGAGATCGTTTTCGCAACCGGCATGACCGGTTATCAGGAGACGCTTACGGACCCAGTTACGATCGTCAGATCGTGGTACAGACGTTCCCTCATATTGGGGACACGGGAATCAATGGGGAGGATCCGGAATCCTCGCGAATCTGGGTTGCCGGCTACGTCGTGCGCGATCCTAGCCCGAGCGTGAGCAATTGGCGCGCAACCGGCAGCTTGATGACGATCTGGAAGCCAACAAGATTGTTGGCATCAGCCATATCGATACCCGTAAGCTGGTGCGTCACCTGCGTTCCGCCGGTGTGATGCGTGCTGCGATTTTCTCCGGTGACGCTTTGCTTGACGACAATGGCAAGCTGCTACTATCGAATCCATGCTCGACGAGGTTAAATCCACTCCGCAGATGAAGGGGATGAGCCTCTACGACGAGGTCAGCACCAAGCAGGCCTACACCATCGAACCTTGCGGTGAATTCGAAGGCAAGGAGCCGCTGTACACCGTCGCCGCCGTCGATTTGGGCATCAAGGCCATGACTCCGCATCGCATGGCGGAGCGTGGTTGCCGTGTGCATGTGGTGCCATCCACCATCACGTTCGACGAGCTTGAAGCTCTTCATCCTGATGGTGTCTTCTTCTCCAATGGTCCGGGAGATCCGGAACAGGCCGCCCCTGAAGTGGACCTGCTTCGTCAGGTGCTTGATGCAGGCCATCCGTTCTTCGGCATCTGCTTCGGCAACCAGCTGCTCGGCCGTGCGCTTGGCTTCGGTACGTACAAGCTGAAGTTCGGCCACCGTGGCATCAACCAGCCGGTCAAAGACATGACCACCGGCAAAATCGAAATCACCGCGCACAACCACGGTTTCGCCGTCGACGCGCCGATTGGTGAAACCGTTGACGCGCCGTTCGAAAACGGCAAGTACGGCAAGGTGTTCGTCAGCCACATCGATCTGAATGACAACGTGGTTGAAGGCCTGCAGTGTGTCGATATTCCGGCATTCTCCGTGCAGTACCATCCGGAAGCCGCAGCCGGCCCGCACGATGCCGCATATCTGTTCGATCGTTTCGTGGATCTCATGCGTTCCGCCAAGGAGGGAACCGCAATGCCTAAGCGCACAGACATCAAGTCCGTGATGGTCATCGGCTCCGGTCCGATTGTGATCGGCCAGGCCGCAGAATTCGATTACTCGGGCACTCAGGCCTGCCGCGTGCTTCGTGAGGAAGGCATCCGAGTCATTCTCGTCAACTCCAACCCGGCCACCATCATGACCGATCCGGAAATGGCAGATGCCACCTACATCGAGCCGATCTCCACGCCGATCCTCGAGCAGATCATCGCCAAGGAACGTCCTGACGCCCTGCTGCCGACCTAGGTGGTCAGACTGCACTGAACGCAGCCATGGCGCTGGGCGAGGCCGGTGTGCTCAAGAAGTACAACGTCGAGCTGATCGGCGCTTCCCTTGAAGCCATCGACCGTGGTGAGGACCGTGAGCTCTTCAAGAAGGTCGTTGAGGAGCTGGCGCCGAATCCGCACGTTCCGACATCGCCCATTCCCTCGAAGAAGTCGATAAGATCGCTGAGAAGTTCGGCTATCCGCTGGTTGTGCGACCGAGCTTCACCATGGGTGGTCTCGGTTCCGGTATTGCGCACAACGAAGAGGAACTGCACCGCATCGCAGGCGCAGGCATCCATTATTCCCCGACCGACGAGGTGCTGATCGAAGAAGGCATCGAAGGCTGGAAGGAATACGAACTCGAGCTGATGCGCGACAAGAAAGACAACGTCGTGGTCGTCTGCCCGATTGAGAACGTGGATCCTGTCGGTGTGCACACCGGCGATTCCATTACCGTGGCGCCTGTGTTCACTCTGACTGATCGCGAATATCAGAAGCTTCGTGATATCGGCATCGCCATCATTCGCGGCGTGGGCGTCGATACTGGCGGTTGCAACATCCAGTTCGCCATCAACCCGAACACCGGACGCATCATCGTCATCGAAATGAACCGCGTGTGTCCCGTTCCTCCGCTCTGGCATCCAAGGCAACCGGCTTCCCGATCGCGAAGATCGCCACCAAGCTGGCTCTTGGCTATACGCTCGACGAAATCCAGAACGATATCACGCAGTCCACACCGGCCAGCTTCGAGCCGACTATCGACTACGTGGTCACCAAGGTCCCGCGTTTCGCCTTCGAGAAGTTCCCGGGTGCCGATCCGACACTGACCACCTCCATGAAGTCCGTGGGCGAGGCCATGGCTCTGGCAGGCAATTTCCAGGAATCCCTCGGCAAGGCCATGCGCTCCATCGACAAGCGCCACATGGGCTTTAACTGGGACGGCGACAAGCCTCCGCACAGGAAGTCGATGAGCTGCTGGACGCATCAAGGTGCCGACCGAACATCGTTATCTGCAAATCCAGCGCGCCCTGTGGGGAGGCGCCACCGAACAGCAGATCTTCGACGCCACCAAGATTGATCCGTGGTTCATTCGCCAGTTCGAACTCATCAATGAGACAGCTCTTGAAATCAAGGGAGCGGAGAAGCTTAGCCGCAAGCTGTTGAAGAAGGCGAAGCTGGCTGGTCTTTCCGATCTGCAGATCGCCCACCTGCGTCGCTTGGGAGACGAAGGTGAAAACGCGATCCGCGAGCTGCGCTGGTCGTATGATCTTCGCCCGGTCTTCAAGACGGTCGATACTTGTGCCGCCGAGTTTGACGCGGTGACTCCGTACTACTACTCCTGCTATGCGGACGAAAGCGAACTGCGCCCGCGTGAGCGCGAAGCCGTGATCATTCTCGGCTCCGGTCCGAACCGTATCGGTCAGGGCATCGAGTTCGACTACACCTGCGTGCATGCCGTGCAGGAACTGGGCAAGGACTATGACACCATCATGGTCAACTGCAACCCGGAAACTGTGTCGACCGATTACGACATGTCCGATCGCCTGTACTTCGAACCGCTCACCTTCGAAGACGTGCTCGAAATCTACGAGGCCGAAAAGAAGATGGGCCCAGTCAAGGGCGTTATCGTTCAGCTTGGTGGCCAGACCCCGTTGTCTCTGGCAGCTCGCCTGAAGGCTGCTGGCGTGCCGATTCTCGGCACCACGCCTGAATCCATCGATCTGGCTGAAAACCGTGAGCTCTTCGGCGAAGTGCTGAAGAAGGCCGAGATGAACGCGCCTCGCTACGGCACCGCTCTGAGCTTGATGAAGCCCGTGAAGCGGCACACAACATCGGTTACCCGGTGCTGGTGCGCCCGAGCTACGTGCTTGGTGGTCGTGGCATGGAAATCGTATATGACGATGCCCAGTTGCGCAAGTACGTGGATCGCGCATTGAAGGAAGCCCAGGCCGATACCGTGGTTTCTGGCCGTCTGCCTTCTCCGCTGCTGATCGACAAGTTCCTGCAGGACGCCGTGGAAATCGACGTTGATGCCTTGTTCGACGGCGAGGAGCTGTATATCGGTGGCATTATGGAGCATGTCGAGGAAGCCGGTGTGCATTCCGGCGATGCCGCATGCACCTTGCTCCGAGCACCCTTTCCGATGATCAGATTCGTCGTCTGCGCGAAGGCACCTATGCCATCGCCAAGGGCTGTGGCGTGCAAGGCTGATCAACGTGCAGTACGCCTTCATGGCCAACACGCTGTACGTCATCGAGGCGAATCCGCGTGCCTCCCGTACCGTACCGTTCGCTTCCAAGGCGACCGGCGTGGCACTGGCCAAGGCAGCGGCCCGCATCATGGCTGGCGAAACCATTCAGCAGCAGCGTGACAACGACTTGCTGTTGCCTCACGGCGATGGTGGTGATATTCGCCGCGGTCAGCAGGTTGCCGTTAAGGAATCCGTGCTTCCGTTCAAGCGTTTCCGCACGCCGCTCGGCAAGACCGTCGACGTGTTGCTTGGACCGGAGATGCGTTCCACCGGCGAGGTCATGGGCTTTGACCGTGACTTCCCGCATGCGTTCGCCAAGAGCCAGCTGGCCGCTTATGACGGTGGCTTGCCGACAAGCGGCAACGTGTTCATTTCCGTGAACGACACTGACAAGCGTCAGCTACCGTTGTTCGCCGCACGCTTGGTGGAGCTTGGCTTCAACATTTGGGCCACCGAGGGTACCGCATCCGTGTTGCGCCGCTATGGCATCGACTCCAAGATCGTTGATAAGATCAGCGTTCGTATGGATTCCGATCCGGATGATCCAATCACCACCTACCATGCGGAAGGCAGCGTCGGCAAGAATGTCGTACAGCTGATCGAAGAAGGTGCCATCGATCTGATTCTCAACACACCGAACTCCCGTGGCTCCCGTTCCGACGGCTATGCCATCCGTTCGGCGGCCATTGCTGCGGATCTGCCTCAGTTCACCACCATGACGGAATTCTCCGCCGTGTTGATGGCCATCGAGGCTGTGCGCAATAATGATTATCAGATCATGAGCATTCAGGATCATTCCCAGCAGCTGTTCGAGTTGGAAAGCCGTGAGTAATGGTAAGTAGCCTCAGTAGTGAAGAGATGAGTGCCCAGCGTTCGGATTTCGGTCTGCGTCTGAGCAATTCCATGGCCAAATATGGTCCGCTGTGTGTGGGCATCGACGCATCGGCAACTCCTTACCGACTGGGGCTACAATGTGGATGCCTTAGGCGCGGAGCTCTACTCCATGCGTATGTTGCAGGCAGCCAATGGTAGAGCGGCGGCCGTCAAATTCCAGTTCTCCATGTTCGAGCGCTACGGTTCGAAAGGCATCGCGGCGCTCGAACGGGTACTGTATGCGGCCCGTCAGATGGGAATCATCACCATTGTCGACTGCCTGCACGGCGGTCTGCCGACCACAGTGTCCGCATTCGCCGACGCCTATTTCAAGCCGGGAGCTCCTCTGCTGGCCGATGCCATCACCTTGCTGCCGTACTACGGCGCACGTTCTTTGGGTGGCGTGATCAACGACGCGCTCAACAACGGTCGAGGCGTGTTCATCGCATCATTGACCTCGAATCAAGAGGGTGCCAGCCTACAGACAGCCATTCGTCAGGCGGGCGAATACAAGGCAGAACCGTGGCCTACGGCATCGCCAGCACCGCGCAGAAATTCAACAAGGGCAATGACGGTATGGGTTCCGTTGGCTTGATCATCGGAGCCACCATCGGTCAGTGGATCAATGATTCCGGCATCGACCCAGCCAAGTTCACCGGCCCTATTCTGTCTCCGGGCTACGGATGGCAAGGTGCTGAAACCCGCGACCTTAAGACGGTATTCAAAGGTACTAAAGGCAATGTGCTTGTCACCGTATCTCGTTTTATCGCCACACATGGTCCGGATATTGCCTCTCTGAGCGCGGCCACGGAATCCGTGGCGCTCGATATTCGTCAGGCGCTTATCGAAGCGCAGAACGAAATCGATGATGAGGTTTTGGACGACGACGAAGAAGAGTGATCGCGCGTTCTCAAATCCGATGCTGAGATTCCATATTCCATGTTCTGTTGATTGTTATGAAGAATGAGGATGTAATGACTGATTCTCGTCATGGCCGTTTGATTGTACTTTGTGGCCCCGCCGGTGTTGGTAAAGGCACCGTTTTGGGACGCGTACGTGAGCAGCATCCGCAGATCTGGCTATCGGTATCTGCAACGACCCGTAAACCACGTCCAGGCGAGGTGGATGGCGTCAATTACTTCTTCATGACTGAACAGGAGTTTCTCGCCAAAGAAGATGCCGGTGAGTTTTTGGAAACCGCTGACGTCTTCGGTCTTGCTCACTACGGCACGCCCGTGAAACCAGTCGTGGAACATCTCGAACAGAATATTCCCGTCATTCTGGAAATCGACATCCAAGGTGCCCGTAGCGTCAAGCAGCGTGCGGGGGAGTTGGGTCTTGATGTGATGACCGTGTTCATTGCGCCGCCGTCGTTCGAGGAATTGAAACGCCGTCTTGTCGGGCGTGGTACTGAAACCCCGGAACAGCAGGCGAAACGTTTGGAAACCGCGAAAATCGAGCTTGCAGCTGAACCTGAATTTGACAAAGTCATCGTCAATAATGTTGTCGATGATGCTGCAAATGAACTGTGGAATCTTATTGCAACGGAATTCGATCTGTAATCGTAATAATTAAAAATTGCAACATGCGTTCGAATATATCGGGCGCATGTTTTTTAAAAAAAAGAAAATGAGGATTGCGCAGTAAATAAACTACGCAATCCTCATTATGTATTATTTGAGATTCACCAGAACTCAGGCGAGACCGGAAAGCTTGTCGATCAGCTCCGGATCGCGTGTGGCGCCCTTATCTGCGGAACGGGCGAAGGCCGCATAAGCCTTAAGCGCCTGGGAGACCTTGCGGTCGCGGTGCGCCACATAGCCGTCGCCAGCTTCGAGTTCGGCGCGGCGCTGGGCCAGCTCCTCATCGGTCAGCTCGACATTCACCGTACGGTTCGGGATATCGATATTGATGATGTCGCCGTTCTTGATCAGGGCAATCGGCCCTTGTTCGCGGCCTCGGGAGCGATATGGCCGATGGCCAGACCGGAGGAACCGCCGGAGTAGCGGCCATCGGTCAGCATGGCGACCTGCTTGCCGATGCCCTTGCCCTTGACGAAGGAGGTCGGGTACAGCATCTCCTGCATGCCCGGTCCGCCCTTCGGGCCCTCGTAGCGGATGACCAGCGCCATGCCGGGCTTCAGAGTGTCGTTGAGGATGACCTCGATGGCCTGCTCCTGGGATTCGACGACCAGTGCCGGTCCACGGAAGGTCCAAATCTCCTTCGGTACGCCGGCGGTCTTCACCACGCAGCCGTCAGGCGCGAGGTTGCCGCGCAGCACGGCCAGACCGCCTTCGGTGACCGCCGGATGGTCGATGTCATGGATCGCGCCGTTCACACGGTCGCGGTCGAGGGAATCGAACAGGGTGGTGTGCGTCCACGGATCCGGGGAGACAATGTGGCCCGGAGCGGCCAGATACATCTGCTTGGCCTGCTCGGTGCAGGTATCGCGCATGATGTCCCAGTCGTTGAGCTTGTCTTCCAGTGTCTTGTAATCGATGGAATGCACGTCGCGGTGCAGTTTGCCGGCGCGGTCGAGCTCGCCGAGAATGCCGGTGATGCCACCGGCGCGATGCACGTCGGAGATCTCCCATTCGCCGGACGGCGAAGCCTTGCAGATGCAGGGCACGGTGTGGAGATGCGCTCGATGTCGTCAAGCGTGAAGTCCACGTCGGCGGACTGCGCCATGGCGAGGATGTGCAGCACGGTGTTGGTGGAGCCGCCCATGGCCACATCCATGGTCATGGCGTTCTCGAACGCTTCCTTGGTGGCGATGGAACGCGGGAGCACGCTCTCGTCATCATCGTCGTAATACTGCTTGGCGATTTTGACGATCTGTTCGGCGGCGCGCTTGAACAAATCCTTGCGGTAGGAGTGTGAAGCCAGAATGGTGCCATTGCCTGGCAGGGCCAGACCGATGGCCTCGGTCAGGCAGTTCATCGAATTCGCGGTGAACATGCCGGCGCAGGAACCACAGGTCGGGCAGACGGTCTTCTCATAGGCGAGCAGATCCTCTTCGTTCAGATTGTCGTCGGCGGAGGCGTACATCACATCGATCAGATCGGTGTTCTTCTTCACTGTGCCGTCAGGCAGCACGGTCGTGCCGGCCTCCATCGGACCGCCGGAGACGAAGACGGTCGGAATGTTCAGACGCAGCGCGGCCATCAGCATGCCCGGTACGACCTTGTCGCAGTTCGGGATGCAGATCAGGCGTCGGCACAGTGCGCATTCGCCTGATATTCCACAGTGTCGGCGATGATGTCACGGCTCGGCAGGGAGTACAGCATGCCCGTGTGACCCATGGCAATGCCGTCATCAACAGCCATCGTGTTGAACTCACGTGGGATGCCGCCGGCTTCCTTGATGGCCTCGGAGATCAGTCGTCCGACCTTGTTCAGGTGCACGTGGCCGGGCAGGAACTCGTCGAAGGAATTGGCAATGGCGATAATCGGCTTGCCGAAATCCTTACCGTCCACACCCGCGGCACGGTAGAGGGCGCGAGCGCCCGCGAATACTCGTCCATTCATCAGTTTTGCAGATCGCATTTCCATGTTCTCTATTGTGGTAGTTAAACGGGACACGTGTTTTGTTAAAAGCCACTATGTGGAATTTGCAGAAGCGTTACATTCGCAAGCGTTGACGAAGATGCTTGCGCTTGTCGAAAACATGAGAGAAGGGGCTTGAATCAGGTCCAGTGGCGGCTCTATACTTAAGACTTTGGTAAGGAAGCTTTTGGCTTATCTGATGATTGGGAGATAATCAATATGGCATTCGGCACTCAGCCAACCCCGACCGGTCTTGCGGAACCGCCGATCGATGATTTGATGGAGCATGCTGACTCCAAGTATGCACTGGCTATTTTCGCAGCCAAGCGTGCCCGTCAGATCAATTCCTATTTCACCCAGCTTAACGAGGGCTTGCTGCAGAACGTCGGTCCGCTGGTGGAATATCAGAATCAGGAGAAGCCGCTGTCCATCGCCTTCCGTGAAATCAATGAAGGTCTGCTTGAGGAGACCCTCGGCGAAGACGATCTGACCGAAGGCAACTGACGCGACGGCTCTTGAACAAGAGTCGAATCTCGAATTTTCATTCGCCCCGATACCTGAGCGGTGCGCTTTGAATAGTCCACAATGAAACTATTGATTGCGTATGCGAAGACGGGGCGTTTTTCGTAGCAATCAGAAGGGACGAACGTGTGGGGCGTTCGTGAAAGGAGCAGCCAGATGGCTGAATTGAAGTTGATTTCCGCTGAGTCGGTAACGGAGGGGCATCCGGACAAGGTCTGTGATCAGATTTCCGATGCGATTCTTGATGATATGCTTGCTCAGGATCCGCAGTCTCATGTCGCTGTGGAGACGTGCGCCACTGTCGGTCAGTTCTTCGTGTTCGGAGAGGTGACGAGTGATGGGTATTCTGACATTCAGAACATTGTGCGTTCTGTGGTGCGTAATATCGGCTATACCAGTTCCCGTGTCGGTCTTGATGCTGATTCTTGCGGTGTGACCGTGTCATTGACCGAGCAGAGTTCCGAAATCAATCAGGGTGTGGCTCGTTTGAGTGGTGAGGCGGAATCTCAGGCATCTCGCGAGCAGCGCTACGAAGCACAAGGTGCCGGCGATCAGGGTGTGATGTTCGGCTATGCATGCGATGAGACCGATGCGTTGATGCCATTGCCGATTTACTTGGCGCATCGTTTGGCATATCGTCTTACGCAAGTGCGCAAAAATGGCGAAGTTCCTCATCTGCGTCCGGATGGCAAGACCCAGGTGACCATCGAATACGATGAGAACGATACTCCCGTTCGTCTCGACACGGTGTTGGTTTCCACTCAGCATGATCCTCAAATCGATCAGGCATGGCTTAAGGAGCAGCTGACGGAGCATGTGATTCGTCCGGTGCTCGACGATGTGCTTGCCGACCGTGTGGCGCATGATGAATATCACGTGCTCGTTAATCCGACCGGTTCGTTCGTGCTTGGCGGTCCTGCCGCGGATGCCGGTTTGACCGGTCGCAAGATCATCGTCGACACGTATGGTGGTGCGGCGCATCATGGTGGCGGCGCATTCTCCGGCAAGGATCCGAGCAAGGTGGATCGTTCCGCGGCCTATGCGGCACGTTGGGTGGCCAAGAACATTGTGGCCGCTGGCCTTGCGCATAAGGTTGAAGTGCAGGTGGCGTATGCCATTGGCGTGGCCGATCCGGTGTCCATCAATGTGGAAACGTATGGCACTGAAATTGGTGTGACCCGCGAGCAGATTCAGCAGGCTGTGCGCACGGTGTTCGACCTTCGACCGGCCGCCATTATCGACGAGCTCGACCTGAAGCGTCCGATCTATTCCAAGACCGCTGCTTATGGTCATTTCGGACGCGACGATGCTGATTTCACCTGGGAGGCCACCAATAAGGTCGACGAGCTGAAAGCCGCCATCGAGGGCTGAGCTACCCTTGAATCATGAGTACTGAGGATGCCGAACAGCTGGCGCTTGACGGGCTTGCCCCGCGCAAGCGGCGCAAACGTGCACCTGCGCCCAAAACGCCGGCTGCCGAGCATCCCATCGCCCAAGTGGTGCTGGACATTCAAGCCACCCATTTGGGGCAGACCTTCGACTACTACGTCGAGGAGAAGTATTCCGAAGATGCGCAACCCGGCGTAATGGTGCGCGTGCGTTTCGGAGGGCAACGGGTTAACGGCATTGTATGGAACAGAACTGACACCAGCGAAACCCCGGAATCGTCGTTGAGATTCATTGAACGAGTGGTCTCCGATCGTGTGCTGGTGCCTGCGTCCATGCGGAATGACGCTACGCTTATCGCGGATGCGTTCGGTGGAACACGAGCCAACATCCTACGTTTGGCGGTGCCTGCGCGCGTGGCGCGAGTCGAACAGGAGCAGCGCCTCGGCAATCGGACGAATATCGAAAAAAACAGGCGCAGGGAGTCGCTCGCCAAGGCCGAACGGGAATCATACGAACAACTGCAACGGCAATACGGCAATATCAATCTGCTTCATGAAGCATTGGAATCGCAACGTTTTCAATCGTTCGTGTTCGATCCGCTTCCGGGTGCCGACCATTGGCGGCAGTGTGCGGCATGGATGGTGGTTTCGGCGCTGTTGCAGTGCAAACCGGCAGTGCTGGTGCTGCCGACCATGCGTGAGATTGAGGATATGGCTGAGACCCTGCAGCTATTGGTTTGCGCCTTTTCGCACCGATGCAATCCTCCAATGGAGCGTATGACGCGATTTCGCCATTCTGAATGCGCAGATGGCGCCGGCGGAACGGTATCGTGCCTATCTGGCCATCTGCGAGGGGCAGGTTCGGTGCGTGATCGGCACGCGTGCGGCGATGTATGCTCCGGTGGACGGCAATGCGTTGTTCTTCATACTCGACGACGTGTGCTATCAGGATGCCGATGGCATGATGCCATACGCCAACGCTCGTGGAGTGCTGCGGTTGCGCGCGAAATCGCATAACGGCGTGTTCGTTGCGATGGCCAATGCGCGCAGTGTGCAAAGCCAGTGGGAGACCGATGCGGCGCACGTCAGAGCCACTCAGTCAGCGGTTTCAGCACGCCTATTCATGCGTTTCCTGCGGTGACCAAGGAGGCAAGTCCGTGGATTCGTTGGCTCAACCGCGATGAACTGGCGAGACTTGCGGATGCAACCATTGGCGCGCGTGTGCCGCACACCGCGGTGCGAGTGTTGTCGAAGGCGTTGGAAAGCGGCCCGGTGTTGTTGAGTATTCCGCAAGACGGCATCAGCGAGGCATTGAGCTGTGCGAAATGTCACCGACAGGCGAGATGTTCGTATTGCACCGGGCCTTTGGAACGATTGTTGGACGGGTCCGTGCGATGCCGCTGGTGTGGCTCCGCCACAGTGCAATGGGCTTGCCCGGCATGCCAGGGCGAGCGCATGCGAGTGGTTCGTGTCGGGGCCGCGGGAACTGCACAGGAACTGAGCCGGCTGTTTCGTGGCGTTCCTATTGTGCTTTCAACGCCGAGCCAGCCGCGTGGCATTGTTCCCGATATTGGATTTACGCCGCAGCTGGTCATCGCCACTCCCGGTGCCGAACCCCGTGTGCGTGGGCGGAATCCTTCGGAGTGTGAATACCGTGCTGTGGCCATTCTTGACGCATGGACCAGCCTGTACGCGTTCGGTATCGACGCGGGCGTAGACACGTTAACGTCGTGGATGCGTGCGGTTTCGCTATGCGCGCCGCGAATCAGGGGAGGTCAGGCACTGCTGATCGGAGAAACCGATCCCACGCTTGCCCAATCGTTGATGCTTTGGAATTCAACGTTGTTGGCGCAAACCGAACTACAGGAACGTGAGCAGACGGCATTGCCCCAGTGTTCGCCGCTGCCTGCGTGTGGGGCCGCCGTGACGCGGTGAAAGCCACGTTGGAGCGGATTGGTGCATTGGGCGGGGGAGATATGTCTACCATCGAAACCGCCGAAGGCGTACTGCCGTCCGTATTGGGGCCGGTGCCCATTCCGCAGCCGCGAACCATTGATTCACGTGAGTTGGAAGGTACTGCGGATCGTGTCAAGGCCGTGGTGCGTGTGCCGCAAAGCCGACGTGGCGAATTGGCGTTGCGTTTGCGCTCCGCCAGTGCCCGCCATGTGGCCGCTCGTGAGCCCGGTGAGCTGCGTTTCCAGCTTGATCCGAAGGAACGAATCTGACGCACGTCCCCTCGCCGTGAAAAACTAGATAGGTTGAAGTTCGGCATAAGCCGTATGGCATGAATGGAGGATCATATGAAGGGCTGGCCAGGAGAGCCTGACATGGAGTACGACGTGCTCATGGCAGACGGCGAAGCCGCGGCGAATGCGGGCAAACCGATCACCGATGTGATTTTCGATTTCGGCAATGTGCTCATCTACTGGGATCCGGTTGCGTGATGGCGCCACGGTATAGCGACGAGCTTGTTGAGCAGTTCCTTGACAACGATATTTCCGGCTTTTATGACATCAATGACGAGTTGGATTGTGGCATGTCGAACGATGGTGGTGTCGCCTTGATGCGTGAACGTCACGGAGACAAGTGGGCCGACATGCTGCAGTACTATCTCGACAATTTCGTTGACTCGCTGACCGGCGTGGTGCCGGGCGCTCGCGTGCTCATCAATGATTTGAAAGCTGCCGGCGTGCGCGTATGGGGATTGAGCAACTGGCAGAAGGACCTGTTCCCGATCGCGCTTGAGAATTTCGATATTCTGCGCAGTCTTAACGATCGTGTGGTTTCGGGGTACATTTCCCTGCGCAAGCCCAACAAGGATATTTACGAGTTCGCGTTGCAGCAGTTCGGCATTGACGCTTCCGGCGCGGTATTCGTGGATGATAAGGCCATGAATATCGTAGGTGCGAACAATGCTGGCATTCGCGGCGTTCGATTCAAGGATTCGCGTGCATTGCGTGCGTTGCTCATCGATGCAGGTGTGAAGATTCCTGCAGTGCGCCAGGCATAGTGTTGGTGCGTCGCGTTCCCCTGTTGCACACGCTGCTGATATGTGTGCTGTTGATATGACGGAATGATTCCACGATGATAACGATGTGAATGAGGATTTGATAAGGAGGACTTTCTATGCTGAAAGTGCTGTTTGCCGGTACTCCGGATGTTGCTGTGCCGTCGTTGAAGATGCTGGCTGAAGACACCGAGCATTTTGAAGTGGTCGCCGTGCTCACCCGACCGGATGCGCCTACCGGTCGTGGACGCAAGTTGGTGCCGAATCCCGTGAAGCAGGCCGCTCTTGAACTTGGCCTGCCGGTGATCGAATCCGATCCGAGCGAGGAAACCTTCATTTCCGAACTGTCGGCCACCGGAGCTCAGGCTGCCGCAGTGGTGGCGTACGGCAAAATCCTGAAGCAGGATGTGCTCGACGCGTTGCCGATGGGCTGGTATAACCTGCATTTTTCGCTGCTTCCGCAGTGGCGTGGCGCGGCTCCTGTGCAGCGTTCCATTTGGGCCGGCGAAAAGGTGACTGGTGCCACGGTGTTCCGTATTGTGCGCGCCATGGATGCCGGTCCGATTCTGGCGCAATCCACCGTGGAAATTGGAGCGCACGAAACTGCCGGCGAGCTTCTGAACCGTCTTGCCGAAGATGGATCGCACCTGCTTGCCGCATCGTTGCAGGCCATGGCCGACGATCAGATCGCTCCGGTGGAGCAGTCTGCCGGCGCATATGAGGTGGCTCAGAAGATCACCGTTGAAGACGCGCATATTCGTTTCGACATTCCCGTGTTCGCGGTGGATCGTCAGATTCGGGCCTGCACACCCAATCCGGGCGCATGGTGCGAACTGCATGCCAACGCTGAAGCCGAACCGACCATACTGCACGTGCTTCGAGCGCAGAGCGCCGATATGGGCAATCCCAACACGCCCTCTTCGCTTGAGCCGGGGCGGATCGTGGCCGGAAAGAAGAACGTATGGGTGGGCACTTCCTCAGATCCTCTGGAATTGCTTGAGGTCAAAGCCCAAGCAAAAAGGCCATGCGTGCCGCCGACTGGGCGAGAGGCGCTCATCTCGACGGCGCCTACTGCAAGTAGAGTCGGAAACAGGTAGGCCGTATAAAGTTGCCGTGTGAATCTCATGATTTCACACGGCAACTTTTGCTATATCAAGCTTGTGATACTGCGGTTCGAATCATCAGAAGAGTTGAAGCTTGGCAAATCAACGAAGAAAATCAAGAATCCGCATCAAATCGCGTTCGTTCACACGATGTGGAGCGTCCGCCTGAACCGCAGGCTTGGCGCAGAACGCCACACCGAGCCCGGCGGCATGAATCATCGGCAGATCATTGGCCCCATCACCAACCGCAACAGTCTGGTCCATACTGATGCCCATGTGTGAAGCCCAATCATACAGCGACTGCAACTTCACATCTTTCGTAATAATATCGCCAAGCACACGGCCGGTCAGACGGCCATCCGCGGCTTCCAAACGATTCGCAATCCAAAAATCAAGATGTGCGTCGGTGGCAAGACGATCCACGACTTCATGAAAACCGCCGGAAACCACGCCGACCTTCCAACCATGCGCATGCAAGGCATCAATCAAATCGAGCGCACCGTGCGTAAAATGCACACGACGATATACATCATCGAATACCGAAGTCGGCAAATCCCTCAGCAATGCGACGCGAGCCTGCAATGCCTCACGAAAATCAAGTTCGCCATTCATCGCGCGTGCGGTAATCGACGCAATCTGTTCGCCAATTCCAGCAGCGGCGCCCAACTCGTCGATGACTTCCTCGTCAATCAGTGTGGAATCCACATCCATGACCAGCAGACCCGGCTGAGAAAGGGTGGGCGTGGGTGCGATGTTCGGCGATTCTTGTTCAAGCATGGTTTTGATTGTCGGAAATCATGCGGACAATGAGTATTCTTAATGGGTGAATGTATGAGACGGTTGCATTCCGGTTTGGGTTTGTCGGAGTGTTCCCGCGTGTTGGAAGTGGGGTCTGCATGGATCGGCGTGACGATACGTTGGCATCATTGGGCGAGGCAAACGATCAGTTGATGGCCAAGAACCATGCGCTGGCCAAGGCATTGAACCGCGCCACTCAGGAGCTCACCAAAGCCAAAGCGCAACTGAACCAGTTGGCCGGTCCTCCCATGACCTTTGCCACCATGGTGCGCGTGTATTCCGCTCGAACGGACGAACAGGGTGTACAGCGTGCCAGCGCCGAAGTGATTTCCGGTACGCGACGCATGATTGTGCCGGTTGCGGCGAATGTGCAGGCGTCCAGGCTTGAGGCGGGACGTACCGTGCTGCTCAACGAAAACATGGTGGTGGTTTCGCAGGCTGACACCGACACGTTGGGTGCAGTGCGTACGGTGAAGCAGGTTATTGATGATGGACGATTACTGGTAGCCGACAATGGCGGTAATGTTGCATTGGTCCGCCGTTCGGGCACGTTGGCGAAGGCTGTGATCAATGTGGCCGATCGTGTTACGGTCGATTCGTCCATGCGATTCGCGTTTGCGCTGGTTCCCGCGCAGAATGACGCTGATCTGGTGCTTGAGGAAGTGCCGGATGTCACGTTTGCCGACATTGGCGGTTTGGACGAGCAGATCGAACGCATTCGCGATGCCGTGCAAATGCCGTTCCTGCATCGTGAACTGTTTGAACGGTATGATTTGAAGCCACCGAAAGGTGTGCTGCTGTATGGGCCTCCGGGCAATGGCAAAACCTTGATCGCCAAGGCCGTAGCCAATGCGCTTGCCGAAGGCGCGGCCGGCGGCAGGGGTGTGTTTCTGTCGGTGAAGGGGCCGGAACTGCTCAATAAGTTCGTGGGCGAGTCGGAACGGTTGATCCGCATGATTTTCAAGCGTGCGCGCGAACGTGCCGCGGAAGGCAAGCCGGTGATTGTGTTCATCGATGAGATGGATTCGTTGCTGCGCACGCGTGGATCTGGAGTGTCATCGGACGTGGAAACAACCATTGTTCCGCAATTTTTGGCCGAACTTGACGGTGTGGAAACGCTTGACAATGTTATGGTGATTGGCGCATCGAACCGTATCGACATGATTGATCCAGCCGTGCTTCGCCCTGGACGTTTGGACGTGAAGATTCGTGTGGAACGTCCGAAATTGGCACAGGCGGCGCAGATCATCCGCCATTATCTGACCGATGACCTGCCGCTGGCGCCGGGACTGGATGCGAAGGCCCTGATTGGCGTGCTGGTCAACGACATTTATGCCAACGACGAACATCGGCATCTGTGCGATGTGCGTGATGAGCATGGCCAATGGCATCCGGTATATCTGGCAGATGTGGTGTCTGGAGCGGTGTTGAAGAACATTGTGGATCGTGCCAAAACCCGCGCCGTGAAGATCTCCATTGAGGATGGCCAGCCCGCGGCGATCGGTGTCGACTTGCTGGCCAAAGCAGTCGACGAGGAATTCATGGAAACCCAAGATGCGGTGCTGGATGCCGATCCGGAGCAGTGGAGCCGCATCAACGGTTTGGATGCCGGGCATGTGACCAGCATCCGCCAGGTGGCGTAATGCCGTCGAACAATGTGAAAACAGACGAAAGGAAGTCATATCGATGAGCGTTCGTCGAATTATGGGCACGGAAACCGAATATGCGGTCTCGGCGCCGAAACTTGGGCATTACAATCCCGTGCAATTGTCGTTTGACGTGGTTGGGGCCGCGGCGAACGAACGAACTAAGCATATCCGCTGGGATTATCGGCAGGAAGACCCCATCAACGACGCGCGAGGCACCAGACTGGAACGCGCCGCGGCACATCCCGACCTGCTTACCGACGCGCCGCAACTCAACATCACCAACGTGATCGCAGCCAATGGCGGACGTGTGTATGTGGATCATGCGCATCCGGAATACTCGTCTCCCGAAACCAATGATCCTTTTGATGCCGTGCTCTATGACCATGCCGGAGACTGCATCATGCGCGTCTGCGCACGCAAAGCCAGCGAACAGACCGGCACCGCAATCGTGCTGCATCGCAATAACGTCGACGGCAAAGGCGCAAGCTGGGCACTCACGAAAACTACATGATGCTGCGTTCGGTGCCATTCAACCAGGTTGCGAAACTCATGACGGCCCATTTTGTGGCGAGGCAGATCTTCACGGGATCAGGTCGCGTCGGCATTGGCGAGCGGAGCGAAACCACAGGCTACCAGCTCAGCCAACGTGCCGACTACTTCCATATGAAAGTCGGTTTGCAGACCACGTTCGACAGGCCGATCATCAACACGCGGGACGAATCGCATAGCACCGACGAATATCGCAGACTGCATGTGATTGTCGGCGACGCAAACCGTATGGATGTGCCGCAAGCGCTGAAGCTTGGCACCACCAGCATGCTGCTTTGGCTGCTTGAACATGCCGAAGAGGCGGGATTGAACATGGATGAGGCCTTGAAGCCGGTCACTCTTGCCGATCCGGTGCACGCCATGCATGAGGTGTCGCACGATCTTACATTGGGTGCCGCGTTGCCGCTGGAATACGGCGGCGAAACCACGGCATGGCAGATCGAAGTCACATTGCGTTCCCTGGTGTATGCCGCCTCGGCCGTGGTGTATGGGACCGATGCGTCTGGCGAACCGGCGTGGCCGGACCGCTCCACCCGCAACATCATGGTGATGTGGGGGCAGGCGCTCGCCGATGTGGCGGCCATTCGCCATGCCGACGATGATATGCGACTTGCGATGCGTGGGAAGCTTCCCGTGTCGAATGGCTGTTGAAATGGCAGTTGTTGGAGAAGCTGCGGCGTAAGATCGGCTCTGGCTGGGATGATGCGCGCATCGCGGCCGTTGATTTGAAATGGGCTGCGATCGATCCCGTCGATTCGATTTTCGATCGGTTGCGTGACCAAACGGAACGTCTGGTCACGGACGAGCAGTTGGAACAGGCTTCGGTTGAAGCGCCATCGGCTACTCGTGCGTGGTTGCGTGCTGAGATTATTCGTCGCTTCCCCGAGCAGGTCGTGGCTGCGTCATGGTCTCATCTCACCGTGCGTCATCGAACGATTGGTGATAATACCGTGGAGAATCCGATGGTCTCATTGGATATGTCAGACCCTCTGAAATATAGCAAATCTCAATGTTCTGGCTATTGTGAACGTGTCCAAGATGCGGCATCGATTTTGGAAATGTTACGGTGAAATGCTATCTGTGCGGGTAACATTGCCATCAATTGGTCGCGAAGAACGACCATTGACAACAGGTAACATCATCCCGGTATTTTGAGGAGAGGACGTGCCGGGACTGTACAGAGGAAACGAAAAGGCATATCTATGGAACTGAGGCAAATCGCCCTCGAAGTCGCACGCATCCTGCAGGACGCAGGCAAGCATGCGTTGAGCGACCAGACGAATCCGCGCGACATGAGAAAACTGGAAGCGTCCGAAGACTGCTTCCACTTCACTTCAAACACCGACGAGCGCCTACAGCAGTTCATCAGCAACCGTCTGACCTATGTCGACGTGTTCGATGGCTTCTGGCAGCTGAGGCCGGAGCAGTGTTATCCCGGCCAACGATACTGGTGCGTGGGCGGCATCGACGGCGTGATCAATTTCGCACGCAACATGCCGGAATGGACCATCACCGTGACATTATTCGAATTCAACGACCGGTGCTCCGCACAGCCGATTCTTTCGGTCGTGCACGCTCCGGCGTTGGGATTGACGTATCTTGCGGTGCGTGGATCCGGCGCGATCCGTATTCGCAGGACCCCGCTGGGAGACAAACGCGAGAAAATCATTCCTTCAACCGCCTCATCCCTCGATGGTTCGGTGGTGAGTTTCGGCATGTCCCCGGTATCGTCCGAATCGCAGCGCGCGCTCGATGTGGTGGCGAAGATCGCCGGGCGTCCTGCCGATATTAAACGTGTCGGCCCGGCGTCCCTTGATTTGTGCAAGGTGGCCGACGGCACGTACGACGCGTATTTCGAACCGCACTTGCATGAGTGGGACGTGCCTGCCGTGTCCGCCGGTGCCATGGTGATTTGGGAGCTCAAGGCCATCTGACCCAGTGGAACGGCGAAGGCGTTCACTGGCGTCAGGAGAACGATGTGGTGGCCACCAACGGCCTGATCACCAACGATCTGAGCCAGTATTTGGCATAGCGTTGCATGCTGCGCCACACCTGATATAAGGTGTGGCGCAGTGTTTTTTGTAGATTTGCAACCGGGAGTTACAGGGAGGAACGTCATGCCTCAGGAATTTGAACAGGCTCAATCCGCATCCGCAGGTCAAGAGGTGGGTGACATTGTCGAATCCGCCGGTGTGCAAGTCGACGAAACCACTGATGCGTTGGATGCCGTGCTTGACGATATCGAATCGGTGCTCGAGTCCAATGCCGAGGAATACGTCGGTAGTTTCGTGCAAAAAGGCGGCGAGTGATGCCACAGCTGCGAGACAGCGGCAATCATTCCTCGTCTCCGCTTGATGCGGGAACGTTGCGTGAGGTTCATTCTTTCGCTCGTATTTTCGGCATTGAAACCGAATATGGCGTCAGTGTGACTGGCGCGGATGCGCCATGCGACGCCAGCCAGACGGCAATGATGATGTTCCAGCCGATCGTTGCCTCCGCGCGATCGACCAATACGTATATTGAAAACGGTTCGCGACTGTATCTTGATGTCGGCTCGCATCCCGAATACGCCACGTCCGAGCCTGCGATCCCATGGATGCTCTGGCTGTGGATGCGGCTGGCGAACTGGTGATGCGTGACCTTGCGCAGGATGCCCAGCAGAGGCTCCGTTCCACTCACGGGGCGCATGCCACAGTGCATGTGTTCAAAAACAACGTGGATTCCGCGGGGCATTCGTTCGGATGCCATGAAAACTACTTGGTACGACGTTTTGTACCGTTGGAAGTCATCGAACACGAATTGCTGCCGTTTCTTATCACGCGTCAGGTGTTCACTGGCGCAGGCAGGGTGACGGAATCGGGTTTCCAGATCACGCAGCGCGCCGATTTTCTGGATGAGGCCGTTTCGTCGGCCACCACAAGATCGCGTCCAATGGTCAACACCAGGGACGAACCGCACGCTGATCCCGACGCTTTCCGGAGACTACATGTGATCATCGGCGATTCAAATCGTTCCCAATGGGCCACGATGATGAAGCTTGCCACCACGCATCTGGTGTTGTGTGTCATTGAACAGGCGGGGCGTGAAGGGCATGAATCGGGATTCTCACGTTTCGCGTTCACGGATCCCGCGCTGCCAATCGTGCAGTCAGCCATGATCTGAGCGGCGTGAATGCGTCGTTCGACATGGCCGACGGATCGACGTTGCAGGGTGGTGCCGTAGCCATGCAGGAACGTTATCTGCAGACTGTGGAACAGTTCGTGGATGAGCATCCGGAAGTGGCTTCGTCGTTGCCTCGCACCGATGTGCACGATGTGATTCGTCTGTGGCGCAATGCGTTGGAAACATTCCGTTCCGGCAATGTGGATGCCTTGAGCGGCAAGGTGGACTGGGTGTGCAAGCATCGCCTGTTCGAAGCGCTGCGTACCCGTTCCGGTGGGAAGGTTGCACAGTGTAAATTGGAGCAACTGGATTTGGATTATCATGACGTGGCCAACGGCACGTTGTATGACTCGTTGCTTCGTCGTGGGGCTTTGTGTTCACTTGATTGGCGGATCGGCAGGCTCAGAAGGCCCGCACCACGCCTCCGGCAGATACACGTGCCGCATTGCGTGGCAGGTTTGTCTGCGCGGCCAAGGCGTATGGCGCGCAGTATTCCTGCGATTGGACCAGGTTGTCGTTGCAGACGCCGCAGAAGATGGACATGGTCTTGCTCGATCCATTTCAATGTGAAGGGAACGAGGATTTCCAGGCCATGCTTGATGCTTTGGCATAGATGGTCTGCATGCATCTACGAGAGTGGGGCACGGTCGAGGTTTATGGACCGTGCCCCACTCTCGTATTCGTGTTCCGCTATTTCGTTACGTGATTCTAAAGCGGTTAGTGTCGTTTTAGACCGATTCAAGTCAGGCTTCACCGCGGTATTTCGCCATCATCTGCGATTGCAGCTGCTGCGCGCTTGGCGGCGTCCATGTAATGCGTCCGCACCCGCTTCGATGGTAGCGAGAATGCGTTCTTCGGAACCGCCTCCTGATGCGAGAATCGGGATTTCCGGGTGATGCATGCGGATGCTTGCCACAACCTGAGCGGTGCGTGCGCCTGCCGCCACATTGATGATAGCCGCGCCGGCAAGGATCTTGCATTCGGTGATCTCATCGTCTTCTGTGACTGTGGCGATGACTGGAATGTCAACCATCAACATGGTGGTCTCGATGGTTTCCGCAGGAGCTGGCGCATTGATGACAACGCCTGCCGCGCCTTGCATTTCGGCTACCATAGCCAATTCGGCACACGTGGACCTGTGGTGGTGCCACCGCCCACGCCCACGAACAACGGCATTTGGGCTACAGTGAGCAGCGCTTGTGTGATAACCGGCTCGCCGGTGAACGGGTAGACGGCGAGAATGGCGTTGGCATTGGTGTTGCGAATAATCACGCATCGGTGGTATAGGCGAACGATTTGAGAGTATGGCCTTTGACTGTGATGCCGCCGCAATGCTGCGATATGACTTCGGGCACTCGCGCATTGGGGGAGGAGAGACGACCTTCGACGCGCGCGGTTCCATAACGGGTGCGTGACACGTGAGGCGTCACGGAATGCTGTTCCACGGCCACGGCCTCACTTGGAGCGAATAGGGATCGTTTGCCGATACGAATTGGTTTGGGGTCGTTTGCCTCGGGAGTGGCCTCCTGCTCGTCGCTCATTCCCGCACCTCCGTGTCTGTGTGATTCAGCATAAGAAATTCATGGATGGCTTTGCGTCGTTCCGCGTACTCTTCGTCGAGGAGTCTGGTGTCGGTGTTGTCGATGATACGCCGCAGAAGTTCGCTGAGAGTGGAAAGCTCCTCTTCGTTCAGACAGTCAAGCATATGCGCTGCCGTGCCTGATGATTTTGGAAGCTGCTGTAGTGGCGCCATGCCCCGACGGGCCGCTTCGACGTTGCGTACCCGTGTCGCGGCGCGAAGCACGCTCTGTGTGCGCGTCGCCTTGAGCTTAGTGTGCAGTATCAAGATGTTGAGTTCGTGCAGTTGGTTGATGACTTCTTTGCGTTGGTCGGTCATGAGATTCCCCATCTATATGGACACGATGTCTAATATGCATAGTCTAGCGCAGAATCAACCTGAGAAACGGTTGCATGCGGGAATCAGAAAAAACAGATGCCCCGACCATCGTGGTCGGGGCATCTGATCGTCCATCATCGCAATGATTACTTGGTGACAGCCTTCTTCAGCAGGGAACCGGCGGAAATGCGAACACCGTAGGTTGCCGGGATCTCGATGGTTTCGCCGGTGCGCGGGTTGCGTCCGGTGCGTGCGGCGCGCTTGACGCGCTCAGCGGAGAACAGGCCGGTGAGCTTCAGGCCTTCGCCGGACTGCATTGCCTCGACGAACACGTCCTGGAAAGCGTTCACAGCTGCCTCAGCCTGTGCCTTGGTCAGGTTAGACTTCTGAGCGATCTTCGAGACGAGATCAGACTTGTTGTATGCCATAAAGCATCCTTCTTGGATCAGGGACATTCTGATTACGAACATCCACGTTCTTTATGATATAGCGCACTATTATGAGGGAAACGGCATTTTATAAGGCTTTGGGCGCTTTTTTTATAAATAGGGGTAAACCGAAGCGTACGGGGGCGTTTGTCAGATCAAATTGTGCCTGTCGAGCCATTTCATAGCCAGCGCGCCGACCGGAATTCGCAGCCAGTAGAAGGCGATTCGGTAGACGAGAGTAGCGGACACGGCAATGGTGGAGGGAATGCCCACGGCGGTGAACGCCACCGACAGCGCGGCTTCCACGGCACCCAGACCACCAGGTGTGGGAACTGCGGACCCCAAAGTATTGGCAAGCAGGAAGATGAACGTGGTCTCTATGGGATTCGTGTGATACCCAAACGCCATCAACGCGGCCAGAAGCCCAGTCCGGTCGCAAGGTTGAGCACCAAAGCGCCCGCTATGCCGAAAGCCAGTTCCTTCGGACGTGCGAGAACGTCGACTAGATTGCGTGCGTAGCCTTTGCCATCGGAAGATATTTCTCGGTCACCAAATGACGTACCGGAGGAATCGCCATGGCCGCCGATACGACCAGCGCGACGAGGGCGATCACCATGATCAGCGTATTCGTCGGAATCATGCCGGACAAGGTATTGCGCCCCGTGAACAGGCCGATCATCAGCAGCAGCACGATGGTGGTGCCTCCCTGCACGGCCCAGACCGCGCTCATAACCGCCGTCGCAGCGGTGCTACGATAGCCGCTTTTACGTAGGAACTGAAGGTTGACGAACGCGGGACCGACACCGGCCGGCATGGAAACGGCGGTGAAGCCGGATGCCATTTGAGAGCAAAACAAGCCGATCGTATTGCGCTTGTCAGAATCCATGAACACACCCAAGGTGATGGCGGAACCTAGCCATGCGATAAAACCGAGAGCAACGCAAACCAAGGCCATAGCAAGATTCGCGTCTCTGACCGCTTTGATCATCTCGGCCGGCTGTATCTGTGTGAACACCACATATACGGCAACCACCAGCAAGGCGATGGCGAAGAAGGAACGGAAGCTGAATCGCGATAGCGTGACCTTTTCCATCGAATCCGCAACATCCTGCGGGGCGAGCGCGGAAATCCGTGTACGTAGATCGGAAAGCATCTTCTTATCCCAACCCGGCAGAGTGCGCGTCGCGGCGGGAACGGCGGCTTTTTGCACAAAAGGCGCCAGATTGATGAGCTGCTCATCGCCCCAGGTCCTGCGAGCGCAGGCGATCGCACGGTCGACGCCGTTCAATGTCGCAAGCAATACGAGAAGCTGTACTTTGTCAAGGGCGAAGTTTGGCGATGCGCTGCCGTAGTCGCCATTCTGCCATCCGGCAATTACCGGTTGATTGTTTTCCATGCGAGACAAGGTGTCGGGGTGATGCGCCGATGTGTGAAACCATGGCGATGTGCTGCTGCGAGGTATTCCATGAATGTTTCCATGTCATGGTCGGACATGGTGTTTTGGTTGCATTCCAATGGCATGTGGTTGCGGTGGAATACGAGAATGGAGGATTCTCCATAGTCGGCCACGCCGTATACGCTCGGAGTTTTCAGGCCGGCGTTGGCTAGGCCGAGAATCATGGCGTAATGGTGGTGCGTGGCGTCGACGGAGGAACGGTCACGGCGCATGGAAACACCGGTCAGGCGAAGCCACTGCCACACCTGATTGAGGTAGCCGGCTGCATGTACCTGATTGTCGAGCACGGAAACGGTGTATTGCGTGCCTTCATAATCGACGACATCGTAAATACGGGAATTTTCGATTAAATCATCATCTAATGTGGCTTTCAATACTCCTGAATCGGCGTATGGGGCGACTCTGCGTGTAAGTAGTGATACGTCAATGCCGATGGAACGTAATGATTGCTCGATCTGTGTGCCCCAGGCGCCATTGTTCTGCGTGCCGATGGCGAAACGAATCAGCATGCCGATAACGCGGCCTATGGCATAGGATGTAATGGCGCCGGCCAGCGAATTCCATGAAAGCACAACCATCAGCATCGCCACGGCGTACAGTACGTTCCATCCCCATTTGGTGCATGAGCGGATACGACGTGGGCCTGAAACGGTGAGGAATGACGTCATGGCGGCGTAAAAATCGGGAAGCAGTCCGGTGCCTACGGATGTGCTGTTGGATTGTAGCGGAATGATCAGCATGGCATTGTTGGAATTGCTGATCAGTGCGGATACGCCCCATACTGCGAAGAATCCGAAGATGAGGGACATCACGGAAACCACGCTTTGCAGCCATTCTTTGGATGCGAGCAGCTGGATGAGCACGCTGACGGTGATGCATACGATGGCAAGTTGCTGCAGTAGGAGGATGGCACATCCGTCAGCCAGCTGACCACGCGTCCTGCGGAGCGAACGTCGGATTCCACGCCGGATGCGGTGCCGTGCAGATACACGGAGAACAGTATTACGCCTATGCCGAGCACCAGTGCGAAGAACGCATGTGTTAAATCGGCGAAATCACGGCTGCGTTTCGGTGGCACATCGTCGATATGCGGTTTGGGCTTATTGGCTTCGGGGAGTGAGACACTGTTGACTTGCTCCATACGTATGAGATTGGCTTCAGGTGGGTCATATTGCCCCACTGCATTCGATAATACGCTTGAGGGTGGCTACGAAATACGTGGCCACCCTCAAGATGCATGGTTTTTAGTGTTTATTCGACAGTCGTGATTCAGCGGTCGAAATCCACCAGCTTGCCGGCGACACCGGTATATGTTGCCGGAGTCAGTGCCTTCAAGCGAGCCGCTGTGGCATCGTCGAACGCCTGCTGGTCGATGAACTGTTCGACGGCGTCCTTGGAGATTTCATGGCCGCGCATGAGTTCCTTGACCTTCTCGTACGGCTTGTCCATGCCTGGCAGACCTGCCAGTTCGCAGGCGCGCATGGCGGTCTGGATCGGCTCGCCAAGCACCTCCCAGTTGGAATCCAGCTCGGCTTCGATGGCGATGTCGTTCGGATGAATGGAATTCAGGCCGCCCATCAGATTGTTGAGTGCCAGCACGGAATAGCCCAGTGCGGAACCGATATTGCGCTGTGTGGTGGAATCGGTCAGATCGCGCTGCCAGCGGGACTCGACGAGCGTTGCGGACAAGGTGTCAAGCAGCGAGCAGGAGATCTCCAGATTCGCCTCAGCGTTTTCGAAACGGATCGGATTGACCTTGTGCGGCATGGTAGAGGATCCGGTGGCGCCCTTGACGGGAACCTGGGCGAACACACCACGGGAGATGTACATCCATACATCCACACACAGGTTGTGCAGAATGCGGTTCGTATGGCTGATGGTACCGTACAGCTCGGCCTGCCAGTCGTGCGATTCGATCTGCGTGGTCAACGGATTCCAAGTCAGACCCATGCGGTTGGTGACGAACTCACGGGAGACGGCAACCCAATCCACGTCCGGGCATGCGGCCAAATGCGCGCCGAACGTGCCGGTAGCGCCATTGATCTTGCGAGATATTCCTGAGCCTTGACCTTGTTCAGCTGGCGGTTCAGACGGTACACGTACACCGCAAGCTCCTTGCCCAGCGTGGTCGGGGTAGCCGGCTGGCCATGGGTCAGCGACAGCATGGCCTTGTCGCGGTATTCCTCGGCCTTCTGAGCCAGATGGTCGAGGATGGCCTGCGCACCCGGCAGCCACACGTTCTCGATGCCGTTCTTCACGCAGCGGGCAATGGACAGGTTGTTGATGTCTTCGGATGTGCAGGCGAAATGCACCAGGGTCTTGAGCCCGGTCAGCTGGGTTTCATGGCCGAGCACGTCGGCGGCCTTGTCAAGCTGATCGTCGATGTAATATTCCACGGCCTTCACGTCATGATGGGTTTTGGCCTCATGAGCAGCATGCTGAGCGATGCCTTCAGCGCCGAAATCCTCAGGAATGGAGCGCAGGAACGCCTGCTCCTCATCGGTAAGCGGCTTGACGCCCGGAACGATGGTCTGGTTTCCGTTGCCTTCAAAACCGTTGGCAAGCAAAATCATCCATTCGACTTCCACACGCATGCGCTCGCGGTTCAATGCCGCTTCGCTCAAATATTCGACAAGAGGAGCGGTCTGCCCATGGTAGCGGCCGTCAAGAGGGGTCAATGCGATTGCAGGGGAAATATCAGTAAGCTTCATAGGCAACAGCATACGTTCAGCCGTAAACGAGATTCGGATATCTGTCCGTTCGGTGGATGACGCCTATCCTGCGTTATCGGTTCCGTTCGGCTGCGGCTGACCGCTGTGTGCTTTCATTTGCTCATGCGTCCTTCGAAATACATGACCTCCTGCAGGTCGCCGTCGAGAATCTCATCGAAATGTCGTTCGTGGGTTTTCACGGCGGATGATCCCATATCGGTTGCGTTCTGGTATGCGGCTTGATGATATTTCAGCCAATGCGTGATCTCCTTGTTGTCGGGAGCATCTGTGACGGGAGTTCCCGCGAACGTTGATTCCGGATTGTTGTCGGACTTGCTTGCGGTGCCGCGTACGGTCAGCAATGTTCGGAATTGGGGTTGGCCGCGCCGTCGAGGGCTGCCACAAGCTCGTCGTCCATTTCCACGCTGGTCACCCACGTTTTGTCTGGAATCGGATGGTTGGCGACGGGCGATCCGGCGGTGACCACATGTTTGATGTCATAATCGTCCTTCAGATCCGATGCGATGGTGGCGGCGACGATGCCGCCCTGCGAATGCCCGATCAGTGCGACCGGCTCATCGGATTTGATGCCGGCCTGCTTCAGGGCCTCCTGGACCATGCGTGCGCTGTCCGCCTCCATACGCTGCTTGCTGTGGGAGCTCATAAGCTCAACGTTCTGCGGCCATCCGAACGGGGAGTCCGGCTGGCCGTCGGTACCGGGAATGGTGACGAGCCATGAGTTGGTGCCATCGGTTCTGCGGTATTTGGAGATGGCGATGGTACCGTACTCAAGCCCGCTGTCGAGATCGGCTTTGCGAGACGTTCCTC
>ENA-OQIR01000201-OQIR01000201.1-human-gut-metagenome-genome-assembly--contig:-NODE-201-length-28249-cov-2.743759_pt1 | contig 28249 bp, 38 predicted proteins | sample MGYA00242580_ERZ504745 | MGnify/ENA primary metagenome ERZ504745 (study PRJEB26092, sample SAMD00036214) | human gut metagenome | host: Homo sapiens | study: EMG produced TPA metagenomics assembly of...
CCGAGGCGCTGGGCTTGTGGTGTGGTCGGCGCGGCGAGCAGGTCGGCGGTGGGTCCGGATTCGACGATGCGGCCGGCGTCCAGCACGTAGCAGCGGGTGGTGGCACGCGCGAGTACGGAGAAATCGTGGGTGATGAACAGCATGGAGGCACCGGCGTCGTCCACCAGCGAGGTCAGCAGGTCCACGATCTGGCGTTGCGTGATGGAGTCGAGTGCGGTGGTGGGTTCGTCCGCGATGATGAATCGCGGTGAGGTGATCAGCGCCGTGGCGATGCCCACGCGCTGCTGTTGGCCGCCGGACAGTTCGTGCGGGTATTTGCCGGCCATATCGAGATCCAGCCCGACCTTGCTCAACAAGGCATTCACTCGGTCGGCTCGTTCGGCCTTGGTCAGATCATAGTGCAACCGCAATGGCAAGGCGATCTGCTGCGCCACGGTCATCACCGGGTTCAGTGAGGCAGCCGGATTCTGGAACACCGCACCCACATACCGGCCGCGCAGGTCGGCAAGCGCACGTTCGGAAGCTCCGATAATTTCCGTGCCGCCCATATCAATCGACCCATTAGTCACAGCGGTCAGGGGCAGCAACCCCAGCATCGCCTTGGCAATCATAGATTTTCCGGAGCCTGAAGAACCGATCAACCGACTCGTTCACCGTCGGCAATGGTCATATCCGCATCAGAGACGATTGGTTTGCCGCCAATCGTGATTTTCAGCCCGCGAACATCGACGCTCATCGTTCGCCTCCTATTTCACGTAATGCGGGGTTGGTGACCGGATCGATGGCATCGCGCAGCACATCACCAAAAATATTCAGCGCCACAACCACAACCGTGACGATCAGGCCGGGCCACACCACGGTTAATGGGAACACGTTGATGAGTTTGACCGAAGTGGCCAGAGAATGCCCCCAGCTCGGCACACCGGACGGCACACCGATACCGAGATAAGTGAGCCCCGACTCAGCCAACACCGCCGTGCCCGCCGACAATGACAGTTGCACAGCCAATACCGGCAGAATATTCGGCATAACATGCTTATGAGCACACGCCACCCGCTGGCACCATTGGCCAAGGCCGATTCCACATATGACGAGCGGGACGCCAGCAACGCTGCGGGGCGAGCCACACGAGCCAGATTCAACCCATATCCGAAGCCGCAGGCGATCACAATCACCGCGATTGACGCTCCCAACGGCACAGCCAGAATCAACGCAATCAACACGGTGGGAACGGAAATCAACGCATCAACTACCACTACCGAAGAACTGGCGAGCGCCGCATTGCGCGCCACCATGGCCGCGATGAGCAGCAGCCCCCAAGCCATAGATGCCACTACGGTCAGCAGCACGATCACAAGATTGGTATGTGAGCCGGCCAGCAGCCAGCTGAACACGTCCGCGCCGGTGCCGTCAGTGCCGAGCCAGTGCTCGGCGGACGGCTTGGCCCATACATGGTAGCCATCAGTGGCCCACAGCGATTGCGGGGTCCAGAACAGGGAAACGATGGCAATGAGCAACCACAGAGCGAGCACGATAAGTGCGAATTTGCCCTCGGCACGACGCCACATGGAGTGCAGGACGATGACGAAGGCAGCCCGTCGACCACCAGTCGTCGCACGACGAACATTGCTCATGCGGTCACCTCCGTAATGGCGGTAGCGGTTTTCAGACGCGGGTCGAGCACGCGGTGGAGCAAATCGACCACGAGGCCGACAGTCAAAAAGAACGCGGCCAGCAGGAACAGCTCGCTTTGCACGGCAATCAGGTCGCGGTTGCCCACGTCGGTCACAAGACCGTTGCCGATGCCCGGTAACGCAAACAGGTTTTCGATGACCATCACGCCAGTGACCATCGAAGCGAAGGTCAGCCCGATAACAGACACCAGCTGCGGGGTTGCCAACCGCAATCCCACACGCAACACCGCCTGAGTGCGCGTCATGCCACACGAGCATGCCATATCGATGTAGCCGGAACTGGCTAAATCCCCTAAGGCCGCGCGCGTGTATCGCATAAGCGATGCTCCCACGATGATGCCGACCGATACAGCCGGCAATACCAACGCTGATATCGCCGAACCGGGTGCGCCCCAGCCATCCAGCGGGAACCCTTGCGAGGGAAACACGTCAAGTAATCCTACGCCGCGCCCGAACAACAGAATCAGCAGCAGACCGCCCCACAACGCAGGTACGGCACCGCCGACAATAGCCAGTACATGAAACACCGCACGCACCGTTGCGCTGCGGGCCAGTACCGCCGCACAGCCCAGCGGCAAGCCGATGGCCAAGGCGATGAGCAGGCCAAGAATAATCAGGGGAAAGGTGATGGACGCACGTGCGCCTACCAAGGAGGTTACGGAGCGACCAGTCAGGATTGAAGTGCCGAAGTCACCACGGGCCAGCGCACTCATCCAATCGAAGTATTGTGCAATCAATGGCCGATTCAGACCGAGTTGTTCGCGTAGCTGGGTCACACGCTCAGGCGGCGAGTTGACGCCGGCCATCACGGAGGCCACATCGCCAGGCAGAATGCGCAATGCTGCGAAAACCACCACGGACAGGCCGAACAACGCCACCACGAATAACGCCAGCCGTTTCAACACGAATCGCATAATGCCTACTTTACTTGGATTAACAATGAGCCCCCTCACTGAGGGAGCTCATTGCTGTAACGAACTACTTCGTGTAGGTCACGTTGTAGAGGGGCAGAACGGTCTGGTTGAGGTCGAAGGGGAATCCTTCAACGCCCTTGGCCGTGGCGGTGGTGATGCGGTAGTTGAACAGCCAGTCGGCCGGCGCATCCTCGGAGACAAGCTTGGCGGCCGCGGCGAACTTGGCATCACGCTCCTTGTCGGAGGTGGCGGCAACACCCTCGTTGTACAGCTTGGTCACATTCTTGTTGTCGTAACCGAAATAGTATGTCGGATCGGTCCACGATGCGAAGTCGTGGCTTTCGTTGTGGTCCACCAGCGAAATATCGAAGGTGTGGTTGGTGTACACATCCTGCAGCCACGTGGAGAACTCCACCACATTCACCTTCAGGTCGATGCCGAGGGCTTGAGCTGGGAGCGCAGCTGGTCTCCGAGCTCGGTGCCGTAGATGTTGGCGTAGGTCAGCGTAAGTTGAAGCGGCTTGTCGGTGGAATAGCGGCTTCAGCCATGAGCGACTTGGCCTTGTTCTGATCATACGGGTACAGATTCGTCAGATCCTCGTAGCCGGGGTCGAGAGACGGGATCGGGCCGCCGAGCGCCTTGTCCGCACCGCCGCGAGAGGCGATGAGCTCCTTGTGGTTGATGGCGTAACGGATGGCCTGGCGAATGCGCTTGTCAGCCAGTTTGGAACCGGAAGCGTTGTTGAAGCCGAGCACGAACTTGTCGGTGCCGTTGCCGGCTTTGACCGTGTACTTGGCGGAATCGGACTTGAACGGTTCGGCGAGGTTCTCGGTAATCGGGGCGAGCACCTGCACGTCACCGGACTTCAGCGCATTGACCGCGGCGTTGTCGTCGGCCAGATACTTGACGACCACGGTGGGCGTCTTGGCCTTGTTCTTGCCCCAGTACTTCTCATTGGCCTTCAGCGTGATCGAGCTGTTTTCCACGAACTTGGCAACGGTGTAGGGGCCGGAGCCGACGGCCTGCGTCTTCAGGTCATACTTGGCGTCCTTGTCGAACACGAGCCTGCGCGACCGGTCAGGGTCCACAACAGGTTGGAGTTCGGCGTCTTGAGCGTGATCACCGCGGTGTCGGCGTCCTTGGCCTCCACCTTGCTGACGGCGGCGAGCGCGTCGGCGTCGTGGTAGCCTTAGCGATCAGCTCGTTGATGGACCAGGCCACGTCCTCGGCGTCAAGTTTGTCGCCATTGAAGAAGGTCATGTTCTTATTGAGGTGGAAGGTGTAGGTCAGGCCGTCCTTGGACGTCTCCCAGCTGGAGGCGATGGCGGGAGCGACCTGGTTCTTGGAGTCACGTGCCACGATGCCTTCGTATACGTTGCCGATCAGGATCTGGTCAAGCGCGGAGCCGGCGGTGTTGCGGATGTCCAGATTGGTGGGGGCCAGTTTGAGGCCGATGGTCACGGTGTCGGCATATTGGTTGCTGGACGAAGCCGACTTGTCATCTTTCTTACCGCCGAAAGCGAGCGTGACGCCGATGACGACCGCCACTGCCACGATGACGGCAATCAGTGAGATCAGCCACCACTTCGGGCCGCTTTTTTTCGGATTCTTTGCGCGCGAGGCAAGGCTCGCATCTGTGGTTGCGCCGTCTTCGACGTGCGCACCATTGTCTTGAGACATGGTTCTTCCTCTGTATATGTTGTGTTCTACGGTTGGCCGCCACGCTGGGTCGACCACCGCAGGCCATCATAGCCATGGGACTGTAGAATTGCGCATGAAATCCATCTTGAATCTGGAGGGTTATCATGCTGGTCGCCGTTGATATCGGCAATACGAACATCGTGCTGGGCTTTTTGGATGGCGATGCCATCGCCGGCACCTACCGCATCACCACCAAAGCCAACCATACGTCTGATGAGTATGGGCTGTTTCTGACTGAATTCCTGAGAATGAGCGGTTTTCAGCCATCCGATGTGGACGATGTGATCATCTGTTCGGTGGTGCCGAAAGTGATGCACTCCTTCCGTTCGTCCATCGTCAAATTCCTCGACATTGATCCGATGGTGGTGGGACCGGGCATCAAGACCGGTATGAACGTGCGCGTTGACGATCCGAAATCGCTGGGTGCGGATATTCTGGCCGACTGCGCCGGTGCCTATTACGAGTATGGCGGCCCAGTGCTGGTGGCTGATTTCGGCACCGCCACCACGTTCACACACGTGAGCGACAAGGGCGTGGTCGATTCCGGCGTCATCACCACCGGCATCCGTGCCGGTGCGGCCGCTCTGTGGGGAGATACGGCCCAGCTGCCGGAAGTGGAAATTACGCGACCAGATACGATTCTGGGCACCAACACCAAGACCTGCATGCAGGCCGGTTTGTATTACACGTTCTTGGGCGGTGTGGAGCGCACGATTCGTCAGTTCCGCAAAGAGCTCGGAGGCGAGGATTTCAAGGTGATCACCACCGGTGGCCTCGGTCGAGTGTTTGAGAATGACACCGAGCTGATTGACGTGTATGACCCGGATTTGATTTTCAAGGGCATGGCGCACATCTACTCGCGCAATGTGAAGTGACGTAGTATGCAGGAATCGGCCGCGTATAGCGCGGTCGATTCGACCCAACCCCGAATCCCTACTTAATCGTAAAGCCCTGATTGAAGCCGTATTCTCGGAGGTCTTTCTGCCATTGGGCCAGGCCGTCGGAGAGACTGACTTTCTTGCCGGGCTTCTCCAACGGTTCGAGCGGGTTGCCTTCCTCGTCCTTCATGCCCATCTCAATGGCTTCCTGTCGCTGCTGATAGGCGTGGAAACTGCCGGACCACTCGTATGCCTGGCCCACCGTCGATTTGAAGTCACTGCGCGCATACACTTCGAATGGCAGATACTGGTATCCGACCGACACATCCTCGGCGGCCTCCGACAGTACCCGGTTGAACTTCTGCCCGCCGAAATACGGGATTTCAATGCCACGGTCATTGGTAATCGTGGTTTTATCCAGAAAATCAGCGGAATTCAGGGTGGCGTAATCGGCCGGGAAGGCACCGCCGTCTACACGCGCGCTAATGCCTTGGGCGTCATGCGCCACAAAGTCCACGAAGCGATAGGCCGCATCCGGCTTACGGGTCAGTTGCAACACGGTCAGCGCCGAGCCGCCATTTTCGGCGTTGGCAGGCTGCCCACCATAGGTGGGCATGGGAGCCACGCGCCACAGACCGGCCGCGCCCGGCACATTGGACAGCAGCAGCGACGGCATCCAAGCCCCAGAGAACACGGAGGGCGATGGTGCCGGTGCCCACTCTGCTTTTCCACCGATCCGACCATGTGGCGGAGGTGGTGTCAACAAGCCCTCATCGATCATTTTCTGCCAGAATTCGGTGAACCGTTGGGTGCCGGCATCCTCATCCAAATCGATGGTCACGGTTTTGCCGTCGGCCGACGTGTGGAACGGCTGACCACCGGCGAGCCAGACCATCGCGTCATAGAAACTGCCGTCGCCCGAGTCGGCGGCGATATACGCGCCGATCTCCTTGAGCTTTTCGGCGGCCTCGTAATAGTCATCCCAAGTCTTGATCTTGGTGGCGTCCACGCCGGCTTGGCGGAACACGTCTTCGTTGTAGAAGAAGCCCATCGGGCCCGAATCCATGGGCAGTCCATAGGTACGGCCGGCGAGCTGCACGGACGACCATGTGCCGAGGGTAAAGAAGTTGGAATAATCCGAGCCGATTTTGTCGGTCAGATCAAGCAATTGGCCGGAGACCGCGTACTGCAACAGTGCATAGTATTCGATTTGAGCCACGTCCGGCGTGCCGTAACCGTCTTGAATGGCGGTATTAAGATTGCCGTAGCCGGAGATATTGGTCCATTTCACGCGGATGTCCGGATTGGCTTTTTCGAAACGGCGGATGACCTCCCCCATGCTCGGTTCCCAGCTCCATACGCTGATCTCCGTACGGTTGTCGTCCGTGGCCTGCCCGCACGAGGCCAGGGATACGGAAAGGATGGCAGTCACTGCTATGGTTGCCATTCTTTTGATTCGCTGTCCGATCACTCGCATGGTGACGAGTGTACTAGGCGGGGCTTAAAACGGTAAAAGCCCCGTGACGGGATTCGTCACGGGGCTTTGTGTATCAGGTGAGATTAGCTAGGCAGTCTCAGCGAGGGTTCAAGCTACTTCACTGTGAAGCCTGATCCTTGCCGTAATCCTGCAGTGCCTTCTGCCAAGCGGCGATACCGTCAGTCAGCTTCTGGTCGCCGGTGTAGGACTTGCCAAGGTAGTCGCCGAAGATGGTGCGGGCCTTGACCTCGTAGGGCAGGAACTGGTAGTCGGAGGACACGTTCTCAGCAGCCTGAGCCAGAACCTCGTTGTACTTCTGACCACCGAAGTAGTCAACGTCCTCGCCATCGGCGTTCTTCACAGTGGTGGTGTTCTTGAAGGAGTCGGACTCCATGGAGCCTTGTCAGCCGGGAATGCACCGCCGGCCACACGGGTGGCCACGCCGTCGCCGTGGTTGGCGTACTCGATGAACTGGTAAGCAGCGTCAGCCTTCTTGGTGGAGGCGAGCACAGCCAGCGAAGAACCACCGTTCTCGGAGTTGGTGGTGGAGCCGTCAGCGGTCGGCATCTGGGTCACACGCCACTTGCCAGCGCCGTCAGCAGCGGAGTTGGCCAGGTTGGCAGGCATCCAAGCGCCAGTGAACAGGGAGGCGATGGTGCCGTCGACCATGCCCTTGAACCAGTCCTCAGACCAGCCAGCGGTCTTGGTGTCGAGCAGGCCCTCGTCCAGCAGCTTCTGCCAGAAGTCGGTGAAGGTCTTGACGCCCTTGTCCTCGGTCAGGTTGACGGTGACTTCGGAACCATCGGAAGAGGTCTGGAACGGCTTTGCACCGGCCAGCCAGGTCATGGAGTCGAAGAAGCCGGCGTCACCGGTGTCGGAGGTGATGTAGTAGTTGTCGCCCAGAGCGTGAATCTTCTTGGCGGCGTCGTAGTACTGATCCCAGGTCTTGATCTGCTCGGCGTCAACACCGGCCTTGTCGAAGACCTCCTTGTTGTAGAAGAAGCCATTGGGCCGGAATCCATCGGCAGGCCGTAGACCTTGCCGGCGAACTGCACGGAAGCCCACGGGCCAGGGGTGTAGAAGTCGGAGTAGCCGGAGTCTTGTCGGTGATGTCCAGCAGGTTGCCCTTGATGGCGTACTGCGGGATGCGTAGTACTCAACCTGAGCGACGTCCGGAGCACCGGAGCCAGCCTCGATGGCGTTATCAAGCTGGGTGTATTCCTTGGTGTTGGTGCCGACGTTCTTGAGATCGACCTTGATGCCGGTCTTCTTGGTGAAGTCCTTGGCAACCTGGGTCAGCGTGGGCTCCCAAGCCCACACGGTGATTTCGGTAACGTCCTTATCTTGAGCCGGCTTGCCACTGGCGGTGTCGGAACCGCAGGCGGCAACGGAACCCAGCATGGCAACCGCACCGGTAAGTGCAATGGCCTTCTTAGCAACGGTGAACTTCATCGTTCTGTTCTCCTTCCTTGGATCGCCTTTCGGCGGTCTGCAGTGATTGTCACCACAACAGCATGGCAACTCTCCTCGTCGTCATGCTATCGTGAACCATCACTCTATGGTTCAGTAGTCACAAAACGGCTTTGTTTCGCCACTTTGTAGCTATGGTTGCGATAACATCTTTTATTATACACATTCTTCGGCAACACGCATCTTGGTATCGCAATCCGCGCGCCACTGCTCCCATGGCATAAGAAAATCGGGCGCTCCGAAGAGTGCCCGATCCTGTTATCGCAACCTCCCGCTACAGAAACCACAGGAGGAAGTCTGCTGTGATTGCCGTTACTTCACCTGGTAGCCCTGCTGCTTGGCGTAATCCTGCAGGTCCTTCTGCCAGGAAGCCACGGCATCGGAGAGCGTGGTCTTGCCGGTGTAGCATCGCCGGCGTAGTCGCCGAACTTGCCGCGAGCGTAGACCTCGAAGGGCAGGAACTTGTAGCCGGTGGACACATTGGCTGCGGCCTTGGCCAGCTCCTCGTTGAACTTCTGACCGCCGAAGTACTCGTGGGCCTTGCCGTCGGAGTCGGTCAGGGAGGTCATGTTGAGGAAGTCGTTGGACTTGAGGGTGTCGTTGTCGGCCGGGAAGGCACCGCCGTCAACACGGGTCTTAATGCCCTCGGCGTCGTGGCAGGCGTATTCCATGAACTTGTAGGCGGCGGCGACCTTGGCCTTGTCGTCGGACTTCACGATGACCAGCGAGGAACCACCGTTCTCGGAGTTGGTCTCGGAGCCGTCTGCGGTCGGCATCTGGCGATGCGCCACTTGCCGTCACCGTTCGGAGCGCCGGAAAGCAGGTTGTACGGCATCCAAGCGCCGGTCAGCAGGGATGCGATGGAGCCGTCATCCAGACCCTTGTTCCAATCGTCGGTCCAGCCGACGGTCTTGGTGTCGATGAGATCTTCGTCGATCATCTTCTGCCAGAAGTCGGTGAAGGTCTTGACGTTCTTGTCACCGGTCAGGTTGATGGTCACGGTCCCGCCGTCCTTGGAGGTCTCGAACGGGGTCGCGCCGGCCAGCCAGGTCATGGAGTCGAAGAAGCCGGCGTCACCGGAATCGGAGGTGATGTAGGAGTCCACGGCGCGAATCTTCTTGGCGGCTCGTAGAAGTCGTCCCACGTGCGCACCTGAGTCGGATCGACGCCGGCCTTGTCGAAGACGCCCTTGTTGTAGAACCAGGCCATCGGGCCGGAATCCATCGGCAGGGCGTAGACGCCGTCATTGATGTTCACCGAGGACCACGTGCCCGGGGTGTAGAAGTCCTTGAAATCGGAGGCACCGAGATCGGAAAGGTTCTCGAGGTGGCCGCGAATCACGTATTCGGGCAGTGCGTAGTATTCGATCTGGGCGATGTCCGGAGCACCGGAGCCTGCTCGATGGCGTTGGACAGTGCGTTGTACTCGTCCTTGTTGGTGCCGGCGTTGGTCACCTTCACCTTAATGTTCGGGTTCTTGGCCTCGAATCCCTTGACCGTACGAGGCAGTGTGGAATCCCAGGACCACACGGTCAGCTCGACCTTCTTATCAGAGGAGCCGGTGCTTCCGCCATCCCCGGCAGAAGTGGAACCGCAGGCAGCTACAGAGGAGAGCATGGCCACAGCACCAATCAGGGCAATTGTCTTCTTGCCGAACTTCATCGTTCTTTCCTTCCTTGTTATGGGAAACGACGGGACTTGGCGTTTTGCTCCAAGCCTTGTATCGTTTCAAAGAAACGGTACCACATGTTTTATGTTTACGCAAACACGACACGTCGCACCATAGTGACTAACCACAAACCGAAACCATAGTGACTAACCGCAAACCGAAGGAGATGCATCCCGCTCATGACCACTCACAACAGCCAGTATTCCGCCGAAACCACCCATCCCGACAAGCAGGAAAGCAGCCCGGCGCCGACCGCCGCCGGCACCACGGCCAGTAACGTCTCCACAACTGGCAACGCAACCACGCCGGACGCCAGCATCGCCCTCAACGCCGACGCCACTCCGGTAGCCGACGTTCCCCCGCGTCTGTTCGGCTCATTCGTAGAACATCTGGGCCGCTGCGTCTACGGCGGCATCTACGAGCCAGCCATCCCACCGCCGACGAAAACGGCTTCCGCCAAGACGTGCTTGACCTGGTCAAGGAGCTGGGCGTCACCTGCGTGCGCTACCCCGGCGGCAATTTCGTATCCAACTACAACTGGGAAGACGGCATCGGTCCACGCGAGAATCGCCCCGTGCGCCGCGACCTGGCCTGGCATTGCACCGAAACCAACGAGATGGGCATCGACGACTTCTACCGCTGGAGCCAGAAAGCCGGCACCGAAATCATGCTTGCCGTCAACATGGGCACCCGGGGTCTGAAGGCCGCGCTCGACGAGCTCGAGTATGTCAACGGCGCGCCCGGCACCGCTTGGGCGGATCAGCGCGTGGCCAACGGCATCGAGGAGCCGATGGATATCAAGATGTGGTGCATCGGCAACGAAATGGACGGCCCGTGGCAGGTGGGCCACATGAGCCCGGAAGAATATGCCGGCGCGGTGGATAAGGTGGCCCACGCATGAAGCTCGCCGAGTCCGGTCTCGAACTCGTGGCCTGCGGTTCCTCGGGTGCTATATGCCGACCTTCGGCACGTGGGAGAAGACCGTGCTCACCAAGGCTTACGAGAATCTCGACTTCGTCTCCTGCCATGCCTACTACTTCGACCGCGGCCATAAACCCGGGCCGCCGCCTCCATGCAGGACTTCCTGGCCTCTTCCGAAGACATGACCAAGTTCATCGCCACCGTCTCGGACGCGGCCGATCAGGCGCGCGAAGCCAACAACGGCACCAAAGACATCGCCCTGTCCTTCGACGAATGGGGCGTATGGTATTCGGACAAGTGGAACGAGCAGGAAGACCAGTGGAAGGCGGAGGCCGCGCAGGGTTTGCACCACGAGCCATGGCCCAAGTCTCCACATTTGCTGGAAGACATCTACACCGCGGCCGACGCGGTGGTCGAAGGTTCCCTGATGATCACCCTGCTCAAGCACTGCGATCGCGTGCGTTCCGCCTCGCGCGCCCAGCTGGTCAACGTCATCGCCCCCATCATGCCGAGGAACACGGCCCGGCATGGCGGCAGACCACGTTCTACCCGTTCGCCGAAGCCGCCCTTCACGCGCGCGGCCAGGCCTACGCTCCGGCCATCAGCTCCCCCACCATCCATACCGAGGCATATGGCGACGTGCGGCCATCGACGCGGTAGTCACGTGGATGAACAGGCCCGCACCGGTCTGCTGCTTGCGTCAACCGCGACGCCAACACCCCGCACACGCTCACCATCGACCTTTCCGGGCTGCCCGGCCTGCCCGGTCTCGGCACGCTCGCGCTCAGCAAGGCGCAACTGTTGCATGAGGACGATCCGTACCGCACCAACACCGCCGAAGCGCCCGAAGCCGTCACGCCGCAACCGCTCGGCATTGCGATGAACGCCACCGGCACCTGCACGGCAACGCTTCCCGCCATCTCCTGGATCAGCGTGGAATTCCACGGCTAAAAGACGGAGAGTCACGCCCGTACCAAGTACAGTCAAGTCCAATACGACCAGGGCCCGTCAATCACCATACGATTGACGGGCCTTGTCATTCACTTCGGATATTTCGAACCATGGATTCATCAGGCGCAGGCCAACGCCGGTGAGGACTCGCGCAGGGAGAGGCTATAGGGGGCCTCGATGGTTTGGGCAGGAGCGCGACTGCCGGATTCGACCTGTTGGATGATGGATTCGACGGCCAGTCGGGCGATGGCTTCCCTGCCGGGGTTAACGGTGGAAAGAGACGGCACCATGTAGGCCGATTCCTCCACGTCATCGAAGCCGATAACGCGAACATCATCCGGCACGGCAACGCCGCGTTCGCGCAGTTCACGCAGCACGCCCCACGCCAGCAAGTCATTCAAAGCGAACACGGCATCGAATTGCAGGCCACTCTCCAGCATGGTGTCCACCGCGACCAAACCGTCGGCGCTCCCCCAGCCTTGGGTTTCGATAAGCAGACTGTCATCACAGGGGATGCCGCGCGCGGCCAGCGCCTCACGATATCCGTGGGTGCGGATGGAGCCCGACGAGAAATCGTGCTCGGGGTGGGGCACGGCACCGACTACGGCGATGCGGCGGCAACCGGCATCAAGCAGGTGATAAGTCGCGGCGGCGGCCCCTTCGCGATTGCGAATCACTACGTGCGGCGCGTTGACGCCGAACAAACGTTCACCCAACAGTACGAGCGGGTAATCGCCATCCAAAGCCGCGATATCGTCAACCGTCATCATCAGAGGGCTTAAGATGAGCCCGTCCGCGCTGTGCGTGCCCATCGATGCGATGCTTTCCAGCTCGCGGGCACGATTGTTGGTGGTGGATTCCACGATGACGCCGTAGCCATGTTGCCGGGCCTCGGCCAGAATATCCTCGGCGAGTTCGGAGAAGTACACCTGCCGCAGATCGGGAATAACCAGCTTGAGCAACCGGGTACGCCCGGAACGCAGGTTTCTGGCCGACGAGTTGACTTTGTATCCGAGCCTGTCGATGGCTTCCGCAATACGCGCGGCCATCGCCTCGCTCATATATGGCTGTTTGTTCAGAAAATTAGACACCGAGGCTACCGAAACACCGGCCTCATGGGCCACGTCCGCCATCGTCACTCTGTTTTTGCCTCGCACGGTGACCACCCTACCCGACTTTGCTGGAGATACGAAAACGACTCCCCTGCTACGATGAGCAGCAAGGGAGCCTTTCGGTAATTAGGCGCTATGCGCGGTTTTACAGCTTGACGACGAGTACGCCGTTGGGCTGGATGGCGGCCGTGTGCTCGGACTCGTTGACCTGGGCCAGCGAGGCGACCAACGGTTCGCCTTCCACGTCCACGACCGCAACATCGTGGGTGCGGTTGAACAGGAACACGAAGTGGTTCTCGCCAGTTTCGTCCGCACGCTCGACGCGCAGCACTTCACCGCGATCGTCCTCAGCCGAAGTCTCGATGCCGAGTTCCTCCAGCAGCACGGGCAGGCTCTTGGCCAAACCCTCACGGCCGAGACGGGCACCGACGTATGCGCCTTGCCGTCGCCGAAGTCGTTGACGGTGATGGCGGGAGCGCCGTCGAAACCGGTCCACTTATCTGCCTTGAAGGAGGCGACCACGTGAGCGGTATCGGCCACGGAGGTGATCACGTCGGCGAAATCGTGCGCCACGGTTCCGTTGTCCAAGTCAAGGTGGTCCATGGCACCGGGGAAGTCGTTGCCCATCGGGGCGAATTCCTCAACGCGCACACCCACCACGTCACGGATGGAACCGGGGTAGCCACCCAGCCAGACGTGATCCTTGTCGTCCACCAGACCGGTGTAGTAGGTCACGAACAGCTTGCCGCCGTTCGCCACATACTCGCGCACGCGGCGCGTGGTCTCTTCGGACAGGATGGTCAGGCTCGGCAGCACGACGGCTTCGTACTCGTCCCAAGGGCCGCGAACCGGCACCACGTCTGCGGTCAGACCGTTGTCCGCCAGCGCGCGGAACCACGCGAGCGGCTCGGTCCAATGGCGTACCTCCTGAGTAGGCGTGGCGGTGTGTTCCGTAGCCCACTGGGACTCGTAATCGAAGACGACGGCGACCTTGGACTTGACCAGCTTGGTGCTCAGCAGGCCCTCGTCAGCAAGCTTGTTGAGGTCGGCACCCAGCTCGCACACATCGCGGAAGATCTGGGAGTCGGGGCCCGCGTGAGGAACCATCGAAGAGTGCCACTTCTCGGCACCGGCCTTGGACTGGCGCCACTGGAAGTAGCAGATGGCGTCGGAGCCCATGGCCAAGTGGGCCAGGGAGTCGCGCACCAATTCGCCGGGCTCGACGCGATAGTTGATCGGGCGCCAATTGACGGCGGAGCTGGAGTGCTCCATGAGGAACCACGGATTCTTGCGGGCGATGCCGTCACATAGGGAGGCCGAGTAAGCCAGCTCGTCGAAGTGAGCTTCGCCAGGCGTGAAGTAGTGATCGTTGGACACGAAGTCCACGTCGTAACCCCACTTGTCGTAATCGATGCCGGCACCGCCGGCGGAGACCATGAAGTTGGTGGTCTGCGGCTTGGGGGCGATCTCGAGCAGGGCGTCGCGCTCGGCCTTGTAAAAGTCGAGCAGGGCGTCGGAGCTGAAGCGCTTCCAGTCAAGCAGCTTGCCCGGGTTCATGAAGTTGCCGTCGCCGATGAAGCGCGGCGGGATGATCTCGGAAAAATTGTTCATGCGCTGCGCCCAGAATGCGGTGCCCCAAGCGTCGTTGACGGCGTCGATGGTGCCGTACTTCTTCTCGCACCACTTCTGGAAGGCGCGCTCGGCGTCTTCGGAATAGTCGAAGCGGTTGTGGCAGCCGTACTCGTTGCTCACATGCCAAGAGACCACATAGGGGTTGTCCTTGTAGTGCTCGGCCATCTTGCGGCACAAGCTGAGCGCGTAGTCAAGGAAGACCGGGCTGGTGGCGCGCCAGTGCTGGCGGGCACCGGGCTGGCAGACGTCGCCGCGGTAGTCGACCCAGAGGATCTCCGGGTGGGCCTGGGTCATCCACATCGGCGGGGATGCGGTGCCGGAGGCGAGATCGACGGCGATGCCGGCCTTACCAAGCTTGTCGATGACGCGGTCGAGCCAATCGAAGTCGTACACGCCTTCTTCGGGCTCAAGCTTGGCCCAGGAGAAGATGGCCACGGAGACGAGGTTGACGCCGGCCTGCTGCATGAGCTACATCTTCGTCCCACACTTCCTCAGGCCATTGGTCGGGGTTGTAATCGCCGCCGTACCAGATGCGGGGCTTGTTGCCCGCAAGCGGCTGCGGCCACTTGAACTCTTTACGTTCCATGATGATTCAGCTCCTTTATTGAATTTTATCGATAATCTGCGTCCGCGGGAATAAACAGCCCACAGGGCTGTTTGCCTAACGGCTCAGCTCGTCAGAGAGGGGCTTGGCACTATTACCTCCCTCTGATGAGGAAGGGTTGTCTCGGCGGAGCGGGACGGAGGGAGAGACCCCGCCGCGAGGCGGTGAAGACACCGCGTCGGCGGAGCCGACTCCATCACTCCTTGACGGCGCCTGCGGCGAGTCCGGACTGCCAGTACTTCTGCAGGCACAGGAACGCGATCACCAGGGGGATGATCGTGATCAGGGAGCCCGTGATCACCAGGTTCTGGATCGCCTGGCCGCCCGCGGTCGAGGCCTGGTCCTTCCACTGGTTCAGGCCGATGGTCAGCGGGTACCAGTCCGCGTCCTTGAGCATGATCAACGGCAGGAAGTAGTTGTTCCACGTCGCCACGATCGTGAACAGGGCCGTCGTAACGATGCCCGGAGCCAACAGGGGCAAGGAAATCTGCCAGAACGTGCGGAACTCGGACGCGCCGTCCACGCGCGCCGCCTCCAGCAGCTCCTGGGGCACGGCCTGCTCGCTGAAGATCCACATCAGGTACAAACCGAACGGCTGATCAGCGACGGGATGATCATGGCCCACGGGGTGTTCGTCAGGCCCAATTTGGCGAACAGGAGGAACTGGGGAACCGCCAAAGCGATGCCCGGCACGCTGATCGCGCCGATGATGACCACGAACACCGCTTTGCGCCCCGGGAAGCGGAACTTGGCCAGAGCGTAGCCGCCCATGATGGCCAGCAGTGTCGCGCCGCCGGCGCCGACCACCACGTACAGGAGCGTGTTGAGCAGCCAGCGCCCGAAGATACCGTCCTGATAGGAGAACACCGTCGCGATGTTGTCGAACAGGGCGAACGTCTTGCCGAAGCCCAGGCCGAACGTACTGGTGAAGTCGGCCTGCGTCTTCGTCGCGTTGATCAAAAGGTAGACGAACGGGAACAGGCAGTACACGGCGAAGACCGCGCACAGGACGGTCAACAACGTGGAACGCCTCGGGTTGTTCACGTTCGCGAACCCCGCCTTCGCGCTGCGCCTGCGTTCGGCGGCCTCGTCGGCGGCGATCCTCTTCTGGCGGGCCTTCTCCGCCTTCCTGGCGGCCTTCTCCCGGGCCTTGAGCTCGGCGTCGGTCAGGCGACCGGCGGCCGAAGTCGTTGCTGCACTCATCACATACGCTCCTTCACGATCATCATCGATTCCTCAACACGAACAGCAGTAGTCGTCGTCACTTCATCTGCTCCTTGAGGCTGTTGAGCTGGACGATGTAGGCGATGGCCATGGTGATCACGGCCATCACGATCGCCAACGCGGCCGCGTAGTTCGACTGGTTGCCGGAGAAGCTCAGGTTGTACGCGTACATGTTCGGCGTGTAATACGTCGTGATCGCATTACCAGGAACCATGTTCTGCAAAATGCTCGGCTCGTTGAACAGCTGGAACGAGCCGATGATGCTGAAGATCACCGTGATCGCCAGGCTGCCGCGCAATTCGGGAAGCTTGATGCTCTTCACGATCTGCCACTCCGACGCGCCGTCGATGCTGGCCGCCTCGTACAGGGAATGCGGGATGGTCGACAGCGAGCTGTAGAAGATGAGCATGTTGTAGCCCGTGAACTCCCACGTCACGATGTTCCCGATACTGGCCAACAACACGCTGGGGGCGAGCACGTCGATGTCCGTGCCCAGGAAATCGTTCAACGAACCCACCAGGCCGTACTTCGCGCCATACACGAAACCCCAGATCAACGTCGACACCACCGCCGGCACCGCGTACGGCAGGAACGTCGAGATACGGAAGAACCTCGTGCCATGCAGCTTCATCGAATCCAACGCCAGGGCCATCAAAGCCGACAGGCACAGCATGATCGGCACCTGCACGCACGTGAACAGGGCCACACGACCAACACTGCTCCAGAACTGGCCATCACCCAACAGGCGCGCGTAGTTCTCGAAGCCGACGAACTTGGTGCCGCCGATCATCTGCTTCTTGAAGAACGAAATATAAACGGCGTACACGATCGGCACGATGAACACGAACACGAACACCACCGCAAAAGGCCACATGAATTTCCATCCACGCCAATCGGCCTTGTGCTTATTCACACGAGCCTTGCCCGAATGCACGGGCGCAGCTGCGATATCGGCTGAAGCCATTCCCAACCCCTCTCCTTCGAAGGTTGACCAAAATGTTTGCGTTATCATCATAACACCATTTGTAACATTGTCCAATCGTGTTGAGTACCGTGTTGAATTAAGGGTTTCTCAGTCACTCTGCTACAATGGTCACGAAGACAACGATGTTATCGTTACCGTAAGCGGCCCTAAGATAAGCGTTGCAAACGAAACACCGACATTAATGAGTCAAGCGAGGGTGAAATGTCGAGGCCAACACAGGTGTCCATGCAAGACATAGCGAAAGCCGCCGGCGTTTCGCCACAGACAGTGTCCCGCGTGGCGAATGGCAGCGATGCGGTGAAACCCGAAACACGCCAGCGTGTCGAAGCTGCAATGGAACGCCTTGGGTATCGTCCGAATTATGCGGCCCGAGCCCTAAAGCACGGCCGCTTCCAGGATATCGGCGTGGTGATGTTCAACACCGCCACGTTCGGCAACGCCCGCATCCTTGATTCTATTGTGGCCAACGCGGCCGATGACGATTATTCAGTCACCATCCAGACCATGCGCCACGGTGCGGAACGCACGCTTTCCGCCGCCATCGATCGCATGCAGCGTCAGCCGGTGGATGGTGTCATCGTAGTGCTGGAGGAACGCATCTCCGATTTCGTCGGATACAAGCCTCCGCGAGAATTTCCAGTCGTGCTCATCTGCGAATCCGCCGCCGACCACTGCCCCACCGTTGACGCCGACCAGTATGGCTGCTCGACCGCTATCGTCGATTACCTGATGAGCAAGGGGCACAAGACCGTCTACCACATTGCCGGACCGTCCACCTCGCGCGCCGCCGAAAGCCGCGCCCGCGGTTGGCGAGAAGCGTTGGAACAAATGGGAGCACGCGTACCGAGCATGTACATCGGCGATTGGTGCGCGGATTCAGGCTACCAGGCCGGCGTGGCGTTGGCCCACGACCCCGACTGCACGGCCATCTACGCCGCCAACGACCAAATGGCATACGGCGCAATGCTCGGGTTGCAGTCAGCGGGCAAGCGCGTGCCCGAGGATGTCAGCATCGTGGGCGTCGATGATTCGCTGGTAGATATGGTTCCGCGCTTGAACCTGACGACCATGAAGCTGCGCTTTGACGACATTGGCGCCACCGCCTTCTCCATGGTCCGCCGTCAATGCGAAGGCGAGAAGATACCGGTCGGCGTCAAAACCGTAATCCCGCCGGAACTGATCGAACGCGGTTCCGTGCGCGACATCAGCTGACGAGCGGCATGTGCTGGCATCCACTGGTACCTGTCAGTGATTCACCTGCCAGTGATCCATAGGCAATTCCGCACCGACCAATCGACTCGGTTGTGCAATATTCTGCACATTTCCAACTATGTGCAGAATATTGCACACTTTACTATACTGTGATATATTTTGCACATGATTGTCATGGATATCGCCGAATACGCGCGGCTTATCAAGGATGAAAGGCAACGCCAGGGCATCAGTCAGACCGACATGGCCCAACGGCTGGGCGTGTCACGTCGCTGGCTGATCGAATTTGAACACGCCCGAGTCCCCAATCCCGAATTCTCCACCATTCTCAGCGCCCTGACTGAGCTTGGCTTGTCGCTGGATGTCCGCAAAACCCCGCAGCCCGCCGAACTCTATGAATGGTGACACCATGAGCGAAAACACTCTCAATGCATTTCTCGGCGAAACACCCATCGGCCAGTTTCGAAGAACAAACGATGGCAGCATTATTTTCCAATATCACGATTCCTATCGTTGGTCGCAATCACCCACACCAATATCGCTTTCCATGCCCATTACCGCAGCCGAATATTCAGGCGACATCCCGCGTAATTTCCTTGAGGCCCTGGTCCCGGAATCCCCTCAGGCCCGAGATGAAGCCATGCGATTGCATCATGCCCGATCGACAAGCGCATTTGATCTGTTGCAAGCCATCGGATTCGATGCCACCGGCGCATTACGCTGTCCGCCGACCCGCACTTGCCCATAGATGACGATTCGCTTATTCCAATCAGCGATTCGCAGATCGCGAATCGACTACGCGCAGCCGCCCCCACAGGCATCCAGTCCGCAAGCGTAGACGAGCATTGGTCGGTCGCGGGACAGCAGGGCAAGATCGCACTGAGGAACCGCAATGGATCATGGTTCTCCACCACTGGAATCGCGCGGACGACTCATATCATCAAGCCCGGCATACCGACCTTCCACACCAAGCATTCAACGAACACATCACCACTGCGCATTGTGGAGGCGATGGGAATACCCGTGGCCCACACCTCTTTTCACATCTTTGATGGGGTCCCAGCCATCATCAGCGAGCGGTATGACCGTATAGTGTCCGCCAATGGTACGGTGACGGCCCTGCACCAAGAAGACTTTACCAAGCGCTGGGCATTCCCTCATCGCTGAAATACGAGGAACACAACGGCCCAACGTCCAATGCATATGCGGAAATGTTGCGCAAGCACGGTCTGCCCGGTCAGGCCGAAAGCAATATCCGACCTTCACCGACGGCATCCTCGCCAGTTATCTCGTCGGGGCAACAGACAGCCACGCCAAGAACTACTCGCTATTGCTCGATGGCGCGTCCGTGCGGCTTGCCCCGCTCTATGACCTTGCTTCGGTGTTCCCTTATTTGGGGCATGGCAAGCAGATCATAAATGCCACTTTGGCGATGAACATCGGCGGACGCCGAGATCTTCTTCGATTGCGCCGCAAACATCTGGAACGATTCGCACAGCGGATGGGATTAGATGAGGAATCCGTGATTTTACGATTCCACACCTTGGTGGATAGCTGCCGGAGGCATTCGACAGCACCGTGCAACCCGCTCACGACGTTATCGCGAGCATTGGTGCGCAGGAATTCATCGATAGCTATCGCAAGCGCATCATGATGGTGTACGACGATGCAATGAGCTGGATGGCCAGTCGAAAGGGACAGTGATTCGGACGGGCGGGGATTGGTCTCGCCATCCCCCCTAAGAAATCAGATCTTAAGCGGCACACGGGAAACGAATTCGCGCTTCTCGCCTGTTATTGGATCGGTGAATCGTAGCACACGCGCCACTAATTGCAGCGGCTGGCTGAAATCGTCGTAGGGGCGTGTCTGGATGCGCGGGTAGAAGTCGTCGCCCACGATGGGCAGGCCGAGCGAATTCATGTGGACGCGCAATTGGTGGGTTTTGCCGGTGCGCGGGTGGAGTGTGTAGCGGCAGATGGGTGATTTCCCGGATGGGGACCACCCTCCGGCGCTTCGCGCCACCTCCCGCCAGCGGGAGGGAAACAGAGGTCGCCGCGCTCGATGAGGGTTTCGGCGTTGGCCAAACCCGGTTCCTCGAATGCGGCCATCGTGCCGTGTTCCTTGGTGATGTGCGATCGGCGCAGCAATGGGAACGGGCGTGGCGGTTCGACCTGCATGATCGTGCCGAATCGCGGGCCGCTGATCGGCCGGCAGGGTGCCAGGCATTCATAGATCTTGACGGCCTGCCGGTTCTGGAACAGCATCTGATACGCGCCGCGGCAGGCCGAATCCCGCACGAACACCAATACGCCGGCGGTCATGCGGTCCAATCGGTGCGCTGGCGTGATGTCCGGCTCCCCCAGCCGCTCACGCAATCGGATCAGCGCGGTCTGCCGATACCACATGCCGCGTGGCATGGTGGCCAGAAAATGCGGCTTGTCCACCACGATGATCCGCTCGTCCTCATACAGCACGTCCATCTCAAACGGAATATGAGGCTCGTCAATCACATACCGATGTGGCTTACTCAACGGTCACGGACTTGGCGAGGTTGCGGGGCTTGTCCACGTCGTAGCCCTTGAGCTTTGCCATGTCCATGGCGAACAGCTGCAGCGGCACCACGTCCACCAGCGGGCTCATCAGCGTTGGGCAGGCGGGGCGCCAGAACACCACGTCAGCGTACCGTTCCACATCCGGGTCGCCTGCTCGGCCACGGCGATGATGTACGCGCCACGAGCCTTGACCTCCTCGATACCAGAGATCACCTTGGCGTGCAACACATTGCGGCCGCGCTGCGGCGGCACGATGAACACCACGGGCTCACCCTCGTCCACCAGCGCGATCGGTCCATGCTTGAGCTCGCCGGCCGCGAAGCCCTCGGTGAACGTGTAGGCGATTTCCTTGAGCTTCAACGCGCCCTCAAGCGCCACCGGGTAGCCCACGTGGCGGCCGAGGAACAAGAAGGAGTTGGCGTTCACCATGCGCTCGGCGGCCGCCTGGATGGTCTTGGGCTGGGTGTCGAGCACCCACTGAATCTTGCGCGGCATGTCTTTCAGGGAGTCGAGCATCTGATGAATCTCATCGCGGAACATCGCGCCCTTGACCTGCGCCAGATACAGGCCCAGCAGGTAGCGGCGGTAATCTGCGCCACGAACGCCTTGGTGGATGCCACGGCAACTTCCGGGCCGGCGTGTGTGTAGAGCACGGCGTCGGATTCGCGCGGAATGGAGGCACCCTGCGTGTTGCAGATGGCCAGCACCTTGGACCCCTGTTCGCGCGCGTGGCGCAGGGCCATCAGCGTATCCATGGTTTCGCCGGACTGAGAAATGGCCACCACGAGCGTACGCGGGGTCAGAATCGGGTCACGGTAACGGAATTCGTGCGCGAGTTCGATTTCCACGGGGATACGCACCCAGTGTTCGATGGCGTATTTGGCTACCTGGCCGGCGTAGCTGGCGGTGCCACAGGCCACGACGATGATTTTGTCGATGGACTTGAAGTCGTGTTCGTCGATACGCACTTCATCAAGGGTGATGTCGCCATTCGTGTCGAAGCGGCCAAGCAGGGTGCGCTGCACTGCGGCAGGGTCTTCGTGAATCTCCTTGTCCATAAAGGAATCCCAGCCGCCCTTTTCGGCGGCCGAAGCATCCCAATCCACGGTGTAGGTCTTCGGGTTTTCGACCACGTTGCCGTTGAAATCGGCGACGATGACCTTGTCGGCGGACACGCATACGGCCTGATCCTGGTCGACTTCCATGGCGCGCTTGGTGTAGGCCACGAATGCGGCGACGTCGGAACCGAGGAAGTTCTCCCCCTCGCCAAGGCCCACGACCAGTGGCGAATCATGGCGGGCTCCGACCACGATGTCCGGCTGGCGGCAGTCGGTGGCCAGAATGGTGAACGCGCCTTCAAGCATGCGGGCCATACGGCGCACAGCCTTGAACAAGTCTGGCTTGCCTTCGTCCGCGATAATCTTGTCCACGATCTTGCCGAGCAGCTTAGCGGCCACCTCAGTGTCGGTGGCGGAGGCGAATCGGTAGCCTTCGGCTTGCAGGTCGAGACGCAGCTGAGAGGCGTTTTCGATGATGCCGTTATGGATGATAGCCACCTTGCCGTCCATGCTGGTGTGCGGGTGGGCATTCACGTCGCTCGGCTCGCCATTGGTGGCCCAGCGCGTGTGGCCGATGCCCACCGTGGCGAGCGGCATCGGCTTGCGCTCGATGTCTTCGACCAGGTTCTTCAAACGGCCGGCTTCTTGCGCACGACCACCTTATCCATGCCGGGCGCGGTCAGCGCCACACCGGCCGAGTCATAGCCTCGGTATTCCAGACGTTCCAGGCCTTGCAGGCAGACCTCCAAAGGCTTGCCGCATGCCGTTTCAATATTTCCCGCGTATCCAACGATTCCACACATGGCTCACCAGCCTAGCGGACGATTATTGCGCAAAGCGAATCCAACCCGCCGCCTTTGCAGGATTGGAACATGCCCCTTCGTGAAAAGCGTACGCTGAGTTCATCAGCGTACGCTTTTGGAGCTGCAACAACGAGCCTTCCTACAGCACGTGCTGTAGGCGGAGCCGTAAAGCGGGGAGCCCAGTGGACTCCCCGTAGGCGACGCCGAAGCACGACAGTGCTGAGGTAATATAACAGCCTTCCTACAGCACGTGCTGTAGGAAGTCCTTAAACCTCGGCTCGGTGGGGTGGTCGATGATGTCGGGGCCGCCCTTTTCTACGACTACGCCGCCGTCCATGAACACGATCTGGTCGGCGACTTCGCGGGCGAAGCCGATTTCGTGGGTCACGCACACCATGGTCATGCCTTCCTTGGCCAAGGAACGCATGACGTTGAGCACCTCGCCCACCAGTTCGGGGTCAAGGGCGGAGGTCGGCTCATCGAAGAGCATGATCTCCGGCTTCATGGCCAGAGCACGGGCAATGGCCACGCGCTGCTGCTGACCACCCGACAGCTGGGAGGGGTAATAGTCCATGCGATCGCCCAGACCGACGCGCTGAAGCTCGGCCACGGCCAGGTCACAGGCGGCTTTCTTGGACTGGTGCTGCACGTGGATCGGGGCTTCCATCACGTTTTCCAGCGCGGTCATGTGCGGGAACAGGTTGAAGCGCTGGAACACCATGCCGAGGCGAGAGCGCTGTGCGGCGATCTCCTTATCGTCCAGGGTCTGCAGCATGTCCTGGCCGTTTTTGGTCACGTGCTTGTAGCCGATGAGTTCGCCGTCCACCTCGATGGAGCCGCCGGTCAGGGTTTCCAGCTGGTTGATCAGACGCAGGAACGTGGACTTGCCGGAACCGGAGGGCCCCAGAATCACGGTCACAGTACCGGGCATAACGGTTAGATCGATGCCCTTGAGCACATGCAGCGGCCCAAACGCCTTGTGCACCTGCACGGCCTCGACAGCAGGAATCACGGAACCGTCAGCCGCCTTGCGCACGACCGGGGCAACACTGGTGATGTCATTCGTAGTCATAATCGCGCTCCCGCCTTATGCATTCAATCCGACAAATGTGGTCTGGTTGAGCTTGTCCACGTCATCCTTCGGTTCACCGTCGGTCTTACCCGGCAATGGCGTCTGCTTGCCCTTGGTGCCCACCGGTCGGGCATCGAAGCCCTTGCCGAAGTGCGCCTCGAGGCGGGACTGCACAACCATCAGAATGGAGGTGATCAGCAGGTACCAGAAGCAGGCCACGAGAAGCAGCGGAATCGGCTTGTAGATACGGTTGGCGATGGCGTTGGTGGCGAACTGCAGTTCGAGGGTGAACGGCACGGCGGTGACCAGCGAGGTGGTCTTCAGCATGCCGATGGTCTCGTTGCCGGTGGGCGGATGATGATGCGCATGGCCTGCGGCAGCACGATGCGGCGCATGATGAGCGTGCGGTTCATGCCCAATGCCTTGGCCGCCTCGGTCTGGCCGGGGTCCACGGCTTCAAGGCCGGCACGCACGATTTCGGACAGGTAGGCGGCCTCGTTCAGGGCCAGACCAATCCATGCGGCGTTGAATGCGGTGACCACCACGTTGGAGTCGATGCTCCAGAACTCCACCGAGGTGAACGGAATTCCGAGGCTGATCTTGGGAATCAGCACGGCGAACAGACCCCAGAAAATGAGCTGCGTGTACACAGGCGTGCCGCGGAAGAACCAGATGAAGAACCAGCTGACGCCGCGCAGCACCGGATTGATGGATTTGCGCATGATGGCAAGAATCACCGACAGGATGATCGCCACGACCATGGAGATCACGGTGAGCTCCAAGGTATAGCGAATGCCTTCAAGCACGTTCTCGTTGAACAGGTACTTCCAGACGGTGGGCCAATCCAGTCGCGGATTGGTAATCAAGCCTTGAATGAGCATCGCGGCGAGCAGTACCACGATCACTGCGGCCACAATCGGGCCGGGGCGCTTGACCGGCAGCGCTTGATGCGATTGGGGATGTTCAGCCCCTCACCGTCGACTTCTTTCTTCGCCATAATCTGGTTCCTTGGATGTGTTGGGCAGCCTGAACTGCAAGTTGCAACTAGCATTGAACCTTAGTGCACGAATGGGGCGACTGTGTTACAAACAGTGCGCCCCATTCGAATTTTCGCGACAGCTTGTCGACTATTCGACGGCCGGGTTGATTTCGGCCTTGTCCAGTGCGCCGGATTCGACGCCCCAGTGCTGGAGGATCTTGGTGTAGGTGCCGTCGTCCATGAGCTTTTGCATGGCCTTCTGCACGGCTTCGGTGGTCTGGGAATCGCCCTTCTTGATGGCGATGGCGTTCGGCACTTCATCGAAGTCCTTGCCGAGCTGTTCCAGCTGACATCGGTCTGGGCGATGGCGTAGCCGACAACCGGGGAATCGGCGAAGAAGACGTCGGCCTTGCCGGTCACCACAGCGGTGGTGGCGTCGGTCTGCTGCTTGGAGGACTGGATGGTGATGTCTTTCTTGCCGTCCGCCTTGCACTGCTTGGCGGTCTTGTTGATGGCCTCTTCCTCGACGGTGCCGGTCTCGACGGCAACGTTCAGACCGCACAGGTCGTTCTCATCGACGTTCTTGGGGTTGCCTGCGGCCACTGCATAGCCCATGCCTGCGGTGAAGTAGGAGACGAAGTCGACGGATTCCATGCGCTCCTTGGTGATGGTGAAGGCGGCGATGCCAGATCGTACTTGGAGCCGATGGCCGGAATGATCGTATCGAAGTTGGAGGAGACGATTTCGGTATCGAGACCGAAGATGTTGCCCATGGCGCGGGCAAGATCCATGTCGTAGCCGATCTGGGTCTTGCCGTCGGCGTCGAGGAATTCGGCCGGGGCGTAGGAGGGGTTGGTGCCGATGGTGAGCTTGCCGTCCTTGGTCACGGATTCAGGCAGCAGTGCGGCGATGGTGTCATCCTTCTCCACGGAGCTGACATCGTAGCTGGTGATGGTGGCGGCATCGGAGCCCTTGGCGGAATCCGTACCGGCATCGGCCTTGTCGGAGGTGCCGCAAGCGGCGGTGGCGAACAGCATGGCCGAGCTCAGTGCAATGGCCATAATGGACTTCAGTTTGGTGGACTGCATAATCGTTTCTTCTTCTCTCTTACGCCGCTTCAACGGCAACGATCAACGGTTAAGCATATTTATACACTACAGTGCATACATATACAAAAAGACTCCCGCCGCAGGGCAACGGGAGTCTTCATAGTAACCGAAACTACTCGACGGACGGGTTGATCTCGGCCTTGTCGACGGCGCCGGAAGAGACGCCCCACGTGTCGAGGATCTTCTTGTACGTGCCATCATCCATCAGCTTCTGGATGGCCTTCTGTACGGCCTCGGCGGTCTTGGAATCGCCCTTCTTGACGGCCACGGCCTCAGGGGTCACACCAACGTCCTCGCCGAGGGCCTCGAGCGTATCACCGGTCTGCTTGATGGCGTAGCCGGCAACCGGCGTATCGGCGTAGAAGATATCAGCCTTACCGGAAGCCACGGCGGTAGTCACATCGGTCTGCAGCTTGGAGGACTGGATGTCGATGGCATCCTTACCGTCCGCCTTGCACTGCTCGTTGGCCTTGTTGACTTCCTCTTCCTGAGTGGTACCGGTCTGCACAGCCACCTTCACGCCGCACAGGTTCGAGGAGTCGACCTTGTTCGGGTTGCCCTTCTGCACCACGAACGTGGAACCGGCCTTGAAGTAGGTCACGAAGTCCACAGCCTCCATGCGTTCCTTGGTCACGGTGAAGGAGGAGATGCCGATGTCGTACTTGGAGCCGACGGACGGGATAATCGAATCGAACGTGGAGGAGACGGTGTTTTCCTTCAGTCCGAACACTGCGGCCAGCGCCTTGGACAGGTCGACATCAAAGCCGACCGGGGTCTTGCCGTCCTCGGCCAGGAACTCGGCCGGGGCATAGGAAGTATCGGTGCCGACGGTCAGCGTGCCGTCGCCGGCCACGGAATCGGGCAGCAGTGCGGCAATCTCGTCGTCCTTCTGGATGCTGCTGGTGTCGAAGCCTTGAATCGAAGTGCTGGACGAGTCCTTGGATGAATCGCCGCTCTTGGATGCGGTGTCGGTGCCGTCAGTCGTGCCACAGGCCGCCACGGCGATCAGCATGGCCGCGCTCAGGGCGGCGGCCGCAGCGGATTGTATTCCCTTGCTTAGAGACATTGGATTTCCTCTCTCCGGATAGTCAGCTGGGCGGGTATGTTTCCCAGATGGTTCCAGAGCGTAGGAGTGCAATGCTACGGAAGCGTTAATCGTGGGCGAAATGGCCCACAACGTGGACATCCTACTCTTGCTCCCTCCGGAGGGGAGCCAAGGGGCGGGACTAGTGGCGCATGTTGGCGTAGCGCATGGCGCGTAGGGCTTCGCGCTTGTCCTGCTCTTCGCGCAGGGCCTGGCGTTTGTCGAATTCCTTCTTGCCTCGGGCCAGTGCGATCTCCGCCTTGACGCGACCGTCCTTGAAGTACAGGCTCAGCGGCACAATCGTGTATCCCTTGGCCTCGATGCCGCGGGCGAGCTTGGTGATCTGCAATCGGTGCAGCAGCAGCTTGCGCTTGCGCTTGGGCGCATGGTTGTTCCATGTGCCGTTCAGGTATTCGGGGATGTTCGCGCCCTCCAGCCACATCTCGCCACGGCGGTCGATGGAGATGAACGCCTCGGACAGCGATGCGCGGCCTTCGCGCAACGACTTGACCTCGGTGCCGGTCAGGGCCAGCCCTGCCTCGTACTTGTCTTCGATGGCATAGTCATGCCGGGCCTTCTTGTTCTGGACGATGAGTTTCTCACCGGTTTCCTTGGGCATGTCTCCTCCTTTCGTGGGCAATAACTCGTGAGTAGCAACTCGTGGGTAGCAACTCGTGGGTAGCAACTCGTGGGTAGCAACGCAACATCCGACGATATCACGGACCGGCCTCGAATACGAAAAGGGTTCCTCTTCAAGAGGAACCCTTCAACCGCATATATCGGCCGAACCAACCGGTCAGTGGACGAACCAGTACTGACCCAAATTGGTCAAGGTGCGGTAGTGCATGTTCCACGGACCACCCCAGTTCATTTCGGAGATCTGGAATGTGCCGTCGCCATACACGGCTTCGACTACGGCAACATGGCCATAGGTACCGTCGGCACCATCCTGACCAGGCAGGAAGGAGAGCGCCGCACCGACCTGAGGGTTGTGGTCCACGCGCAAGCCGTACGAGGGGGCGCTGCGCCACCAGTTGCCGCCATTGCCGAGATAGGACGCGTGCCAATGCCCATCTGCCTACGGCGTTCATACGCCCAGTACGTGCACTGGCCGGCGGCATACGGCGTTGCCGTAATCACCGTTCGACG
>ENA-OQIR01000202-OQIR01000202.1-human-gut-metagenome-genome-assembly--contig:-NODE-202-length-28118-cov-6.052874_pt1 | contig 28118 bp, 27 predicted proteins | sample MGYA00242580_ERZ504745 | MGnify/ENA primary metagenome ERZ504745 (study PRJEB26092, sample SAMD00036214) | human gut metagenome | host: Homo sapiens | study: EMG produced TPA metagenomics assembly of...
TAACGCTGTATCCAAATGTTCCCAGTTTTTTACCAATCCCAGATATTCACCATGAGAATACACCAGAGGTTTCGCATCATTCAGATGAAATTTCTTCTTCTCGTCCATATACTGCGGATCAGCATGAACTGCAAGCACATCCGCCAGAAACATATGGTGGGAACCCAATTCCAGAACCTGCCTTACTTTGCATTCAATACTCACCGGAGATTCTGCGATCATGGGAACTTTCACAAAATCCGCCTTCTCTTTGGTAAGCTTCATTTCTTTAAATTTATCAACATCCCTGCCGGAACGGACTCCACAGTAATCCGTTGCATATGCCAGTTTCTCTGTTGTCAGATTTATTACAAATTCTCCCGTCTTTCTGAGCATATCATAGGAAAAACGGGATGGTCGCACAGAAATAGACACCATCGGCGGATTCGTGCAGACAGTTCCTGCCCATGCAACTGTAATAATATTGTCATTCCCCTCTCCGTCAGAAACACTTACCATAACTGCCGGAAGTGGATAAAGCATATTTCCTGCTTTCCAGGTTTCTTTTTCCATTTCTTATTATCCTCAGCTATTCTGTCTGCTGCCATCAGTTGTAATCGTTCTGTCCGGCCTGTGCAGCTTCCATAAGTGCCGGAATCAGCTGTTTCTTACGTGAAACAACGCCTTTCAGATCAAATACACCATCCTTTGGCTCCATATGGAAAGCAATACGTGCCATTTCCTCACTTCCCTCACCATAATAGAGAAGCTCTGTAGATTCCTCAATAATATTGGTAAGCATAAAGAATACGCGGGTAACACCATGACGGCCACACTCGCTGACCATAAACGGAACCAGACGCTCTTTGATTTCTGCCAGCTCATCGCTGTCCATGGAACTGATCTGTCCAACACCAAAGTTGATCTCATCCTCAGCAATAAATTTCTTATAATCCTGATAGAAAATTTCTTCTGGTGATTTGTCTTTCAGGTTACTTCCTGCTTTAAACATCTCTTTTGCAAACTGCTCAATATTGATTCCTGCAATAAGTGCCAGCGCACCTGCAGCCATCTTGTCAGATAATGTGCAGGTAGGTGAACGGAACATCAGTGTATCTGAAATAATCGCAGCACAGAGAAGCCCCGCAATACTCGGTGAAATCTCAAGTTTCTGCTCCCCATACATTTCATACAGAATCGTTGCTGTACATCCGACCGGCTGATTTCTGAAAGAAATCGGTACCATAGTTTCCAGAGAACCCAGTTTATGATGGTCAATAATCTCCACGATTTCAGCTTTATCGATATTGTCAACTGCTTGATCTTTCTCATTATGGTCCACAAGTGCTACTTTTTTCCTGTGCATATCCAGGAAATTTCTTCGGGAAATTGTTCCGATACATTTTCCCTTTTTGTTAATTACAGGGAACGCACGATGACGGTGTTTGATCATCTCATTCTGAATATCATCCGTAAAATCCTCTGTATTAAAAGTAACCAGATTATCTGTTTTCATAATATACCGTACAGGAATACTCTGGTTGATCAGTCTTGCGATCGTAAATGTATCATACGGAGACATAATAATTACAATTTCTCTCTCATGAGCAAGCTTTATCACCTTTTCGCTGACTTCAATTCCCATACCAACGATAATACAGCTAACATTCTGCGCAATCGCCTGAAGATGATCCTCTTCTCTGTCTCCCATGATTATCAGGTCATCCGGTTCAATATAGGCTTTGAGCATTTCCGGATTTGCAGTTCCCACCAGAACTTTTCCTTTTGTAAAATATCCATGCTCATTTCCCTCTACTACGGTACCTGCAATTGTCTCGGCAATTCTTCTGTACTGTGTCTTCGCTCTTGACAGCAGATAACTGTCCGTTGTATCCATATAAGTCTTAGCAATATCACCGATTGTGATCAGACCTTCCAGCTGTCCTTCTCTGTCTCTGATCGGAAGAGATACGATACTTTTCTCCATCATCAGATCCCATGCATTTTTCAGGGACATACTCTTATCAGCTTCCGGACTCATACGGATATCCATATCTTTTATCTGTGTTCCAATGTTAGACAGATATCCCGGCGGCTGCATGCCGAAACGATTTAACACATATTCTGTCTCTTCATTGATCTGTCCTGCACGCTTTGGAATGTATTTCACCTTCTGAGAAGTCCTGTTTTTGATGTCCGCATAGGCAATTGCTGAACAGATGGAATCCGTATCCGGATTCTTGTGACCTATTACAAATATTTTTTCCTGATTTCTCATACAGATTCTAACCTCAATTATCTAATTTAATGTTTGCAAAAAGTGCGCCAAGAGATGTGGAAGCCTCTTCCTTTGAATCTGGAAGCTCGATCACTTCCTCCTCAATTTCCTTAGCCATCATATCTGTTGCCTCTTTGATGCTCAGACTTAATTTTCCATCTTTGACAGCAGTTACTTTTACCTTTACTTTATCTCCAACTGTCAGAACTTCTGATGGTTTCTTAATTCTCTTCTCACAGATCTGTGAAATATGAACCAGACCTGACAGACCATTTCCCAGATCTACGAATGCACCATATGGCTGTAAGCTCTCAACAACACCTTCTGTTACAAGTCCGACCTGCACATTGGAGATTTTTGTTTTTCTCTCCTCTTCTGCTTTTTCTCTTAATATTTCCTTTGCAGAGAGAATTAATCTTCCTTTTTCTTTATCAATATCGAAAACCTGAACCTGGATTGGTTTGTTCAGATATTCGTTTGTATCCTCCACATAATTCAGGGCAAGCTTTGAGGCGGGAATAAATCCACGTACACCTTCTACATAGGCGATCACGCCGCCATTTACAATGCCTTTTACCACCACATCAATTACTTCTTTTGAATCCTTTAATTCTTTCAGCTTATCCCATGCAAGCACATCTGCTGCTTCTGTTCTGGACAACAGAATATTTCCATTTCCATCGTCTTTACTCACAACAGTCGCAGAAACTTCATCTCCCACATTCACCTGTTCCTTTAAAGAAAATCCCGGTTCTCTGCTGTAATCCTCTGCCGGAATAATGCCTTCCGCATAATACTTCAAATCTACCACAACTTCTTTTTCATCTACACTGATGACAGTTCCTGTAAGAATATCCCCTTCTTCAATTTTCTTAAAAGAGGCTTCCAGTTCTGTTTCGTAATCTTTCATTGATTCAGCCATTATCTGTTTTCTCCTTTACCTGGAATAAATGTAACTCTTCTCCATCTGTTACAGGATACTGAACAGTTACAAATAGAGTATATTATGTCAGCTATTTTCAAACATTATAACACAATCACTTTAATAATGGAAATCTGAATTTTCATACAGATAGTTCACACAAACGGATATTTATATGTTACAATAATATCATCAACCAACTATAGCAAATCTATAAACAAGTCCCCTGTGAGATTACAAAAATCAACGGGGAACTGCCTGTATCAGGAAAGGATATTATTATACATGAATTATGATTCTGTCCCCTTGAGGATTTTAAAGAACTGAATGACTGGGAGACAGTTATTTTTGTCTATCAGTCTGCCCTTAAACAGGTAGAAACAAAGATTGATATTCTAAACGGTGAATTTCAGCACAGACATAAATACAATCCAATCGAACATGTAAAATCCAGAATCAAAACTCCGGAAAGCATTGTAAAAAAACTGAAACGACATGGATATGAATCCAGTATCGAGAACATGGTACGCTATGTAAATGACATCGCAGGAATCCGTATCAGCTGTTCCTTTACATCTGATATCTATCTGATCGCAGATATGATTTCCAAACAAAATGACCTGACGATCCTTGCAAGACGTGATTATATGAAAAATCCTAAAAAGAGCGGTTACCGCAGTTATCATATGCTGGTTACCACACCGGTCTTTCTCTCCGACAGTATCATTGATACCAAAGTAGAGATTCAGATCCGCACAGTTGCACAGGATTTCTGGGCGACTCTGGAGCATAAGATGCATTACAAATTTGAGGGAGACGGACCTGACTATATCACAAAAGAATTAAGAGAATGTGCGCGATATGTAGCAGAACTGGATACCCGCATGGAAGAACTCAATAATGAAATCCAGAAATATGGAAAATTATCAGATAAAAATAAAAAATCCCCGTAAAACGAGGAGTGCCCCGGCAGTGGTTTACCGGGGCTATTATTATGAAAAAAATTTATGTGTAATGATAACACATTACAACGTCTTTCGTAGGTTCTTTCGAACTATCTATATAGTAGCAATCATTTATGAACAAATTATGAACTCGCAGTTAACTTTTCGTTTATTTGCACAATTATTTTATATTTTTTAATATTTTTTTATAGAATTACCACATATTTATAGTTCTTGTTTTATTTTATGCTTGTCTATCTTGTATATCTCCCATAATCTTCCATAACTATTTCGTCTTTTCACAGTTACGATTTGAGAATGAGCAGATTTTACTCAAAAAGACTCTTTGCAAAATCAGCCAGTTTATGCAGGATTCCTTTTACCTCTTCTTTACCAATCCCCATTTCTTCCAGTTTATCATATGCCTTCGTCACAGCACTCCTGAGCTGTTCCTCATCAATATCAGAATCCTTGATCTGTTTAACGATCTTTATGATTCTGTTCTCTTCTTCCTCCGAAAGGCTAACTCCTGCAGTACTCTCCGCAGTCTGGATCAGCGATCTGATCTGATCATCTGAAATATCCTGTTTTGCTGCCTCATTTTTCACATACATAATGATATCAACTACTTTGTCCGGATCTGATACAAGAGAATCAATCTCATTATCAGAAATAATCTCCTGTACAGATTCCGAAGTATCTGCTGCCATCATCGGTACTGCCGGTGTCGTACATGTAATTGCTGCCGCAATAATAAGTATTCCTGCTTTTTTTATTCTCATGATTTAATTACCTCCATACTTTTGCCAGTCAATAATAAGTCTCTGTCTTTTCACTGTCAGCAGATTACAGACAATGAACAGGCATTTTCATTTACCGGCTCATTATATCAGAAATCTTATGCCTTCTGTAAAATAAATATCCCAATTTCTGTCTTCATAATTCCTTCGACATTTGTTCAAATTTTTTTCACATCTTAAACACGATTTTCTCATAATTGCAGGATATACTAAAGCTATAAAAATAATAAAGCCAACGTTATTTTTATAAAATTTCTTTTTCATATGTTGATTGCCGGAAGAGGCAATTAACTCTCCTTCCTTTTAAAAAATAAATTTGAACGTAATATAAAAAGCATCCGCTTAGCCACCGGATGCTTTTTATATTTATCTTTTTATGAAATTTCTGTAAATGCATTTGCCAGCTGTGCAAACTGTGCCAGTGTCAGTGCTTCTCCTCTGACACTCAGGGAAAGTCCACACATCCCCAACGCCTGCTCAATCTGTTCTTTAGAAAATGGTATCTCCTGTGAATTCTTCAGACCATTCACCAGTGTCTTCCTTCTCTGGTTAAAAGATGCTCTGATAATACGAAACATCAGCTTCTCATTCTTTACCTCAACCGGCGGTTTTTCATATCGTTCCAGTCTGATCACCGCACTTCCCACTTTAGGTCTTGGCATAAAACAGTTGGGCGGTACATTTGCCACGATCTTTGGTTTCGCATAATATTGCACAGCCAGTGAAAGCGCCCCGTAATCTTTTGTTCCGGGTCCTACCTGCATTCTGTCCGCAACTTCTTTCTGTACCATAATAGTAATAGAATCAACAGGAACCTGATTCTCAAACAATCCCATGATGATCGGGGTAGTAATGTAATATGGCAGATTGGCAACAACCTTGATCGGAAGCCCCTGATTTTTTTCCAGTGCAAGCTGGCGGATGTCTACTTTGAGGATGTCGTTGTTGATGACTGTCACATTATCCCAATCTTTCAGAGTGTCGTCCAGAATAGGAAGCAGTGTTTTATCAATCTCAACTGCTGCCACTTCCCTTGCTGCTTCAGCCAGATACTGTGTCATGGTTCCGATTCCCGGTCCAATCTCCAATACAAAATCATCCTTTGTGATCTGTGCAGAATCTATAATCTTATCCAGAACATGAGTATCGATCAGAAAGTTCTGACCAAACCTTTTCTGGAATGCAAAATTATACTTCTGAAGCACTTCTATGGTATACTTTGGATCTCCTAGATACGGTCTGGGCATAATCTTTACTCCTTTTTCTTTATTACCTGTAACTGTACAAATACGCATTATTTAGTAAAATCTTTCTCGTACAGAACAATATATCCATCTCTGTCTATACGTTTCTTAGATACATTTCGTTTAAATTTACGGATTCCTCCTGTGATTTTGCAATCGCAGCATCTATCAGTCTTTTACTGCGCCAACATTCATAGGAGAATCCTCTTTCTGGTTAATTCCAATCAGATTATACAGCGCAAGCATTCCCATCTGATCAATAGCATAACCATTCTCTTTTGTATAAACCCTTGCAAAATTGACAAGTTCATCATTGGTAAACACAGGAATATTGATCATTGAAGTAAACTTCTTTGCGAATTTCGGATATCTGGCAATCAGTTTTCGCATACCAATCTTCTCATCTTCCACGATTACTGTAAGTCCGTCTGTATTAACTTCCATGGCTTTGTCAAGCATCTCTACTGTTTCCGGTGTCAGCTGATTTGCATTTTCGATCACAAGAAAGCCACCTGCCAGCTTTGAAAAAATCTTATAAATATTTTTTCCGTTGATCTGATCTGCAAAAACATATGCTACTTTTGACGCTTCCAGATTCAGTTCTTTACAGATTGCCGGAATCAGGCCTGAGATCAGTCTGGTCTTTCCGCATTCCTTACCGCCCATCACAATAATATTTCCAGTTTTAGAAGTCTTGTCTGCTGCAGCCATCTGTACATCATATAAAGTATCCACAAGCTGTTCTTTCATACCCGGAACCTTTACAAAATATGTAAATAACTGCTTCTCATCATCTGTAAGTTCTTTTTCTCTTGGTACGATATCCCTTGGATCTGCTCCATTTTCCGGCTGGATAGATTCTATAAAACGTTCCAGCTCCTCTTCTTCTGTCAGGGGTTGGGCTTCTTCCGTTCCCTCTGTATCATCTTCCGGATTCAGATCTGTATTCCCCATCGGTCCATGGAGAAATTCCTCTTCAGCTCTTCTGAGATCTTCTTCTGTAACCTCATCTTCTTCTTCAGCTTCTTCTATTTCCGGCTGCACCGGTATTTCCTTTTTCGGTTCTTCATCCGGCTTTGGATCAGCAACCTTTATATCTTGTATATCTCCGCTGAGGAAATCCGGTTCTTCCAGTTCCTCTGAAATATCATGGGCTTTTATTTCTTTATCATCAACATCAGTTTCTGAACTTTCTTCCTGTACTTCTTCTGTTTTTGACTCTTCTTCCTTCGGAATCTCAATTCCCTGCGCACTGGCAGCAGCAGGATCGTATCCTCCAGATTCAACTCTTTCCCTTCCAGATCAAAAGAATCCATATTCAGTTTCGTCTCAGCAACTTCCTCAACTTTCGGCGGTTTGCTCAGTTCCATATTTTTCATGGATGCCGGAATATTTAATTCAGGCATCTTAATTGCAGCCATGGGTTCTGCCCCCGGTTTTTCAGGTTCTGCCTCCAATTCCGGAACATTTTCAGGTTCTTTCTGCGACGCATCACTCTTTATGATTTCTTCCGGAATCTCATCTTCCCTGGTGATACCGGCCTCGTTAACCATATCCATGGATTCTTCCGGAAACTCTTCTTTCTCTTCCTGAGTCTTACCTCCAAAGACATCCCTAATCCCCTTTGAAATCTTTTCCTGAATGCCTTCCATGCTGACCTGAACTTCCGGCTCATTGTTTTCTGTCGTTTCTTCCACTTCTTCAGCTTCAGGCTCTTCCTGCGCTTTTACTTCTGTTTCCGTTTTTTCTTCTCCAGTTCTTTCGCCTGCTCTGGTGTAAGAAGTTTCGGAACAAACTGTTTCTCAAATTTTGCTTTCTCAGCACCTGTCAGCTCACCCATTCTCATTTTTAGATCATAGGCTTTCATAACATATTTGCCTTCACTGAACCAGAGAATGATTTCATTGCATAAATCCAGACATTTCTGTTTTTCTCCTGCTTTGTAATACAGGGCTGCCAGTTCATATGACCATTTCTCTGTAAATTCCTGTTCTTTATACTCTTCCAGGATTCTGATCTGCTCATTTAATGAAGAATTTTTTGCCCTTGCAATCTTGTACTGCAGAATATATTGTGTACTGTCATTCGAAGCCACCTGCTTATACTCTTCAAAAAATTCTTCTGCTTCATTGATATCATCCATTCGCAGAGAGATCTCAATCAGACGGTAAAGAATATTTTTTCCAATAGATGCCTTATGATATGCAAGAAGGAAAATCTCCTTACTGTCCTCATATCTTCCGTTTGCTGCATATATTTCACCGACAACACATAAGGTGCGGACATTTTTGACGCGTCTCCAGTCTATGCTGTCTACAATGTTCATGGCACCTTTATAATCTTTTTCCTGAACCAGCTTATTAATCTCTTCAAGTTTTATCCGAAATTCTTCTTTATCCAATGCATTCACCAACTTTCCATAATTACGCTCAGTGTATCATAAGCCCGTACCCTTGTCAAAAGATTGTTTCTTCTTACACAGGCTGTGATACTGTTCCCTGAACTACCTGAAATACCTTATTTATCTGAAACTGATGACTGATAAAATCATCCAGCCCTGTACATGTTATCAATGTCTGGATATCACTGATACTGTCCAGAAGATAATTCTGCCTGCTGCTGTCCAGCTCGGACAGAACATCATCCAAAAGCAGAACCGGTGTGTCTTTTATTTTTCTCTTTACTATATATATTTCTGATAATTTAAGTGAAAGTGCCGCTGTCCTCTGCTGTCCCTGAGAACCGTATTTCCTGATATCAATCCCATTTGCCATTACACACAGGTCATCTCTGTGTGGGCCTGCGGATGTCAGTCTCATCCTCATATCTCTTTCTCTGTTGGCACAAATGGTACTTTCCAGTTTCTCTGCTGTACAGTCCGGTTCATAAATAACGTTCAGTCTTCCAATCCCCCTGTAAGATTACCATGTATTTTTCGAACCGTTTCATTTAGTTCTTTAATAAATTCACTGCGCTTGTCAATAATCTTCCGTCCATATTCAGCCATCTGTATATCCCAGATATCCAGTGTATCTTTAAGTGAAGGCTGAACACTGAGATCCTTCAGCAATTTATTTCTCTGATTTACAATATGGTTATATGAAGCCAGATCTGTAAGATATATTTTATCTAACTGGCACAGTTCCAGATCAAGAAATCTCCTTCTCTCACCCGGACCATTTTTTATAATATTCAGATCCTCAGGAGAAAAAAACACCAGATTAACTACTCCGAAAAGCTCACTGGCCTTCCGGATAGGAAGACCATTGATCGCAACGCCTTTTGCTTTATTCTTTTTAAGATGCATATCAATCCTGTAGGAAAGCTCATCTCTTTTTACCATCATCCTGATATGAGATTCATCCTTTCCAAACTGAATCATATCCTTATCTCTGCTTCCTTTATGCGATTTTGTAGTTCCGCAAAGATAAAGTGCCTCCAGGATATTGGTCTTTCCCTGAGCGTTATTGCCGTAAAATATATTCGTCCCCTGTGCCAGATCGAGTTCCAGAGAATCATAATTTCTGAAATTTTTTAACTGAACAGATTCAATATACATTTATTCACCTGATCACTTTAATTTCTTTTCCATCATAAGAAACGATGTCACCTTCATAAACCTTTCGGCCACGACGGTCATCTACCTCTCCGTTTACTTTTACCAGTCCGTCAGTGATCACATATTTCGCTTCAACCCCGTCCTGAACCATATCTGCAAGTTTCAGTAACTGCCCCAGTTTTATAAATTCATCTCTGATTTTAATTTCTTCCATTTTCATTTACTCCCTATCTTGCCTGATTCTGGTTGATATTTACAGGCAGAATCAAATATGTGTAATTTTCCTCGTCATCCCTGATAAAACATGGTGCTTTTGGATTTACGAGGTAGATACTGATTGTTTCATCATCGATTACTTTGAGTGCATCGATCAGAAATCTTGGATTAAAGCCAATAAGGATATCTTTGCCCTCTTTATCAATATCAATATTTTCATTCATGGAACCCATTGCAGAATCAATACGTAATTCCATAGAATTATCTGTAATTTCAATAATGATCGGTTTCTTTTCTCCCTCTCTTACCAACAGAGTGGCTCTGTCGATACAGTCCAGAAATTCTTTTTTATTAATTTTAATTTTGGTTTCGTAATCGCTGGAAAGCATCTGATCAATACGGAAATATTCTCCGTCGATTAATCTGGAAACAACAATAGTCTGGTCAAACTCAAATAAAATATGATTTTTTGAGAAATAAATATTTACAATATCATCAATTTCACCGGATAAAATCTTACTGATCTCATTAAGTGTTTTGCCAGGTACCACCACTTTGCGGTCAGCATAATCTTTTTTCAGTTCCATACGTCTGATTGCAATACGATGTCCATCGAGAGATACTATTTTCAGGTAGTTATTTTTGATTTCAAAAAGTTCACCTGTCATCAGCTTATTGGTTTCATTGGAGGCAATTGAGAAAATAGTCTGTCTAATCATCTCTTTTAATGTGAATTGAGAGATAGTAAGACTTTCTTCTTTCTCAATCAGTGGGAGATATGCAAAATCTTCTCCGGATTTACCAGGTATCGTGAATTTTGCTTTCTCACAGGTAATGGTGGCAGTAAGTTTCTCATCTGTTTTAATAGTTACCGTATTGTCTGGCAGTCGACGAATGATTTCATAGAAAATTTTTGCATCCAGCGCAATGATTCCTTTTTCTTCAATGATTCCATCAACAATTGTTTCTATACCGAGTTCCATATCATTAGTAGTAAATTTGATCTGGTTTGTAGTAGCATCAATCAGAATACATTCCAGAATTGGCATTGTTGTTTTAGAGGGAACTGCTTTCAGTGAGATGTTTACACTTTTGAGCAAGTTGATTTTCTGGCAAATGATTTTCATAATGTGTATAACTTCCTTTCTTGGGTGATGTGGTTTTTTATAGATAAATATATAAAAGGAAATCGTCGTCTCCGCCGTAGGGGATGTGAATATGTGAAAAACTCCATTGAAGGTTGATTTTTCAAGGAGTTCGGATATGGATAACTTCGTGTAAAGGTGTGCTTAAAGTATGTGTATAACTTGTGTATAACCGAAGCGCCCAAAAAGTGGCGAAAAGTTATACACACTTATACACATTCAATCAACATCTTATACACATGTTATACAGTCAGTTATCCTCATCCCTGTGGATTAATTTTTTTCTTTAAAGTTTCAATGGTGTTTTTAAGGTTTTCATCGTTGTTGATTTCTTTTTCAATTTTGTCGATACCGTGCATAATGGTAGTATGATCACGATTTCCAAGACATTTTCCGATAGATTTCAGCGGAGTTGAGATGATTTCTCTGCATAAATACATGGCAATCTGGCGGGGGGTTACAATTTTGGAGTTACGCTTATTTCCACAAAGGTCATCCACTGTAACATCAAAATGTTCAGCAACCATGGAAATAATATAATCCGGCGTGATGACTTTCTTTTCATCAGGGGAAATAATGTCTTTTAACGCCTGTTCGGCAAGTTCAAGTGTAACTTCCTTTTTTTCAAGTTTGGCAAAAGCCATCACCTTGTTGATCGCGCCTTCCAGTTCGCGGATATTGGATTTAATATTGTTTGCAATGTATTTGATTACTTCCTCGTTAATATCATATCCATCCATTTCTTCCTTCTTATGAAGAATTGCCATTCGGGTTTCGTAATCCGGCAGTGTGATATCTGCGATCAGGCCCCATTCAAATCGTGAACGGAAACGTTCTTCCAGGATTTCCATATCTTTTGGAGGTTTATCTGACGAAATAATAATCTGTTTTTTGGCACTGTGCAGGCTGTTAAAGGTATGGAAAAATTCTTCCTGTGTAGATTCCTTTCCTATAATAAACTGAATATCATCGACAAGAAGAACATCAATGTTTCTGTATTTTTCACGAAACTTGGTCATTGCCGAGTTATTTCCATTACGGATTGTTTCGATCAGTTCGTTGGTAAACTCTTCACTGGTAACGTAAAGTACTTTGCTGTTTCATCATGATCAATAATGAAATGAGCAATAGAATGCATCAGATGAGTTTTTCCCAGACCTGCACCGCCATAGATAAAGAGCGGATTGTAGGTATCACCCGGGGATTCGGCAACTGCAAGAGCTGCTGCCTGGGCAAATTTATTATTGCTTCCGACTACAAAGGTATCAAAAGTGTATTTTGGATTCAAATGAGCTTCCTCGCAGCGTGCGTCCTGAGACTGCGCTTTTGGAGAAACTTCCTCTTTTTTTGGAACATCTTCCGGCAATATGAAATTGATGTCACAGTTTTCCATTCCGGTAACTTCACTGATCGTTACCTGAAGTGGAAGTTTATATTTTTTACTTATATAATTGAGACCTACCTGCTCTGAAGGCACGATAATAGTGACAACATTGTCAACTACTTCGTAAACAGTAAGTGGTTTTAGCCAGGTATTAAAAGAAACGTCGGACAGATCATGTTCTGTCTTGACGATTTGCAGGATTTCGTCCCATTTTTCCACAACTTTGTTCATTTTCTGGTTCTCCCGGTTCGTATTACTTCTATATTAAGTGTGTATTGATAATATTGAGTTTTCCACAAACTCTGACCGTATTCTTAAAAAAGACATAAATATCCTTATATATATTATAATAAAATGCCTGTTTTCGCAATGTATATTTGAGGGAAATGTGGAAAAAAGTTATCCCCACTTTTTATGTGGATTAGTGTGGATAACAGTGGAAAAGCCAATTCAGGTTACCATAATGTGACGTTATTCTTTTAAAAACGATAAAAAATGGGGATAATTTTATGCACAGTAAGAAAAGTAGAAATAAAAGCATTTTTTTGAAGATATGTGTAAAATAGACAGGAGAAAGTGGAAAGATATATAGGTATTCCACAAGTTATCCACAAGTTATCCACAAAATGTGGATAATATTACGTAAACCAATTATGTAATCCACAATGACATAAAAAACCATTTAAATCTTTGTGTAAATAATACTTGACGAATCCACCCTTTATGAATATAATTGAAATGATGTTCTAATAAGTAAAGTTGGCGGGCAGGAGAGCTGTAGAATCCGGTGTCTGTCATACTTAAAAAGTTACAAAATTTAACATGGATAATAGATAAAGGAGGTGCTTTACCTATGAAAATGACATTTCAGCCAAAAAAGAGATCTAGAGCAAAAGTTCATGGTTTCAGAGCTCGTATGAGCACAAAGGGTGGTCGTAAAGTATTAGCTGCCAGAAGATTAAAAGGAAGAAAGCATTTATCAGCCTAAGAATAAGACCGCAATTATGTGGTCTTTTCTTCTCTTAAAAAAGAGATCAGGAAAGGGGATTCTATGCAAAGATCAGAGTCCTTAAAAAAAAATCAAGATTTTCAAAAAGTATACAGAAATGGAACATCAAAAGGTAATCGGTATCTGGTGATGTACGTACTGAAAAATCAGTACATGAAGAATCGTCTGGGAATATCAGTAAGTAAAAAAGTAGGGAATAGTGTGGTTCGCCACAGACTCACCAGATTGATAAGAGAGAGTTATCGGTTGAATGAAGCGGAATTTGAAAACAGTTTGGACATTGTAGTAGTTGCACGCCCACAGGCAAAGGACAGAACCTATCAAGAGATAGAGAGTGCGCTGATGCATCTGGCGGGAAAGCACTGCATAGCAGGTAAGAACAATGATAAAGAAGTTTCTGATCAGAATAATTAAACTCTATCAAAAGTATATATCACCGATGAAGAGAACAAAATGTCCTTATATTCCCACATGTTCTCAATATGGTTTAGAAGCAATCGAAAAATATGGTGCATTAAAGGGTGGTCTTCTTGCGGTATGGAGGATACTTCGCTGTAATCCTTTTTCCCACGGAGGCTATGACCCTGTACCGTAAAGACAGGAATGTACTTGAAAATTGAATATTGATCGATCGAAGGAACCTCCTGTCATTTATGGATTCTAGGAGGAAATGAACTTGGAAATGATTTTAGCGACAAAGAGCAGCACTCCTATCATTGGTCAGCTTGCGACCGTTATGGGATGGATCATGGATGGTATTTACAGATTGCTGAATATCTTTGGAATTCAGAATATCGGTCTTTGTATTGTCATCTTCAGTATCCTTATTTATGCTCTTATGACCCCACTGCAGATCAAACAGCAGAAATTCTCTAAGCTGAGTGCAATCATGCAGCCGGAACTTCAGAAAATTCAAAAGAAGTACAAGGGAAAAAACAACGATACTGCTGCAATGCAGAAAATGCAGGAGGAAACACAGGCTGTATATCAGAAATACGGCGTATCTCCTACAGGAAGCTGTGTACAGCTTGCAATCCAGTTCCCTATTTTGATGGCCTTATATCAGGTAATTTATAAAATTCCGGCATATGTAGGAAGTGTAAGGGATATCCTTGCATCTGCAGTTACCAGTATTACAGGTGTAAACGGATATACAGATATCCTTCAGCAGTTTATCACAGATAATAAGATGACAAGAGTTCAGCTTATTATGGATGGAAGTAAAGCTACAAGTAATTCAGTCACAGACTTTTTGTATGCATTATCACCTTCCCAGTGGAAAACACTTGCTGAGACAAGCCAGTTTGCAGGATTTACTGATACGCTGAACAGCACTGCAAAAGAGATTTCACATGTGCAGAATTTCTTTGGTCTGAATATCGCTGATCAGCCACTGACTTATATTAAAGCAGCTTTTGTAGGTGGATCTGCTCTTCTTGCTATCGTTGCGATTCTTATCCCGATTCTTGCGTGGGCTACACAGATGATCAACTTAAAACTGATGCCTCAGGCAGCACAGCAGAGCGGCGATTCACAGCAGGATGCAATGATGAACTCCATGAAGACAATGAATATGGTAATGCCGTTGATGTCAGCAGTATTCTGTTTCACATTCCCTGTAGGTCTTGGTATTTACTGGGTAGCAAGTGCAGCAGTAAGAAGTGTGCAGCAGTTTGTTATCAATAAAAAGATGGATAAGATCCAGATTGAAGACCTGATCAGTGAGAATATGAAGAAGATGGAAAAGAAGCGTGAGAAAGCGGGACTTCCACCTCAGAAGATTACAAATCAGGCCCATCAGAGCGCCAAGAATATCAATAAGATTGAAAAAGGCAGCAGCAATACAAATGTTGAGACAAGAGCCAAGAAGGTTGAAGAAGCTTACAAAGACGCTGCGAATGCAAAACCTGGCAGCATTACTGCAAAGGCCAATCTGGTAAAAGCATTTGATGAGCGTAATAAGAAGAAGTAGTCAGGAACGGAGGGGTTGGCATGGAGGATTATATCCAGTTTTCAGCGAAAACAAAGAGTGAAGCAATTACAAAAGCATGTATCGAGCTTGGCGTATCCAGTGACCAGCTTGAGATTCAGGTAATAAGTGAAGGCAGCAACGGATTTTTCGGAATCGGAAGCAAGCCTGCAGTAATTAAGGTTCGTAAGATTGAGCCGGTTTCTGAGGAAGAAGAAATGAAGGAGATCGTAGAGACAGTGAAACTTGATTCCTTCAAAGAGGAAGCCCCGGTTCAGGAAGAAAAGAAAACGGAAGCTATAAAACCGGTAAAGAAAGAAATCAAAGAGCCGAAAGCTGTTTCTGAGAAACCAAGACAGCCAAAACCTGTAAAGGAAAGGGCTGCAAAAGAAAAACAGCCGAGAGAATTCAGAGAGCCAAAAGAGAAACAAATCAGAGAAAAGACGGCTAAACCGGTAAAACCGGCAAAGCCTGTTGAGATCCTTACAGATCCGGAAGAGATTAAAGAAGTAGAAAACAGAGCAAAGGTATTCCTTCGTGATGTATTTGCGTCCATGAATCTTGGAGAAGTAGAGATTACATCTGAATATAACACAACGGACGGAAGTCTGGAAGTTGACTTTGAAGGCGAAGATATGGGAATCCTTATCGGCAAGAGAGGCCAGACTCTAGATTCTCTTCAGTATCTGACGAGTCTTGTGGTAAATAAAGGTAAATCAAATTACATTCGTGTAAAACTTGATACAGAAGATTACCGCAAGCGCCGTAAAGAAACTCTTGAGAACCTTGCAAGAGGTATTGCTTATAAAGTAAGAAAAACCCGCAAGCCGGTTATTCTTGAGCCAATGAATCCTTATGAGAGAAGAATTATCCATTCTGCTCTTCAGGGAAATAAATTCGTTGAGACAGTCAGTGAGGGTGAAGAGCCTTACCGTCATGTAGTGGTAAAATTAAAAAGAAATTAATATTATGACTGCTTCATTGCAGATATGAAAAAAGAATGTTATTCTAGGTGAAAGCGTGAATAACACGTAACTTTGCGTGTGCACTTTTACCTGGAGTAACATTTTTATTTTACGGAAAGTCTTGTATATATACCAGAGAGATTACACACTTGCAGAAAAAAATGTTACTGTTCATTCCGTTCACAGTAACGTGGCCAAAATTCATTCCAGATTGCCTGCGGCAATGGAATTTTGGCTTTGTATGTCTCGGGATTTTGGCATATTCATGCCAAAACACCTCGCGGGATAGTGGTGTGTGAAAAGTAACGAAAAAATAACAGTAGTCAGTGTGATTTTCCTGTTATGTATATAAGATGACAGAATTATTGTAACAGTCTACTGTTCCGCAGGGGCGGAACTATTATAGAACAGGCAAGTGAGGAGAAAAAAATGGAAACAACAATCGCAGCAATTTCCACAGCCATGAGTGCGTCCGGAATCGGAATCATCCGTATCAGCGGCGAGAATGCCATGGATGTGATTTCCCGTATCTACAGATCAAAAGGCGGGAAGAAAAAAATAAAAGAAGTTCCGACTCATACCATTCATTATGGATATATTTATGATGGAGAGGAACTGATTGATGAGGTTCTGGTAATGATCATGCATGCACCGAGGACTTTTACAGGAGAAGATACAGTAGAAATAGACTGTCATGGTGGTGTATATGCTATGCAGAGGGTTTTGGATACAGTGCTGAAAAATGGTGCCGAAATTGCAGAACCAGGAGAATTTACCAAACGTGCTTCCTGAACGGACGGATGGATCTATCCCAGGCAGAGGCTGTTATGGATGTTATACAGGCGAAAAATGAATATGCGCTTCGCAGTTCCATGGATCAGTTAAGAGGTTCTGTGCAGAAAGCAATCCGAGATATCAGAGAAAAGCTGATTTATCACATTGCATATATAGAATCGGCACTGGATGATCCGGAACATATCAGTCTGGATGGATATCCCCAGGAACTTCTGGAAGTTGTGGATAATGAACAGAAAGAAGTGAAGCGCCTGTTGAAAACTTCTTCTGACGGAAAGATGATCCAGGAGGGAATCCAGACAGTTATCCTCGGAAAACCAAATGCCGGAAAATCCTCACTGTTAAATCTTCTGATCGGAGAAAACCGGGCTATTGTGACAGATATTGCAGGAACGACCAGAGACATTCTGGAGGAATATATCACACTTCATGGAATATCTCTGAAGATTATTGATACAGCCGGAATCCGGGAAACAAAGGATATTGTGGAAAAAATAGGGGTAGACAGAGCCAGAGAAATGGCACAGAAAGCAGATCTGATTCTTTACGTAGTGGATTCTTCTGTTCCGCTTGACGAAAATGATGAAGAAATCATGGAAATGCTTACTGGAAAAAAGGCGATTATCCTGTATAATAAAACTGATCTTCAGCCGGAAATCCAGCCGGAAATCCTGAAAGAAAAAACAGGACATCCTGTAATTCCGATTTCTGCAAAAGAAGAAAAAGGCATTACAGAACTGGAAGAACAGATTAAAGATATGTTTTTGGAGGAGAGATTTCCTTTAATGATGAGGTATATATTACAAATGCCCGTCATAAAGCAGCATTGGAAGAGGCTGACAGAAGCCTTGATCTGGTCAGAAACAGTATCGAAATGGGAATGCCGGAAGATTTCTTTTCTATAGATCTTATGAATGCATATGAAAATCTGGGTAAAATCCTCGGAGAGTCTGTTGGTGAAGATCTGGTAAATGAGATATTCAGCAAGTTTTGCATGGGTAAATAGAAATCAAAAAATCGCCTTCGGCGATTTTTGAAAGAATAGAATGAGCAGTTGTAAAATAAAAGGAGACAAAATGAGAACGTTAGTAGAAGATTATGATATTGTTGTAGTCGGTGCCGGTCATGCCGGATGTGAAGCAGCACTTGCGGGTGCGCGCCTGGGCCTGAATACAGTGATGTTTACTGTAAGTGTAGACAGTATCGCATTAATGCCATGTAACCCGAACGTAGGTGGCAGTTCCAAAGGCCATCTGGTAAGAGAGCTTGATGCCCTGGGCGGTGAAATGGGAAAAAATATTGACAAGACCTTTATCCAGTCCAAAATGCTTAACTGTTCCAAAGGACCTGCAGTGCACTCCTTACGTGCGCAGGCTGACAAACAGGCATACAGCAATGAAATGAGAAAAACGCTTGAAAATACACCTAATCTGACTATTAAACAGGGAGAAGTAACAAAACTTCTGGTCGAGGACGGAAAGATTACAGGGGTAAAAACATATTCCGGTGCAACTTATAACTGTAAAGCAGTGGTCCTCTGTACAGGAACTTATTTAAAAGCAAGATGTATTTACGGTGATGTAAGTAATTATACAGGACCAAACGGACTGCAGGCAGCCAACTACCTGACTGATTCTCTGAAAGAGCTGGGAATTGAAATGTTCCGTTTTAAAACAGGAACACCTGCCCGTATTGCCGGAAATACAATTGACTACAGTAAAATGGAGGAACAGTTTGGAGATGAGAGAGTTGTACCATTTTCATTCTCAACTAATCCGGAAGATGTTCAGATAGAGCAGAAATCCTGCTGGCTGACATATACAAATGAGAAAACTCATGAGATCATTCGTGCAAACCTTGACCGTTCTCCATTGTATTCCGGTATGATCGAAGGAACCGGTCCGCGTTATTGCCCGTCAATTGAAGATAAAGTAGTCCGTTTTGCAGATAAGAATCGTCATCAGGTATTTATTGAGCCGGAAGGTCTCTATACAAATGAGATGTATATTGGTGGAATGTCCAGCTCTCTGCCGGAAGATGTGCAGGAAGAAATGTATCATTCCGTACCGGGACTGGAACATGCAAAAATCGTAAAAAATGCATATGCCATCGAATATGACTGTATTAATCCACGTCAGTTATATCCTACACTGGAATTTAAGAAAATCAAAGGACTGTTCAGCGGCGGTCAGTTTAACGGAAGCTCAGGGTATGAAGAAGCAGCGGCGCAGGGACTGATCGCAGGAATTAATGCTGCTCTGGAAGTTAAAGGTCAGGAACAGCTGATTCTTGACCGTTCTGAGGCTTATATTGGTGTTCTTATTGATGATCTGGTAACAAAAGAAAACCATGAGCCATACAGAATGATGACCAGCAGAGCGGAGTACAGATTACTTCTCCGACAGGACAATGCGGATCTGAGACTTCGTAAAAAGGGATATCAGGCAGGCTCATCAGTGAAGAGGATTATCAGAAAATCCTTACGAAAGAAGAACAGATAAAAACAGAGATCAGCAGAGTAGAACATACAAATATCGGAGCAAACAAAGAGGTTCAGACCCTTCTGGAAAGCTATAACAGCACACCGCTGAAATCCGGAACCACTCTGGCAGAACTGATCCGCCGTCCGGAACTTTCTTATGAAGCAATCAAACCACTTGATAAAGAACGTCCGGAGCTGCCATGGGATGTACAGGAACAGGTTGACATTAACATCAAGTATGATGGATATATCCGCAGACAGTTAAAACAGGTAGAACAGTTTAAGAAACTGGAAGCAAAGAAAATCCCGACAGATCTTGATTATGAGAAAGTTGGAAGCCTGAGAATCGAAGCACGTCAGAAACTGGAAGCATACAGACCGATTTCAATCGGACAGGCTTCCCGAATTTCAGGAGTTTCTCCTGCTGATATATCAGTTTTACTGGTGTATCTTTCCAGTACGAAATAATTAATATAATACGCTTTAATGTGCTTATAAAAACAAGAAATTGGCAAAAAATATTAAAATAGTACATAAAAGAGTAAAATAACGGACTATAAATAACAGATAAAATCATAAAAGCACATAAAACAACCCTGTAAAATATACAAAATAATAAATAAAGGTAGAAAAGGAGAATAATACATGCCGTATAATCTGACGACATTGGAAAATGGATGCAGAGAACTGGGTATAGAGCTGAGCCAGAAGCAGAAAAATCAGTTTATCCAGTTTTATGAATTTCTGGTAGAAAAAAATAAGGTTATGAATCTGACAGGTATTACTGAGTTTGAGGAAGTACTTACAAAGCACTTTCTTGACAGTCTTGCCTGTGTAAAAGCCATTGATATGACAAAAGTAAAAACAATTATGGACATCGGTACAGGTGCCGGATTTCCAGGTGTGCCTTTGAAAATTGCTTTTCCACATCTGGAGGAATGTCTGCTGGATTCTCTGAAAAAGAGGGTAAACTTCCTTGAGGAAAGTTTTGAGCTTCTTGGATTAGAAGGGATTAAGGCGATTCATGGAAGAGCAGAAGAGTATGCAAAAAATAAAGAGTATCGTGAGAAATATGATCTCTGTGTATCCAGGGCAGTATCAAACCTTGCAACTCTGTCAGAATATTGTCTTCCTTATGTAAAGACAGGAGGAACTTTCATTTCCTATAAATCAGGAACTGTACAGGAAGAGGCAGAAGAAGCAGAGAAAGCAATCAATATCCTCGGTGGTCAGGTGAAAGACATCACATACTTTAAATTGCCGGACTCCGAGATTGACCGATCCCTTGTCATTATAAATAAGAAAAAATCTACACCTGGAAAGTATCCGCGTAAAGCAGGAACACCATTAAAAGAACCATTGTCATAATAAATCTATGTATAGTTGTCTCATGAAATCTTCTGGCAAAAAATGCGAGATTTCGGGACAGCTATTTTTTTCAAACAAACATCACAGAATAATCACACTTTTATCCTAATTTCATCACAACTTCATCATAAACTATTTTTATAGAGATGTCCTCGGGTTCCCCCATTCTCTGTTTCACCTGGGGACATTTTCTATATTTTATTTTGGCAAAAATTAAGAGGAGGAGAACACATTGATTGAAGTAAACAATCTGGTTAAACGATATGGTAACCATACGGCAGTTGACCACCTTTCCTTTAAAATAGAGAAAGGCAAAATCTATGGATTTCTGGGACCAAACGGTGCAGGAAAATCCACTACAATGAATATGATAACCGGATACATCGCATCCACCGAAGGAACCGTCAAAATTGATGGACACGATATCCTCGAAGAACCGGAAGCGGCAAAGAAATGTATCGGTTATCTGCCTGAACAGCCGCCGGTCTATTTTGATATGACTGTCCTGGAATACATGAAATTTGTAGCAGATCTCAAGAAAATCCCAAAAGATAAAAAAGCAAACATGATCGAAGAAGTCATGGATATGGTAAAGATTTCAGACATGAGAAACCGTCTGATAAAGAACCTGTCAAAAGGTTACAGACAGAGAGTTGGTCTTGCTGAGGCGATTATGGGGTATCCGGAGGTGATCATCCTGGATGAGCCGACAGTAGGTCTTGACCCTAAACAGATTATTGAAATCCGAACCTTAATTAAAGAATTAAAAAAGAAACATACCGTTATTCTCAGCTCGCATATACTTTCTGAAGTAAGTGCGGTATGCGATTACGTGCTGATCATTTCTCATGGAAAACTGGTAGCAAGCGATACTCCTGAGAATCTTGGAAAACTTGCAGAGGGATCCAATACTCTGGAGATGCTTATTAAAGGTGAAAAAACACAGATCAGGCTGGCTCTCGAAGGAATCGAGGGAGTCAACAGCGTAACAATGGAAAAAGATGAGAAACAGAATCTCTGGAGTGTGAAAGTTTCAACAGAGGAGCAGAATGACATTCGGGAAAAAGTATTCTACAAAATGTCGGAGATTAACAGCCCAATCTATGAGATGAAGTCCAGGAAAGTATCACTGGAGGAAATCTTCCTTGAACTTACTGCATCCGATAAACCAATATCTGCAGACGAAGTCCCAAATACACCTGAAGATAAAGATACTGATGCCGGTAGATCAAACGAGACAAACGTAAAACAGACATCAGCAGAAATACCGGAAGAACAGAATAATGATAAAGGGGGAGAGAAATAACCATGACAGCTATATATAAAAGAGAGCTGAAAAGTTACCTGACATCCATGGTAGGATATTTATTTATCTTTTTCATTCTTGTACTGACAGGTATTTATTTTTCAGCATATCAGCTTTCAGCAGCATATCCGAAATTTGAATACACCTTAAGTGCAATTACCTTTGCATTCCTGATCGGAGTACCGATTTTGACTATGCGTGTACTTGCAGAGGAAAGAAAACAGAAAACAGATCAGCTGCTTCTGACAGCACCGGTTTCTGTGAGCGGTATTGTAATAGGTAAATATCTTGCACTGGTAACTGTATTTGCTGTTCCGATGGCAGTTATGTGTACTTATCCGCTGATTATGTCCAGGTTTGGCACAGTAGAGTTTGCATCTGCATATACAGCAGTCCTGGGATTCTTTCTCCTGGGATGTGCAAATATTGCAATCGGTGTATTTATGTCAGCATTAACTGAGAGCCAGGTAATTGCAGCGGTACTCACATTTGTTTTCTTATTTGCATTTTATATGATGAATGGTATTTCTTCCTTCTTCTCTCAGACATCTATGTCGACATGCGTGACATTTGGGTTATTGATCCTGGCAGCAGCCATCATTATCTATACCATGATCAAGAATATTCTGATCTCAGCAGTGATCGGTGTGATCGGAGAAGTGGCACTGATTATTATTTATGTAGTAAAATCCAGTATTTTTGAGGGCGGTATTCAGAAAGTCCTGGATGTGTTTAATCTGAGCGGACACTTTGATAATTTTACAAGTAACATCTTTGATATAAAAGGAATTGTATATTTTCTTTCTGTGATCGCAGTATGCCTGTTCCTTACAACACAGTCTATTTTGAAGAGACGCTGGAATTAGTGGGGAGGTGAAAGAAAATGAAACTGAAAGAAAAGATGAAAAATAATAAGCATAAAAAATTTGACAAAAAGAAACTGATTGGCACCATCAGTAAGAAGCATATCAAAAATGGCTCTTACACAATGGCTATGTCAGTGATATTTATTGCAGTAGTTGTAGTGCTCAACATGATCGTAAATGCGATTCCGTCCAAATATTCAGAAATTGATATCAGCAGCCAGAAACTCTACAGTATTGGTGATGATACAAAAGCAATGCTGAAAGATCTGGACAAGGACGTAACAATTTACCAGATTGCACAGAGCGGTTCTGAAGATGAAAATATTACCAATCTGCTTAAGAAATATGAAGATGAATCCAAGCATATTAAAGTAGAGCAGAAGGATCCTGTAGTAAATCCTAAATTTGTAACGGAATATACAAGTGATGATCTTTCTGCAAACAGTCTGATCGTTGTATGCGGCGACAGAAATAAAGTCATTGATTACAACAATATCTATGAGAGCACAATTGATTATCAGACCTACAGCTCTCAGACTACCGGTTTCGACGGTGAAGGTCAGATCACAAGTGCGATCGGATATGTAACATCCGAAGATCTCCCGATCCTTTATACACTCGAGGGACATGGTGAGAAGGAGATGGATTCTACTATCAAAGAAGACATCGAGAAGGCAAACATGGATATTCAGTCTCTGAATCTTCTTACAGAGGGAAGTGTTCCGGATGATGCAGACTGCCTGTTCATTGATTCTCCATCCACAGATATTTCAGAAGATGAAAAGACTGCTATTATTGATTATCTTGAAAATGGCGGAAAGGCGATGATTTTCTCTGATATACAACAGAAGACCTGCCAAACTTTGATGCAGTTCTGGAAAACTATGGTGTTCAGAGAGAAGCTGGAATCGTATTTGAAGGTGATAATCAGCATTATGCAATGCAGATGCCATATTATCTGGTTCCGACTATAAACAGCACAGATGCAAGCTCTGAGACTGTTTCCGGAGGATATCATGTACTTGTACCATATGCACAGGGAATCAAAAAAATGGATGATGTAAGAGATACCGTAACGATCAACAGTATCCTCACCACATCAGACCAGGCATATTCCAAGACAGATCTGAACAGTGATACTCTGGAGAAAGAAGACGGAGACGAAGCTGGCCCATTTGATCTGGGAGTAAGCATCACAGAGACTCTGGATGATGACAAAGAAACGCAGATCGTATACTATTCAACTTCCAATCTGATGGAATCACAGGTAAATCAGATGGTATCCGGCGGAAATGAGAAGCTGATCATCGAATCCCTGAAGTGGATGACAGATACAGAAGACAGTGCAACCGTATCTATCCCATCCAAGAGCCTGTCTGTATCGTATCTGACACTTACAGACTATGATGCTGCATTCTGGAAGATCTGCACCATCGGTCTGATTCCTGGATTCTTCCTTGTTGTAGGGTTTGCAGTCTGGATGAAGAGGAGAAAAGCTTAAATGAAGAATAAAACTGTAAAAATGGTTCTTGCAGTTGTAGTTCTTGGTGTCTGCTGCGGGGCTTACGCAGGTGTAAAAACCTACGTAGCCCATCAGGAGCAGAAAGAATCCGAAGAAGATTCTGAAGGAAGCACAACTGTATTTACTGCATCAACAGATAACATTAAATCTCTGGATTTTATGGTTGATGATACAGAGACAACATTTGAAAAAGATGATGACAGCTGGGTAAAGAAAGACGAAACAGATTTTCCGGTAAATCAGACTACTCTGGACAGTGCAGCATCTGCTATTGCATCTGTCGATTCGGACAGAGTTCTGGAGGACGTAGATGATCTTTCAGAATATGGTCTGGACTCTCCGTCAAACACGATTAAGATTGTAACAAAATCTGATGAGGAAGATGGCGATGACATAACAACTACACTGTATGTGGGAGATGAAAATTCCTCCACCAGTCAGTATTATGTAAGAAAAGATGATGATGAGAAGACAGTATACCTGATAGATTCTTCCTGCGTAGAGCCGTTTGCCAAATCATTGAATGATTATGCGCAGATGGAAGATTTCCCTGCAATTTCCAATACAGATACCATTACAAAAATTTCTGTAGACGGCGATAATTCCTATGAATTATCAAAAGACGAAGATACAAGTACCTGGTCAGTAAAAGGCAGCGAGGATGAAGAAAAAGCAGACTCAGCTACCGTAAGTTCTCTGGTATCCTCATTCGGAAGCATGGCATATAGTTCACTTGCAGATTATAAATGCGACGACAAGAGCAAATATGGTCTGGATAAACCATATGCAACAATCACAGTAGATTATCAGGAAGAAGTTGCTGATGATGACACACAAGATGATACGACAGCTTCCGGTGAGACGGCAGATGAAGATGCTTCATCTGTGGAAGAAAACAGTGACGATGCTGAACAGGATACAGAATCAGACGAAAGTGTAAGTGAAACTACGGATGAAACATCTGAGGCTGAAGATATTGACAGCGAAGAAGCAGGAGACGAAACATCAGAAAACTCAGACAGTGCATCAGACGATGAGGATTCTTCGGAAGAAGAAACTAAGATGGCAGATAAGCAGCTTACAATTCTTGTTGGAAATGAAACAGATGACAGCAGCAGATATGTCATGGTAAATGACAGCAATGAAGTCTATACGATGTCAACGGATACTCTGTCCGCGCTCACTGATAAATCAGAAGAAGACTTCTGGGATATGACAGTAAGTTATGTATCTTTAAACAGCCTCGGAAGCCTCAAAGTAAATTATCAGGGCAGTGATTATAAAGTAAATGTTTCACGTGAAACATCCACAGATGATGATGGAAACGATACAGAAACAGTTACCTATAAACTGAATGGTTCTGATATGGATGAAACAACATTTACAACATTCTACAATAAACTGATCAACATGACGGCTCAGAAACGTCTGACAGATAAATATGAACCTGACGGTGATGCAGAACTGACAGCTACATTTACAGAAGAAGACGGTGATACACAGGAAGTTGCATACTATAGCTACGATACAAACTATTATGCAGCAGTGGTGGATAATAAAGTATATCTCGTAAATAAGATGAATGTAAAAGAACTGTTCACAGCATTTGAATCAGTTGTCGGAACAGGAGAAGACAGTTCAGATAAGACAGATTCAGACGAAGCAACAACAGATGATACTAAATCAGATTCAACAGATATGCCAGGTGAGAGCATAGAAGAGTCCGATGACAGTACATCTGAAACAGCCGGCATAACAAACGATTCTGATACATCCGAAGAGGAGAATACAGATTCTCAGGAAAAGGACAGTACAGAAGAGTAAAAGATAATAAACGAATCTATAAAAAAGTGAGGCAGCATATAGAATTTCTTCCATATGCCTGCCTCACTTTTTGTTGTATTAGAGCGTGTTTGAAAAATCATTCCCACAATCTGCACGCCCCATTTTGCGGTATATTTTGTCCGAATTCGGTTGCTGTAGTCACCGCAATGTCACCTTCTTCCGACTTGAAATAAAAAAAATTTATCCTTCAAAACTGTCTCAAAATCAACTCGTCGACTCATTCTGGCTTAAATATAAGGCTTAAAAGAAGATTTTAACCTGTTCAAGAAACGCTTCAGGTGCTTCAACATGTGGAAGATGTTTTGTTTCTTTGAGAACAGAAACTTCAATAGCCGGGTTGGAGGCACAATAATCATCAGTGACAGCCTTTCCGTTTGGCTCTGTTTCACCTTCAACAATATAAATACTGTTATCCAGTGCCTTAAGTGCATGACAGATATTTATATTATATACTTAGCTGCAAGACTGGAGTACAAAAATCTGGTATAATATCCACCTTTATGAGCTGCTTCATAATAAGCATCTGCCATTTGATTATCCACATGGAATGGATTATAATACATCTTCTCGATAAAAAGATTATTTATATTATCACGTGATACGATCATATGATAAACCAGAGTTCCGAAAATCGGAATTTCCAGAGCTGCTTTTAACAGGCGGTCCTTTCTGTTTGGCATCTGTTTTAATTGAGTCAGGCTGGGCGGATTTACCAGCATGATTTTGTTAAAAAGTTCTTTCTCATTGTGACAGGCCATAGTAACAAAAGAGCCTGAAAAACCACTTGCAATCACATCTGTTTTCTGACCAATTATTTTTTTGATAAAATCACTGATCATCTGAACATAAACAAAATTTGTATAGGTAATGCTGGATTTGTCCGAACGTCCGCATCCTAACAAATCAACAGTATATACGGTATGGTCAATTGCCAGTTCGTCTTCAATTTTGCTCCATTCATACCCGGAAGCTCCAGGTAAAGTGTCATGAATCAAAAGAATCGGTGACCCAGTTCCCTTTTTGGTATAATAAATGTTCCCAAAGCGCCATTCAAAGTAATTGTCATTAGAAATGTGGAGCATCTGTTTTAATTGTGCAGCAGTAGCAATCGTGTGGTTAATGAAATGAACAGCAACAGTTGCGCCGGTCATCAGAGCAGCAAATGTAAGAAATTTGTGCTTGTTTTTACTCATTTTCGGCCTCCTTTATCAAGCATAACAAGTGATTAGCCTGCTAAAATTATATACCCATATTATACCGCGATACTGTCTGTTTTACAAGAAAATATGATGCGAAAAAAAGAACCATATGGATTGATGATGTTACTGTTCACTCCGTTCACAGCAACACGCTTCGCGATGCACAGAATTTATGCTAATCGCATAAATTCGCGCAGTATGTCTCGGGTTTTCTGTGACCTTCGCTCACAAAAAACACCTCGCGGGATATTACCAGTGAACAGTAATTGATGATTACTGTTCACACATCACAATCCCGCGAGGTGTTTTGGCATGAATGTG